>FLNY01002086.1_pt1 | contig 24000 bp, 17 predicted proteins | sample 1140381 | NCBI WGS metagenome assembly FLNY01 (sample SAMEA3878172, study PRJEB12797) | bioreactor metagenome | biome: Moose rumen | place: Sweden | collected 2011-10
CTTTTCTGCGATACTTCGGCGCAAACACTATATGGTACTGACATCTATATTTTGAGTGTGCTAAATTCTTGATCTCATTTGTTCCCTTGTTTTTCATTGTTTTAAACCTCCTTGTTTTGGTAACGCGGCTGCCAAACCGTTTCCATTATACTTGGAGGTTTATTCTTCGCCAATACTCTCGGCTTGCTTTTAGCTCGCCGTACTTATTTTTACTAAAGCGTTTTTATTCCCCCAGTAGAACTGGGGGTTTATTCTGTGCTGAAGACCAACTAAAGACCGTTGTCGAGAGATACTCCGACAACGGTCTTTTTGTTTTACAATTATCAGTCTATTTCAACTATCCAGCCTTCGGGAGCTTCGATTCTGCCCATTTGTATACCCGTTAAGGTATCGTAAAGCTTCTTGGTAATCGGACCCATTTCCTCCATGCCTGACGGGAAGCAGATTTCCTCTCCGTCGTTGACAATTTTGCCAACGGGAGAAATAACCGCCGCGGTGCCGCAAAGACCGCATTCAGCCATATCCTTAACCTCTTCGAGAGTAACCTCTCTGTGTTCAACCTTTAAGCCGAGATATTTTTCCGCAACGACCATAAGCGAACGCCTTGTGATAGAGGGAAGAATTGAGTTTGACTTAGGAGTAACCACGGTGCCGTCCTTAGTAACGAAAAGGAAGTTCGCGCCGCCCGTTTCCTCTACCTTCGTTCTCGTTGCGGGGTCGAGGTACATATTCTCGTCAAAGCCGTTGTTGTGCGCGTCAACGATATTATGAAGGCTCATAGCGTAGTTAAGACCCGCCTTGATATGTCCCGTGCCTCTCGGCGCAGCTCGGTCAAGATGTGAAACGCGGATGGTAATCGGCTTTGCGCCGCCCTTGAAGTAAGGACCTACGGGCGTTACGAGGATTCTGAACTGATATTCGTCAGCAGGCTTTACGCCGATAACTGCGTTAGAGCCGAACATATACGGTCTGATATAAAGGGTTGCGCCGCTGCCGTAGGGGGGTACCCATGCAGCGTTAGCCTTAACGACCTCCTTAACCGCCTCAATGAACTTGTCCTCGGGATATACGGGCATCTCGAGCGTACGGCAGGAATCCGCCATTCTTGAAGCGTTAAGATCGGGACGGAAGCAAACGATTTTGCCGTCCTCGGTGGTATAAGCCTTTAAGCCCTCAAAGCAGGTCTGGGCATACTGAAGCACGCCCGCGCACTCCGTCATAGTAACGGTCGGGTCTGTGATAAGCGCGCCCTCGTCCCACTTGCCGTCCTTGAAGTTGGCAACGAAGCGGTAATCGGTGGGCATATAAGCGAAGCTGAGCGAGCCCCAGTCAATATTCTTCTTTTCCATAAGAACATCTCCTTTGTTTGTTATATTATAGAATTTATTATAGCACTTTGAACAAAGATTGCAATATAAAAATTAAGGTTTATGCACGTCGCATAAACCTTAATTCGATTTTAAGCTTTTATATTCTTATTTTACTTTAACGTATCTGGTCGGCGACCAGGTTGAATAATAATAGGTGGCGCCGACCTTTTTGAAGGTGCGGACGCGGACATAATATACTTTCTTGCTCTGCAGCTTTTTGAATGCCTTTTTAACCGTTTTAACCTTAAAAATGTTTACCGTTTTAACGCCCGTCCTAAACGTCTTATCTGTGCTGTACTGAATCTGGTATCCGTTGGTCTGCGCAGCCTGCTTTTTCCAGTTCACGGTCAGAGTTCTCTTGCCTGATTTCAGCTTTGAAATCGCCGTGCCGCGCGGAATTATATTGAATTTCAGTACCCTTGTACCGCTGTAATTGCCCTTAAAGGTCAGCGTAACCGTCGCCGTTCCGATAGCGTAATTGTTGCTGCTGTATTTCACGTCATAATAGCTTCTTGAAAGCACTCTTCCGGCGCTGTCCTTAACGGTTACGCCGGGGGTCTTCCTCTTGCCGTCATATGTGAAATTAGAGGCTGAAAGAACAGCCGTTTTCAGCATGGGAATTGTGCCGTATTTCTTGTCGCCGCACGAACAGGTATATGTGATTATGCCGTTTCTTCCGAAGGCTGCCTTTTGGGTTACAACGCCCTTGCCGTAGCTATGAGTATGCTCGGGAGCTTCGGTATTATATTCAAACGGATTTTCAGCAATAGCATAGTCATATAATCCGTCAGCCTCAACAAGCTCTGTAACTACGGTTAAACTGTCTGCGTCTACCTCGGGCGCCTCCTCAAAATAGTAATAGAAGGTGCTGCCGATGTTTATTCCGCTGCCCTCGGCGTAACGGTATACGGCGTTATCATAACCTTTAACGTACTTATTTCCGCTGCCGTCCTTCGCCAGAGGATACACCGAGTCAATAAGCCTTCCCGTCCATTTAAATTCAACCCTGTCATAGCCGGGTACAAAGCTCCAGCCGTTAGCCTCCAGCTCGTCCTCGGGTATCTGAAGCTCCGCAAAGGCGTCGTCCTTGATTAGTCTGCTGCTATTCGGCGCGTTAACAAGACGGTAGATATAATATCCCGTTTCAATAAGCTCGTCGTTACTGTTATAAGCGCTATATTCCTGCGCACCGTAGCTGCCTTCGGGGTCCGAAGCGCTGCGTACCTGTATAAGCGTATAGGCGTTTTCGCCTTCGGGCTCATCGGGATTATAGTAGCCTATATTTGCGGGCTCGCCGCTCGGTACGGTCTGATACGTAAAGTCGGTCTGTGCGTTCCACTCCGCCTCCGTATATTCCAGAGAGCCGTCCTGAGTTACCTTCGGATTGTCCTTAAAGAAATTTCTGTCCTCAATATAAGCATTATATCTTGCTACGTATTGATATTTCTGTACCCAATAAAGCGTGTTCGCCGTATCGTCGCCGCGCCAGCCCTCGTTAACGGCATAAAAACCGTCGGGGTCGGACGCAGAGGTCACTCTGTAACCCGCCCATACGTCGTCCTCAGCGTCCTCCATACGAATTCCGGGAATATATACGGGCTCGTTATAGCTCCAGTTCCTTTTGGCAACCGTCGCGCTTTGACCGTTTTCAAAAACATAAGCCTGTGCCGCGTCGGGATTTACAGAGCATATTGTCTGCACCGCCACGTTGTTTTTTGAGAAGAGCGTAGCCTTAACGTCTTTACCGAAGGTAAGCTTGGCGGGCGTATGCTCCGCGTACATATTAATAGCCGCGTCATACGCCTTTTCGGCATTAACGGTCAGCTCGCCGTTGCCCGCAACGGTTAGATTTCCGTCGTACCAGTCGCCCCAGACGTCGATTTTAGCAAGGGAGATCCTCCCGTCAATCCTGATTTTAAAATCGTCGCCCATCATATTTGCGCGCAGCACCAGCTTTCCGCTGTCGGCATCGGCAACAGAATCAAATTTCAGCTCATTTGTGCTGCGCTCATACGTAACGCCGGGGTACGCGTCGGCGTTAACACGATTATTTTCCAGAAAGCTGTATGTCTCCTCCGTACGAGTGTTATACAAGCTCAAAAAAGCCATATAAACTTCGCTGTCGCCCTCCTGCCAGTGCGCTTGGGAGGGACCGTTTTCGGCAAGCGCCGTCATCGGCAGCATGGTCAGCAAAAGTATTGCCGCCATAACAAAACTGATTATTCTTTTTTTCATAATATTTTTCTCCTTAATATTACTTGAGGTTGCTGTTCTTACGGCTTTATTTTATCATTAAAGTCTTAAAAATGCAGGGATAGTTTTAGGATAGGTCGGGCTTATATGCAAAAAATAAGAGGCTGCCTTAAGGCAAAAACCCCGCCTTAAGACAGCCCGTCGTTTAAATTTTATCTGCTGCCGTGATAGAGCGCCCTCAGCTCGCTTCGGCTTTTGCAGCCCGTTTTTTGAAGAAGGTTGCGCATATGGAACTTCACCGTGTTTTCGGAAATACACAGAACCTCGGATATTTCCTTGTTGGTATTGTCCTCAAGCATAAGCCTCAGAACCTCCCTCTCCCTTGAGGAGAGGTCGTGCTTAACTGAAAAATCATCGAATACCTCCCGCTCGCTCCTGTGACGCTTTGCCTCGGGAATATACAAAAGCTGATAAAGTCTGAAAAACAGAAGCACCGTAACGGCAAAAAGAGCAGCGGAAATAATTACCCTGAGCACCTCGCTTCCCGCCAGCGCAAAGGAAATAGCGGAGCCCGCAGCGTCGCCTATTCTGCCCGTCAGAAGTCCGAAGCCCGCCAAATACAAAAGGTCATATCGCTTTGCCGTGTCCGAAAACAGAATAATACGGTAAACAGAAGTAAATCCGAAAGCAAAATAACCCAGCGCCCAGAACATTACCGAGGAAAAGGTTTCTCCGCGCAGCGCAAGAACAATAAACGGAATAATCAGCGCTGCGAGCGCGCAGGCAGCGCCGCTCTTGCGGCTTTTATCCGTAGCGAAGCCCGCTGCTATCAGTCCAACTGCATAAAACAAACGGGAAAATTCCAGCCTCATCCCGTTTTGAAGCTCCGGCGTAGAAAATGAAAAGCCGATATTGTTAACCAGACTCATCAGAAATATTATCCCAACGGATAACAGCAGCTGTTTTTTTAATGCGGCATTCTTTATATTTGTCTGATTTCCTTCGTTTTTGTCAGTATTTTCCTCGGCTTTAATATACACGCTGAGAATACAAAGCAACGCCAGGGATATGCCGATTAAAATCACCTGTCCGCCATAGTACAGCTTCTCATGCCGCAACATCGACAGCAGCCACGCCGCAACGGTTGTCAGCCCATAACCTACTCCGAAGGAAACGGCGCGGTGCTTTTCCTCTGCTTTGGTGAGATATAACAGATAATAGCCCGCGATTGTCCCGCAGCACAAGCTAAGCAAAAAACCGAAAACCACAACTCCTGCAAGGCTTGTTCCGATTACGGCAGGAATCAAAAAGACGGCATATCCTATAACAGCGGCAACATATAAGCTGCGTTCGGCAATTTCCTTGCGGTGCTGCACGGCTGCAAACACGCCGATTCCAAAGGCCTGAAGCAAATATCCCGCCACAACCGTCAGTAAATCTGACGTTTTCGCAGTCGTCATTGTCATTAGGCGGTACATCCACGCAAGATGTCCTATTGAGGTAAGCAAAAAGCTCAAAAAAATAATCAGCGTGCTCTTTAGCAGAATTATTTTTTGCTGTTTTTTCATTTTTTCTCTCCGCTTATATATTAATTCTCCGTTTTTTTACAGCGTTTAATGAGGCTGATTATCAATACCGCCGCGGCAGTCGTACAGATAAGGGCAAAAGGATATTTATAGTAGCCGAAATGAGCTTTCAGCTTTTCTACGTTTATTCCGAGCTCGGAAAGCCGCTGCTTTTTTGACTTAACCGTACCCTGCGTGGTTTCAACGGTTTGGGGAGTATGACGGGTAACCTGCGCCTGCGCCGCGCTTACGGTAAAGTCGCACTGACGGTAAATTGTGTCGTTAGCGCATACAACAACCGTCGCCGTGCCCTCGCCCGTCGCGGTAATAACGCCCGTATCGGAAATCTCTATAACTCCCTCCTCGTCGCAGAAGTAGCCGACTACCGCGCTCGCGTTTACGGGGCTCACCTCATAATCAAGCTTAACGCTGTCGCCGATTTCAAGAGCGGTATTCGAGGCGTGAATTTTCATATCCTTTAGGGGAACGGGAGCCGCCGTAGTTGTGGTCGTTGTAATTGTAGTAGTGGTGGTTGTTGTCGTTGTACTTGTCGTGCTTTCGGTCGTCGCGGTTTCGGCGGTAGTGGTCTGCGCGGTTGTAGCGGGCTTTGTCGTAGTGGTGGTTGTTGTGGTCTGCTTTTTGGTAGTAGTCGTAGCCTTCGTGGTCTGATTTCCCGTTACCGCAGCCCAGTCGGGATTGCCGTAGCCGAGTATGCTGTTCACGCTCGCATAGACTGAATTCGACGAGGAATTATAGCTTTTCGCCTTAACCTTGCCCGAGCAGTTACCCTCGATAGTATAAACCGTGCCGTCGCTGACGCTTTTCAGTATGCCGACGTGCTGCGCGGAGCCGTTGCCGCTCCAGTCAAAGAACACGAGGTCGCCCTTCTTCGGCTTATAGCCCGAGGAGCGCGTATGGTATCTTCCCCTGTTTTTAAACCAGCTTATCATCGAGTTACAGTTTCCGCCGCCGGGCACGATATTGGCATAGAGCGAAACGCCGTACGCCTCGCCCGTTTTATTAAAGCACCAGAGCGCGAAGGTGGTGCACCAGCCGCCCTGATAGCCGTACCACTCACCGTATTTGGAATACGTACTCGTCCCCTCGTAGCCGACCTCGCTTTGCGCAACGGATATGAGCTTATTTACAAGCTCGTCGCGGCTCGCCGCCCGCGCGGGAAGCGCCGCAAGAAGCACGGTTATAATCAGTAACGTCGTTATAAAAAATTTTCCTCTTTTCATAACATATCCTGTCGAAAAGCCCCCAAGTGCTCTTGGGGGCTGCATTTTTATTTTGTAAAGAAGGTAAGGATTCCCTTGTAGGTCATATATACGTCAATCTTCGAAACAAGCTCGTACGGAGCGTGCATTGAAAGCACGGGTACGCCGACGTCGATAGTATCAACGTCAAGGTTTGCAATATAAAGCGCAACCGTTCCGCCGCCGCCTGCGTCAACCGCGCCGAGCTCGCCCGTCTGCCAGAGAACCTCGTTCTCGTCGAAAAGACGTCTTACCCAGGAGCAGAATTCAGCCGAAGCGTCGCTCGAGCCGCCCTTGCCGCCCCTGCCCGTAAACTTAGTTACGCATACGCCGTGATTTATAAAAGAAGCGTTATTCTTTTCAAAAGGACCTGACCAGGTCGGGTCAAATGCTGCGTTAACATCGGCGGAAAGGCATTTTGAGTTGCGGAGCACGTCGCGTCCCTCATAGCCCTCAAGCCTTGCTAAGTCCTCAATGAAATACTTGAGATATGAGGAGTTGAGTCCCGTATTACCGTCGGAGCCGATTTCCTCTTTATCCGTAAGCACGGTAATCGCCGTGTATTCGGGAGCCTCGTCAATGTCGAGTATTGCCTGAAGCGCAGGATATGAGCAAACCCTGTCATCGTGACCGTAGCCGCCTATCATGGAGCGGTCAAAGCCGATATCGTCAACCGTGAACGCGGGAACCAGCTCAAGCTCTGCTGAAAGGAAGTCCCTTTCAACTATGCCGTACTTCTCGTAAAGCAGCTCAAGGATTGCGAGCTTAACCCTGTCGCTCTCCTCGTCGTCCTTAAACGGCCTTGAGCCGATAACTACGTTTAATTCCTCCCCCTTGACTATCTGGCTCGCCTTCCTCTGCATCTGCTCGTCGCCGAGGTGAGGAAGAATATCGGTAATACAGAACTTCGGCTCGCCCTCAGCCTCGCCGAGCTTAACGTCAACGAAGGTGCCGTCGTTCTTGCAGATTCTGCCGTGGAGCGAAAGCGGGATTGCAACCCACTGATATTTCTTAATTCCGCCGTAGTAGTGCGTTTTGAAGAACGCCATGCCGTCCTGCTCATACGCGGGGCACTGCTTTAAATCAAGACGGGGGGAGTCAATATGAGCGGCAGCGATTCTTACGCCGTCCTTTATGCTCCTTTTGCCCTTAACGCAGAGAATTACCGACTTGCCCCTGTTGGCATAGTAAACCTTGTCACCCGCCTCAAGCGCGCCGCCGAATTCGTCGAACCTTACGAAGCCGCTGTTTTGTGCAAGCTTTTCAACCCACGCGGCAGCCTCGCGTTCGGTCTTACATTCCTGCAAAAACTCCTTGTAACCCTCGCAGAATTCGTCGCAGAAGTTAAGCTCCGCCTCGTCCATAAAATCAACGCCGTTTTTCTTGTCGTTGAACAGCATTTCCTTTAACTGCTTTGTCTTTTCACTCATAGTATTTCCTCCAAAATGCTTTGTATTTGTATGTCAATATCATTATTGCCGTCGTTTATTATAACACAGTCGCTTTTATCCGTATAGTATTTTTCGCCGTGCTGCGCGTTAATTCTTGACAGTGCCTGCTCCTTTGTAAGACCGTCGCGCGCGATTATTCGCTTCAGCCTTACGTCCTCGGGCGCGGTAACGGTTATCACCTTGTAGCAGTCGCCCTGCATATCCGCCTCGAAAAGCTGCGGCGCGTCGAGCGCGCAGAGCCCCTCGGCAGCCTCTTTGCAGAGTTTAATTATCGCGGGGTGCATAATAGCGTTCAGCGCGTCGGTATCCTCTCTGCTCTTAAACGCCTTTTCTGCCAGGAGCTTGCGGTCAAGCTCGCCGTCTTTAACTATGTCCTCGCCGAAGCGCGCCTGCAAAGCAGGGAAAATCGGGGAGTTCTTCTTAGTAATCTCCCTCGAATAATAATCCGCGCTTATTATCTTAAAACCGAGCGCTTCAAGCCTTTCGCAGATATAGCCCTTTCCCGAGCCCGTCTGCCCTGTAACGCCGAGGGTAAACGGCTTTCTTAAATCTATTATGTTAAACGCCGCCGCTCTTATCAGCCTGTTGTATACCGCCATACCCACGCCGTCGGCTGAGGGTATGCGCGCGTAAACCTTTTTTGCGCCCTTTTCATCGAGCTGACGTAGCCTGTCAAAAAGCTCCCTCGCCTGACCTAGCGCGTCGTTTTCCTTGCCGTAGGTGAGGTGAGGAGTTGTTACCGCGTCGCCCTCAAAGCACAGCGCAAAGGCGTTTTCCCTTGCGTTTACGAAGTCCTCATACACCCTTTTTTCCGCGTCGACGAGGACAATTTTCGCCTTTGGCGAATAGTGCTTGTACTTCATACCGGGCGAAGCGGCGGTTTCGTTTTTGCCGAGCTGTGAGAGCACGGCGGGTGAAAGCTCCACCCTGCCGATAACGGCTTCTATCATCTCTTTGGTTATAGCGCCGGGACGAAGAATGGTCGGTACCTCGCCCGCAAGGGTGATAACCGTGCTTTCAACGCCGAATTTACAGTCCCCGCCGTCAATAATCGCGTCAATCTTTCCGCTCATATCGTCAATTACGTGCTTTGCCTTAGTAGGCGACGGAAGCCCGCTCGTGTTAGCGGACGGCGCGGCGATAACGCAACCGCTTGCCTCAATAAGCGCCCTTGCGGTTTCATTTTCGGGCATACGCACGGCGACCGTATCAAGCCCGCCACTCGTGACAGATGGCACAAGCTCTGACTTTTTAAGTATCACCGTCAGCGGCGCGGGGAAAAACGCGTCGATAAGCGCCTGCGCCTTAGGCGTAACCTCTTTTACAAGGGGTATTATGTCCTCTTTTTTTGCAATATGAACTATGAGCGGATTGTCCGAGGGTCTGCCCTTCGCCTCAAAAATCGACCTTACCGCCTTTTCGTTCAGCGCGTCGGCGCCGAGTCCGTACACGGTTTCGGTCGGAAAGGCTACGAGCCCGCCGTCTTTGATTATCCGCCCCGCTTTTTCAATATCCTCTTTTGACGTTGTAAGTATCTGTGTTTTCATCAACATTTTAAAATTATGAGTTATGAATGATGAATGATGAATTGAGGGGCTGCGCCGCATTATAATGGCTACGGGCAGAGCCCGTCCTTAATTCATAATTCATAATTAATAATTAATCATTCCTGCGACGCCTTTAATTTTTCCGCCGTGTCGGCAGTAATAAGTGCGTCTATAAGCTCGTCAAGGTCACCGTTTAAAATCTGCTCCAGCTTATAAAGCGTGAGGTTTATTCTGTGGTCGGACACCCTGCCCTGAGGATAGTTATAGGTCCTTATCCTCTCGGAGCGGTCGCCCGTTCCTACCTGCGCCTTGCGCTCGCCCGCTATTTCGGCGTCGTGCTTCGCCTTTTCCTCGTCGTAAAGCCTTGCGCGGAGCACCTTGAGCGCCTTTTCCTTGTTTTTATGCTGTGACCTTTCGTCCTGACATTCAACAACCGTGCCCGTCGGGATATGGGTTATGCGGATTGCCGAGGAGGTTTTGTTTATATGCTGACCGCCTGCGCCGCTTGAACGGAAGGTGTCTATCTGTAAATCCTTTTCACTCAGCTCAAAGTCAACCTCCTCCGCCTCGGGAAGCACCGCAACGGTTGTGGTTGAGGTGTGGATTCTGCCCTGGCTCTCGGTTTCGGGAACTCTCTGAACGCGGTGAACGCCTGATTCAAACTTAAAGCGCGAATACGCGCCGTCGCCCTCGACGGAAAAGGAGATTTCCTTGTAGCCGCCGAGCCCCGTTTCGTTAGCGGAGAGCACCTCGGTTTTAAAGCCCTTAGCCTCGGCGTACATGGTGTACATACGGTAGAGCACGCCCGCAAAGAGAGCGCTCTCCTCGCCGCCCGCGCCGCCGCGGATTTCGATAATTACGTTCCTGTCGTCGTTGGGGTCGCGAGGGAGAAGGAGGATTTTAAGCTCCTCGGAGAGCCTGTCCATATCCTCGCGGCTTTGTTCAAACTCCTCCTTTACCATTGCGGCAAAGTCGGCATCAAGCGAGCTGTCGCCGAGCATTTCCTTCGACTCCTCAAAGGTCTCCTTAGCGCTCTTGTACTCCCTGAATTTTTCAACCACGGGGGTAAGCTGCTTCATTTCCTTCATCAGCTTTGTATATTCCTCAAGGTCTGATACCACCTCGGGCTTGCAGAGAAGCTCGTTTACGGTATCAAACCTCTTTTCTACTTCAATTAATTTATCAAACATTTTCGTTTTCCTTTATCTTTTTGATGTTTTTTTCAATTTTTGCGCGCGGAACCATGACCTCGCGTGAGCACTTGGTACATCTTATTTTAAAATCCGCGCCTATTCTCAGCACCTCAAACTCCCTGTTGCCGCAGGGGTGGGGCTTTTTCATTATTAAAATATCGCCTAAATTTACATTCATTCTGTCGCTCCGTTAATAATTTGTCATATTATTATAACACCTTGAGGGCGCTTTATCAACATAATTAAATATTTTTAATCATATTAATTACAGCAATAAAATATTAAAGGACTGATACTGTGACATATTACCCCGAGGGAATTAACGCCGCGCTTACCGCGCGCTTTGAGAATATTAACGAGGTCAAGGCGGCTATAAAAAGCAGGGACATTTTTGAAGCCGTCGCGACTCTTTGCGACAACGAACATAATTTATACGTAAATCTCGGCGCGTTCACGGGGATTATTCCGCGTATTGAGGGCGCGCTCGGCATACTTGAGGGTACTCTGCGCGAGGTCGCGCTTATTTCAAGAGTCGGCAAGCGCGTGTGCTTCCGCGTTATCGGGCTTCACGAAAGCGATAAGGGCGAAATCATGCCCGTACTCTCGCGCCGCTCCGCGCAGTTTGAATGTAAAAAGGAGTACATAGATAAGCTCACCCCCGGAGATATAGTAACGGCGCGGGTTACGCGGCTCGAGGCGTTCGGCGCGTTCATCGACGTAGGGTGCGGAATAGCAAGCCTCATACCGATTGATATGCTTTCTGTTTCACGCATAAAGCACCCGTCCGACAGGCTCAAACGCGATATGATTATAAAGGCGGTGCTCAAGAGCGTCGATTCCGAAAAGCTGACCTTTTCGCTTAAGGAGCTGCTCGGTACCTGGGAGGAAAACGCCGCGCTCTTTTCCGCGGGCGATACCGTTACGGGAATAGTGCGCAGTATCGAGGGCTACGGCGCGTTCGTTGAGCTTACGCCGAACCTTGCGGGGCTTACCGACTCTGCCGATGGACTAACCGAGGGCTGCACGGTTTCGGTATTCATAAAATCCTTCAATCCCGAAAAAATGAAGATAAAGCTCTCCGTCGTTGAAGTGCTTGATATCGGCGCCGCCGCGCCCGAGCTGCGCTATTTTGTAAAGGGCGGTCATATCGACTCCTGGGTTTATTCGCCGAAAAACGCAACAAAAAATATTATCTCTTTATTTTAACCTCTCTTTCTGTTATAATGGAGGTGAAAAGAGGTATGCTTTATGGTACTGACTACGGATTTAATTATAAAAATTGCTATTATTGCCGCCGCGGTTATCGGCGGAGCGTTGGTTGTAGGCGGCGTCGTGCGCTTTGTAAAGCGTACCGCACGGAGCGCCGAAGCGCAGGTCGTTAAGGAAATCGTAAATCTCGTGTCCGAAAAGGGACTTGATTATACCTCCGAGCCCGAGCATCCCCGTCTTATATCAAATATGAATAAGATTTACCGCCCCGCGATTGAAAGGGACTTCCCCGACTTCGACTGGGGCGAGATTAAAAGGGTAATTGAAGAGGCAATTGAGGAAAAGTATTCCAATAAAAAGGACTTCGAGATTACCGACACCGTTATTTCGCGCTACGAAAAGTCGGGCGCAAGCAGGGTTATCATCACCGAAAGCGCAGCCGATTACCGCGAGGGCGAGGATACAAAATATATCGCCGTTCAGACCGAGCTTTCCTTCGTCAACACGAAAAAGCTTGACTCCGACGGTAACGAGGAGCCCCGCGCCCTCACCTGTCCGCGCTGCGGCGCTCCGCTTACGAGGGCTGCAAACGGCGACGTCGTTTGCGAGTTCTGTGAAACAATTGTAGTCGGCGCAAAGCAATGGCAAATCACGGATATTAAAGAAAAGTAAAAAACGGCTCCGCAGAGCCTCCATCATAAATAAACCAAGAACAGAGCAAGTTGCAAAAGCATCTTGCTCTGTTGCTTTTATAGCTCACAATTTTGTTTAACAATATTGGCCAAATCTTTGGCGTTGACTATGTTGTCGTCGTTCATATCAAGAAGCGGAAAATCCGTGTTGATGTGTTCCATAAAGCTGATGCGGTAATAGCTGTCACATTCATCGCAGCGGAACACAACGACGGTGTCATTTGGAACAGAAACAGTATAAACAATCTGCCAATCGTGCTCGCAGCCGTTTTCGGGTTCCAGTTCGTTTTCACCTGTCGTCAATGCCTTGGAACGGAATACCATACCGTCAATATTCACGCAACCGCGAAGCTCGTTTTCGCCGGATACTTGGAAATAGGTGACGCCGTCGTTTTTTGGCGGGCGACCAATGGTCGCCCCTACGGTTGTTCCGTCGCCGTAATATGTAATCTTGCTTGCGAGCTGTTCAAGTTCGTCGATATTCTTCCACCCGAATTCAAAGACGGTATTGCCGTTTTTATCGGTATGCGTACCAATCGCATCAACCATAATATCACTATCTATAAAAGAATGACTGTTCTCATTCGCCCAAGATTCAGCATCGCTGCCACTCGGTGCAACCACAATACAATCTGTTGCAGTTAATCCCGAAAGTGTTGTTGCTGCCTCCGTCATATATATAGTTGCATTTTGGATTCGATTATAATTTACCGTAGTAACCGATGGCATAAAAACAATGTAATCATTAGCATTATTAAACGCATTTTTCTTAATCGTAGTGACACTTGGGATATAGACGATTTCCAAATGGCTCGCACTTTTTAATGCGGTTTCATCAAGCTGTACCGCTTTCGGTAAAATTAATTTTTCGATTCTGGATGAAGCAATTGCCATTTTGGGAAATTTTCCTTCAAGACTTGGTAGGGATAATTCTTTAAGACAAGATAAGCCTAAAAATTGGTATCCTGATGAATCCATCTCTTCTAAGACCGGTAAATCTAATTCTTGAACAGACCTGCAACCAAACAATGCACTTCTTCCTAAATATTCCACTTTAGGTATGTATATTTCTTGTGCACTTGAAGCAAGCTGGAGCCCACCGTATTCTACCCGCTTTACATTTGGTAAATATATATTAATGACATTACTTAGACCGTTGAATGCATATTTTTCAACTTTTGTAATGTGCTCATTTGAGAGTTCCTGTAAAGATTTACAATTCCAAAACGCATATCGTTCCACTGTTTCTAATGGAGTCAAATCAAGTTTTTCAAGTTCTCCACATTCTGCAAAAGCATATTCTTTTACTTCTTTTAACGATTGACAATCGAAAGAATATAAAGCAGAGCACCCGTAAAACGCTTGAGCACCAACGGATTCCAAGGTGTTAGGTGCTTTTATCATTGTAATTGTTGTGCTTACGGGTGAAGTAGAAAAGACTTGATTGCCTATAGCTTTTACCGTTATTCCGTTAATAGTATTTGGAATAGTTAAATAATTATTGGTGCCATGATACGCAACGATGGTTCCGTTAGTATCTATCTCAAAATTACTATCCGGATCGGTTGAAGTAATATAATAATCGACAACTGCTTGAAGACTTTTTAATTTGTTTGCCGCTTTTGCTATTGCATGAACCCTTGTAACAGAATCAATCACAATTGGTCCAGTATAGGGGATTCCGTTTGTCAAGGTAGCTCTTGTTCCATCTAAAGTATAGTAAATATCTGCATCTTCATCACAAGTTATTTCAATCTCTATACTATCAGAATACTTACCACTTTCAATGCTAAAATTAGGCTTTAACGTTCTGTCATATAGTGAAGCTGTTAAAGTTCCAATATATAAAACTAACTTACCATCAAATCTGCCGTCATTGTTATAATGTGGAGAGAAATTCCGACCATTTTCCAATAAAATAGAAAGAACATCGTCAGGTCTGTAACTAATGTCTTTTGTCAGAATCATTGCACAGGCAGCAGCCGCGAACGGTGATGCCATTGAAGTTCCACTTAATGATTTGTAAGTGTTTTCTAAATATGAACTGTTAATTGATACGCCTGGAGCAATGATATCAACTCCTTGACCAAAGTTCGTCCAGTACGGCCTGCCGTCATTTAGCCCGATTGCTGCAACTGTAATACATGCTGGTATACTTGCGGGAATAAATCTTGAAACATTGGAGCCACTATTTCCGGCAGAAACACAAACAACTATACCGTTCTTTTTTGCTTGATTCACGGCTTCTGTCATTAAATTGCTTTCAGCTCGTGCCCCTAAACTCATATTAATTATGTCTACTTCATCTTGTGTAGCTTTTTCAATTGCCAACAATACATTTGACAAACTTCCAGCTCCATCTTTATCTAATACTTTATATCCTTTTATTTTTACATTATCCGTTGTATTATCAACAACAATACCAGCAACATGAGTTCCGTGCCCGTTATCATCATTTTCTGAATTCGTTTCTCCTGAATAACTTGAATTATAACCCGTTTGAATGATTCTACCAGACAAGAATTCGTGATTGATTTCAATTCCGGTATCAATAATTCCTACAACTATTTCCGGTAATTCTGTAGTATCGCCAAGATAATCAACATAGTCATCAATGCCGATTTCTTCACTTCCCCAAGATAGATGGTTGCCGAATTTTTCTGCTTGTGGTTGTGCGACTTCGTTATCCATTATACTGGCAATTCTATCTTCTTCTGCATATTCAATCAGGTTGTACTTTTGATAATATACAAGCGCCTTCTTTGCACTTACGGAATTATCAAACTGAACAATATGTAAATCATCATAGCCTTCAACAATATCCACGCCATCCAGAATGGGAATGTCGTGCTTGGATTTTACAATCAGGCGGTTACTAACCGGTTCATCCTTGTACTTGCGGTTCATTTTGCCAAGCTGTTCGGTAAACTCCTCAATCGTAATTTCCGGCGTAAGATTCACGGTATACGCAGTTAAAGAAAGCGCACCGAGAAGCACACAAAGAGAAAGAATTATCGCTAACCACTTTTTCATAGTATCACCCCCTACATCTTACAAGATTTTAGAATAAAAATCTTAAAATATGCAGAAACGCAAGAAAAACGCGTCGAAACGCAAGAAAAAAGCGCACAGCTGTAGCTGTACGCCAAAAACGCAAGCTCAACTGTCGCCAAACAATTTCACAACTATTACGAAGAACAGTATGCAATTAAGAGTATGCATTTTTATCAGAAGATAAAAAAGCAAACTGTTCATAATCGCAATATTCAGTTGTGAAATTATCTGGCAATTTCATTTTATCATTATCACAAATATAAGTCAAGAATGATGTCACAGACATTAGCGAACATAGGCTTTGTAAAGACAAATCAGGAAAAGAAAAACAGACCGAAAGAGAATCGTTCTCAATCAGTCTGTAAAACTTCTTTATGACGGACACCCCGCGGGAGCCTTTTTTAATGGACAATTACGGGTGCTGCGCACAGCTATTAAATCGGGTACGGGCAGAGCCCGTCCTCAATTGTTAATTGGTAATTGATAATTGTCAATTATTAATTATTTTTTCGGATAAATTTTGTCTTTACCGCCCATATACATTCTGAGCGCTTCGGGGATATTTACGCTGCCGTCGGCGTTAAGGTTGTTTTCAAGGAACGCGATTAACATTCTCGGCGGCGCAACAACGGTGTTGTTGAGCGTGTGGGCAAGGTAATTACCGTTTTCGCCCTTGACTCTTATCTTGAGCCTTCTCGCCTGCGCGTCGGTGAGGTTTGAGCAGGAGCCGACCTCAAAGTACTTCTTCTGCCTTGGTGACCACGCCTCAACGTCAACGCTTTTAACCTTTAAGTCCGCAAGGTCGCCCGAGCAGCATTCAAGCGTACGTACGGGAATATCAAGGCTCCTGAAAAGGTCAACCGTGTTCTGCCAGAGCTGGTCAAACCAGTATCTTGACTCCTCGGGCTTGCAGACAACTACCATTTCCTGCTTTTCAAACTGGTGGATACGGTAAACGCCGCGCTCCTCGATACCGTGAGCGCCCTTTTCCTTACGGAAGCAGGGAGAATACGAGGTCAGCGTGAGCGGTAACTTCTCCTCGGGAGTAATGGTATCAATGAACTTGCCTATCATTGAGTGCTCCGACGTACCTATAAGATAGAGGTCCTCGCCCTCAATCTTGTACATCATAGCGTCCATTTCCTCAAAGCTCATAACGCCCGTAACGACGTTGGAGCGAATCATAAACGGCGGAACTACGTAGGTAAAGCCGCGGTCAATCATAAAGTCGCGCGCATAACTGATAACGGCTGAGTGCAGGCGCGCAATATCGCCCATAAGGTAATAGAAGCCGTTGCCCGCAACTCTGCCCGCCGCGTCCATATCAATACCGTCGAAGGTTTCCATAATATCGGTATGGTACGGAATTTCGTAATCGGGAACGACGGGCTCGCCGTAGCGCTGAACCTCCACGTTTTCGGAGTCATCCTTACCGATGGGTACTGAATCGTCAATGATGTTCGGAATGGACATCATTATTTTTGTTACCTTTTCATTTAGCTCGTCCTGCTTTGCGGAAAGCTCCTCAAGCTCCTTAGCCTGCGCGGTAACCTGCTCTTTGAGCGCCATTCCCTCTTCGCGTTTGCCCTGTGCCATGAGCGCTCCTATCTGCTTGCTTATTCTGTTTCTGTTGTTTCTGAGCTCGTCCGCCCTTGCGATAGTGCGGCGGCGCTCCTCGTCGAGCGCTATAACCTCGTCAACGTAACCGAGCTTGTGCTCCTGGAACTTCTTTTTTATGTTTTCCTTAACGAGCTCGGGGTTTTCCCTTACAAATTTTATATCAAGCATACCTTAGTCCTCCTTGTACAGTGCGTTTGCAAGATTCTTTAAATCGTCAAGCGAATAGTATTCAATAGTAATTGTGCCCTTGCTGCCCGAATTTGAAACCGTGACCTTACGTCCGAGCGTTTCCGTGAGCGAAAGCTCGACCTCGTCGTAAAAGGAATCGCGCCTTTTAGCTTTCTTTGCGGGGCGTTTTCTCGGGGATTTAGCCATTTTTTCAACATCACGGACGGTAAGTTTACGTGAAACAATCTGTTCCGCTGCCTCGAGCATCATTGCGGGATTATCGAAGGCGAGCAGCGCTCTCGCGTGCCCTGCGGAGATTTTACCGTCCTTTGTCATCTGCCTTACCTCCTCGGGTAAACGGAGCAGCCTGAGCGAGTTCGCAATTGCGGGACGGGATTTTCCAACAGACGCAGCCATTTCCTCCTGAGTATAGCCGCATTTATCCGCAAGCGCCTGGAGTCCCTCCGCCTCTTCAATGGGGTTTAAGTCCTCGCGCTGCAGGTTTTCTATTATCGCAAGCTCCATAGCCTGCGTATCGGTAAGCTCCTTAACTACTACGGGAACCTCGGTGAGTCCCGCAATTCTTGAGGCTCTCCAGCGCCTTTCGCCCGCAACGAGCTGATATTCACCGCTTGCAAGCGGTCTTACGAGCAGGGGCTGAAGCACGCCGTGCTGACGTATGGACTGCGCGAGCTCCTCAAGGGACGCTTCGTCAAAGGTCTTTCTCGGCTGCTCTCTGTTGGGAACTATATTGTTTATGCTGAGCGAGGTGGTCGAAACGCCGATATCAAGGCTGTTTTCCATCATCAACGCTCCAAGTCCCTTACCGAGTCCCGACTGTTTTTTAGCCATAATTATTCTCCTCCTTATTGTCTTTTAAGGAATTCATCGGTGAATTTTTTATATGCAAAAGAAGCCTTTGAATACTTCTCATAATATATAACGGGCTCGCCGTAGCTCGGCGACTCAGCAATTTTAACGCTTCTCGGGATATAGGTCTTATAGGTCTTGCCCGGAAAGTATTTATTTACCTCGTCGATAACCTGCTGATTGAGCTTAAGGCGGCTGTCATACATAGTAAAGAGCACGCCCTCAAGCTCAAGGCGGGGATTGTACTCGTTTTTAACCGCTCTAACCGTGTTTACAAGCTGGCTTAAGCCCTCAAGCGCGTAATATTCGCACTGGAGCGGTACGATAAGCGTATCAGCGGCAACAAGCGCATTGATAGAAAGCAAGCCTAAGCTCGGCGGACAGTCGATTATTATATAATCATATTCCATTACAAGCGTTGCAATAGCCTTTTTCAGCGCTCTGTTGCGATTTTCAAGCTCTGCAAGCTCAATTTCAGCGCCGGCAAGATTCATATTTGCGGGTAGAATGGATAAATTCTTAAATTGTGTTTCAATTAATATAGCTCTCGCAGAAACAGAGTTTATCAGCATATCGTAGGTAGAATACTCAACCTCACTCTTATCCACGCCTACACCCGATGTTGAGTTGCCCTGCGGATCAACGTCTATAAGTAGTGTTTTTTTACCCTTTTGACCGAGCGCTGCCGCAAGGTTTACAACGGTTGTAGTCTTGCCTACGCCGCCCTTCTGATTAAAAACAGCAACTATTTTGCCCATATAATCACCTCATTAATGGTTATTATACATCATATTTATAATAATATCAATGTTTCACGTGAAACTTTTTCAGATTGTTTCACGTGAAACATTGCACAAAAGCAGAACGAGCAGGCTTGCGCCTGCTCGTCCCACGTGATGAAAAGAGGAGAATATGTTTAAAACGGTTGCCCGTTTTAAGCCTGTTTAGCTGCCGTATGCAGTTTTAAGTTATTTACGCCCGTGCTTTTGGGAATTTTTACACGGAATTCAATATAATCGTCAGTTTCCGTACGGTCAGCCTCGGCGTTAATACCCGAAGCCTTCATTGCGTCAATCGCTTTATTGACCGTATTTACGAAAATCCTTACGTCTTTGAAGATTTTTACAACGTTTTTCTTGGGTTTCGGTGTGTTGTCGGTTAAAGAGTCAATAAATCTGTCCGTCTGCTCAACGTTATAGCCCTTTTCCTTTATAATATTAAGAGCAGCCCAGATGTCCTTTTCGGAGTCAAGACGGAGCAAAGCCCTCGCATGCCTTTCGCTCAGACCCTCTTTTTCGATAAAATACCGCACATCAGCCGGTAATTTAAGGAGCCTTAGCTTATTTGAGAGTGCGGACTGACTTTTTCCGAGCCTTTTCGCACATTCGCCCTGCGACATACCAAAGTGATTTATAAGCTGTCCTATCGCCGTAGCCTCCTCAAAAAAGGTTAAATCGCTTCTCTGTACGTTTTCAAGTATGGAATATACTGCGCTTTCCTCATAACCGCATTCAAGCTCAACGCACGGTACGCTCTCAACACCCGCAAGTATTGCCGCTCTCAGCCTTCTCTCTCCGGCGATTACCTCGTAGTATGCTGAATTATTAATCCGCCTTATCAGAAGCGGCTGGAGTATTCCGTTTTCCTTTATGGAGTCTGCGAGGGAGAGCATTTCCTCACTCTCGAATTTGTGCCTCGGCTGATACGGATTGGGGAGGAGCTTTTCGGTATTTATATTTGTTATCTCGTTCGTGGCTACCACCTCCGCGACTGCCTGTCCCTTTCTTTAATCACATATTATCATAAACAATGCAAAAAATAAAGAGCTTCTCATCGTGAGAAACTCTTTAAGTTCGACATAAACATTTATATTACAGAGGCTTTGTCTGAATTTTTTTGTTCTTCCTCGGGTATTCTGTCGGAGTTTGCGAAATCTTTTTGATTATTACTATTGAGCGTGTGTCTCCGTTTTCAAGTTTATATGAAACGTTGCTCTCAAGCTCGCCTCCCAGCACGCTTACAGCGTTTTTCGCCTCCTCACATTCGTCCTGTGAGCCCTTGAGGGATATGAAGTATCCGCCCACCTTAACGAGAGGCATACACAGCTCGCAGAGGATATTAAGCGGTGCCACAGCCCTCGCGGTTGCCACGTCAAACTGCTCCCGATAACGCTCCTCAGCGCCGAGGCTTTCCGCCCTTGCGCATATCGGATTAGCGTTAAGCCCGCACCTTTTAAGCACGTTGTCCATAAACGCGACTCTCTTAAGGCGTGAATCAACGAGCGTTAAATCAAGGCAGTTGTTTTTAGCAATAAGCAGGGGAATTCCGGGGAAGCCCGCACCCGAGCCTATGTCAATAATTTTCGTATTATAATCAAGGTCAAAGTATTTCAGAAGCATAAGCGAGTCCACGAAATGCTTAACTATAATCTCCTCAGGCTCGGTAATAGAGGTGAGGTTGTACTTTTCGTTTTCACTAATAAGCTCGCTTGCGTATACCTGAAACTGAGAGAGCATGTTGTCGTCGAGCTCAACCTCGGCGGTTTTTGACAGCTTTTGGAGTAAATCTCTGTTTATCATAGCGACTCCAGTATAATATTTAGCGCCGTAATGTCGGCGGGGTTGACTCCGCTAATGCGGCTTGCCTGACCTAAATTCTGCGGTCTTATCTTTGAGAGCTTCTCAACCGCTTCAAGCCGGAGTCCTTTAAGTGAGTTATAATCAAGGTTTTCGGGGATTTTCTTTGCTTCAATGCGGCGCATTTCCTTAATCTGCGCCTCCTGCTTTTTAATATATCCCTCGTATTTTACAGAAATTTCGACCTGCTCGAACACCTCACGCGGTAAATCGGGGCGCTCGGTATCCACCTCGGCTAAATCGTCATAGGTAATCTGCGGTCTTTTAAGCAGCTCAATCATTTTGCAGCCCGTCTTAAGCTCAGCCGTACCCTTGTCGGTAAGGATTTTTTGCAGCTTTTCGGAAAGGGGAAGGGACAAATTTTTAACCCTGCTCATCTCCTTTTTAATCATTTCCTGCTTTTTGAGGAATTTATTATATCTTTCCTCGCTGATAAGTCCGATTTCGTGCCCGAGCGGAGTTAAGCGTATATCTGCGTTATCCTGGCGGAGCACGAGGCGGTACTCGCTCCTTGAGGTCATCATTCTGTACGGGTCGGTACAGCCCTTGGTAATAAGGTCGTCAATCAGCGTTCCTATATACGAGCCGCCGCGGTCAAGCACGATTTCACTCTTGCCCTGAACCTTGCGCGCAGCGTTAATGCCCGCAACGAGCCCCTGCGCCGCCGCCTCCTCGTAGCCGCTTGAGCCGTTGAACTGTCCCGCGCCGTAAAGACCGGGAATATCGTTAAATTCAAGCGTCGCCTTAAGCGCCGTCGGGTCAACGCAGTCGTATTCAATAGCGTATGCGGTACGCATAACCTGCGCGTTTTCAAGACCGGGAATAGTGTGTATAAACGCGAGCTGAACGTCCTCGGGCAGCGAGGAGGAAAGCCCCTGCAGGTAGAGCTCCTCGGTGTTGAGTCCGCAGGGCTCTATAAAGAGCTGGTGCCTCTCCTTGTCGGAAAAGCGCACGATTTTGTCCTCAAAGCTCGGACAGTAGCGTGGTCCCTTGCCCTCAATCTTTCCGCTGTACATCGGCGAGCGGTGGAGATTGTCAAGGATTATCTGCTTCGTCTTTTCATTTGTATAGGTAACGTGACAGACCACCTTGTTTTCGGGCGGAGTCTCGGTCTCAAACGAGAAGGGACCGGTCCTTTCGTCGCCCTCCTGAATTTCAAGGTTTTCAAAGTTAACGCTCTTTCTGTTCACCCTGCTCGGAGTACCCGTCTTAAAGCGCCTGAGCGGGATATTAAGCCTTTTCAGCGCCGCGGAAAGCTCGTTTGCGGGGAACATTCCGTCGGGTCCGCTCTCATATGAAACGTCGCCTATGTAAACCCTGCCACCGAGGAAGGTGCCCGTCGCAATAATTACGCACTTTGCGGTAAATTCCGCCTCAAGCCTTGTAACGCAGTGCCACAAATCATCTTCATAATATAAATCAACGATTTCGCCCTGGCGGATATCAAGGTTTTCCTGAAGCTCAAGGGTGTGCTTCATTCCCGCCGAGTACTCGCGCCTGTCAATCTGCGCCCTCAGGGAGTGAACCGCGGGACCTTTGCCGAGATTTAACATTCTCGACTGAAGGGAATACTTATCCGCAGCCTTGCCCATTTCGCCACCGAGCGCGTCAATCTCGCGCACGAGGTGGCCCTTCGACGTTCCGCCTATCGAGGGATTGCAGGGCATATTGCCCACCCAGTCAAGATTGACCGTGAACACCACAGTTGACGCGCCGAGGCGCGCCGAAGCAAGGGCAGCCTCGATACCCGCATGCCCCGCGCCTATTACTATAACGTCATATGTCCCTGCAAAATAGTTCATTTATTTTCCTACACAGAAATTCTTAAATATATTGTTTACAACCTCTTCGGTCGCTTTTTTGCCTGTTAATGAAAGCAGCTCCTCAGCCGCGGCGTCAATCATAACGTTAACCGCGTCATAGGTCATACCCGCGCCGAGCGTATTTTGAGCCTCTTTAATATAATTCAGCGCGTTTTCGCAGTTTTTCTTCTGCCTTAGGTTTGCGAGCAGGGGAGCGGTCGTGTCAAAATTGCTGACGCCGAGCACGCTCTTTACCGTTTCGCTGAGCTCCTCGAGCCCCTCGTCGTTCTTCGCGCTGATATATACGGTTTTTTCAAATGCTCTTTCAACCTGCGCAGAGTCGATTACGCTCTCTAAATCGTTCTTGTTTATTACCGCAATCGCGGTTTTGCCCTTACATTCCTCCATAAGCGCAAAATCCTCCGCGCCGAGAGGTATTGAGGAATCAAACACCGCGAGCACGAGCTGCGCGGAATCAATCGCCTTATGCGCCTTTTCAATTCCGATTGCCTCAACCACGTCGTCGCTCTCCCTGAGCCCCGCCGTGTCGAGAAGGTGCAGTACTATTCCGCCGAGCGTAACGTCGCCCTCGACGATATCCCTCGTCGTGCCCTCAATATGCGTAACAATGCTTTTGTCCCTGCGGGAGAGCATATTCATAAGGCTCGATTTACCCGCGTTCGGTCTGCCCGCAATCGCGGTAACCACGCCTTTCGTAACGGTCTGACCGCCGTCGTAGCCCTCAAGGAGCGCAGAAAGCTCGTAAGCGCAGAATTCAAGCGTTTTTGTGAGCTCCGAGTCCGAAAGCTCGGGGATTTCCTCGTCTGGATAATCCACCCAAGCCGCCATAAGCGCCGAGGAGTCAAGAAGCTTATCAAGTACCGCGTTGATTTTTCTGCTCAGCGCGCCCTGAAGCGCGTTATACGAAGCCTTAAGGCTCTGCTCGCCCTGTGCTGAAATCAGCTCGGCGACGGACTCCGCCTGAGTTAAGTCAATTTTTCCGTTAAGGAAGGCGCGCTTTGTGAATTCGCCCGCCTGGGCAGGCTCAGCGCCCGCCGCCAAAACCGCGTCAAGCGTTTTTTGTACAAGTAGCATTCCGCCGTGAACGGAAAGCTCCGCGACGTCCTCGCCCGTATAGCTCTTCGGCGCGCGGAAAATAAGCGCAACCGCGTTGTCCGTGCTCTCGCCGTCTATGACTATGCTTCCGTACTTCGCACGGTAGCCCTTAAGCGAGGTAAGGGAGGAGCCGTCAAACGCCCTGAAAACAGAGTCCGCTATTTCGATAGCTTTGCTTCCGCTTATTCTTATAACGCCGATACCGCCCGGCGCGCTGCCCGTCGATATGGCTGCGATCGTTTTTTCCATAGTGGC
>FLNY01001608.1_pt1 | contig 23922 bp, 17 predicted proteins | sample 1140381 | NCBI WGS metagenome assembly FLNY01 (sample SAMEA3878172, study PRJEB12797) | bioreactor metagenome | biome: Moose rumen | place: Sweden | collected 2011-10
GTGATTAACGAATATGTGATGAGACTATTCCGCAAAGAAAATCCCACTTCAGATAAACAACACAACCTATTGCCAACAAAAATACGATAACAACTAACCAAATCCAACCGCGTCGTTTACGAGGCAATGGTATTGTGTCGGCTTCGTCGGGTGCAGCGTCAGTGTAGTCGTTCTCTATTTGGGGATTTTTTTCTGCAAGATTAGCCATCGCTTCAGCACGACTTAATACCGCTTCAGAAGGAGTATTGTTCTCTTCCGGAATAATAGGACGTTCATGAACCGGTATGATATCTGGCATTATATCTACTTCAGTCACATTAATTTCCGGTTTCGAAATATTATCTGAAGAAGAAGTAGAGTGTCCACAATAAGGACACTCTACTTCATTGTCATAATACGGACGTCCGCATTTATCACATTTTATAAGTTTCATTTTTTCAGGTATTTGTCAAACCAGTCGATAAAGTTGCGATGCCATAACAGACTGTTTTGCGGTTTTAATACCCAGTGTGTCTCATCGGGAAAATATAGATAACGGCTAGGTATGTGTCGCATCTGGGCCGCATTATAGGCAGCCATACCTTCGCTGGCCACAATACGGAAATCAAACTCACTATGGACTACACAGATGGGAGTGTTCCATTTGTCAACGAACAGGTGTGGAGAGTTGGCATAGCTCTTCTTTATTTGAGGATTGTTCCAATCCCAATAGGGACCACCAAGATCCCAGTTGTCAAACCACATCTCTTCGGTCTCAAGATATTGCTGTTCAAAGTTGAACATACCGTTGTGAGCTAAAAACACTTTGAAACGGCGACCTTCATCATAGCCTTTAACGTCGTGGTTGTGACCTGCAAGCCAGTAGATACTATATCCGCCAAAACTGGCACCACAAGCACCTATGCGTTCGTGATCAATCATCGGCAAGTTCGCAGCCCAGTCGGCCGCAGACATATAATCTTGCATGCAAAGTCCGCCGTAGTCACCACTGATTTCTTCAAGCCACTCCATGCCAAAACCGGGAACTCCACGGCGATTGGGGGCAATGACAAAGTAACCGGCACCACTCATCACTTCGAAATTCCATCGAGTACTCCAAAACTGGCTGACAGGACTTTGTGGACCGCCTTCGCAGAAAAGAAGAGCCGGATATGTTTTAGTACTGTCGTAATCGTATGGATAGACAAGCCATGTGAGCATATCTTTGCCGTCAATGGTTTTAACATAACATTCTTCAACTTTACCCATACGGATCTGAGAGAGTAAATCGTCATTGAACGTACTGATTTTGGTTCCTTCGGCACGGTCGTCTGAAGCATTGTACACATACAGTGTGGCAGGATACTGGATGGATACTTGGGTCGCAACAATGGTGCTTCCATTCATTTGAATACCATTCACATCATGATATCCGTAGCTAAGTTGACGTACTGCTTTGGTCTCGCGACAAAAACCAAATATCTCGCTCATACCGCGATATGACACTACAGCATAGAGCTCATTATCATCGTCAGACCAACAGATGCTTCCTACACTATAATCGAAATCCGCTGTCAGGTCACTTAGCTCTCCACTCTCAAGATCCATGACCATCAGACGTAATTTGTCGCTTTCGTATCCGTCACGTTCCATACTCTCCCATGCAACCATCTTCCCATCATGGCTGAAGACAGGATTCTGATCATATCCCATAATTCCATCGCTGAGATTGAGAGTCTCACCGGTAGAAATGTCGTATAGGAAAATGTCGCTATTGGTTGAATGAGCATAGTCATAACCGATTTTTTTGCGGCAAGTGTATACAATCTTTGTGCCATCAGGACTATAGTTATATTGCTCGGTGCCTCCCCATGGACGCATAGGACACTCAAAGTTGCCATCGACTATATCTATTGCATTGCCTATATTGGCTTTGCCATTCTCTAAAGACACCAAATAAATCTGAGGTATCTCATCAACCCACTGATCCCAGTGACGGTACATCAGATCTTCGTTGATACGACCAGTGGTCTTGTCTAATCCTGCATATAGTTTGTCAAGGTGTTCCGGACGCTCAACAGGAATGGTGCTGATATAAACCATCGAACTGCCGTCTGGAGCTACCTTGAAGCCTTCAAACCCATTTTCGCATTCGGCTACTACATTCTCTTTTTTTGAATTAAGATTCATTGAAAGAATCTGATTGCCACGACAGTACATTATTGTGCTTTCATCCAACCATGCAGGATTGAATTCGCTCTGGGCGGTAATGGTCAAACGTTGACCATCGCCTCCTGTGATGGGAATCAAATACAATTCGGAATTGTTCTTGTTTTTCTCCATGTCAGTATAGCGTACAGTATATAGTACCTGACTGCCATCGGGACTTACAGCATATTCGCTCATGACACCGAGACTCCACATCACCTCGGGTGTGAACTGTCCGTTATTCACCGTAATCTGTGGCTTCTCCACCACGGCGGCATCATCCTGTCCGCCTTTCTTCGCACATGCGCATATCAGCGCCAACGAAGCAATTAAAATTGTAATTTTCTTCATTTTATTGAATTATTATAATAATGTTATTTCTATAACAATCACCGTAACGTCATTTTGTATTTTATAGAAATACTGCTATAAATTACATCAGATTCCAATTATAAATATGAATTGCAAAAGTACAAAAAAATAATTATATGAAAAAAAAACATTATTTTTGCAAACTCTTATTAGAATTCAAAATTTATTTAACAATATGAAAAAAACAATTTTAACAATTGCAACTATGGCACTTATAGCTTCAGGTTGTCAAAAAAAAGCAGAACTTACATCGGGTATTAATCTTGATAATCTCGATACCACAGCTTCTCCTGTCAACGATTTCTATCAGTACGCTTGCGGCGGCTGGATGAAAAACAATCCACTCGATGCCGAACATTCACGTTATGGAGCATTTGATGCTCTGGCTGAAGAGGCTCAGAAAAACATGCGCGAAATCATCGACAGCGTCAGTGCCTTGGAAAACGAAAAAGGCTCTATCGCTGACAAAATCGCAACTTTCTACAATATCGGAATGGACAGTGTGCGTCTACAGAATCAAGGAGCAGAACCTATCAAGTCATATCTCGAAGAAATCAATTCCATAAAAACTAGTGATGACGTTTGGAACGCCCTGCTCAAAATGCATCACCGTGGTACACATGTACTTTTCGGTATCTTTGGAGAAGCCGACAAGGACGATGCCTCTATGTGCATAGCATGGGCTTATCAAAGCGGTCTCGGTCTGGGCGATCGAGACTACTACATCCTTGACGAAGGTAATAACAAGAATATCCGTGCCGGTTATGTTGACCTGATGACCAAAGAGTTCGCCATGTCTGGCTATGACAAGATGTGCGGCACTAAAGCTGACAAATTGGCTGCTACCGTTATGAACTTCGAGACTCGTCTGGCTAAGTCTATGAACACAAAACTTGAAAACCGTGACCCTCAAGCTACCTTTAACCGGTATAACATGGAAGAAGCCTCGAGTCAGTTTGCTAACATTCGCTGGCAGAATTACTTCGAAACCATGGGCATCATGAAAGACATGAAAACTTTCAATGTGGCACAACCTAAATATTTCGAAGAGGTGAATAGAGTATTGATCGACACCGACGTGGAGACCCTCAAAGCTTATTTCGCCTGGCATATCATCAACAATGCTGCCAATTACCTAAGCGACGACTTTGTAAATGCCAACTTCAATTTCTACGGTAAACTCATTAGCGGCCGCGAAGTGAACCGCCCACGTTGGAAACGCGTCACTTCCACCGTCGACGACGCCATGGGCGAGGCTCTCGGACAACTGTATGTCGATCGTCATTTCCCCGCAGAAGCCAAAAACCGTATGGAAACACTTGTACAGAATCTTATCAAAGCCCTCGGTCAACGTATCGACATGGCTACATGGATGACAGACGCTACCAAGAACAATGCCCACGAAAAACTTTCAACCATATATGTCAAGATTGGTTATCCAAACAAGTGGCGTGATTACAGCGGTCTCCAAATCAAAAACGACAGCTACTATGCTAACGTTATACGCTCCTATGAGTTCGAAATGGATTATATGTTCAGCAAAATAAACAAACCGGTCGACCGCGACGAATGGCAGATGACCCCCCAAACAGTCAATGCTTATTACAACCCCACCACCAATGAGATTTGCTTCCCCGCCGCTATACTTCAGCCCCCATTCTTCAACATGAATGCCGACGAGGCTGCCAACTATGGTGCCATTGGCGTCGTCATAGGACACGAACTTACACACGGATTCGACGACCAAGGTCGACAATACGACAAAGATGGCAATCTCAATGACTGGTGGACAGAAGAAGACGCTGCCAATTTCGACAATAACAAACAAGCTCTTATCGACGCTTTCAATGCATGTGTAGCACTCGACGATCCTGAACTTGGACTTATCCACGGTAATGGTGAACTTACTCTTGGCGAAAACATTGCTGATAACGGAGGCCTTCATGTAAGCTACCTCGCCATGCAGAACGCAATGAAAAAACATCAAGTTAATAAGGGACTGATGGACGGTTTCACACCCGAACAACGATTCTTCCTTGCCTATGCTGCAGTGTGGGCCGGCAATATCCGTCCTCAGGCAGCCCTACAACTCACCCAAATTGATGTCCACTCTCTTGGCCGTAACCGTGTTAATGTGGCCCTCCCTCAAGTTACAGAATTCATTGACGCTTTCGGAGTTAAAGATGGCGATGGCATGTGGCTTGAACCAAATAAACGCGTTCAACTCTGGTAATTCAAATTCCTACAATACTTGACACAAAGACGTCCGAAAATCACGGACGTCTTTTTTTATAAAAATCAATTAACTCAAACAATAAAAAAATATCAAAAACGTTAAAAAACAAATGAATCTTATAATAACAACAACCGACTCTATAGAAGGTTCAAAAATAACCGATTATATAGGCATCCTGCGTAGCAGTATTGTCATTGGTACCGATATCGCCTTTGCAGATATCATCGCTGGCGCAAACAAAAAATATCGTGCCCAACTTAACAGCGTCTATGACAAAGCTCTGCTGGATCTCCGCACAAAGGCTATCGCTTCAAATGCCGACGCCATTGTCGGACTGCATACGGATTTCGAAGAAATATTCGGTAAAGGTAAAACAAAATTCGTTGTTTCGTTGGTAGGAACTGCCGTAAAACTCGACAATATACCAATCCATAATAACGCTTCCGAAAGCAATGCAGTGCCTCTTAATGTCCTAAGAAAACAACAACTCGTTATTACACTCCGAAAAAAAATAGAATCCGAATCTTACAATCTGAACGATGAGGACTGGAATAATATTATGAGCTATTCATTGTATGAGTTGGCTCCACTCATATATCATAAATATCTTGTTCTAGCAAAAGAAACCGTCAGCAACACCCCTCTGACCGAAAAAAAACTATTGCTCGATAATTTCATCCCCTTCATGCGCAGCATTGATTATGAAGAGGCAGCTAATGTTGTCTACTCAGACATTACTACCGCTCCTTATTGTACACATGATGTGATTAATGACTGTAACCTTTTTCATCCAAAAAAAACTATCTCTCTTCTACAACCGGAAAATAAGCATTTTATCATCTCACTACTCGATACAGATAAGATTTCCTATAACATCAACGACCTTGAAGACATGAAAACTATCGCTGAATTCCTCGATAATTTACCCGACACAGGTCGCTATGAAGAGGGTAGGGGACTCCTGTTTGGTAGATCCGGTATGCGTCTCCTATGCGAACGCGGACATTCTTGTGCTGTTGAATTGGGCGGTTTCTGTACAGAGACATTAGACCACGGTTTGGGTATTTGCAACCTTAATGTAAAAGGAATAACCGAAGCCGAAGTGGAAAAAATCAATCTGTTCAAAGAAAAAATCAATATTCTTGAAAGCCTTTTAACCATTTCATAACTTGCTATTTTCTTCTTAAAATGAAATATCTTTCAAGTCTTATAATTGCATTAATTTTCATTAACAATATAGCTGTAGGCCAAAAAAACATAACAATCAAAGGCACTACAGAAAATGCAGTCGGCAGAAAAATAGAACTATACAAAACATCTGACCAAATCTCTAAATCATTAATACTTCTTGACTCTTTCCGCATTGGCGATGACCAACATTATGATGTCCGCTGCTGGACCAATTACCCCATGATGGTCACTCTGCAGATTGAAAATTATTCCCAGTCATTCTATGTCGAACCAGGAAGAGACTACGTCGCAAATATTCCTTTTTTCGACTGGAATATCGATGAAACAAGAAATGTTTTTCTCGATCCTGAACCGCTTCCACTACTTTTCCAAAATATTCCCACCAATGATATCAACCTCCAAATTGATAGCATAGACCGTGTTATTGCCCGTTTTATCAATAACAATTACTTCTATTTCGACTATAAATTTCACCCAGCACCTTATTATTTTGATAGCCTGGTACATACGGTATACCGACTCTGCCCTGACACCTCAAACGATTTTGTTAACAGATATAAGACATACCAACTCGCTGAACTGGAATATACAATGCATTTCGACTCGCGCAAAAACATTATCAACAAATACATAAAAAATCATCCTATTCTCTATTACGACGAAAACTATATGTCCCTCTTCACCACTCTTTACGCAAACACTATCTCTAAAGGTACTCGCAACATACCGATTCAAAGACTCGCTCATTGGGTATATAATCTTGACCTCGACACGTTTATAGACTCTATCGGCACCGATCCGATGCTCAGACACGAACAAATAAGAGAACTCGCCGCACTACAAGCACTCTATGAGGCTTATTTCAACTTCAAATTCTATGATGCGGATATGGTGGTGAAAATGATTGAAAAACTGGCAACACACACTAAATTCCAAGAACACAAAACTATTGCAATTCAAATACTTAATAGCTTTAATCGTAACAATAACTATAACCCTACAGAGTCTTTTACATTACTTGATATTAACAAAAAACCAACCTCTATTGGAAACCTGAAAAACAAATGGACTTATCTGGCATTCATCAGAGTCAGTGACCCTCTCTCCATTTCCGAAATGGAAACTATTGCCCATTTCAAAAAACAAATTTATTCTCAACATGACAATGTGGAATTCATCACTGTGGTTTGCGACCGCGAATTCCAAAAAATGTTCCATTTCCTTAAAAACACTAAGCACGGAGACCGCTTCGACTGGACTTGGCTACATTTCAACGGCAACTACGAACTGCTGAATAAATACCAGATTTGCACCTATCCCTGGTTCGTATTAATAAATCCTAATGGTGAAGTTCAATACGATGTGACACCTGCCCCAAGTACGGGTTTCTTGATGAACGCACCGTGGAATGAGTAAAATGATAATATAAATGATAGACACTAACATTCAAAAAGCCGTATCAACTGCACTGAACGAACTGTACGGCATTGTGACATCATACGATGATGTTATACTGCAAAAAACAAAAAAAGAATTTTCAGGTGACTACACTATCGTAGTGTTCCCCTATGTGAAACAAGCTCATAAATCCCCTGAAATTGTTGCAAATGAACTAGGAAACAAAGTCAAAGAACTCATTCCCGAAGTGACAGACTTCAACGTGATAAAAGGCTTCCTTAATTTCTCTGTTGCTGACAATTACTGGATATCTTTTGCAAACAACATCTCAGGGAATCAAAACTTAGGCCTGAAAGAAATCAACAATGATGAAAAACCTATTGTAATCGAGTATTCTTCTCCTAACACAAATAAACCCTTGCATCTTGGTCATATCCGTAACAACCTGCTCGGATGGTCTGTATCACAACTGCTGACTGCAAACGGCCATAATGTCCGAAAGGTTAACCTCGTTAACGACCGAGGCATTCATATTTGCAAATCTATGCTCGCCTGGCTGAAATACGGAAATGGTGAGACACCAGAATCATCCGGAATTAAAGGCGATCATCTGGTGGGAAAGTATTATGTAGAATTCGACAAACACTACAAAGATGAAGTAAAAGATCTTATTAACAGTGGAGTAGAGGAGGAACAGGCAAAACGTGAAGCTCCTCTCATGGTTGAAGCTCAAAAAATGCTGAAAAAATGGGAAGATGGCAACACTGAAATCCGAAACCTTTGGAAAACCATGAATGGATGGGTATATGACGGATTCAATGAGACTTACAAGAAGATGGGCGTGAATTTTGATAAAATTTATTATGAATCAAATACATATCTACTCGGAAAAGAACTGGTTCAAAAAGGATTGGAGTTAGACGTCTTCTACAAAAAAAATGATGGTTCTATCTGGTGCGACCTTACCAATGACGGACTCGACCAAAAACTATTGCTACGCAAAGATGGCACTTCCGTATATATGACTCAAGATCTCGGAACTGCAATGCTGCGCCAAAAGGACTTCGGAGCCGGACAACTAATCTACGTCGTAGGCAACGAACAAGACTACCATTTTCAAGTGCTGAAAATTATTCTTGGACGACTGGGGTTCGATTGGGCTGATAAAGTATACCACCTCTCTTATGGCATGGTTGAATTACCAAATGGAAAAATGAAATCACGCGAAGGTACCGTCGTAGATGCTGATGATTTGATTGAGGAAATGGAAAAGACCGCAGAAGAAATGTGTCGCGATCGTGGAAAAAACAACGACATGTCACCAGAACAACTGAAAGAACTTTACCACATATTAGCCTTAGGTGCTTTGAAATACTTTATTCTTAAAGTTGATCCATCGAAAACTATGCTTTTCAATCCGGAAGAAAGTATCGATTTCAATGGAAATACAGGCCCTTTCATTCAATATACCTATGCAAGAATACGTTCCATAGTTCGTAAAGCAATACAGGAAGAACTTCTGAATTCGCAGACAGACCAGAAAATAATTCTCTCCCTCTGTGATAAGGAACGCGACATCATAAAATTGTTGCACGACATGCCTAGTGTTGTTGACCAAGCTGCTGCAACGTATAGCCCCGCTATGATAGCCAACTATACATACGAACTTGCAAAGGCTTTCAACAGCTTTTACCAAGACACACCGATTCTACGCGAACAGGACAATCATAGGAAGATGTTTCTCGTTAAACTTTGTGAATCAGTGTCCTTCGGTATTAAAAATATGATGTGGATCCTTGGTATAGATGTTCCTGAACGAATGTAATATTATGATTTTCAAAGAAGACTTTACAATTTCAACTCTGATTTGCGACGAAGATGACAGACTAACCATCTGGGGGCTTGCCAGATTGTTTCAAAATGTAGCCGGAAATCATTCAGACACACTTGGAGTCGGTTTCAATGGTCTTAATCTTCAACATAAAGCATGGGTTCTTACTCACGTGTATTATAATGTTTTACGATTCCCATCAGCAGGGGAGAAGCTGACTGTGAAAACTTGGCCAAAACAAGATAACGGATTGATAGCTCCTCGTGACTACCAGCTTATTGATGCTGATGGAAATATATGTGCTTCGTGTGCTTCAAATTGGGTTGTAATTGATATGGATAAACGCCGCGTTTGCAGACTCAAAGGTATTATTGAATGTTTCGAGATGGAAGATATTGATGCAACCAAATTCCATAGATTAGAAAAACTTCAAATGCCGGAGGAAATGTCCACTCTCAAAAAAATAGATATCCCGTATTCATCTCTGGACCATACACGCCATGTGAATAATGCTGAATATATGAAATGGATTTGCGATTCAATTAAAGAAATCTGTAAACCTCGAAGTTTAGGAAGACCAGAAATTTCCGAATTTGAAATCAATTATATTAAAGAAACAAAATATGATGATCCTAATGTAACTCTCTGGCATATCGATAATGGGTCGACAAAACTATTTCGCTTGACTAATAGCAACGGAATAGCTGTCAATGCAAAAGTATTACTGTCCAATGCATAGAATTCAACACAGAAACTCTCAGAAATCATAAACATTTACTTAACATAATGGAAATACTGAAAATTAAAGTAAAAAAAAATAATCCACGGCCAATGACCGTGGATTATCTATTGTTGTTTAATCAAAGAAAATTAGATTAATTGCCTTTTTCTAGTTGATCTAGGCGGACCTTTATGGGTTTCGCTTCGTTGAGCATATCCAAACGAACATAGCATGTATTCAATGTACGCAAGCAATTATAAAGATTCGGACGTTTCATAGCCTGCTCTTCTTCATTCAAACCATCTATATAATTGACTGCTGCTTTCAGATATGGAATAGCTTGTTCAAAGAATCCGTTACTTTCTTCCGCCAACTTGTTAATAAGAACTTCATCCTCTTCTGAAAGATTACCGGATTCAATCATTTTGTTGATAGCCTGAACCTTATCTACGGCTCGGTTATATATCATGATACCCATACCATAGTTGGCTTCAATTTGATTCGGTTGAATATCAGCAGATTCTTTGTATTTGGCTTCAGCTGATGCAAAGTCACCTGCTTGTTCATAGATACCGGCAGCACCGCAAAGAAGTATTGGATAGTTTGACGTGTTCTTGCTTTCTTCAACAGCCTTGTTGGCCAATTCTATACCTTTTGAAAAATTCCCGGTCCAGACATAAGCCGACGCAAGCAACAAATGGGCGTTCGCATCTTCAGGCATAACTTTTGTGTATCGCTCTGCTGTTCTAATAACATTGACAGTATCATTGGCCTCTTTATAAATACCGTACATGGTGTTGTATACGCGAACCATTTTCGGCTTGAAATCTTCTGATATTTTGTTTTTACGTACCAGTGGACCATAATATTTCTTTACGCCATCATTGTCGTTGAGCAGCTGGCAGCTGTATCCGGCAATATAATAAGACTCATTGGCATATTCTGCATCACCAGAATTGTTGAACACTTTTATGGCTTCGTCGGCAAGTTTAAGAGCTCCTTGATAGTCACCGGAATTAAACACATCAATGCTTTGATTGTAAAATTCCTGACCAACATAACGGAATATATCTCTTACCGAGTACTCACCCTTTGTGTCAAGTTCCTTGCAACGCAGAGCAGCATTGTATGTTTTATTACACCAATCCGAATCAAGGTCTTTGTATTTCGATTTGGGATTTTTTGACTGGTCACCAATCTGACTGTAGATAAGACCTGCATAATACCAAGTCTTGGCATCGTCTTTGGTGTCGGGATGCACACAGGCTTTGTCGATGGCAGACTTGGCTTTGTTTAAGTAACCTCTTTTTAAGTCAGACATTGCGCTCTGCACATTTAGAGTCTGAGCATTAACGGCTATGCCGAGCGAGAGAAGCGCTGTAAACAATGCAATTTTTTTCATTTTAATCAATGTTTTAATTTTATTTCCTTAATTTGTATTTCCTATGTTTGTTATATTAATGTCTTTAAGAATATTTAGGATTCTGTCGATTCCTCTTGTCCCTGATGGTCGATAGGATTGTTCGTTTGTTGCTGATCTGAGGGTCCGTCTTGAACTTCTGTACTTTGTTCCTCCTCTTTTTCACTGTCTACTTTCGTGATTGAAGCAATGGTGTCTTTGCCGCGAAGGTTGATCAGTTTAACACCTTGGGTGTTGCGCCCCAAAACTCTTAACTCGGCAATATGCATTCTGATGGTTACTCCCGATCGGTTGATAATCATAAGATCATTTTCGTCGGTTACATTGAGTAACGCAACGATAACACCAGTTTTTTCAGTAACCTTCATAGTCATAACACCTTTACCGCCACGATGTGTAGGACGATAACCTTGATTCTTTTCGGGCTCGTACTTCAATTGGGAACGCTTTCCATAACCTTGTTCACTCACAACGAGTATATCCTCGTTCTCATTGTTTGTACATAGCATACTGATTACAGAATCATCCTCCCCTTCTAATGTGATTCCTTTTACACCGGATGCTCCTCGACCCATTTCACGGAATTCTTCCTCTGAACAACGCACAACCTTGCCTTGTCGTGATGCAATCAGCAACTGACTACTACCGTTAGTCAAACGAGCGGTAAGTAGCTCGTCACCTTCTCGAATACCAACAGCAATGATACCGTTTGTGCGTGGACGTGAATAAGCCTCAAGCTTCGTTTTTTTGATGATTCCGTTTTGGGTGCACAATACAATATAGTGATTGTTCAGATAATCTTCGTCTTTCAGATTGAGAACATTGACATACGCCTTAACCTTGTCGTCAGGCTCTATATTGATAAGATTAAGTATTGCTCTGCCTTTCGAATCCTTCCCTCCCTCGGGTATTTCAAATGCACGTTTCCAATAGCATTTGCCCTTTTCTGTAAAGAATAAAATGTAGTTGTGATTGGTCGCCGTAAAGATATGTTCAACAAAGTCTTCGTTGCGTACCGAACTGCCCTTTGAACCGACACCTCCCCTATTCTGTGCACGATATTCACTGAGAAGTGTGCGTTTGATATATCCCATGTGTGAAATGGTAATAACGACCTTGTCATCGGCAATCATATCTTCAACACTGAAGTTTGAAGCATCAAATTCAATACGGGTGCGACGTTCATCACCGTATTTATCACGAATCTCAATTAACTCATTCTTGATGACATCCATCAAAACGTTATGGTTTGAAAGAATCTCTTTGCAACGCTCGATGAAACTCATTTTTTCATCATACTCAGTCTGAAGCTCAATTCGATTCTGTTTCGTCAGTTGTCCAAGACGCATCGCAATTATGGCTCGCGCCTGTAAATCACTGAACCCCCAAGTATCCATCATTGCTTGACGCGCTTCGTCTTGAGTCTCGGAACGACGAATCAAGGCTATGACTTCATCCAATATGTCAATAACTTTCAGCAAACCTTGCAAGATGTGTGCTCGCCTCTCCGCTTCTGCCATTTCAAAACGAGTCCTGCGGGTAACCACATCTTCGCGATGTTCTACAAAGTTCTGAATCAAATCTTTGAGATTCAAAAGCATTGGACGACCTTTGACAAGAGCAATATTATTGACTGCAAATGAAGACTGAAGTTCTGAAAGTTGGAAAAGCTTGTTCAAAATTATATTCGGTACAACATCGTGACGCAAATAATAGACAACACGAATACCGTCTTTGTCCGACTCATCGCGTATGTCTGTTATACCCACAATTTTACCATCCTTAACAAGTTGTGCCTGCTTCTTTATCATTTCTGCCTTGTTGACATTGTAAGGAATGGTGTGTACCACGATAAGATTGCGACCTTTAGAATCCGTTTCAAACGAGGTTTCAGCTCTCAAAACCACAGTCCCACGACCAGTGGTGAAAGCATCACGCACACCATTGTATCCATATATGATACCACCACCAGGAAAATCAGGAGCACTGACATGATGCATTAACTCGTCTATTGTTATTGCCGGATTCTCTATGTAGGCTATACATCCATTCATCACCTCTCTAAGGTTATGCGTCGGCATGTTTGTCGCCATACCAACAGCAATGCCGTTCGAACCATTGATCAACAGATTAGGAATTTTTGCAGGTAAAACCGTCGGCTCTTCACGATCATTGTCGTAGGTCGGCATCATGTCAACGGTATCCTTGTCAATATCCGCCAACATTTCGTTTGTTATCTGCTTCATACGTGCCTCTGTATAACGCATGGCAGCAGCACCGTCCCCGTCAATCGAACCAAAGTTGCCTTGCCCGTCTACAAGAGTGTACCGCATAGCCCATGGCTGAGCCAAACGCACCATGGCACCATACACCGACGAATCACCATGAGGATGGTATTTGCCAAGAACTTCTCCAACAACAGTGGCGGATTTTTTATATGCCGTATTGTAATAAAGACCCATGTCGTTCATGGCAAATAAAATGCGACGATGTACCGGCTTCAAACCATCACGTACATCTGGTAATGCACGTGCAACGATAACAGACATGGCATAGTCAATATAAGCCGACTTCATTTCGGTTTCAATATCGACTTGAGTTATTTTTTCGTGTTCAGATATCATTTAGATGTATTTTATTATATTGTATTACAATATATATAAGAGTAATTCTGTTAGTTGTTTTCAAATTGCAAAAATAGTAAAAAAAACACTAATATCTGACACTTTTATATTTATTTAGGAATAATTTTTTAACATTTTGACTCTTTTCAAAACATACGACAATTTGTCATGTGCAATCCACATTCCGCTGTTGAAAATATATTTGGCAAAAAAATTGCAGAAAATAAAATAACAGTAATTTTGACTCTACATTATTGTATACATATACACAATAAAATATACTGAATTACATCTTTTTACATGGAAGCTAAGTTAAGTAACAACAGCAAAAAAGTACTAACTGACAGCCGTGATGAGGCCATTAGACTAAAAAACGGACATATCGGCGTTGAACATCTTTTCCTCGGTGTTATCAGGGAAACAGAATGTTCTGCATACAAATTGCTCGAATCGTTGAACATCGATCTGCAGGCTATGAAAAACCGTATTGAATCGGCTATAGGACAACAACAAACAAACATCTCTTACAACGAGGACAGTCAAATCCCCATGCTAAAACAGACTGAAAAGGTACTCCGTCTTGCATTTCTCGAATCTACAAAACTAAAAGAACCGGAAATCCGTACCGAACATCTCGTCCTCGCAATCCTAATGGAAGGCGAAAATGTCGCTGCCCGTCTTCTGGAACGTGAAGGAATGAACTATAGTCACTTTTACTCATTGTTAAAAAATAAACAAGGCGATTCCGAACATCAAGAGAAAAAAAACTTTGACGACTTGGACAAATATCTCGATATGAACGGTGATGACGATGACGACTACCCTTACGCCAATCCTGAAAATGAAACAAAAAACGACAACAACAAAAATAATAAAACACCGGCACTCGAAAACTTTGGACGCGATTTGACCAAAGCTGCCGAAGAAGGCAGACTCGATCCTATTGTCGGCAGAACCAAAGAATTGGAACGTATTGCTCAAATCTTAAGTCGACGCAAAAAAAACAATCCGGTCCTCATTGGTGAACCAGGTGTCGGCAAGTCAGCTATTGCTGAAGGATTGGCACAACGCATCGTCGAAGGCCGCGTACCCCGCACTTTATTCCATAAACGTGTCATATCGCTCGATCTGGCATCTCTTGTCGCCGGAACTAAATATCGTGGCCAGTTCGAAGAACGCATCAAAGCTATTCTCAGTGAACTGGAACGTAACCACGATATCATTATCTTTATCGACGAAATCCACACCATTGTCGGCGCTGGAAGCGCTTCCGGATCACTCGATGCTTCCAATATGTTCAAACCAGCCCTCGCTCGAGGTGAAATACAATGCATCGGTGCAACAACACTCGACGAGTATCGACAATATATTGAAAAGGATGGCGCCTTGGAACGCAGATTCCAAAAAGTACTCGTAGAAGCCACCACTGCCGACGAAACATTCGAAATCCTCAATAACATACGAGACAAGTACGAAGATCACCATGAAGTGCGTTACTCCAACGAGGCACTCAAGTCTTGCATAACTCTTACCGAACGCTATGTCACAGACAGACTGCTACCCGACAAAGCCATCGACGCTATGGATGAGGCCGGTGCTAGAGTGCGCATCGCCAATGTCAGAGTGCCACAAGATATTCTTGATATGGAACAACGCATTGCCGACGTGGTGAAAAAAAAGAAAGAAGTTCTGGCTCGTAAAAGCTACAACGAGGCAGCAGCACTACGAGACGAAGAACGTAACCTTACCGCTGAACTGGATGAAATCCGTCACAAATATGAACAAGAAGAACGAGAAAACAGAGTACTCGTAACAGAAAATGACGTGGCCGAAGTCGTTGCCATGATGACAGGTGTCCCAGTACAACGCATTGCAGAAAATGAAGGCTCTCGCTTGCTAAAAATGGAAGATGAATTAGCCGGCTCTGTTATTGGACAAGACGAAGCAATTCGTAAAATCAGCAAAGCAATACGTCGCAACAGAGCAGGTCTGAAGGATCCAAACAAACCAATAGGAACATTTATTTTCCTGGGACCAACCGGCGTCGGCAAAACTTACCTCACTAAAGTATTGGCAAAATACCTCTTCGACAGTGAACATTCAATGATTCGCATCGACATGAGTGAATACATGGAAAAATTCGCTGTCTCCAGACTCATAGGAGCACCCCCGGGTTACGTCGGATACGAAGAAGGCGGACAGTTGACCGAAAAAGTCCGTCGTAAACCGTATTCCATAATTCTCTTGGACGAAATAGAAAAGGCTCATCCCGATGTCTTCAATGTGTTGCTACAAGTACTCGACGACGGACAACTTACCGACGGACTAGGCCGCAAGGTGGATTTCAAAAATACCATCATTATCATGACCAGCAACATCGGTAGCCGTCAATTAAAAGACTTCGGAACCGGCGTGGGATTTAGTACCGCTGCCCGCGAAGCCGAAAAAAGCTTGATGGAAAGGGATGTTATCGAAAAAGCTCTCAAGAAATCTTTTGCCCCTGAATTTCTCAACAGAATAGATGATATAATCTATTTCAATAGCTTGAAACGCAATGATATACACAAAATAATCGATATAGAACTGAACGGATTGTTCAAACGCATAAGAAATATGGGATTTGATATAACCATCGATGATGCAGCTAAAGACTATCTGGTGAAAAAAGGCTGGGATGAACAGTTCGGAGCACGACCTCTCAAACGAGCTATTCAACGATATGTGGAAGACGAATTGGCAGAAGAGATAATTAAAGCTGATATCTTGACAGGCGACACCATCCGTATAACTACAGCAAAAAATAATCAAACAACCTCCCCCTCCATTGATGACGAAAAAATTGTTTTCGAAATTGACAAAGGCAAAGCTAGTATACAACTAAGCGAAGCAATAAATGAAAGCATAGAAGAAACAACAGTCCCGTCAGTCTGATAAATCCAATAAAAAAGTGACACTCTCTTGTGCCACTTTTTTTGTGGTCCCTCTTGGGCTCGAACCAAGGACCCGCTGATTATGAGTCAGCTGCTCTAACCGACTGAGCTAAGGGACCGAATCGAAGAAAGTTGAACTGATTCTCATCCTCTCTCGATTTCGGAGTGCAAAAATATAAACTTTTCACAAAACTGACAAATAATTTTAAATTATAAACCAAAAAAAAATATAACTGCTTTATAACCAAAGGTAACTTTTTTATCAAACACCAACTTTTTTTCCGTAAAAAGTATTACGATTCTATTTTATTTTGTAATTTTGCACTCCGAAAAAGAAAAAAAAACATGGGAAGAATCATTGCAATCGACTATGGCAGAAAGCGTACTGGATTGGCAGTAACCGACGAACTTCAGCTCATCGCAACTGCTCTCGCTACCCTAGACACCCAAAAACTAATCCCATTCCTGATTGACTACTGCAAAAAAGAAAATGTGGAACGATTTGTCGTCGGTGAAGCAAAACAATTGAACAATACACCATCGGAATCGTCCCGCTTTATAGAACCCTTTGTCGATCTATTGCAAAAACATTTTCCTCACACTCCAATATCTCGTGTTGACGAACGTTTCACCTCCAAAATAGCTTTCCAAGCCATGATCGACGCAGGTTTAAACAAAAAAAAACGACAAAACAAAGCTCTTATCGACAGCGTCAGTGCTGTCCTGATACTGCAAAGCTTTATGCAGTCTCGTGACAATGAAAAACAACGTATTCAATAAATTTTTCAACACTTTAATTTATATATGATTTTACCGATTGTGGGGTTGGGTGACCCTATTCTACGCAAAGAATCTAGCCCAATTGACAATACTTACCCGGACTTGAACAAACTCATTGACGACATGTTTGAAACTATGTATACGGCCGATGGCGTAGGGCTCGCAGCTCCGCAAATCGATTTGCCGATACAACTCGTCGTCATTGGTTTCCGCCCTTACGACGAAAAAAACAACACTTACGGCGAAGAAGAAGAACGTCATGTACTTATCAATCCGGAAATACTGGAAGAAAAAGGTGAAAAAAAATACTTTAATGAGGGATGCTTGAGCATTCCGGATATTCATGAAGATGTACTACGTCCGGAATCTGTCGTATTGCACTGGTACGACGAAAACTTCAACGAACACAATGAAGAAATTACAGGCATGTTTGCGCGAGTAGCACAACATGAAATAGACCACTTGCATGGCAAAGTATTCACAGACAGATTGAGCCCCTTACGTAAAACTATGATTAAACGTAAAATCAACGATGTGGTTTCCGGCAAAGTGCAGACAAAATATAAAATGAAACGCAAAAAATAAACAGACAATGAAGACAACAACAATAATCACATCCCTTCTGATGACATTTGCCATTGTCGCATGCAATCACACCACCAAAGAACTGTCACACGATGAATTGATTAATGCTATTGATTCTATCGAAACCCCTCTGATGAACAACATCATGTTGGAGGGTATGGACAGCACTCAAGGTATGCAAATATATGCACTGTATATACAATTTGCCGACTCTTATCCCTCCGACTCACTTACTCCCTGTTATTTGCATAGTGCCGCAAAGGTGGCTACAAGTATGGGACTTATTGACAATATGCTAGAATGCTATGACCGTGTCATCAACAACTATCCAAATTACGAAAAAATGGATGAATGCTTTTACGAGAAAGCATTGGCACTCGACAATGCAGGACGAAAAAATGAAGCACGCTTAGCCTATCAGGAATTTCTAGACGAATATCCCGAACATTTCCTCGCAGAGGATTTTCGAAAAGCTTTACGACTCTTGGATATGTCGGACGAATTGCTTCTCGATTTTCTTTCTGGCAAGTAGTTTATTTGCCGGAAAATCTAAACAGAATTAATTGTTTTCAGGATAATATTCAGAAAATGAGTGGTCTGAATATAATATGACCACTTTCGCTATTTTTTTCCTTTCGACATTCTTGTTTTCTAAGTCAATAGTTTTGACGTTATAAAATACGCCATTCTCGTCACGTTGTCCTTTCACAACTTCTGATGATGTAGTTTGATGCGCTATATCCACGCTTCCCTGATGCTTCTGATCATCATCATCAGACTTTTTCTCTATTTCCGAAAAAAGATCAAGTTCAGGAAAAAGTGTCTGCTGTTCCGATGACTTGACATCTGCAGAAGATGTCTCGCTCATTACTTGTGATGAATGAACGTTTGGAATGTAAGGTGACATCATCTCTCCTTTGCCAAACATAAGCCAATTGATGTCAATTTCCGGATAACGGTTTATCACTTTCATGATGAAATCCAAACTCGGTCGATTACGTCCTGATAAAATATGAGACATTCCCGACGGTTGTATCCCGATCTCCTCCGCAAACTGTCGCGCTGTAATGTTTTTCGCTTTTAAAATCAAATTTATTCTGTTAACCATAATATTACACGTGTAATTTTACTTTTAATTCAATTTACAAAAATACAAACAAATTTTAATATCCTTGTAATTCTTTATAAATTCACTTTTGTAACCAAAACCACCTTGAAATTAAAAATTCAAACTATTTATTTTATATATCAAATATTCAAATATATACATAAATTCATCGGGCGAATTATAGTGACACTGCCGGATTTCAATATTTATTAAATTAAAACTTTAAATATATTATATAATATGTATTAGATTAATTATTTAAGCATATATATTTAGTAAAAATTTTTTACTTGTATGGATTTATTGAAATTTTTTCATTTACATTTGTAATTATTACAAATGTTTTACAAGTCTGTTGGTTATTTACATGTGTAATTAAAATCTATCTTAGATTTGTAAATTCACAAATCTAAACGAAAAAACATTATCTTTTATTAAATGGACATCCACCACATTGTTCAAAAGATAATTGATTACGTGTCCTGAAAATATTTTTTCAAGATGATATACATTATTTATATTTTTTACGTTATGGAAATTAGAATCAAAAGTATTAATAACATAAATAATTAGAAATGAAAAATAGAATAGCCTCTCTCCTACTCGTTTTGATTTTTGTCGCATTTGCTGCTTCGTGTTCGCACAAGACCTGTCCCGCCTACCGTGGTTCAGTTGCAGAAAATGTAACGGTCGAGTAATTAAACCCCAATCGGTCATTAGGATTTATGTAAGATTAGTATTTGTTTCGAACAGATTGGCTGCATCACTGGCGAAGGCGTAGCGGGCTACGTCAAGACTGGGATGTGGCAAGATGTCGAAAGAAATGCCGATATGACATGAAGACATATAAAAGGGATAATATAACGAATAGTCAGTCTAATAACCGATTTAGGTTAAAAGTAAATGCAATAAAAAAGGTTCAGGGAATCCTGAACCTTTTTTATTGCAAGAATCGATTATTTGACTATTGCATTTTGCAATAGTCAAAATATTGAATTCTCAGAGGCCAATCTTCTGGTTTACGATGGCGAGGATTTCTGTCTCTTCCTTTATGGCAGCGGCTTCGATAGCTGCAGCTTTATCGAGTATCTCTTTTTTAAATAACTCGTCTTTCAAACTGCTGGCATTGATTTTAACGTTAAGATGAGCACCCATGACTGCACTGCGTGCCGCAAGAGCCCCTACGCCACCATCGGTGACGCTTGCCGGATTCCCCCACTCTACCATTGCACGGCACACAGCAAATGCTTCCATGGACTTCTGCATGGTTTGGAAGGGCACCTCTGTGGCAAACTTGGTGGCATCCTGTATTGCAGCACTACGGACTGCTTTCTCTTCATCGGTCTTCTTAGGCATACCAAAGGCATTCATTATCTTGTTGAAGGCGTTTGTGTCTTCGTCTACCAAATGCAACAGATCGTTTTTGAGCTCTTGTCCGTGAACTGCTACGTCGCTGTATTTCTCCCATTCATCGTCATACGCCGCTTTCCCTCCTGTCAGATTGGCAACCATTGTGCCAAGTGACGCAGCTAACGCTCCCATATATGCACTCACTGAGCCACCACCAGGAGCGGGACTTTCCGAGGCAGTCTCCTCACAGAATCCAGCACATGTCAAATCAATAAGTTTCTTTTGACTATTGTCCTCAATAAGATACTCAATTACTTTTTCTTTAGGATTGAACGGCTTAAGATCATCGAGACCCATCGATTTCACGGCAATCTTCATAATCTCTTCTTCGCTGATGCCAAGTGAACGCTTTTGCTTTGCAAGATAGTATTTGCCTGCATCAATGAGAACACTCTTTGGTATAAGACCTACTATTTCGCATCCTGTAACACGGACACCGCGATTGGAAGCACAGCGACAGACTTCGTCGAAACACAAGTGCACGGGCGCAACCTTAATACTGGTAATGTTCATTGACACCTGAGCAATACCATAGTCTTCAATGTACCACCCAATTGCCTTTGTACCTTTAAGTGTACCGGGAATCATGATAGTTTTACCATTCTCGTCTTTCATGGATTTACCCGACGGTTTGCCCCCCTCACGCATAGGACGTCCTTTCTCTCGCACGTCGAAAGCAATGGCATTGGCCCGACGAGTGGATGTAGTATTGAGATTGTAATTGATGGCAACCAGAAAGTCGCGTGCACCTACTTGAGTGGCTCCTGTTTGGGCCACATGGTCATTCCATTCGTTCGGACCATAGTCGGGTTTCCATTGCTCCGAACCAAGGCGCGCAGAAAGAGATTCGTATTCACCGGTACGACAGTATGCCAGATTGCGACGCTCTGGCACTTTGGCTGCGTTCTCATAACAATATATTGGTATCTGCAACTCCTCACCTATGCGTTCAGCAAGACGGTGGGCATATTGAACGGTTTCTTCCATCGTAATGTTGCTTACAGGTATAAGCGGGCAGACATCGGTCGCTCCTTGCCGCGGGTGTGCACCGTGATGTTGACGCATATCTATGAGTTCCGCCGCTTTTTTGACAACACGGAAAGCTGCTTCGCACGCTTGCTCCGGTTCACCAACAAATGTGATGACTGTGCGGTTGGTGGTTTGACCGGGATCAACATCAAGTAGCTTTACTCCTTCGACTTTTTCAATTTCAGCAGTGACTTGATTTATTATGCTCATGTCGCGACCCTCACTGATATTGGGCACGCATTCTATCAGTTGTTTCATGTTATTTAATTTATTTTTATTATATTACAGATACATTTTATTACTTGTGGAAAATGCAAAATTACAAAATAAAATAGATTTCTCTATTATAAACCTGGGAAACTGACGGTGAATGTGGAACCAAGTCCCGGTGTGCTGTCCACAACTATGCTACCGTGATGCATACTTACTACTTGCTGCACATAATTGAGACCGATACCGAAGCCTTTTACATTGTGAACGTCTCCCGTCGAAACACGATAAAACTTTTCAAAAATATGCTTCTGATCATCCTTGCTGATACCTAATCCTTTATCTGAAACTCGCAACACAACCTTGCCGTTTTCCATACGCGTAACCACTTTTATATCCAATGTATCGGGAGAATATTTTATGGCATTGTCTATCAGATTGTATATCAGATTAGTGATATGTAGTTCGTCACCATAGATTTTTGATGGATCAGCCCCCAAATCGCACTGCAAAAGCCCCCTCCTATTGTCAACTTTTAGTTTGAAGCTTTTAACAACATCGTTGACAATAGGGTTAAGCTCTATCTCCTGAAAATCAATCTTAAAGTTTTTGTTTGACATCTTCGCATTTTGGAGAATCGTCTCAATGAGTAGTCGCATCCGACGGTTTTCATCACTAATTATACCAATATATGTTGCACTGTTCTCCGGATTCGAAGCAACACTTTCATCTTGTAGCATTTCGCAAGCCAAACCTATCGTTGCTATCGGTGTTTTTATCTCGTGTGTCATGTTGTTGATGAAATCCGTCTTCATTTCATCCAGTTTTTCCTGTTTGAAGATGGCTCTGGATGTAAACAGGAAGAGAAGAAGTATCAAAAAAATCAACGATAAGCTTACAACATAATATATCGTGGAGTTATCTTTAAGCAGCAACGACGAGAGTGGAAATTGTAGAACTATAAAATACTCATCAGGAGAAATCATTCCATTTGGATGAAAACGATATTTGTATGGAGATTCTCGGAGTTTTTGTTCCATGCCTTCGGCATTGCAATATAGAAAATTGTCGGATGTATAGTCATATATACCCACGTAAGGATGTATATCAACTCCGTTTATCATTAGTTTGTCGGTTATGAGTGAATCCAATAGCTCGTAGTTGAACACATTTGCTGTAAGAATATTGTCTACAACATATTCGGAAATATCATTGACAAACTGGTTGTAAAAATCATTACCGTTCAATAATTTGTCGCGAGTAGCCAACAAGGTATTGTAATTCCCAATCGCCGCCGAATCCTCAGGAGTCACTTTTACTCGTGGTTGCAGGAGAACACTATCAATCATTGTAACTCCCATCTGTACTATATTGGTGTCATAAAATAGATTATAGTTTGCCTTTATAACATCCTGCATGCGATCATTCAACTCCTCTATCCGCTTGAATTTAAGCAAACGATACCTGTCTTGTCGACTTATGTAGTCTTCAACCTTCAGACGATTGAGCTGCTCAATCATATCTTCCATTGCGTTGTTGACACTAATATTGAAAAGATTGTCACTGACTTCAACTGTTCGTTTCATCTGCACGTACTGCACCACCATAAGGGATGCAGCCGACAGTGAGAATAGGGTAATAAGCGAAATCCAAAATGCTTTTTTCATCTCTTTGTTTAACGTGATATGATTATCCGCATAACTCCGATGAAGCCTCGAAGAGGCTTAATCTCAATAACCCAAGACAAACGAAGTGCAGTCTGGGGATTGACAATCAACTCTATCCATGCGTCTCGAGAGACGCGACCTCGGTGTTTCGGGTATTTGCGGATAATCGTTTAACGTAATATGACGCAAAATGTTTTAATTTGAATAAAAAAAACACAACAAC
>FLNY01004413.1_pt1 | contig 23915 bp, 20 predicted proteins | sample 1140381 | NCBI WGS metagenome assembly FLNY01 (sample SAMEA3878172, study PRJEB12797) | bioreactor metagenome | biome: Moose rumen | place: Sweden | collected 2011-10
ACTCTATTATTCCTCATGCGACAGCACCCGACTGTGTGAGGAGCAGTTTTGGAATGCCATCAAAGCCTCTGAGAGATGCGCCGACTGGCACACCTGCTACCTGGCCTGCACCCAGCTCGGTCTCAGCACGCAGATGAGTAACCCGAAATATTCCGTGAAGCTATTGCAGAATGCCCTGTCCACATACTATAAGATGAACGACAACGTGAAGAATGAGGCGCTCATTCTCTCAAAACTGGCGGGCAGCTATCTGGTTCAATCAAAATTTTATAAATCCCTGCATTATTACCAGAAAGCTCTGCGTATAGCCGAGGAGCACAAACTGATGGTCACCGCTAATCAGGTTTGCATGAGTATAGCAGATGTTTACAGATTTTTGGGTGAGAGAGGAAATGCGCTGGAATATGCCAAACGCGGTATATCTACGGCAGAGGGAGGTGTTCTGGTCACTTCTGTCCTCACTTTGGCCAAATGCTATCTGGAGAATGACTCATTGATTCAGGCTCACAAATTACTAAACAATCTGGCTGTTGAGCAAGGTGATTTTCTGAACAGATACTTCAAGAACAGATATCTGTCTGAGACCTTGCTTCGGCTTAACAAGAGAGAAAGTGCCCAGATGTATGCAGACTCCGCCTTCCTTTGTCTTGAGAGTCAATACGACAAGTCGCTGAAGGAAAAGGATGACTATTACCAGTATTCCATGGCAAAAGAAAAGGAAAGTGAGAAAAACAGAGAGGCATCCCGCAGAAACAAGTGGATTTCTGTTCTGCTTGTCCAACTCATCATTCTTTTGGCTGCCTTTTCCTATTTTATGCACCGCATACAGCGTGGTCGTGAGCGGCAACGGCGTCTCATTGCCATCCAGAGCCAGCGCCTTCAGAACACAACACTACTGTATGGAAAACTTAAGGTCGAACGTGAACTTTACAGCAAGGAAAGGGATTTAGCACACATCAAAGAGCTATATCGTCAAAAAGCGTATTCCATATCAGTGATGCAGAAATATCTGATGAGAGATTTGGAAAGAGTGTCTGGCAACATTAACGATACCTGTGATGAGAAGATTAGCGAACAGACATGGAAAGAGGCTGAAGATCTCCTGAATTACACAGACAACGACTTTATGAGGAGGCTTCGGAAAGCTTTTCCTAACCTAGGGGAAGAGGATTACCGTTTGTGTTTGCTGGTCAGGCTGAGATTCTCCAACGCAACGATTGGATCCATTTTTTCAATCACAAAATCTGCCATCCAGAAAAGGAAATCAACACTCAAAAAACAAGGATTCCGGGAGAATAGACCAAACATGACATTAGAACAGTTTCTTGAATTATTCAGTCAAAATGTGCTTAAAACAGATTCATTAGCATAGTTACATATTATTATTTTTTTTGTTAAATTTTGTTAACAAAAGGGGCAATTTGCCAACTTTCCACCCCTATATTTTTATAAAACAAAAGAAAAAACACAGCACAAGCCATTAATCATCAGCTAATTGAAAGCTCATAATCTTGCAATTCATTTTTCCACCCCTAAAATTTGGACTCTGGAGTTTTTTGTTATAATTTTGCAGCAAAATTCCATTGTCATCAAATGGAGTTTTATCAAAAAAAGGAAAAACTCATATAACTGAATGACATGAAAAGAATCTATTTACTCATGATGTTACTATTGCCTCTTCTGCAAGGCACTGTGATTTTTGCAGGAAATGACGGGGGCGACAAGATTATCCTTACACCTTCCACGGGTAACACTGATGATCCCACTGGCTTATCTGAGTCCAGCACTTTGTTTCTGGCAGAATGTAATTCTGGGACTCTGACTATCACGACAGAGAACTATGCTGGAAATGCGACAGTATTGTTGATGGGTAGCCCGGGTCATACGCTCCTGTATGAGTCTGACGAGTATATCTCTCCATCATCATCCGTGAATATCAACATTTCCTCTCTCCCTACTGCCACATACACAATCATTGTGTTTGTGGGAAATGAAATATACAGCGGTGAGATAGAACTGGAATAACCCATTACCATGGAAAGTCTTATCTCTCAAAGGTATATCCTTGTTGCAGGCGGGGCTGGGTTCATCGGTTCCCATCTGTGCGAGCGGTTGGTCGAGGAGGGACATCGGGTGATTTGCCTTGACAACCTATATACAGGCAGTGAGAATAATATCAGCCATTTACGGAATTATCCGAGCTTCGAGTTTGTCCGGCATGACGTGACGGAGCCATATTCCCACAAGGATATATCCATGATTTTCAACCTCGCATGCCCAGCATCGCCGGTTCATTATCAGAAAAATCCCGTCTATACCACAAGGACTGCGGTTATAGGCACCTTTAACATGCTTGAACTGGCAAGAGCTAACCAGTGCCCGCTGATTCAGGCCTCTACGAGTGAGGTGTATGGAGACCCGGAAGTTCATCCCCAGCCGGAAACATACTATGGAAATGTGAATCCCGTGGGTGTCCGCTCCTGCTACGACGAGGGCAAGCGGTGTGCCGAGAGTCTGTGCATGGACTATCACCGGCAGTATGGTGTTCCAGTCAAGATAGTACGTATATTCAACACCTATGGTCCAAGAATGACCATAGAGGACGGAAGAGTGATTCCTAATTTCATTAGCCAAGCCTTAAAAGGTAAGAATATAACCATTTATGGCGACGGCACACAGACGCGTTCTTTTATGTATGTGGATGATTTGATTGAGGGACTAATGCGGCTCATGAACACAAATGATGGCTTCACAGGTCCTGTGAATCTTGGAAACCCAGAAGAGATATCAATGATCGAACTAGCCTACATTGTAGTACGTCTGACAGACTCTTGCTCACAAATCATACACCATCCGCTTCCTTCTGATGACCCTAAAAGACGTTGCCCTGACATATCATTGGCTTTCAGTATATTGAATTGCTGGAAGGCTTGTGTGCCTGTCAGTGAGGGTATCAGAAGAACCGTCGATTACTTTGTCCATTATGGAAATATTTGTAAGAAATTGTGAATGATATCAAAATAAATGTGAGAAATGACAAAATACCTTGCCTTAGACGTAACCTTCATCTATGTTTTCCATGCAGACAGTATGGAACGCCTTGAGAATCTGTTAATGTCTGTCCAGCATTTATTACGTATCCTGAACACAAATGTATATGTTCTTGAAGTTGCTTCAAACTACAACGGAATCGTAAAAAAGATCTTAAACTGGAAAGTCAGATATGAATTCTTTGAAGATGATGATCCTATACTTTATCGAACACATTACCTAAACTACATGCTGAATCGTGTCTCAACTCCATTTGTCGCAGTGATTGATTCGGATGTCATCATTCCAAAGAATCAAATTTTGGAGTCAGTAAATATGCTACGCAACGAACAAGCCTATTTTGTTTTACCGTATAGGCTTAAGTTTATGGACACCTCCACCATTTTACGAAAAATGTATATGAAGTCACGGAACATTAAGATCTTGACGAAAAACATTGACAAAATGAAGATGATGAACCCTCCTCATCCAGTCGGAGGTGTATATTTCTGTGACTTGGAAACATATCGTCAACTTGGTTTTGAGAATGAAAAGTTCTATGGTTGGGGTGCGGAGGATGGAGAGCGGTTTTACAGATGGAACTCGTCTGAATACCGCATCATGGAAATTGATGGGGCAGTTTTTCACCTGTCCCATCCAAGAATTCTTAACAGCAACTATCAAAACAGAGAGCAGCAACAAATCAAAATGCGCTATCTAAATCAGGCATTAAACAAATCAGAAAATGGATTTTACCACAGACAAGAAAACAATAGAGATACTTTGTGAGAAAATTATCAAAAGCTATCACAAGAAGCCACTGTCAGGATCCGGGCTATACACGCAAAACATGGGGTTCGTTTTATTTCTATACGAGTACGCTACCCGTTTTGGAAAAGACGAGTACATCCGATATGCCGACCGTTTGATGGATTATCTTTGTGAGAACCTTCCCACTGAAGACATGGGAATTCAGAAGGGACTTTGTGGGTTCGCACTTGGTATGCGTTATTTGATGAAACGAGGGCATTGTGCCTGTCCTGAAATACAGATTGCAGCTATGGAAGATATAATTTTCAGAAACACTGTTGATGCCGATTACGCATCTAAGAGAGCATGTGCAGCCTTCATATATTATACATATAAATTCAATTATTTCAAATGTTCACAAACTGACCATGAACTTATGAAATATTTAGTAAACCAATTAGGATTCATGCTTCCTGAATCGTATCACATACTGCGAGAGGACTACCGTTTCAGCTTATACCAAATGGAATACGTCATTCTGGACTTGCTAACTGATCTTTACGGGAAAGGTTTCTACACCACCAAAATCATTTGCATTATAAACGAGTTTGTCGAGGCTGTTAGAACTGTCGTTCCCGCAATTGGTTTCAATATGATGTACTTGACGTATATTTTGATCAAGATTAAGGGTATGGGGAAAAACTACGATGTTTCACAACTGGTGACACGTAATAGTAAGTTTATGGAAGATGTGGATTTTGTCAGTGAACTGAACGAAAACATGTTTTTCAACATTGACACAGGATTAGCTGGGCAGATATGTTTCATGCGTCGAATGATTAAAGCGCGCATATACAAGGATAAGATGGAAGACATGTTGACCAAAACGTTGCATGAAGCCCAATCAAGATTGAATTGCAAGTTAAAGGATGTGCTTGAATTGGAAGGCGATAGAATTATAAACACATCTCTGTCTGGATATGCTGGTCTTGCGATGTCGCTAATTGGCAATTTTGAATAATAAGAATCAACAAAAAGGATGATGTCTTGCCTGAACTTACATGGGCACGGGCATTCCAACTAAAAATAAACAAATTAAAATTTAAAAAGATGAAAAAAATCAAAAAACTTACTATTTCTCAGTCATCTGCTGACTGGTGGCTAACAGAGGAAGAGGAGAGCCTGCTTATGGCGGGCAGCAACAGCTTCACTCTATGGCCTTGCTTCTGCGGTAAGGTGGGAGACAAATGCGAAAGCGGAACCGTAACATGGGCTGATGCTGGTGACATCAGCTGGAGTGGGGTGTTAGGATCAATAGCGACATTGGGGTCAGTCATTCTCAATCCCATTACCGTTTTTAGTTCTATCGAATCCGTCAGTGCCCTGATGGATTTAGCAGAGAACCTTGGGCTTGACGGCTATACAACCGAACATCAATGCATCAAATACCCGTATAATGATGTATTCAGTGGCCATAAGACCCTCAAATGATTTTTTATTCGGTTTTGAGACCGCACTAAGAGCGGTCTCATTCTCTCACCTTTAAATACATGAAAAGTTACAGACACATTCTCGTCTTTTTTGCATTGTTCTCAGGGTGCTTCCAAGCACTATCACAAAATAATGGCAAGGTCATTGTTGTTCAGAAATCTTCAATGCCTACTTCTCTTTATTATATTTACGGCAAGATAGTTGACCATGACGGCAGAACCATGCCAGAGGGAACAAATTTCACTATATCCGCTCTAGATTCCGACAGCATTGTCTTGTGGAAGCAGTCTCTGGAAGTTCCAGAATTTACGCTGGGTATTCCAAAGTCAGGCGACTACATCATCCGATGTGAGGGAGATGGGTATCTGACAACATTCAAGAACGTATCCGTGACATTCGGCCGGAGGGAGACAAGACATGATGTAGGTCATATTATGGTGGAAAGGATTCCCTTCATGGATGGAGGACATCTCGGTGTTGTTGAGGTGAAAGCCACAAAACTGAAATTCTATTTCGACAAGGACACGATTGTGTATGATGCTGGGGCGTTCACAACCCAAAGCGGGCTTGTGCTGAGCGAGATTCTTAATAAGATGCCAGGCTTGGATGTGAGGGAAAACGGCGAGATATACTCCAACGGTCGGAAGGTGGACGAGATGTTGCTCAACGGCAAGGATTTCTTCAACCGAGACCGTACGACCATACTGAACAACCTTCCTGCATTTATGGTCAAGGACGTGAAGGTGTTTGAGAAAGAGACCGGATCCAACCAACACTTTGACAACACGAAAGTGCTCGCCATGGATATCCGCCTGAAGAAGCAGTATGAGTCTTTCACTCTAGGCAACTTAGGGCTGGGACTGGGTACTGATGAGCGATTCCATACCCAGGGCTTCGGTCTGTCCTACACGCCGTTCAGGCGTGTTTCAGGCTATGTCCTTTCTAATAATATCAGCAAGGACGACACCTATGTAAACGGCAGTCTCCACAGCAAGGATGACAACGGAGGTAACAAGACATGGACTAAGGCAGGCGTAAAATACAACATCGTCAATCCCCGAGGGCTTTATGATTTCTCTGGAGATATAACAACCAAATATTCCGATGAGTTCTTCAACCTGCGCACGGGCTCATCCCCATTTTTGGGAAACGGAACGCTTTACAAGCGTATGTCAGAAAAGGTTGACAGGTACGCCTACTCCATTCAGACCTCCCACACTCTCAGGTTTAATGGTAAGAGAAATAATCTGACATTCACCCCCTCTTTCTCATACGACCAATCCAAGCAGCTGAGATCCACCCTCTCGGGTATGTTCGGTGAAGACCTGGCGGGTACACTTGGCGAGGCCTGGGAGGACAGCCTCTCGTCCTCGTTCCTCAGGCGGACGCTGGAGGGTCACGGAATCTACGGCGCACAGAGTAACAGGAAAGACGGACATAATGGTTTCCGTTCATCTGTGGGCATAACCTACGACATTCACATCCCACATTCGGATGACGTGCTTACGTTGGGAATGACGGGAACTGGATCGAGTGAAAGTGAAAACGCTTATGACCATCGTTACGTGGAACGCACTTCAGGAGAAGCCCAGACCCATGAAAATGGGAATCAGCGTGCGTGGCGCAGGAAAAAGGAAACAAGCCTTGACATATATGCCACATACCATTATATAATCAACCGTCACAACAAGCTGCTCGTCAACCTGCAGCAGAGAAACAGGAAAGAGCGGGAAAGCCGTACCCTTTATGTGATGCCTGAGGAAGAAACAGGGGAGCCTGAGTCCTTCTCAGAATCCTTCCCCGCATATGATTTCCTGATGTCCAAGGCGATAGTGGACACTCAGAACACATACAAATCGAAAGAGCTTGTGACTGGTGGCAGTATGACCCTCACTTACGAGTATGAGCTACAATGCGAACGTTCATCCACAAATCTGAAAATAGATATTCCTTTCGATATCGACTATAGACGGATGGAATATAGAGGTGAATGCGACACGCTCTTTCACAGAAGCATGTGTCTCCCAGCCTTTCGGTTTGACCTCAAGAAAAATTTCGTGAATCCAGAAAAAAACAGGAACCTCAGCATATCGATTGGCTATAGACTGTCGCATTCCATGCCGGGATTACTTGAACTGATTGACACCGACGACACATCACAGTTACTTTATGTGAGGAGAGGAAATCCGCATCTGAAGAACCAGCACAACCACGCCTTCTCATTGGGTCTCAGTCTTGTTCCCGCACGTTTCTCTCTCCATTCGCTGACGTTGGGCTATACATTCATCCGGAATCAGACTGTCAGTGCTACTTCCTATGACATGAAGACTGGTGTGACCCGGAGCATGCCGGTGAGCGTTAACGGATTCCATGCGATGGACTTTGCGGTGATTAACCAAAAGAGCATCCTTCAAGACAGGTCACTTGGGCTTTCACACATGCTCTCTGGCAGGAGAAATGTCTATGTGGGCTTCACGGGAATGGCGGAAGAGCTGTCTCTTACCCGCTACAAAGTCCGCAACCTGTCGCTCACCGATAGAATCGGCGTCAGCAAGACGCTCGCCGGTACGAAAATATCTGTCGGAGCTTCATTATACGTCACTTACAACCGCACCGCCAGTAGTTTACCGTCATACGAAACACAGAACAGTTTTGATTACGGCATCCGACTGAATCCAAAAATGGAACTGCCCCATGGTTTCAAGCTTATGACTACACTGACTAGCGTGAGCCGACGAGGCTACTCACATGAGAGTATGAACAAGGACAAGGTACTGTGGAACGTCTCAGTCACGAAATCCTTTGGAGAGGTTCTCTCCCTGGAGTTAACTGGGGATGACATTCTGGGACAACGAACGAACGTTTTCAGGTTTGCCAACATGCAGGGTCTGACGGAAACATACGTCAACAACCTGCGCCAATACCTCATGTTGCACGCTCTCTGGAAGTTTAACGCAAAAAAACATGCGAAACATGCCAAATAGCTTCAAGGTGTTCCGCCAAATGGACACAATGGACTGCGGCCCGGCATGTCTGAGGATGATTGCGGCATATTATGGGAATGAGTCACCTCATCAGTACTTCCGCGACAAATGTGCCATGACACGGGAAGGCGTGTCCATGCGGGGACTCCGCATGGCTGCTGAGTCTGTGGGAATGGAGGCGAGGGTCGGTAAGACGACAGTTGACCAGCTATCAGACAACGTGGTGCTGCCATGCATTCTGCTATGGAACTCCAACCACTATGTGGTATGCTACAAAGTTATGAGAAAACGCAGACACAGAATCTTCCGTATAGCTGACCCCTCTTTAGGCAAAATTGACTGTGACGAATCAGAATTGAGGAAACATTGGATCCACGGCTTATCTGGCAAGGAACAAGTCGGAATTGTTCTTCAGGCAATTCCAGCAGAAGGTTTTCTTAAAGAGGGCTCATCAAGAACGGAAAGGAAAAAGGCTGTCCTTGATTTCATGCGCTACATTTGGCCATTCAGACGCAGGATTTTGCAGTTGATAGCAGGCGCCTTGGTAGTGATGGCGCTGAGTTACATGACACCGTTTCTTTCTCAAACCATGGTGGACATTGGCATAAGCGGGCGGAACCTTCAGTTCATTATAGCAGTCATGGTTGCCCAGTTTGCAATAACGGTCTCACAGACCGTTATCAGATTCATCCAAGGTTGGCTTTCACTACACATGAACACTGTCATCAACGTATGCCTCATTTCCGACTATCTCTTGCATCTTGTCCGCCTGCCCCAAAAGTTCTTTGACATCAGGACAACAGGCGATATCATGCAAAGGGTGGGTGACCATGCTCGTATAAAGGATTTCCTTATGAATTCTCTTATCGACGTGCTGTTCTCCATCGGAATTTTTCTTGTGTTCAGCGTTGTGCTGGCAATGTACAACCTGCATATTCTGTATGCCTTCATGTGTGGCAACGTTATATTCGTTGCGTGGATTGTTTGTTTCCTAAAGTATAGAAGGCATATAGACAACTCTCTTTTCTCGCAATCGGCAAAAGTGCAGAACAACATGCTTCAGTTCATACAGGGAATGAGGGAAATTAGGCTGAACAATCTTGGCGAGAGAAAATTGAGAGAATGGGAACATTTGCAAGCTGGAATGTACGTCATCAGCGCAAAGGCAATGCGTATGGGGCAAATACAAAGTTCAGGAGCTCTCTTGATCTCAAGCCTTACAAACATTACCATATCCTGTATGGCAGCAAAGATGGTGGTGGCTGGCAGCATGACTATGGGAATGATGGTTTCATTGTCATTTATTATTGGGCAGTTATCCGCTCCCTTGAGGTCTTTCATCTCATTTATTCAGAAATATCAGGACACAAAGATCAGCTTGGAAAGACTGAGTGATGTTCGTGTGACGGATGAGGAAAATCCAACACGTGGTGACGGCAGAGACATATCATTTGTTGACGGAGACATTCAATTGAAAAATGTAAGTTTCAGTTACAATGGTCTTGCCGACACCTGTTCGCTTCACGACGTGAGTCTGACAATACCACGTGGAAGAATTACGGCCATCGTCGGAGAGAGTGGTTGTGGAAAAACCACCTTAATTCGGTTGTTACAGGGCATGTATCTTCCACAGGAAGGAACTATTTCTGTCGGAAGTGTTCCTTTGTCCAGCGTCAATCAGGAAGTATGGCACGACAAAACGGGATCCGTTATGCAGGATGGCTTCATCTTTTCTGATTCGATTGCCGACAACATAAGCCTGTATGATGCAGATGCCACGCAAAATGAGCTTGTAAAAGCTGCGAAAATCGTAAAACTGATGGACTTTGTCTCCTCACAGCCTCTGGGCTTTGATACCAAAATCGGAGATGATGGAAAGGGGGTAAGCCAAGGAGAACGGCAGAGGGTCTTGCTGGCCCGCCTGATCTACAAAAATCCTGACTATGTGTTTTTGGATGAGGCGACCAACGCACTTGACACAAGAACGGAAGGTGAAATCATGGATAATCTGAAAAACTTCTTCCGGGGAAAGACGGTTGTAATGGTTGCCCATCGGCTCAACACAATTATTGGAGCAAACCAGATTGTAGTGTTGAATAAAGGACGAATAGTTGAATGCGGCACACATGAGCAATTGCTTTTAAGAGACGGGTATTACAAGCGTCTGATGAAAAAACAACTGTTTGTCAACGGCTAAAAAATGAAAAAAAATCTATGAGAGAATACACTTTTGCACTACATGACGAAGGTTTGTCCAATATAGCCAGAAACCCAGGCAGATGGCTTTTATTTGCTTATCATTTTACCCTTTTTTCTGTTGTCATCGGAATGGCTCTGACACTTTTCCTGTTCAAGTGCCCTGTCATTTTGTTTTCTGAAATCGTGTTGATAAGGGATATGGACGACAACGTCTTTATTGACAAGAAAAATGCAAGTTCATATCAGCCTGTGGGAACACTGATGTTAGGTTACAGAGGCGATGACCTCATAGGTAAAGCATATCTGAACCTGGAGAGTTATGGGATAAATGGTGATGGATATCTCTGCCACATCGTTGTCAATGGAGAAGGGCCAACCTTGAGAGGAAAGATTGTGTCTTCTAACATTCACTTAGGAGGGGAAGTTAACTGTATCTTAACAATTGCTTTTCAGACTGCAACCGACATTCCAATAGTTGTTTCTGAATGGGAAGGCAAAAAGGGGCAGTTGACTATCGCCGACGGAGATTGTCCGTTATATGTGGCCATGTTGCGTCCCATGGCTGAAAAAATATGCATAAGGTTTTGAAAACATGACTCATGTGATTAAAATAATTTAAAGATTGAAAAATATAAAAACTATGAAAGAGCTTACTATTTGGAGAACATACCATGACGACAGCCAGCTTGTCGATTACTCACTGAAGGAGGAAGGCGCCATCAAGCTATTCAAAGGAAATGTCCTTGTTGAGGGCGAGAATATAAACCATCTCAACCAATTCTATTCAGAAATGACAACCATGTACTGGGTGTGGAAGAACAACGTCCGTAGCAAGAAGGTTGGTTTTTGCCATTACCGCAGGGTGTTCAGCCGTGTGATTGACATTCAAGAAGGAGAGTGTCAGGTGATGCACATCAACCACTTTGGATTTCCGATATTCCGCCAGTATAAGAGTGCTCACAACTATCAGGACTACTATGACGTGGTGGATATACTGAATGACTTTTATGGGAAAGACAATCCATACGCAGCTTATATGATGAATAGTAACATTTTCATCCCATTCTGTAGCTTCATCATGCACTATGAGGATTTTGCGAGCCTTTGTGAGTTTTTCTTCCCTGTCTTGTTTGAGTATGACAGAAGGCATGGTCTGAATCTCATTGCAGAAAACTACCAAAGAAAAGCGGAGAGGGATTTCCGTCATGACAACGTGAATTATCAGCGGCGTACTATGTCCTTTCTGGCAGAGAGGCTGATAAGCTGTTACATCGTAAATCATTTGAAACCGATATGTGTTTCCACTTTGAATTCATTCCAACTCCAACCCAAGCAGTGACTCGAGAATATGCAAAGTTCAAAGACAGGACGACAAGTTGTTCTATTCGTTACCCATTTTCTCAACGCCTTTGTAATGAAAGGCTATCATAACATTCGTAATGCTCTTAAAAAGGATAAATACGATGTTGTGATGCTGGTCAACATGGAAGGGGAAAGGGAAACGATTGCGGGCAAGATTCGGAGAGACGTTCTTTTTTATATCGCAGATATTGACAGTCTGAATAGTCTAGCTTATACCCCGATTGCGGAAACTCTCTCTCCGGGCAGCTGCCATTTTCCAGTGCTGGCATTCTTTCAGGAACATCCTGAGTATAGTCATTACTGGTTTGTGGAATACGATGTGTACTTCACAGGAGAATGGTCAACACTGATAGATGATTGCACAGCAAATCTTACGGATTATGACTTCCTGAGCTGCCATGTGGAGCGGTATGACCCGCAACGGAACGGCTGCTGGCCGTGGTGGCACAAACTCAACAATGTAGGCTATCCATTGGAATTGTGCGTGAAAGGGTTCAACCCCATCTGCCGATATTCTAACAGGGCACTGACCTATATCGACCAGTACCAGAAAGCGGGACACGCTGCCCACTCAGAGGTGATGATCACCACCTGTCTGCATAATGCCGGCTATAACATCGGCGATATCGGCGGAACTGGCGAGTTCACACCTGCCGGCTGGCGGAACCGTTATTACATACAGGGAGTAGGAACTAATAATGGAACGATGCGCTGGAGGCCGGAGTTCTCAGCAGAGGAAATAGAGGCTCTAGGTACCAGAAACATGCTTTTTCACCCGCTGAAAGGAGGGGGGCTGAAACGATAACGATTTTAAAGGAAGAGGGAAGATGTTGTAAAAATAAAAATGTTTTCGTAAATTTGCCAACAGATTAGTAAATAACGAGAACCAATCATAAAGTCCAAATTTCAAACGAACAGATGTTGTTACCATACCATACCGAGGGTGTGATTGAAGCCGGATGCGACGAAGCAGGCCGCGGCTGTCTGGCCGGCAGCGTCTATGCAGCCGCTGTCATCCTGCCGAACGACTACCACAACGAACAGCTCAACGACTCCAAACAGCTGAGCGAGAAAGCACGGTATGCCTTGCGTGAGGAAATCGAGCGCGACGCCATCGCATGGGCAGTCGGCATCGTCACTGCTGAGGAGATTGACAAGATGAACATCCTCAGAGCCAGTATCACTGCCATGCACCGCGCCATCGACCAGCTGAAAGTGCGGCCGCAGGAACTCATCATCGACGGCAACCGGTTCTATCCCTACCACGACCTGCACCACACCACCATCGTGAAGGGCGACGGGAAATACCTATCCATCGCGGCGGCGTCTATCCTCGCCAAGACCTACCGCGACGACTACATGAAGGAACTCCACAAACTATATCCGTTCTACGGATGGGACCACAACGCAGGCTATCCCACCAAGGAACACCGTCAGGGAATCGCTGAACACGGGCTGACGCCCTATCACCGACGCTCCTACAATCTCTTGGGTGACACCCAGCTCTCTTTGAACTTTGAGGTTTGAACAAAATACACTTTTCACTTTTCACTAAAGAACCCATTCCTAATTTAAAAAAAGTAGATGGACCTGTCAAAATTTGAACGACAACTGAGAATCCTGGAACTGCTTGTCAACAACGACCAACTCACGCCTCAGGAAATTGCCGACCGTATGAATATCTCCACCCGGTCAGCCTATCGTTATATAAAATTCTTTGAGAATCTGGGATTTGACGTGTTCAACGACCATGGGATCTACAGCATCGGAAACTCCTCACCGTTCATCACGGCTCTCACCCAGAAGATGCACTTCACGAGCGACGAACTGCAGACTCTCGGACAGATATTGGGAAAATGCGACAAGAACGATCCTGTGGTCAACCGCATACGACATAAATTCCGTAATGTCTATGGACTGGAATTCGACGACGAGGCATTCAAATACGACCAACGTATGGGGAAAAATATCGAAGTACTGAAAAATGCCATTAAACTGCGTCACCAGTGCATCCTGCAACAATACCAGTCACTCAGCAGCAAGCAGACGAAAGACAGGGTGGTGGAACCCTACCAGATGCTGGGCAATTCGAATGAAGTGAGATGCTACGAACTGGAATCAGGGCTTTGCAAGACCTTCAAAATCGCGCGTATCAACGGACAGGTGATTGACCGCGAACAGCATGCTGAACACCGTGACCAGTACACCCATTATTATACAGATGTCTTCGGATTCGCAGCCGATAAAACCACACGTGTGATCCTCCGGCTGTCGCTCCTGTCGAAGACCATACTGATGGAAGAGTTCGGTGTGAACGAAGAGCGGTTTGTCATGGAGAACGGCAACCATTTCCTCATATCTTTGCCGGTATGCAACGTGAAGGGAATCGGACGGTTCGTGCTCGGACTGATTGACGAAGTGGAAATCGTGAAAGGCGACTTCCTCAAGAACTATATACGCGACCAAATCATGAATCACGGATTTACTGCAACCAAGTAATCAGGAATTGCAGGAATTAATAGAAATACCTTGATATAAAAAAAGTGCCCCACAATGAAGTGAGGCACTTTTTTTATAACGAGAAACGGTGATTACTTCTCTTCCTTGTCGAGGCTGATGCATTTCCACAGGCCGACAGCGATGACAGCGCCGATTAGCGGTCCTACGATGAATACCCATACTTCGGCAAGCGAAGCGCCACCCTCGAAGAGAGCCGGTCCGAACGAACGTGCCGGGTTCACGGAGGTGCCGGTGTAGTGGATACCTACGAGGTGGATGAGAATCAGCGACAGACCGATAGCCAGACCTGCGAAGTTGTTGGTTGCGCCATTGGTCTTTGCGGTTGCACCCAGTACCACCAGCACAAACAGACAGGTGAGCACAATCTCAACCACCAGTCCTGCCAGGATATTACCGTCTGGACATGCGTTGGCGCCGGTGTGGGTACCTTCAGCGGCAGGAGCACCGATTCCGTCAACAATCAGATACAGCACTGCGGCGGCGAGGATACCTCCGATAAACTGGCCTACCCAGTAGCCCACAGCGTCCTTCGTGCTCATACGCTTGTCGAGCAACACACCGAGTGTGATGGCAGGGTTGATATGGCATCCTGAGATACCGCCGATGGTGTAGGCCATGGCAATCACAGAGAGACCGAAAGCAACAGCAGTGCCCACAACAGAGGCAGTGTCGCTTCCGCAGTTCAAACTCACGGCTGTGCCACAGCCGAGGAAAGTCAGTACAAACGTACCGATACATTCTGCTACATACTTCTTCATAATACTTTCAATTTGGTTAAAAAATAAGTGTGTTTAAATATGAATGTCACCGTTTTTCCACATTTATAACGACAAAACTAATAAAAAAATTTTTAATATCATAAAAAAACTTACTTTTTCGTAAAAAATCGTTACTTTTGCCGAAAATTATCAGAATTATGAAAATCCGTCAATTCACTTTGGTAATGCTCCTGGCAGCATTACCGCTTTCCATTATGGCACAAAACAGAAACATGCCTATCCGGCCAAGAATCAAACGCGCGTTCACAATCGACGACCTCATACCTGGAGGATCCACCTATTATCAGAGTTCGGTGGCGCAACGGACCTATACCACATGGTGGGGGGATGAATGTGTGAGGCTCGATATGGACCATTGCTCCCTCATCGACAAGAAAAATCCCGACAGCGAGGGTGAGCAGCTCTTCTCTCTCAATGCCATTCGGCCTCTCCTGCGTTCAGCCGATATTCCTCAGTCTCACCTTTACTATGCTGAGTTTCCGTATCCGGACCAGCCACTGGTGATGCTCAAATCGCCGTCGAAACAGGCCTTGGTGGACTGGAAGCGGCATGTTGTCGTGTGGACGCAGCAGCGCGACAGTCTCGCCCAGGCCGAGGAATGGAGCAAGACATCGCGCAATCTCGCTTTCGTGAAAGACCACAACCTATACGTGTGTGACCAGAACGGAAAAACATCACAACTCACCACCGACGGTACGCCCGACATCGTCTATGGACAGAGCGTCCACCGTAATGAGTTCGGCATCGAAGGCGGACTGTTCTGGAGCGAACAGGGCACAAAGCTCGCATTCTACCGTATGGACCAGTCAATGGTGAGCGCCTACCCGCAAGTGGATCTCAATCTTGATCCTGAGCAGGGAGAGAGCCGCTGTGCGAAAGCGGCTCCCGACCGCTACCCGATGGCAGGGGAGACCAGCCACAAGGTGACGGTGGGCATCTACGACACCACCAACGGTACGACCGTCTGTCTCGACTGTGGTGATCCTACCGACCGTTATTTCACCAATATCGCTTGGGCTCCCGACGGGAACACCCTCTATCTTATTGAGCTCGACCGCGCTCAGAAAAACGGAAAGCTCGATGCTTACGATGCCACGACCGGCAAATACCTTGCCACCCTCTTCACTGAGCATAACGACAAGTATTTCGAGCCGCTCCATCCTATCCAGTTCCTGCCGTGGGACAGCAAGCGCTTCGTCTATCAGACCCGCCGGGACGGATACAACCATATCTATCTCTACAAACTCGACGGTGTGAAAGCTGAGTTGGAACGTCAGCTTACAAGCGGCTCTTTTGAGGTGATCAACCTCTTGGGATTCAACGGGAAAGAAAAGAGTGTGGTTTATGCGAGCAACGAAGCGAACCCTATCGGCTGTGCCCTCTACACGGTGGATATGAAAGGGAAACGTAAAGCCTTGGGCGGTACGGACGGATGGCACACTGCCGCCCTTTCGGGCTCCGGCCTCTATGTTGCTGACAGCTGGATGATGCCGGAAGGCCCGATAGCGTTGCGTCAGGATCTGGTCAACACCTCCGACGGCAAACGGGTCACCTTCAACGATGCCAAGGATCCGTGGGACAGCTTCAACGTGCCTGAAATCAAAGTGGGCACTCTGAAGGCTGCAGACGGGGTGACCGACCTCTACTACCGGCTTATTCTGCCTACCGACTTCGATCCGTCGAAAACTTATCCGGCAGTGGTATATGTCTATGGCGGTCCGCATGCCCACAATGTGGACGCCACCCGTCATTACGGAGCACGGGGATGGGATATATGGATGGCACAGAACGGCTATCTGATGTTCTGTATCGACAACCGAGGCAGTGAGCACCGGGGACTGGCATTCGAGCAGGCCACACACCGTCATCTGGGTGTGGAGGAGATGAAAGACCAAATCAAAGGGGTGGAGTATCTGAAGTCACTCCCTTATGTGGATGCCGACCGTATCGGTGTACACGGATGGAGTTTCGGAGGCTTTATGACCACCAGCCTCATGACCACTTATCCTGATGTCTTCAAGGTGGGCGTGGCAGGCGGTCCTGTCATCGACTGGAAATACTATGAGGTGATGTATGGTGAGCGTTATATGGAAACCCCGCAGGCCAATCCTGAGGGCTACGATGGCTCCAGCTTGCTCAACAAAGCGCAGAACCTGAAAGGAAAGCTGTTGATTATCTACGGTGGCAATGACCCGGTATGTGTGCCTCAGCACACGCTCTCTTTCATCCGCGCCTGCATCGATGCCGACACCTATCCAGACCTCTTCACCTACCCAGGTGATGAGCACAACATGATGGGTACCGACCGTATCCACCTGCACAAAAAAATCACACAATACTTCGAAGATTTTTTGAAGAAATAAAGAAATGCGAGCCATTTGGCTCGCATTTCTTTATTTCCTAATGTTCTCCCACTGCCTGTTCTGAGAGGCATTGAGATTGCTGAGAATGGTATAGACATTCTCTTTTTCCTTCTCAGTGCCGTGACCCTTATAGATGTTTACAATCTCATCGCGTTTATAATCTGTGAAGATAACCGGCAACTGACTCAAAGACTTGTTGTCGTGGGCTTCCTTCAGTTTCTCTAAAGCCTCCGTGATATTCGTGCGTCCCCGGTCCGTGTTGTTCGTCATCTCATCCAGTCCCAGACGATGGTACTGGTATTGAAGCTGACGGAACGGCTCCATCGACGACTCCATATAGTCGTTGATGATGGCATGCCGGTTGCGGTCGTCACCGAATGCCTTCCATCCGTCACCCATCATCTGGGCGTTGTTCACGATCTGCTCCGCCACGCTCAGCACGCTGGTGCCTCCCATCGGCGAGAATGTGTCGAGATGCATGCCGATAAACAGATAGGCATAATAAGCCATCAACGCCGTCAGGTCATCGTTCATATTGGTCATGTTGAAATCCAGAGGGTCGTATTCGCGATAGGTGAAATTGAAACTCGGGTCACGCATGCTGAACACGGTGGAGTTGTAGTTAGAATTGAACACCGGACGGTTGAGCTGAAAGAGGCATTCGCCTATGAAGCCGTTCTCATCCTGTTTGTACTGCTTGATAGTGATATTCATCGTACACTCAATCCGCTCCTCCTCACGGTATTGCAGGTCTGTCCAGGCACGGTTGTTCATGAACTCATTGAGTGCCTTTTCGAGGGTCTCAAACACACTGGTGTTCGTACCCTGCACCTGAGAATGTATAATTTTCACCGTGCAGTTCAACTCCTGTGCCATTCCCGTCAGCGGCAACAGCGCCAGCAATATCATATATAGTATCTTACGCATACTTAACTGTCTTTTTTATTCAGAATACACTACAAAAATCACTCTAAACTATTCAACCACTTAAACCACTCAAACTTTCAACTCCAAACAAAGCTGATTGACGATATCCTTGGCCACATCCTTCTTGTCCTTGAGTGGAAATTCGGTGGCAGTGAGATTTTTTCGGATAATGGTTATCTTGTTGGTATCGGTACGGAATCCCGCCCCTTTGTCGTTGAGCGAGTTCAGCACGATAAAGTCGAAATTCTTCCGTTGCAGCTTTCCTTCAGCATTCGCCTGCTCGTCGTTGGTCTCCAAAGCAAAACCGGCCAGCACCTGCCCCTCACGTTTCATCTTTCCCAGTGCGGCAGCGATGTCCTGTGTGGGTTTCAGGCGGATCACCAGCTCGTCGCCTTTCCGTTTCATCTTCTGCTCGGCGCGTACCTCAGGTGTGAAGTCAGCCACGGCAGCACAGAGGATGGCTCCGTCGGCCTGAGGATAGAGCCTGACGGCTGCCTCATACATCTCCTGGGCGCACTCCACCTTTGTCAGACGGATATTGCCTGGGATATTGTCGAGTGATACGGATACGGGACCGCAAATCAGTTCCACGACTGCTCCTCGGCTCGCACATTCTCTGGCCAGCGCCAGTCCCATCTTGCCGGATGAGTAGTTGCCGATAAAGCGGACAGGATCCAGTTTTTCGTAGGTTGGACCGGCCGTCACCACCACTGTCTTGCCGACAAGTGAATGGTCTTCCTGCTGGTTGAAAAATGCGTCGAGCACCTTCACTATCTGCTCCGGCTCTTCCATCCGGCCTTTGCCCTCGAGGTGGGAGGCCAGGAATCCGGTGCCCGGCTCGATGATATGGTTGCCGTAAGCGCGCAATGTGTCGAGGTTATGCTGTGTCGAAGGGTGGGCATACATATCGAGGTCCATGGCGGGCGCCACAAACACGGGCGCTTTCATCGACAGGTAGGTGGTGATCAGCATGTTGTCGGCCACCCCGTTCGCCATCTTTCCGATGGTGGAAGCGGTGGCGGGCGCAATCAGCATGGCGTCAGCCCACTGTCCGAGCGCTACATGGGAATGCCAAGTGCCGTCACGCTGTGCGAAGAAGTCGCTGATGACAGGCTTACTGGTGAGCGCCGAGAGTGTGATAGGTGTGATGAACTCCTTCCCTGCAGGCGTGATGACCACCTGTACCTCCGCGCCAGCCTTGATCAGCTGGCGGATGATGAGGCACGACTTATAAGCGGCAATACTGCCGGTGATACCTAATACTATTTTCTTTCCCTGTAGCATTTTATACTTTGAACTTTGAACTTTGAACTTTGAACTTTAGAGTATGTCTATTATACTTTGAAATTTGAGATTTGAACTTTGTTTGCCCGGAAATCCCGGAAACCCCGGAGACTCCGGATATTCCTGAACCCCCGGAAATACTCTCACCTCTCACCTTTCCGCTCTCACCTCTTTTGCGGCCATACATAAAGTAAGGCCCTACAGCGGATGGGCTACGGTACGACACCATGAAGTTATGCTCTGCCACCACTCACCTCTCACCTTTCCGCTCTCACCTCTTTTGCGGCCATACATAAAGTAATGCCCTACAGCGGATGGGCTACGGTACGACACCATGAAGTTATGCTCTGCCAGCTCCCTCCCTATGGGGGAGGGCGGGGGGAGAGGCTTCTCACCTATATTTCAGCTGCAGCCGCTGTACGGTCTGTTTGGTGTTGAGTGGGAAGTCACCCTGTAGGATCCAGCTGATGAATCCGGGGTCGCGACGCACCACCTCGCTCACTTTCCTGTTTTTGTATTTGCCGAAGGTGAAAATTTCCTCGCCCTCGTCGTCAAGAATGATTCTGCCTGCCAGGTCCACGTTTTTGTTCATCGAAGAGAAATCGGCAAGAGCGGCCACGTCGTTGGTCAGTTCGTCCGGATAATGGTCGAGCTGGGCCATGAGCACCTCGTAGGTGGCTTTTGTGTCGGCCATGGCATGATGAGCCTCTGTGAGGTCTTTGTCGCAATAGAACTTGTAAGCGGCTTCCAGATTACGTTTTTCCAGCTTGTGGTAGATATTCTGTACGTCGATGGTGCGGATGCCGCTCAAGTCAACCTGTACTCCGGCTTTGAGCATCTCTTCCACGAGCAGTGGTATGTCGAAGCGGTTGGAGTTGAACCCGGCCAGGTCGCAACCTTCAAACACATCATGATAGATTGTTGCCGCCATATCCTTGAAGGCAGGGCAGTCGGCCACATCCTCATCGGTGATTCCATGGATGGCTGTACATTTCTCTGGGATATGTACGGTCTGACCGAGCACATTTGCCGGTCTGAAACGCAGTGTCTGTGTGCGTTCCTCTCCGTCGGGCATCACCTTGATATAGCTCAGTTCCACGATATTATCTTTCGCCACATCGAGTCCTGTAGTCTCCAGATCGAAGAACACAATCGGCCTTTCGAGTTTCAGTTTCATATAGTTAAAACGGATTTCTGTGCAACTTATTGCTTTATTGGACTTTCCGCAGTGCAGAAGAAGTCCTTAACGAATTGGACGGGACGCCCCGTTCTGTTGAACCACGGCAACCCGTCCAATAGCGTTTTGATTTCAGGGTGTAAACAGTTTCTGAACAACCCTCAGTCTTATTCGTTGAGCATCATCGGCATGAGGAGCATGAGCAGATCCTCTCCCTCTTCTTGTTCTGCCGGAACAATCACACCCGCGCGGCTTGGGTCAGCCAGTTGGAGTACGATATTCTCCGACTCCATGCTGTTGAGGATGTCAAGCAGGAAGGTTCCCTTGAAACCGATGCTCATCGGGTTGCCCGCAAAGTCGCAGATGATATGCTCCTCTGCTGAGGTGGAGTAGTCGATATCCTGAGTTGACACAGTCAGGCTGTTGCTCTCCATGTGCAGCTTGGTCAGTGAGGTGCTGGAAGATGCGAACACCATTGTTCTGCGGAGTGCACCGATCAGAGCCTCGCGGTCGATGGTCACGTGATATGGGTTGTCGTTTGGAATCACGCTGTTGTAGTTCGGATAACGGCCCACAATCAGGCGGCAAGAAAGGGTGTAGTCGTCCACCTTCACCTCTGCGTTCTTGTCGTCGAAGCGGATGACAGCCTCGCCTTCAGCCTTCGCCAAGATATCCTTCAGAGTCTTTGCAGGCTTCTTGGAGAGGATGAAAGAAGTGGCTTGAGAAGCTTTCACCGTGTTGTTGCGGTCGCGAACAAGCTTATGTCCGTCGCTGGCCACGAAGGTGATATACTCTTCGTTGATGTCGAAGAACACACCGTTCATAACCGGGCGCAGTTCATCATCGGCAGTGGCGAAGAGCGCTCTTGAGAGCCCGTTTGCCAGGATGCTGGAGTCGAGAGAGACAGACTGCACCTCGTCGCTGATTCCCAGCGGCAGCGGATACTCGTCGGCACTCTGACCCACGAAGCTGCTCTTACCGTTCTGGTAGGTCACTTTGATTTCATACGATTCGTTGTTCACGTCGATGGTGATAGGCTGCTCATAGAGCTCTTTCAGACCGTTGATGATAGTGCCTGCCTTGATGGCGAACTTACCGCCACCTTCCGGCTCTTCCACCTCGAGCGTGGTCACGAGGGTTGTCTCACTGTCTGAAGCTGTCATCTTCAGTTGATTGCCCTCCATCTCAAAGAGGATGCACTCCAGAATTGGCAGTGTGCTCTTAGAGTTGAGTACTCTGCTGAGGGTTTGCAGACGGTTGTAAAGCGTTGTGCTTGATACTTGAAATTTCATCGTTCTATTGTGTTTTTGTTCTTAATTTCCAATTTTATATTGATTCAACTTACAAAGATATAAAATGTTTTCGGAATTTTAAAAAAATAAACACAAAAATTAGTTTTCCACGGATTATTTTCGTAAATTCGCATGGCAAAAAGTTGACAGTTGACAGTTGACGGTTGAAAGTTTAAGTTTATGGTTCAAGTCAATGTCAAGGTTAAAGTTAAAAATATTAACAACATAAAATAACAAATAACAAATGGAATTACAAGGAAAAGTGATTGTAGTCGGTGAGCCGAGAAGCGGTGTTTCCAAGGCAACCGGAAACCCGTGGATGTCTCAGGATTACGTGATTGAGACACATGAGCAGTTTCCAAAGCGTATGATGTTCAACGTCTTTGGTGAGGACAAAATCAAGCAGTTCAATATCCAGATGGGAGAAGAGATCAATGTGTTTTTTGATATCAACTGCCGTGAATATCAGGGCAAATATTATAACGATATCCGCGCATGGCGTGTCGATCGCGTTCAGCCGGGACAGCCAGTGCCGAACGATCCGGATATGCCACAGGCGCCACTGCCTACTCAGGCGCCGCCACAGCCGCAGCCGCAGCCAACGCAGGCTCCTGCCCAACAGCCGGCGCCTTCTCCGCAGCCACCTTTCAACCAAGGTGATCCGGAAGACGAGCTGCCATTCTGATATCGTTCTGATTTCGTAACGTTTTATTAGGGCGGGTGTACAGTCATGTGCATTCCGCCCTATTTGCATCATAAACTCATGAAAGAAAAAGCCCTTTCATTTGTAGTTTGCTTTTTTTTGCCCTCTCATCCTTTGCACAGAGAGTCACCGCGAATGTTTCTCGATGAGGTGAAGTCAGTTTATCTGGTCAGCGACACTCATCACAGACCGACAACTATCTCTTGGGTGTCGGAGCGGTGAATCCGGCCATCATCTTCATCTACACTCACGCCCCGTCCGCTCAAACAATGTCCCAACCGCTTTAATAAAAAACGGCGAATTTTGCGAATGAAACGAATTTTGGTTTTGATTTTTAACAGGAATGGCCATGAATTAGACATGAATTTGAGAATAATGATGATTCGTTCGCTTGCGCTCAGTTGATGGTCGGCGAATATCTCGAATTAAGCTAACGGCAAATAAACGGTCACCAGCCACCGCCGGTGACCGCCACTGCACATCTGTGATATCTGGAAGCAACGTAAGTTGTGCAGTGTTACCCTCTTCAAACTAACCGCTCAGTTGCCATCGTATGCTGTTTGGAAATATTCACCAAAGAGCTACCTTTCCCACACTACCAAGATCTAATGTGGCCGTTGCTATACCAAGCGCCTTAAAGACACGGCTCATGGTAGGAATAGTGATGCTATAGCCTCTTTCCAGCTTGGAAATTTGTGCACGTTTCACACCTATCCGTTTTCCCAACTGTTCTTGCGTGAGATTTTGCTGAATACGAGCTTTTTTTATAGCCTCACCCAATCGAAATGCATGTACAGCCTCATCCACATTTCTTTCAAAATCATCACGTTTTGGCTGTCCTTTTTTTCCCAAGTCTCTGTCAAGGACTTCTTCAAAATCAACAAATTTCATATTAATCTCTTTATTCATACTCATGATTTCTTTTTTAATTTAAAATACATTTTACGGATTTCCTCCGCCTTGGAGATCTCCTTAGCTGGAGTTTTCTGACTTTCTTTTACTATGCCATGCGTTGCTATCACTAACGTCTCCGTATCGGTGAATATTTATAACA
>FLNY01001970.1_pt1 | contig 23902 bp, 21 predicted proteins | sample 1140381 | NCBI WGS metagenome assembly FLNY01 (sample SAMEA3878172, study PRJEB12797) | bioreactor metagenome | biome: Moose rumen | place: Sweden | collected 2011-10
GAGCCATTTCATAACCCATATCACGCATATTAGCTTCAAATTCCCACTGTGCAGCTACATCCAGTTCAAACTTCTCCCTGTCACTCTCATCATCCTCACGTGTTTGTAGTCCGCTTTCCAGGAGCACCTTCGGAGTGTTCGGATTGTAGAAAGTTCTGACGATGTGACTCATCTTCGACTTAGCAATCTGAATCAGCTGTGAACTCAGTTCGCGATTCGGATTCCAATGCCACTCTCCACAGAACAAAGCCTCCATACACTCCGTACCAATCCCCCCCACCGCATCTTTTCCCATCATACGGTACGAGAAAGGTCCGAAGTCCTGGTCAAAACCGCAGTGCTTAATCTGATAGGCAATCCACTTGAACAGCTTCTTCAGAGCTCTTTCCCGTTCCTTGGGAGGAACGGCAGCAAGCCGCTGCCATTCCTCCTTTGTTAAATTTACTGTCGCCATGTTGTTTGGTTTTAGTTGTTAATACTATTTTTAATAATCTCATTTTGTTGTCAAGAGTCAAGGGTCAATAATCTCTAACCACTAACCTCAAGTTCTCCCTAAACAGGGAGGATTTAGGAGGGTCTTCTAACCGTTATCTCTCCCCTCCACTAGTATCTTATCCACATCTTTTCAAATATCGCCCTCAAACTTCAACTTTTTTTCAAAAAAATTGAAAAATCTTATTTTTCGCTTGCTGTGATGTCTCACAAAGCAACAATTGACGATAGAAAAGCAATGGGAAATCAGAACTGTCCGTTCATCATTCCCATTGTTAAATATATGGTTGATACCACTGATTAGCTTCCCCTTCACTAGTATCTTATCCAGATATTTCGAATTGAGAAGCCATCGCCTCACTTTTTTCTGAAAAAACATACATTTTCCATATTATTCACTCCTGAACCTCTCTAACGTCACAAGATTCAGTTCGCGAATTTACGCACTTCGTCTGACACTGCAAAAGAATCTCAAACAATATTTTTTCATCGACAATGGGTTTACAAAGATGGAGAAACCGATTAAAGTATCAGAATCAATCGGCAAAAAATCATATTGTAATTGGTTTTTAATCATAAGAGTTAATATCAAATTTTATCATTATAGGCATAACAAATACGATAGCAAAAACGGAAAACAGCAGTCCTCCAGCAGAACCTGCTGCGAATGAAAACCAAAAAGCTTCTTCCTTTCCATCAATAAAGAACGGAATCAAGCCAAGAACCGTTGACAGGATAGTTAGGAAAACAGCCGTTATCTTGTGGTTGTATGCTTTGACATACATACCTATTTCCTTTGTGAGGGGAGTTGTAAGGTTATGAGAAGCAGAAAGCGAAGCAATCTTATGACCTTGTCCACTTGTCAACTTATACTCATTGACAATATATATACCTGCGTTTACTGTTAGTCCGCTGAGCAGTACAAGAGAGGCAAAGCCCCCAGTACCAAACTCTATACCTGAAAAATAATAGGTAAGAAAAGTTCCGATGAACGAAACAGGAATCAGCGAAATAATCACCAATGGCAAGCGAAGCGACTCAAAGAGTATGGAACAGATAAAATAAATGATGACCGCTATGAGTAGAATAAGCCAGTACTGTGTACCAGTGTCCTCATAATACCCCAATGATGAATTCAGGCAACGATAGCCTACAGGCATTTTGGCATTGTATTCCTTAGTGATTTTTTCTATATACTTACTTGTGTATGTGTAAGACCCCAGTACATTGAAAGCCACCCTTAATACATATTCCTGATTCTTCTTCGGTATGCAGTTTTTCGCATCGCGCCTTTCTATATCCATGAAGTCAGATATTTTCGCATCCTTACCATTCACCATCAGATAGGCATTCTGCAAAGACCAAATGTCGAACTTGTCCCGTGCCGCCGATTTCAGGTACATATCAGCATTCATATTATTGTCTTTATATCGCTCTATGTCATATCCCGAAACTATCTCCTTCAGAGTGCGATGAGCAGCACCCAGATCGAAGTCATATAGTGCCATCAGTTCTTTGTTATACTTCATATAGAACTCATCCTCTTGATTCTCATACCCAGGTGTCTCTATGGTCAGATCTACTACTCTATTGTTCCTTTTCATGGTCTCACACATGTCTTCGGCGATGCGGTATAGACGGTCATAGTTGTAACCAGCTATCTCTATGCGGCTGGAGCGGTATTGCAAGTTGAGCGAATTGGAGAAACCTCGCTCGCTCACGCCGCTTGTACTCCAATCAGCACCGCCTATGGAAATGACCTTACCGATGACTTTGTTTTCCAGAAGATAAGGGAAAGAAGTGTGCACGTACTCATCCTTGAATTCAACTACTACCACTGCACCCCACGATTCCACTCTCGTCTCGAACCGTTTTATTTCATTAAATCCCGAAAGAAAGTTCTCAAGTATAACTACCTTCTCATTCAGTTCTGCAGCACATCCACCCAAAGGCATCTGTGCTCTAACGGTCAACTTCATCTCCTTCTCCTTATCTCCGGAATAGGTATTATCTGAGAGGGAATCAGCGAACAGTCGCATCGTACCGCCAAACACCTTAGACAGTGTGGCTTTACATTTCAGTTGAAAAAAATCACTTCCCAGTGTTGCATTATACCATTCATGCCCCTCCCATTTCTGTGGCAGGGCATGAAAGGGTATGCCGAAAGCCAAAATCAGCAGAACTATATAAATCCACTTGCGTCTCTGTGTAAAGGCAATATATCGTGAATAAAAATGAGTCCATCTCACGATAAGCCCTTTATGTCTGATATGCCCCTCTTGGTAGCTCCAATACTTCATTTTCTCTATCAAGGCTGGTGTAAAAGCGTATGCAACAAGAAGGCTGGCAGACAGATTGACAATAATTATCCATGCAAAATCATACAAGTCCTTCTGTATGAACTCCGGTAACCAGAAAACCACTACCAGCGAACCGATAGTGGTCAGCAGAGCTGCAAATATAGCCAGAAAAGCCTTTCTGTTATGATAATAGCTATAGTGGTCGGTCATCACCACTGAGGCATCAATAACCAGTCCCAACGACACCGTGATACCAGCCAGAGAATAGATGTGCAGGCGTATGTCGAGCAACCAGTATGCGATTACAGCAGTTAGTATTATGGCAGTTAATGTCACCACCATAATCGTCAGGTACTTCCACTCCCTCTTAGCCAGCCATACAAAAATCAGCAGAATTGCCAATGCCATGAATGACCGCCACACCAACTTATGCAATTCGCTCTCCCGTTCCTGTGCGCCATTGTATGTCAAAGTCAGATAAACTCCTTTCTTAAACCGGCTTTCTATCTTCTTCATCTGCTTTTGCAATTTGTCCGACAGGGCAATTTTGTTTGCCACAGCATCCACATGGATATTCAGATAGATAGTGTTTAGCCCGTTTACCCGGAAATAATGTCCCGGTTCCCTATTTTTATATTCATAGGATGCAAGGTCATTCAGATACACAGTCTTTCCGTCCACCACACCTATCGGCATCTGTTCCAAGGGTTTTGCAAACCTGTCTGTTGTCAGGTAGAGGTCTATACGTTTTTTCTCTCCACTCCGTGCAGACAGGTGTACCACCTCTCCCACTACATCCTCCCGACCGATGAAACTTCTGATACCTTTTTCTATATCGTAGGCAGTCAGTCCGTAATTTGCCAGGATAAAAGGGTCGTAAGTAATCTCTATATACTTCCTTACTCCTCCGGTCACCTCCACCCGCTTCACGTCCTCCAGACGTTTCAGTTCTGGTTCCACCTTCCGCTCTATATATTCTTTCAGCTGTTCATCGCTCAGATTGGAATTCACCTGATATGTCAGCAGTAGCAGCGTAGTTTCACTTCTCTCCCCTTCATTAACCACTTCTCCACCAGTCAACTCAGGATAAGAAACTCCTTCAGGCAGTCGTTTGGATATTTGTCTGAGCAGCGAAGAAATCTCAAACTTCACCGACGACACATCCGCTTCTTTCTTCAGGACTGACACAACCCTTCCCGCGCCGAAATACGACTCAGAAGAGACGCTCTCCACACCCTTCACCGAAGAGACGAGTCCTTCAATCCTTGAAGTCACATTCTGCTCGATGACCTTAGCAGAAGCCCTTGGCCACGAGTATCTCACGGTAAGAGTCTTTCCCTGACGCGGACGCGGATTGTCAGCCACATCTATCTTCGGTACGAGAGCAGCTCCAATCACCATTACGATTGCAAGTGTCAGCAGAAGTGTAAAGTTACTTATTTTCATACTTTTTTTAGTGGGGATTTTCACTTCTACACTTACATATGAGATAATAGAGCAGTGGAACCAGAAACAAGCTGACAAAAGTTCCGATAGTCATTCCTACAATCAGTGTCAGCGACAGCGGATACTGCAGGGCAGACCCCATGTCGCCCCTGCTGAGCAGTGGCAGGATGGCAAGAATGGTAGTCAGCGAAGTCATTACAATGGGCTTTAACCTATTGTGACCTGCCGTCATTATGGCTCTGAGCAGTGACATGCCGCCACGATAGTATCTGTTAATGGTATCTATCTTAAGTATGGAGTCGTTAATGATGATACCGCTCATCACTACTATACCTATCATCGACATCACGTTCACGGATTCACCAAGTAGCCATAATACACCAACTACAAAAAACACATCAATAACCATCTCTGTCAGAATAATCAGCGGCAGGATGAAACTCTCGAACTGCGACGCCAGAATGAAATAGAGCAAAGCCAATGCGACAGTCAGCACCAGCGCCAGTTCCCAGATCATCTGACGGCTGGAGAAATAACCACCTGCATACGAAGCAGACAGTTTGCTCTCGGTCTTATGTACTTGCCTCTCCACAAAATCAATAATCTGCCGCACCTCGCTATCTGAGGCACTGAGATTAATGCTGTAATATTCACCGCCATTACCCGCTTGCAGACGTTTGTAGTTCTCTCCCCTTATCTCCCTCACCAAATAAGCAATGGGGACAGTGATGCCGTCGCTATTTCTGACAGAACTATTCAGCACACGATCTGACTCCCTATTATCCGAACCGATGATGACAGGTATGCTCTGTGCCCCGTCATTGATTTCGAATACACGGCTACGGCTAATCAACTCCTTCAACCTACGGTAAAGTTGTTCGTAGCTCACCTTATATACTGCCATTTGTTCCATATCAGCCACGTAGCGGATATTAGTTTCCGTGACTACCGGCATGATATTAACGTCAGGGAACACCTTTCGCAAAGTATCGACGAACTCACGTGTCTGTGCTATTCCGGGACGCTTACCATCCTCGTCCTGCAAGTGAATCTCCAGGTCTGCCTCATCGGTTTGAAAAATCAGATTAAACAGATTACTTGACTCTGCATATTCTACCGAGGCAGCAGGATACTGGCTCTGCATCTGCCGGCTGAACTTCTTTTTTACATCATTCAAAGCATCCTCTGATGTTGCTTTCAAATAAACGACAGCTTCGGACGCAGTAATATCCCTGGTATGAGACAACAAAAACTCCTGTGTGCCCACCATTGAGGTCGTAGTCACCACATCAGCCCCGTTCAGCAAAGCCATCAGTTCCGTTATCCTCCGGTCATTCTCTGCCGCAGAAATGCCCGTATTCCAGTCAATATTGATAAGCATATCATCCTGAGGCACCTCTGGCATTCGTTCCTTTTCTATTTGCCAGAAGATAATACCAGTCAGAGGCATTAAGCATACCAATGTCAACAGACATAGTTTCCTATGGCGAAACACCCACTTCAATGCCTTCTCATACAGTCCATACATACTTATTCCGCCATCAGATGCGACTTGAACCTGCTGTTGTCTCTTGAACAACTGGTAGAGATAAACAGGAACAACGAGTGTTGCTACTGCAAGTGATGCAAATAGTGCAATCGTTACACCCATCGCCTGATCATAGAACAGTGTTCCAGCCACTCCACTTAGGAAAATCAGCGGGATAAACACAGAGCAAGTAGTCAACACCGAACTGAGCATCGGTGCAAACACTTCCTTTGTTCCATTTACGACAGCCCCCTCTTCCATCTCGCCGTTTTGCCACCTGCGCATAACGTTGTCTATGACAATGATAGAATTGTCCACTATCATTCCGACACCCAGAATCAATCCCGACATCGATATGATATTCATAGAAATGCCTATTATATAGAAACAAAGTAACGTCATAATAAGTGAAAATGGAATGGTCAGTACTATCAGCAGCGACAATCGCCACCTGCGCATAAACACGAATAGAATCAGACTTGCCAGCATTACACCGAGCAAGAGATTCACCTTTAGGTTACCGATGGTATATGTCAGCAGATAAGTCTGGTCGCGGGTCAGTTCAAACCGTATATCAGGGTATTCCTTTCTCATATCCTCCAACAGTTCTTCCATGCCCTGCTGCAGGTCTGCCATCTGCGCATCATTTTGCTTGATTACAGCCATTGTTATGGCATTGTCCTTACCGTGGCGTACAATCCCATTTCTCTGAGCCACCTGTTCCTCGATACTGCACAAATCCTTAAGTTGCAGCAGTCGTCCATCGTGATTTAAATATATATTTGCCACATCGTTCTTAGTGAGCAACTGCGAATCGAAATGAATATTGTAGCGGTACAGTCCATCTACTACGCTGAGAGTCTCCAGAGTGATATTATTTTTCTTGATAGCAGTCTCAATGTCCTGAGTGGTCAGACCTAATGCCTGCAGTTTCTCATTATCGGGAATACAGGTAATTTCTGTTCCAACCGTTCCGCTGAGATCCACCATCGCAGTCCAGGGCAGCTGCTCTATACGTTTGCTCACCACTCCTTTGGCAAAGCGGCCAAGCTGTGCGAAGGTAAGATCATCAGATTCGTTCTTGAGACAAATATCTAAATAAAATGCAGGAATATCCATTGCACTTGCCTTTATTACCTTCGGGCGCTCCATATCCTTGGGCATCATATTCATTGCCCTGTCAATTTTCTCGTTTACTTCTATAAACGACAAGTCAATGTTACTGCCGGGTTCAAACACCATCATCACATAGCCCACATCCATTCTTGACTCGCTACGGATATCCTTCACTCCTGCTACCTGCATCAGCTGACCTCGGAGCGGCGAAACCACTTCCTTGTCTATCTCACTTGCAGAATAGCCAGGCATATTAACCTGTACTGTTATCTGCGGCACATCAATGTCGGGCATCAACGAAACAGGAATAAAATGCAGTGACATGAGTCCCATTACCATGATGGCGATGAGAGTCATGGTTACTGCAATTGGGCGATGTAAGATTCTGTTCAACAACATAAAGCTAAATATATTATTTATTGACTCCACTTGCAAAAGTGGAGTCATAATTGGAAAAATTTAAAATGTTAATATTATAGGCAAAGCCCATGTATTTTTAGTTATTCAGTTTCACTTCTGTTCCATCTGCTAAGTTCAGGTTGCCCGAAGTGATGACGACGTCACCCTCATGGATGGTTGTCTCTTTCCGCTGGCAGCCTGTGATGGCAAAGGAGTTGATGTTGGAATAGACAATGTCAACGTATGTCCATACGGCATGACCGTTCTCATAAAGAAAAATGACATGATATCCATCACGCTCCACCACGGCATCCTTCGGAACTACAAACATATTCTGCACTCGTTGTTCAGCGACCACCCGAACATTCATTCCGTCCATCAATGCATCACCATTATTAGCTACCCGAGCTGTGACCCTGATGAGTCCCTTGTCGTCAACCAACGGATTGACTTCTGTAATGAAACCTTCATATACGACGCTGTCACGGGCGAAAGACGACACTTTCACTCTCTGCCCCTTATTTATGTGTCTCAATTCTGCCTCCAGAATCTTGAATTCTACTTCAAACTGCGAATCATCAATGAGTGTACACACCTTCTCATTCCGTTGAAATTCCCTTGCCTCCATATTGGCTATACGTCCGCTGAAAGGAGCATAGAGATTACACTCTTCCAATGCTTTCCGTGCTGACTGCAACTGATACTTGGCAGTATAATAACCCGATGTCACCTCGGCACGCTGCATCACGTCGGCTGGCACATTCTTCATGTCGGCATCAAAGCCAAGCCCTATGAGTTTGTCTGTCAGTTCAACCCGAGCCCGATACACCTCATGTTCAGCCTTCTCCACCTCGCGTGTCCTTTCCCTTTTATCAAGTGAGGCGATGAGTGTTCCCTTTGCCACGTGCTGTCCTTCCTGCACATAGATTTCAGTAGTCACGCCCTGCGAGAGAAACGTCAAATCACTTTTCGCTTTTGCCCTGAGCCTGCCATTACACACTACCTGCTTATCAAACGACGTCACATGCAGCCTCATCGTATCTACATACGTCTCACTCATGAATTGCTCATGCATCTCCATCTCGGCAGTCTTGCTGTCAGTCTTCTGATGACATGATGAAAAAAACATACTAAATCCGAGCCAACATAATAGGAGTAATAGTAATTGTCTTGCTTTCATAGTTATACTTGTTTAGGGTCTTCACCTTTTTATGAGTTTATCAAAATCTACTTCAAGGTCATGATTCAGAATCCAGTCATAGAGGGTAGCCTTGCGCAGTGTATAGTAGTCCGTCCAGTAGGTCTGTAGCAAACGTATGTATTGTGCACGGGCACTCTCCGACTCCTGTTGTGCCGTATTGAGATCTGTCACCTTCACTCCTCCTGTTTCGAATCGAAGTTTAGTAATTTCATATCGTTCGTCAGCTATATCCTGTGCTCTCAGTGCATTTTTGTACTGTGCCCTTAGTAAATTGAACTGCATTACATTTGTCTGCAAATCCTGAAGGTATGTCTCATGGTCTTTCTCAAGTTTTGTTTTTGCAGCTTCCAGGTCTGCCTCTGCCATTCTGACCTTTCCCTTGCTCACACCCCAGTCAAATATAGGCAGCGAAAGGGTCAGCCCGACAATTTCCTTGTTCTGCATGTTTCTATAAGCATCACGCAGTGCGTCGGCAGTGCGGTTGAGTGCCACTTCTCCACTTATCTGCACTTGAATGCCTTTATTCGCTTTAGCCTGTGCCACAATCTTCTGAGCATCAAGCAGAGTCAGCTGTTGGGAGAGCGAGTGTGAGGAGTTGGCAAGAGCTTTGTCAAGTACATCATTGGTATTTATGACTATGTCGGGTATGGCATCTGGCAGCACCAATTGGACGTCCTCATAATTCGGAATGCGCAGGTAGGAGAACAGGCTGAACCGCCGGTTGTTCAGTGTCAGCAGGTTATTACTCACCTCCACCTGAGCATTAAGAAGCGACAGTTCCAGTTGCAATATCTCGCTCTTGGTGACCGTTCCCAACTCAAACCGTTTTTTTGCAATGTCGAAGAGGTACTGTCTGTCTTTCAGTTTGCTTACGCTCTGCTGATATATGGATTGTGCCGACAGTACATTGAAGAAAAGCCCGACGACGGTGATGGTTACACCCTCCATCGACTCCAAATACGTACGTTTTGCCTTCTCATATTTCAGAGGCTCGGTTTTCTTCTGCCATTTCAGTGTATTGAATGCACGCAGCGACTGAGTGTATGTCAATCGCAGAGGTTGCGAATTGTAGATGCGGCTGTTATAACTGAACTGATCAAGTCTGTAGAGGTACGACTGCAAGGAAAGTTTTCCACCCAATGGCACTACGTTCTGATCGATAGACAGCGACAGGCTGTTATTCATTGAGTTGTTGCCTACGTACGAAATGCGACCATCATCAAAATTACGTGTCTCCACCATAGAATGGTTATACTGAAGCAACCCGCCCGACAGGTTCACCGCAGGCAGCAGCTCTGCACGAAACGACCGATAGCTCCAGTACTGGCTCATAAAGTTCAGTCGCGCCACCATAGCCTCGTAAGATTTACTTTGGGCTATACGTATGGCGGATGCAAGTGTCACTTGGTGCGAATATACACTAATTGAAATAAAGGAGAACACAAATATGTAACAACACCGTAATGATCTCATTTTTTTAACAAATAATTTCACGTAATCAATAATCTAAATTATTGTATAACAAAGAATCAATATACTTTTTATATAGTTTTGACATGGCTTTCATACCAAATGGCTCTCCTATTACTATCACTTTATCATCCTTGTCTAATAAAAAGGTCCTATTACGTGCTAATAATCCTTCCAATTTATTTTTTATTCCAAATATTTTAGAATCATAATACATTAAAGGATATGACAAGGAAATAGAATCCATCATATCTACAAACGAGCGGCTATCTGAGTTCAGAACAATAATATATGGCACATCACTATCTATTGCCCTAATTTCACTTTGCCATATTTTTATTTTTTTTATTGCGCACGGAGAACAAGGTATATCATCAATATAACTTATTATTTTTAATTTTTTTTTCAACAGACTATCTAATTTTACGCCACTGTTGCATCGCAATTCTTTGAAACCGTCAACAAACTCTATTTTATTTCCATGTATGCTCTCTAACTCTCTCATTATCCTACTTTTATTACTACATGAAAAGAAAAACAATATGACAATTGTTATTAACAATAATTTGATCTTCATTTCAATATACAAGAATATAGTTTATTCGAACTTCCTATCACATACAATTTATTAGTTATATCACAATATGCGATATTCGTCACTCTTTTGTTCATAGTATAAGAAGATAGTAGCTTCCCGTTCCAGTCATATGTGTAAATAACAGAGTTCCCTGATTCACTATCTTCATTTACAACATCTCTATAAAATCTACCATCTTTTAATACCATAAAGCAGTGGTCTGTAACACAGCTAGAAGTATTATACCATTTCAATTTCTCACTTATGTTTTTTTTATTAAAATCCGACTCCATATCCTCTAATGTATAACTACTTGGATTAATAATGCCAATACTTTTATTTCTATCAATATTAATTATAGTTACAATATCAATAAAATTTTGAATACCTACAACATACTTCCCAGTAGGAGTTATTTGTACATTCATTGAATAAGCGCAGTCAAACAAATTTGGAAAGTCTGAAGTAATTATATTTGGAAAAACATCCCATTCCATTTTTGATTCACCGTCAATATAGAATATAGGCTTTATGTAAACATTGTCTCTTGCATCTTCATAACTTATTTTTTTGTAGTTTAAACAGTTTCCATCAGGAAGATGAAAGGTATAATAGAATAGGAAATCCTTATTTTCTTTTATTATAGCATTTATAAAACATTTATTATATTTTATTGACCGTATGAGATCAATAATCTTTGTGTGCATTTTCTCTTGTACACATAGTAAGGGATGTCCGTCTTTTCCTCGAACAAAATATACTCTCTGTGGAATATTTAAAAACTCATCACCAGAATGCCCTACTTTGCCAAAACATGATACCACCGAATCATTTCTGGTGTCGATTATTTTAAAAACACTATCTTTGTTTTGCTGTATAACTACTAAGTAATTATCAATGCATAAAAGACCATTGACATAAGATGAAATATCACTCACCGAATGAAGAGCGACTGTTTTCGTACGGTTCTGATTATTGGTAATCAAACACATATCTGTACTATAAAATTTATTTCCATCGCCACAGGAAAATAGCAAGAAAATAATACAATTTAAAAAAAATCCTCTTTTCATAATAATTTTTTTAAGTAATAGGAACGATAAATATATTCGTTCCTATTACTTTTTGACTTTTAATTTTCTTCTTTAATACAAGAACTTGCTGTAGAGAGAATACTGATCGTTTTTGTTTCATCAGGACATGAATAAAAAACAGGAGCGTTAGTTTCCGGTGGGCAAACGTATCCAGAGGCTCCTTGCTGTGCTTCATGTAAATAACATCTATATGCTCTATATTTTTTTGTCTCTTTGTTATCATCACTTAAAGCATCCAAATTTTCTTTTAACAGCAAACTTGTTTGATTCATCCTTGATGAATAGGAGATTCCTCCCAAAGCAGCAGAAATTGCACATACTGCCATAGTCATAAAACTAAACGATTTTCTTTTCATAATTAATTTAATTTAAATTAGGCCTACTCTGTTGTAGATTTTCGGCAACCTCTATTTTTTTAAAAAGGAGTCGCTTACTTGTACTGCCCTTTCTTTTATTTCTTCTGTCGCAGGTGATTCTACCTTGACTTTGAAGTTAATAATTTGTCTTGCCATCTGCCGCATCTTACGCTCCTTACCACTCTGCTCATACAAACACATGAGCTGATAGAGAGGATATATCCGATTAGGCAGTATATAGCAAGCTTTCTGATATGATGCCTCGGCTTCTGAATATGCTTCCATGTCTCTGTAATTGTTGCCCTGCAACACATAGAACATAGGGTCGTTGCTGACTAATGTGCCTTGCCTTAACATTGCATTACTGTCGTTATAGCGACCATCAGCAGCAAGTATTTTGGCAAAGTCAAAAAGGAAGTGCTCATTCGATGCCATTAAGGGCAGGAGTTCATAATAGTCATCAATAAGAGCGGCATGACTTATTCCTGCCATCATCTGATACTCCGCTTCCGATTTAGCCCTCCGCCCTATCTGATTTCCGGCAAACATGGAAATGGGAAATATTATAAGCATGACGGCAGATGGGATGGCATACTTATAAAACAGTTGCTTCCTCCTGCCTTTTTGAACAGATGTACTCTCAGAAGTACCGGCATACGCAAGTATGATAGTTGTTATAATCTGATAGGGTAGCAGTTCAAAAGGATAGGAGAACAAAGAGAAGATAAGGAGTGTCAATAAACCCATTCTAAGAATTACCCCTTTGCTTCGTAATGCACGGAAAACAAGGATTATCACTGCTAATGCAAAAGCAATGCCTACACAGCCTTGCTCAACGCCAATTCTTAACAAATCATTGAATGCATAATCCAATACGTCGGCACTCCGGAAGTTAAAGCCGGGATGCCCCTGACTGAATCGTGCCATCCCTTCGGCGTACTGGTGGAAGAAACTGCCGATGCCACTGCCAAGAATAGGATGGTGCGTTATGTTAAGGATGGAGATAAGATAAATAATGGAACGTCCATCTGCAGACCCTGCCTTGATGAAATACAACCCCAAGCCTACCATAATGCAAGATGTCACCGCCCACCAAAACCAACGTTTCCACTCGTTCCAATATATAATGCCAGCACAGACAGCCACCGAGAGCAGTGCCGCACGACTCCACGTCGCAGGCAAAAGGATGATGAATACGAAAAGCGCATAATTAGAGTATGCGAGCACTCCCTCCTTTTTAATCATCAAAGCCATCACAAGGCACATAGCCAAAATAGCAGAATAAGGACCGGGATTCAGGAAAGACCCAGTCATAAGATACAAGTAATGACGGCTATTGCCTTGCACGAGCTGCCCGAGCCCTAACCATGCTTCCCAAAGTCCTAAAAGAACAAGAGGGAAAACTATATATTTCTCCCGCATGGCTGTGGATGTGAACAGCAACCGCAATGCTACATATAGCATCATCATTTGCGTGGTGCGTAAGCAGAATGTAGCACACGGGTAGGAAGCATCAAAGTATGCACGCCCCATCACATAGAGAAACCACGTGACAAGAACTATATCAAGCCGTGAAAGGGTGAATCTTTTATTCTCAATTGAGATAAGTATTACACCTGTCAAGGTAAGTACAGGTATTGCATAAGTGAGTACGACATCCGTATGACTCCAAGCACATTCCACTGGTTGTGCTGCAAACCATAGTATGGCAACTACACAAGACATTACCAGGGGCAAAACAATTCTGTCGGTAGTCAGCTGCGCTTGGATATAACCTACTATCTGCTTCATATCATACATGCTTTAATGCCCGTTCCTTTCTCCGCTTACCTGAATAGGGGTCAATGGAATAGGTGATACGCGTGACTACTCCAACAATATATTCCTCTGGCACCAGTCCCCAATAACGTGAATCGTTTGAATCTGGTACATTATCTCCTGCCATAAAGTAATAATTGTGTTTCCACTGATGACGCATGAATGGCTCATCACCAACCCACACCTCTCCAGTCTCCCAGCAGCATGTAACCGGCTGACCTGTTTCCCAGGATAACATCATATTATACAATGTAGCCACGTATGGAGTCACCTCCATTACGTCACCCTTCCGAGGAATATACATGGGACCGAAGTTCCGTATAGTCCATCCAAAATTTTCATGAAAAGGAATTGCAGGCAACGATGGCTGCCACAATAGTGAATCAGGTGTATTCTCTAATTGCAGCTGCGCTTCTTCCAGTCCCAAGACTCCTTCAAAATTGTTATTATGGTAATGTCCGTCTATGATGCTCAGACTGTCACCCGGCAAAGCTACTACACGTTTGCAATAGACGTTATTGATTACAAAACTAATTCGACCGTCATGATGAGGGAAGTTGAATATGACGATGTCATTATGCTGCAAGCGTCTCAATCCTCTTGTGCGCCAGCTTTTCAACTCCCCCCCCTCATCCTTGAAACTGAAGTCTGAATAGATACGGGCACCCATTATTGCTTTGTTAACAGCAACCCTGTCACCTGGTAAAAGTGTGGGACGCATAGAATCTGTAGGAATAACAAATTGGTCAAACAAAATAGCTCGGCACAACAACCACATTCCATAGAGCAATGGTACAGAGAAAAGCAATAACAATACATACTTCAATAGTCTATACATGATATTGCATAAGTTTTTCACTGACTCGTTAACTATTGATATTATAACAGTCACTTAATGATATTGCCTAATACAATTAGGGGATTGTCTTCTTTTGAAACTGTTTGAATGATAGAATTTATAGAGTTGTCTGGCATTGTTTTATTTCTTCTAATATAATAGTCACGATAATCAACAATTTGAGAAGATGGAATAGAAAAAGCCACGTCATAAACTCCGGATGTGGGAATAAACCATGAATTTGAAAATGGAATGAATTTGTTTCTAAACCGTAAAAAACCTGTCCCTTCGTTTGTAGAAATGGAGATTTTAAATGTATTCGTCTGGTTAGTATTAAATATCATTTCCTTTTTTGAAGAAACTATATTTTGAATTATCCAATGTTTTTCTTCATTGGCAGATAAAAATCCCGTTCCTCTAAGATGCTTACATTCACTATAGTCAAACCATCTGTCACCGAAGTCAACATGCCAGCTATTTATGACTTTTCCACAACAAATTTTATAAATGGTGTTGTCAAAAGGCAAACATGTAAAAATATATTCTCCACATTTGTTAAGTACCTTCCCCCAACCCTCAACTTTTGGAATTGCTCTATTCTGCACTATAAGAATATCCGGTCGACCTACCAGATTGTCTTTTTTATAACATCTAATATCATATTTAGTTTCGTCGGTCAAGTTAGGACACAAAGCATACATATACTCAGAATCAACAGCTATTTCTAAGATCAGGTCGTTCATTTTAATACTTTCTTTCACTCTTAAATCATAATCCAGAATCAACACTTGAGAAGGTATGTCACAGTATACATATATTTGTTTATTTTGTAAATCTATCGCCGCATCAAGTAAATGAACATATTCGTTTCGAGCGTGTCCGATAAGACTCAAAGTTGAAGCAACAAATTGTCCTCTGTAGTCAAAAGAAGCAATCTTATTATTTGCCTTATCAACAATAAACATCAAACTGTCTGAGCACAACAATCTATTTATGCCCCCTATAATTGCGGACTGATTAGAAGATTCAAGTTTGACAAACTCTTGTTTACTTAAAACTGATGAAGATTCCAATTCCGTATTTGGGAACTTCACATGAACTTCTGATGAAGGAAAATTCATTGGAGTGTTGCATGAACAAAGTATAAGTGCAACACTTAGACTTGATAAAAAAGTCTTATGTATATATAATCTATTCATATCGTAGCAGAATTATGGAAAGTCCGGGCTTTGATGGCCTTGTGCGCCTTTGCATTCTTGGTATTTTGAACCACTTCTGGATCCAGGAATGCTGAAATTATCACCTTTAAGCGAACCTGTTCCATCGGCTACACATCCTACGAAAGATTTAGTATATACCTCATCTGTTCCATTACTTCCGTCTGTTCCATCGGAATAATGCTGAACAAATTCGATTTTACCTGACGTGGTAGCAACACGTGCATAGCGTGGAGTACCCATAGAGCAAGGGTAATCTACTTCGCTTTCGCCATCATTTCCGTTATCAGGATCGCTCAATGCTTCTACATTCTGCATGAGCAGACTGCTTGTCTCGTTAGCATGTGACGCGAAAGTCTTCTTGCCAACGTATGTTGCAATGGCAACAGCTGCAATGCAAGGCAGTATGATGATTTTATTTTTCATGTTTAATCTATCTGTCCGCTGATTATTACCGGCACATATAAGGAATGCGGACTTTAATCCTTAATGCGTCATTAAATTGTATTTAAGTTGTCGGATAAAAACGATACGTCTGGAGTAAAAGCAACAATGCAAATATCCATAGAACTACACTCTTTATAAACGAGGTCAAGGGCGTGAAGTGCACAAGTTCACCAAAACATCCGCACGACTCGACACTGCCGAATATTGTAGGGAAGAACAAGTTGACCCCTGTGAGCCATACAAAGAATGAAAGCAACAACACTGACAATACTGACATACATCTTGCATACTTCCTACTGAATGCCATCAAGCCAACAACAAGTTCTACTAAACATACACCAACAGCATACGCAATATCCCACCCATGCATCCACCAAGGCATATAGAGATCTATATACTCACCTACCTCCATCTGGAAAGTCCTGATGCTAAAAACTTTCAGCAGACTGGAGGCAATGAACACTAAGCCTAATATAAGTCTCAGCACATCTATGCACCTATAATGGATTCTAATCATTTCTCTCCATTTACCAGTGATAAAATTGTAGTATTGTAAAGTTCAAAAAGCTTTTTATTATTAAAAGGTTCACCTATCAAAACTATTTCATTATACTGATTCAGCAAGAACGTTCTATTTTTTGTCAACTTATCTGATATTTTATTCTTTTTCCCAAATTCATCTGTTTTATAGCATATCACAGGTACAGAAAAATTTTCATGCTCAATAATCCTACGTATTTCGTCAACCTCTTCCGTATAAAAGACAATGATATAAGAGAAACGTTGTGTGTTCAATTTATTTAGAACTTTGCACCACTGTTTCAGAGCATTAAAGGTACACTCATTACACGACTGGTACTTGTCTATATAAGTTACTATTTTCGCTTCATCTGACAACATATTTTTTATCTTGACAGAATCTTTACTTGGAATTATGATGTAATTGCCAGTAAACTCTATTCTTCTATTTATCATTTCTTTGACTTCACGTTCAATACGAGAAATGTTTGAAGTGCAGGAGCACATAATACAAAGTATTATAAAAAATCCAGTCTGAAACTGTATGTATTTTTTATTTACTAATATGTGTGGACAAATCATACGCATATAAACTGCCATCATTATCTATACCATAAAGTTTTTTTGTTTTTTCATTGTATGCAACACACATAACTGGTTCATTAATCTTAAACGAATAAAGCAGATTACCATCCCAATCAAATATTCTGATTAACGGATGACTGTTTACAATACTTTCGTATTCAGACAGACGTAAAGTACCATCCTGTCCTATGAATATGTAATCATTACTAACATTACAAAATATATTATGAATTTTTATCTTTTCCATGGCACTATCAAAAGACCCATTTTGAGCAAGATGAGAGAATCTTTCAAATTCTGCCCCTTCTTCGCCACAAACTCCAATTGTTTTATAGTCATTAAGAGAATAAATAGAAAAAACATTCTGAAAAGCCAATGCCTCAACAATCTTAGTTTGTTGTGGATTTATTCTCAACAGAGATTTATATGCTAAATTTACAATACTATTATCCCCTGATATAACTTTAGGGTACAATGAAATGCTATGTTCATCATTCTCATTATAGATTTTAATAGAAGGCGGTATAGAATAGGCATCTCTGGCATCTCCATCTGTTGTTAATCCTTGATACAACAAACCATCTTCATTAATCAACTGATAGTAATATGTAGTTAATGAGATTCTATCATCATGTTTATATTTGATACTTCTAATGATTTTGACATGATTTGTTTCCACTGACTTATTAAAATCTATTTCCTTAACACAATTCTGATAAAAGTCTGGGATATACATGAAAACACCCTTGCCATCTGACGAGAATTGACACATGCGAAAATGCGATGTGAATTCGTCTTTTGCGTGGCCTAAACGACAGAACTGAGATATAATGGAGTCATTTGTAGATAAAAGAACAGTTACAAGAGCATCTTTATTTTCGGTAAATAAGACAACTTTGTCATCTATGCATTCCACCCCAATAGGAATAATAGTACTATCCAAAGCAACACGTTCACATGAGAGTGTTTCATGATTTAATCCGCCTTCATAAGATTTCAATTCACTGGGAGAATAATAAGTGTCAACACGACTACAACATGACAGAATACATATTTGTAATAAGAATATTTTATAATATGTTTTCATTATGGCTCTTTTAAATGATTGAAGTTTAACATATGGCCAACCCCATAGCTTATAAGGACTTGTAAGCTAAGCGACCTAACAATATGAAAACCTAACAAAAGTTGAGTAAAATGATATAAATATTGAATAATTAAAATATTATCGTGGAATACACCAACCTTCCTGCGCATTTCCTGCAGGATAGTTTTTATTTTTGGCGCATTGAGGGCGACCTCGTCTTTCCGTATTTTTCTTAGTATCACCTATTGCGCCATTAGCGCCTATATAGGTTTTACTCGGAGACCAGATTGGACCAGGACCAATAACAGTACTAGCCATATTATAGCACTTGACAGCTTCATATGCTCCTATATCAGGATTTGTCAACGCTTCAATGTTTTCAACTATCAGACTACTTCCCTTTGTTCCATAGTTATCATAAACTTTCCATATACCAAGACCTGATACCGTCATGGCGACCACTACCATAGTGGATTTTAAGATTGTTGTCTTCATTGTCTTTTTTTAATAAGTTTGTTTTTACAATATAAGTTTTAAGGGATTTCCCTTTCTTCAAAACTGCATCATACACCCTTCTCCATTTTCCTCGTCAGTAAAAAGATAGCCCAAAGGGCGGGGAATGTCTTCTCCAGTAAATACAGTCCACTTGGGCAGACGCTTTTGAAAAAGATGAAATACTGGTTTGAATTTTCCACGCATAGACTCGTCAAATATCCTATATTCATGGGTCTTTTCATTGAATCCCCACAATACAGCATCCTGAGTGATAGGATGCCACTGGTTCTGAGCATCCCAATAATAAGTGGTAATACTCCGTTTGAGTCGTATCTCATCCGCCTTGCAACCATAAGCAATCTTGAACAAAACGGTGTCGCCGCTATGATCATAAGGACGAATAATTTTATCCGCTTCTTTTAAAATTATTCCAGAATCGCCCACCAATGTAAAAACACTTCCAAAAGTACGAACACTGTCTGCATCAGCAAATCCTAATCGATACAATTGTCGAATGGTAGCATTGCGGAAACGAACGCTATCTCCTTCCACACGTCCATGTCGGATAGGATACCATTTCCAATTATGGAAACGGCATAGGAACAGATGCCTCCGTTGGCGCAGGCTATCGGGTACGGGGAGAGTAAAATCAGGATAGGTAGTACTGAAGTCGGCTGTTACATCTTTACGTGTAACAGGCAGAGCATACTGCTTCTGCACTAAATATTTTTGATTGGTTGCATTGTAATCATCGAGTAAGTCCAGCAACTCATCATTTACATCGTAGCAAGTTTCCCATGTGCACCATGAAGCCATAGTGTCTTTAGGAGCACCCATGTCTAAAATATCATCTCCAATGGTGAGACGAAAAGCTTTGGAATTATTACCAACTGCAGGAAAGAGTACTGAAGTATGGGGTACTTCGGTAAAACGCCAGTGAGTAGTAATCATGCTGCACGGCACACCGCAGGCACGCATGGCAAGAGTGACGTAATGGGCACAACCACGACACTCCATCCAATGAATTCTTTCCATATCTTCAGCAGTAAGCAGATAACGGGAAAAGGAACCCATTGTTGGACCATATGCTATTTCACGCCGGAATTGTCGAATAAGGAAAAGTGCCACTTCACGGATGGAAGTTGGATCAGAAACAGAATCTAAGATAGAGTTTGCATATTTATCTTTGAAATACCTACGCCAACCATGCAATTCCTCATCACCGTTACGGTAGGGCAGTATGTAACGGCAAAAGTCATCGAAAGTGACATCTTTAGCCCATGGACTCTGCCAGGCATCAAAAGCCATATCTATATTTTCACGCAAAAAAGTATCTGTCAATGCTTCATCATCCATTACAGGTTTTCCCTCTATGTACTTATAGCCTATACTATCAAGGAGGTAACGATAGAGCGAATCGTTTTTTATCCCTTTTCGCAAGCTTACTACCTCATCAGGTTTGTCTAGGTGACGACCTATTCCGTAATGATACTTTGAGTATTGCTGTAGATAACGCACAGCTTCCTGTTTAAGCGGCTGATCGGCATAATCCGCAGCAACTCGGTCAAACACGGTTTCATGATCAAAAACAGAACACGAAACAAAACATAATACTAATAATATATGTATTATAACCTTCATCAGTATGTTTACGTCATCTAATATTGACATCAGAGTTTTTTAACAATTAGTATATTTGGGGTCGCAAATATACAATATATATTGCTTAAAATATAAAAATAAAATGTTTATTTTCGATAATATTTTTATTTTATACTGTTTTAAAGTAATTTTACACCGATTTTTAACATATATATATACAATTATGATTATACATAACAAATTTCTATCTCTAAAGGACTATGAATTCTCGTTAGAAGTTGACGCCGAAGAGCGATCGGAGGCTTTCCAAAGCTACATCAATCAGATGTCGCAGTTTGATACCAAGCCCTATTGGGTAATGGCAACAAGTGGGGTTGGAGCCAAAATGAAACTTGCAGACAGGGATGAAACCACATCTGCATACATATCCAACGACTACTTAGGTATGTCGCAACGCGCCGAGACAATCGAAGCCGGCATTGAAGCACTACGGAAATACGGAACAGGCGCATGCGCAGCACAGATTATAGGTGGCTATCTTGACATTCATCGAAAACTGGAAAAGGAGATTGCGGATTTCGTAGGACAGGAAGATGCAGTTCTGTTCTCCTCCGGATTTGGAGCCAACACCGGACTACTGCGCGCCATATTAGGTAAAAACGATATTGCATACGTAGATTCATACATCCACACAAGTGCAACAAGCGGTCTGCGCGGCACCAACATCAAACACATCGGACACAACGACATCGACTATCTTGACATGATTCTCGGAAAGGAAGAAGGAAAGTTCAAGACACGACTCGTCATAATCGACGGAGTATATTCACAAGATGGTGATTTATCGAAACTACCAGAGTATATTTCCGTCTGCAAGAAGCATAATTGCATGCTGATGATGGATGATGCACATGGCATAGGCGTCATGGGGAAAAGTGGAAGAGGAACAGCAGAACACTTCGATTGTATGGGACAAGTAGATATTATTACGGGAACATTCAGCAAGTCGTTTGGCTGTGTCGGCGGATTCGTGGCGGCATCGGCAAAAATGATTGAATACCTCAGGTATTATGCCGATAGCAATGTTTTCTCTGCTGCAATAACTCCACAAGTTACCTGCTCAGTGTTAAAGGCATTAGAGCTGATAAAGACCAGCCCGGAGATAAGAGAGAAACTCTGGAACAACGTGAATTATCTGCGGAAAAGACTGCAAAGTGCCGGCTTTGACATAGGCAGGTCGGAGTCTCCAATATTCCCTATTATGGTTAGAGACAATGAAAAAGTGTATAAAATTGCTGATATGTTACAGAAAAAGAATATATTTGCAAGTGGAATCGTATATCCCGCAGTAAGGACAAAGGAAGCAAGGATAAGAATAAGCATTCTGGCGTCTCATGAGATAGGGCAGCTTGAGCAACTCGCGGTGGCTCTTGAAGAAATAAGAAACATTATCCCATTTTAGTCTAATTCACAAACTAAATATATGAGTACTGAAACAAAGAAGAGACATAGACGTACCAAAGCCGACATCGCTGAAGATATAAGAAAAGCGGCTGTAGAAATAATACTAAAACACGGGTTTTCATCATCTTTGGTAACAGATATCATCCGAAAAGCAAAGATAGAGCCACCTGTTTTTTATAACAGATACAAGGACATCAGGGATTTCTATAGCGAATTTGTCAAAAACTGCGACTACTGGTTCTCAGATATTGCTAACAAAGCAATGAGGGAGAACGATACTCCGAAGTCACAGTTCATAGCACTCATGTACGGACTGCAAGAAGCACTCAACGGAAAGTCCATCATGCAGGAGCTGTTAAGATGGGAGATTGCAGAAGGAAATGACACCACCATCAGGACTGCCACCATGCGCGAAATGTTCACGTTACCCCTAGCTGACAAATACAATAATATATTTGAGAAGACAGGAATTGACTTCATTGCTATTGTTTCTTTAATAATCGGAGGACTCTATTACATGAACCTGCATAAGGAGCGCTCCACTTTTTGCGCAATCGATTTAACGAAACCTGAAGGCGTAGAACGCATCAACAATGCCTTAACCACTTTTTCAAATATCATGTTCTCATTCACCGAGCCCAGAGACACAAAAGAGGACGTAGCAGAGAGAATGAGAGCCAAAGGCATAGACGAGCAAACAATAAAAGAGTGTTTGAGAAAATCATAAAAATCTTTTGTATTTAATATTAAATATTAACCCTACATTTTGAATTATGGCTAAGCTTTTCAAAAAATCATTATCTGGAAAATACCATCCTAAAACGGATAGAACATTTCAACCACTAATGTTTAAACCTATTGAAGTTAAAGGAGTAAACAGGAATCGTACTGACCGCAATATAAAAATAAGCGATGAATCTGTTAAGGTCAGATATGTAGATGGCAAGAAAACTCGTACACTTACGTTACCCAAATCCGTCATTTATGATGGAGCAAATAAGGCATTAATAACATCTTCAATCCGTTTACAAAAATGAGTGGATATAGTAAAAGACAATATAGCAAGATGTATGATCGTCTTGTAGGTTCCGAAATAAATATTTCTGGATTATTGGCATATGGTTTATATAAGAATTATAAAAGGAAAAAAATTAAGGATTTTGTTGAAGAAAACAAACGTCAGCCGACAGAGATGGAAATAAAAGGGTTTGTAGATAATGCCATGGACTTTGCTGATTCATTTGAAAAGGAAGCAGATGAAGTCTATTCCATATCTGTAACAAATAGCGTCGTGTATAGTCTTCGAAATAGTCCGGAGTGGGAGAAATTGGTTGCTACTTTTAAGGAAACCGTAATGCAACATGTAGAAAATGAACAGAAAGACTACTACAACGCAATTATTCCAGTAGCAAAGAAATATGGTGCGCGTTGGTGGCAGTCCATATTATATAGTATTGTTGCTACATTAGCATTACCATTTATTTTGATATTATTTTTGATGGTAGCTAGCATTTGTTTCCCTTCATTAATCAGTTGGACAAATGATCTTGTAAAGTCAATTATATAGTTATTCACTAATTGGATAGACAAAATGATATATGAACAAATAAAAACAATCGAATAGTCCCAGTAAACTACAATATAAGGGCAATTTATTGCTAATATATAGAGAATTTCCGGCATTGATTCTTTGATTGATATCGGTGATGCCATGATACACAGTTTTTAAGTTTAAAATTAATAAGGTTTCCAAACGGCGTTGTACTGCTTACTGTTGTCAAGTAGAATTAGAATCACACTTTGCTGCGTTTTAGCAAGCAATATTAGAGTATATTAACAAAATGAACTAAC
>FLNY01003150.1_pt1 | contig 23886 bp, 17 predicted proteins | sample 1140381 | NCBI WGS metagenome assembly FLNY01 (sample SAMEA3878172, study PRJEB12797) | bioreactor metagenome | biome: Moose rumen | place: Sweden | collected 2011-10
TCTGGATGGGCTTCGTGCCCTCCGTGGCCGACCTCGCCGCCGAGGTGGGCGTCGCGCGGACGGCCCCCATGTCTAAGCTCCGTTCGGTCTGTTCCAATAGTATTGCGACAAACAGGACGGTGCACTTCCTTCCCCCCTACCGCCACGACACGAAGATCCAAATCATGGATCTGCTGGGCATCCACCCCTCGGAGCAGAAGGAGCGGGCCTCGCTGCCATTGATCAAGGCTATCGTCAAGATGCGCTCGACGAAGACAGCCGAGGAGATAGCCCTCATCGACCGCGCCTGCGAGGTGGGCTACGAGATGCACACGACGGCCCAGCGGCTGATCCGCCCAGGCGTCACCGAGCGCTACGTCGGCGGACAGGTCGACGGCATAGCCCGCTCGATAGCTCAAGGCAACTCGTTCGCCACCATCTTCTCGCAGCACGGCGAGATCATGCACGGCAACCCCAGCGACGCGAAGCTCGAGGCTGGGCGCCTGGCGCTCTGCGACGCGGGCTGCGAGCTCGACGACTATTGCTCGGACCACACGCGCACGATGCCCGTCACGGGTCGTTTCGACCAGCGCCAACTGGAAATCTACAGCATCGTCGAGGCCTGCCACGACTATGTGCTCGAGGTGGCTAAGCCCGGCGTGAAATACATGGATGTACACTTCGCCGTCTGTCGTATGATGGTCGACCGGCTGAAGGAACTCGGACTGATGCGGGGCGACACAGAGGAGGCTGTCCGCCAGGGCGCCCACGCCATGTTCCTGCCCCACGGTCTGGGCCACATGATGGGCATGGACGTGCACGACATGGAGGGCCTCGGTCAGATCTACGTCGGCTTCGACGATGAGACGCGGCCTAACCTGGAGCAGTTCGGCACTAACTGCCTGCGCATGGGTCGCCGCCTGCAGGAGGGGTTTGTCGTGACCGACGAGCCGGGCATCTACTTCATCCCCCACCTCATCGATCTCTGGCGCTCGGAAGGCCACTGCAAGGAGTTCCTCAATTTCGACAAGCTCGAGACCTACAAGGACTTCGGTGGCATCCGCATCGAGGACGACCTGCTCATCACCGCCGACGGTTGCCGCTTCATGGGCACCCGCCGCATCCCCTATCACCCCAAGGAGCTCGAAGAGTTCATGGGAAACTACTGACGAGGCGTCGCGATAACGAGCCTTTGTAATAACGTAATAACGAAATAACAAAACAACAACATAAAAAAAGCCAATGAAAAAGATTCTTTCACTTGCGCTGCTGGCCATGATTGCCTTCGGCGCACAGGCAGAGCAGAAGAAGGACTCTGTCAACAAGAACAAACCCGTGTTCACAACCATCAAGGAGAACCCCATCACGTCAATGAAGGACCAAAACCGCTCAGGCACCTGCTGGGACTACTCCACGATTTCGTTCTTCGAGGCCGAAATCCTGAAGGCTACGGGCAAGACCTACGACCTCTGCGAGAGCTTCGTGGCCAACAAGACCTACATGGACCGCGCCATTCAGGTGGTGCGCTACCATGGCGACTGCCAGTTTGCGCAGGGCGGCTCGGCTGAGGACGTGCTCGCCACGATGAAGCAGTACGGCATCTGCCCGGAGGACGCCATGCCCTTCCCCGGCTCGCTCTACGGCGACTCGCTGAACAACTTCAATGAGTTCTTTGGCCAGTTGGAGCCCTACGTGGGCGCCATCGCCAAGAGCTCGGCAAAGAAAATCTCCAACCAGTGGAAGGTTGGCCTGCAGGGCATCCTCGACGCCTATCTGGGCGTGTGTCCAGAGAAGTTCACCTACGAGGGCAAGGAGTACACCCCGAAGTCGTTCTGCCAGTCGCTGGGCATCAACCTCGACGACTATGTATCGATCACGAGCTACACACACCATCCCTTCTACACCTCGTTTGCCGTTGAGGTGCAGGACAACTGGCGCTTCCCCCACTCGTGGAACCTGCCGATGGACGAGATGATGCGCGTCATTGACAACGCCGTGATGCAGGGCTACACCGTGGCCTGGGGCGGCGACGTCTCGGAGGACGGCTTCACCCGTCAGGGCCTGGCCTACGCCATCGACACGAAGAAGACCGAGAGCCTGGCCGGCAGCGACATGGCCCGATGGCTGAAGATGACAGCCGCTAAGAAGAAGAACCTCATCGACTCGCTCGGCTGCACCGTGCCCGAAGTGCAGGTGACGCAGGAGCGCCGTCAGGAGCGTTTCGACAACTGGGAGCTGACCGATGACCACGGCATGCTCATCTTCGGCATCGCCAAGGACCAGAACGGCAAGGAATACTATATGGTGAAGAACTCGTGGGGCGAGACCGGCGACTACAAGGGAGTGTGGTACATGACCAAGACCTTCATTGCCGACAACACGATGGACTTCCTCATCAACAAGAACGCCATCCCCAAGGACATCCGCAAGAAGCTCGGCATCTGACCTGTCAGCCGCATTCCTCGACATGACAGGAGCAGAAGGATGGCAAGACGTCTTTTTGGAGCATATCTCATACCTGCCTATACCTTTTTATTATTAGTGGGCAGGCTGCACAGGGCATGGTCTCTTCCCTTCCAAGGAAGGCAGTGGAGACCACTCTTTATACACATTCCTGAGTCATGGCTTTCACTTTACTCCCCTCCTAGGAGGGGATTTTATATACTCACTGCTACAACCGGCTTTTCGGACTGAGCCAGAATAAGTTTATTCAACTTTCTCAAGTTCTTTCGAGCTGTAAGCTGTACGGATGAAACCCGGACAAAGGACTGGATAAAATTATTTCAATGCCACTGAACACTATTTCAATGCCACTGAATACTTTTTCACCGCCACTGAATACTATTTCACCGCCACTGAAATAATTTTATAATGTAGTTCAATCCGTGGTTCTTTCTTGCTTGAGGAAAGTTGAATTAACCTTCTTGTCGTTTTTCGTCTTTTTCACGATTTACGGAATATGCTGGTCATTCAGTTTGTCAGCCAGTTCGGAGCATCAGCCTCCACTCCCTTGCCCAGAAAGTAGCACTCGCCGACATTGAAACAGCCATAGACATCGCCGAGCTGGGCGGCTTACATATACCATTCGAAAGCCACCTCCAGATTGACCTTAACGCCTGTGCCACGCTCATAGTAGACACCCAGGTTGTTCATCGCCCTGGTGTCGCCCGCGTAAGCCTTCTCGCGGTAATCATCAGCCTTATTTCGTTCAATGGGCATAGATTTGATTGTCCTATATTGAAAAAACGGTGCAAAGTTACGTTTTTTGCAGCATTATTAGTAATTTTGCACCAAACTTTTAGAATACTTTATGACAACATGGATTTCTCGGCATATATTCAGAATGACTGGGCGTGGATTGTTCTGTTTGTGATGGCCATCTTTGTGGGCATGTCAAAGACTGGCGTTCAGGGGCTAACCATCCTGACCGTTCCCTTGCTGGCAATGACCTTCGGGGCCAAGGCATCGACAGGACTGATGCTGCCCGTGCTATGCTTTGCCGACCTCATTGGCGTGAGCTATTACAGGCGAAAGGCCCAGTGGAAGTATATCATCCGACTGCTCCCGACGGCCATTGCGGGATTCTTCCTGGCACTGTGGGTTGACCACCTGATACCCGCCACGGAGTTCAAGCACCTGATGGGAGCCTGCCTGGCATTGGTGCTGGTGGTGATGCTATGGAGCCAATGGAAGGGCAAGGAAAACATGCTGGCAAACCATTGGTGGTACACTCTTCTGTTTGGCTTGCTGGGAGGCTTCACCACGATGGTCGGCAATGCTGCTGGCCCAGTGATGGCCATCTACCTGCTATCCATCCGTATGCCGAAACTGGCCTTCGTAGGCACTAACGCCTGGTTCTTCCTTTGCGTCAACTATCTGAAGATTCCGCTTCAGGTCTTTGCCTGGCACAACATCAACCTCACGACGCTGGCCATTGATGCCTGTGCCATTCCGTTTGTCCTGATAGGGGCATATCTTGGCATCCGCCTGGTGAAACTCCTCCCGGAGCGTGAGTTCCGCATCTTTACGACAGTAGCCACCATCGTCAGCGTCCTCGTGATGCTGATAGCATAGGATATGGCCAATTCCCCCGTCTCGGGAATAAAAAGAAAAGCGAGCTTTTCCTTTGTATTTCCCTTGTTTTTTCGTAATTTTGCAGCCGTGACAAGTAAAGGAATTATCAGAAAGCTACTCATTAGAATCAATAAATAAAAACTCAAACAGTATGCAGAACTTTGATTACATGACCCCGACACGGCTCATCTTCGGACGCGGGTCGATTGCGAAACTGCCTGAGGTGATGATGCAGATTCCCAAAAAGACAGAACATTTTGATTTCAGAGTGCTCCTCACCTATGGTGGCGGCAGCATTAAGAAACTTGGTCTCTACAACCGGGTGAAAGAACTCCTGGCTGAAATCGCGAACGTCGAGATTTTCGAACTGCCCGGCATCCAGCCCAACCCGAAGTACGACCCCAGCGTGCTGGAGGGCGTGCGTATCTGCAAAGAGCAGCAGATAGACGTCATCCTGGCCGTTGGCGGCGGCTCGGTGCTCGACTGTTCGAAGGCTATTGCCGTCGGAGCCAAGTACGACGGCGACCCCTGGGACCTTATTACTTATAAGGTGAAGGCGCAGAAGGCGCTGCCCATCGTGGACATCCTGACGCTGGCTGCCACCGGGTCGGAGTACGACTGCGGCGCCGTCATCTCGCGCACCGAGACCAACGACAAGGTGGGCTATATAGAGCCGCTGACGTTCCCCGTCTGCTCAATTCTTGACCCCGTCTATACATTCTCCGTGTCGAAGAAGCAGACGGCTGCCGGATGTGCCGACGCCATGAACCACACGATGGAACAGTATTTCGTGGCCGACGCGACGCTGCTCAACGACGGCTTCTGCGAGTCGATGCTACGCTCGCTGATAGAAAACGCCCGCAAGTGTCTGGCCAACCCTGAGGACTACACGGCACGGGCCGAGATGATGCTTTGCTGCACCTACGGCTGCAATGGCATTCTGTCGCTCGGCAACAGCCATAGCGGCTGGCCCTGCCACGCCATCGAGCATGCCCTGTCAGCCTACTACGACATCACGCACGGTGAGGGGCTGGCCATCATTACGCCGCGCTGGATGAGCCATATCCTCAGCGACAAGACACTGGACCGCTTCGTGAAGTACGGCATCAACGTGTTCGGCATCGACGCCTCGCTGCCCAAGCAGGAGATAGCCGAGAAGGCCATCGACGCCACTTATGCATTCTTCGAGAGTATCGGCATTCCCATGCACCTGCGTGAAGTAGGTATTGACGACAGCCGTATCGACGAGATGGCTCATCACATCGCCGTCAACGAAGGACTGGAAAATGCCTATGCTCCCCTGACCGAGCTAGACATCAGGGAAATCTTGATAGCAAGTCTGTAACATGGAAGCGACCAGACTCCCAGGAGAGTGAGCCGATTCGTCGTCGGCTCACTCCCCTTTACTCCAAACATGCGAAACTTCGAGGCCGGCATCCTGACCGACGACCCGGAAATGCTCGAAGCAGCCATCAATCAGTTTGACAACGTCTGGATAGGCAAGTTCTGCAAAGGATGCGGCAGACGTGAATATTGTTCCGATCCAATAAAATAGAAGAAGTGCCCCTTCGCTTAACGAGAAGTGCCCCTTCTTTCCTCAAGAAGTGCCGCTTCTTTCCTCAAGAAGTGCCGCTTCTTAAAAAACAGAAATCAGGAGACAAAAACAAAAAGAAGTATGAAAGTCAGAATCACTGCCATCCGCCAAACGGTCTATCCTGACCTGATGGCGAAATATGAGAATCCGATTGAGCACACCTGCGATGTCAGGGAAGGTCAGCAATGGATTTCCGCTGACGGTGAACGCCCTGAGGAGATGTGCCCTGCGGCGTGGTACTCCTTGCGGGAGTTCGTAGAGTCGCTGGCCAAGGGCGAAGGCAACTTCTACGACGGCTGGATGCAGAACCCCATGAGTGCGATGATCAGCTGCAACGACGGATTCCGCCCGTTCAGTTTCTACATCGAAGCCATTGAAGACTGAATCTCTTTCAGAGCAATTCAAAGAATCTGATTAAATCATAAATTAGCAGCACATTCTGTTAAATTTCTGACAGAATGTGCTGCTATTTCGTTTTTTATGATTACCTTTGTATGCTAATTTGCCGTAATAGGCTCTTTAGCCTCGCGACCGCATACAAAAATAAACAACATAATGAACTCTAAATGGAATTACGAACAACCTTCACCCGAGCGCAAGCAGGCGGCTAAGGAACTGGCCGACAAGATTGGCATGAGTCCCATCCTGGCCGAGCTGCTGCTAAAGCGAGGCATCCGCACCGAGTCGGCGGCCAAACGCTTCTTCAGACCCATGCTCTCAGAGCTCATCGACCCGTTCCTGATGAATGACATGGACGTGGCCGTCGACCGTCTGAACGACGCCATGGGACGCAAAGAGCGCATCATGGTCTACGGCGACTACGACGTCGACGGATGCACGGCCGTAGCGCTGGTCTATAAGTTTCTGCTCCAATTTTACTCCAACATCGAGTATTATATCCCCGACCGCTACGAGGAAGGCTACGGCATCAGCCGCAAGGGCCTCGACTACGCCAAGGAGCAGGACGTGCGCCTCATCATCGTGCTCGACTGCGGCATCAAGGCTATTGATGAAATTGCCTACGCCAAGAGTCTCGGCATCGACTTTATCATCTGCGATCACCACGTGCCTGACGACGTGCTGCCTTGTGCCGTCGCCATTCTCAACCCCAAGCGCGAGGACTCTACTTATCCCTTCAAGGACCTCTGCGGCTGCGGTGTGGGATTCAAGTTCATGCAGGCCTTTGCCAAGAACAACGGCATCCCCTTCTCGCAGCTCATCCCCCTGCTCGACTTCTGTGCCGTCTCGATTGCGGCTGACATCGTCCCCGTCATGGGCGAGAACCGCATCCTGGCTTACCACGGGCTGAAGCAGCTCAACCAGAACCCGTCGGTCGGACTGAAGGCAATCATCGAAATCTGCGGTCTCACGGGGCGTGAAATCACGATGAGCGACATCATCTTCAAGATCGGGCCACGCATCAATGCCAGCGGTCGCGTGCAGAACGGCACCGAGACCGTCGACCTGCTCGTCGAGAAAGACATCCAGCGTGCGTTGACCGAGGCCACCCACATCAATGAGTACAACGAGCAGCGCAAGGACATCGACAAGCAGATGAGCGAGGAGGCCAACCAGATTGTGGAGCGACTGGAGAGCCAGGAGCATCAGCCCGCCATCGTCCTTTATAACGAAGGATGGAAGAAGGGCGTCGTCGGCATCGTGGCCTCCCGCGTGGCCGAAATCTACTACCGCCCGACGGTGGTTCTCTCCTGCAACGACGGCATTGCCAGCGGGTCGGCACGCTCAGTGGCCGGCTACGACATCTACGATGCCATCAAGTCGTGTCGCGACCTGCTCGAAAACTTCGGTGGCCACACCTATGCCGTGGGACTGTCGCTCCGGGTGGAGAACATTCCTGAGTTCCGCCGTCGTTTCCAGATGTTCGTCAGCGAGCACATCCTGCCTGAACAGACCGAGGCCCTGCTCGACATCGAGGCCGAAGTCGACTTCAAGGACATCACCAAGAAACTGCACAACGACCTGAAGAAATTCGCTCCACACGGGCCCGACAATCCCAAGCCCGTCTTCTGCACACGTCACGTCTACGACTATGGCACCTCAAAGGTGGTCGGCAAGCAGCAGGAGCACATCAAGCTCGAATTGGTTGATTCACGTTCGTCGAACGTGATGAACGGCATCGCCTTTGGACAGAGTGCCGCCGCCCGCTATATCAAGTCGAAGCGGTCGTTCGACATTGCCTACACCATCGAGGAAAATATCTACAAGCGCAGCGAAGTGCAACTGCAGATAGAAGACATCAAGCCAAGTGAAACTGAGAAAACTGAGAGTTGAGAGGTATGATTACTACTGACGATTTAAAAGAGCAGACTGATGCGGACGAATCTTTCGGCCGCGAGTGTAATCATACCTCTCAACTCTCAACTCTCAGTTCTCAGTTATTAAAGAAGTATTGGGGATTCGACTCCTTCAGGGGCATCCAGAAGGACATCATCGACTCCATCCTGGCCGGACGCGACACGCTCGGCCTCATGCCTACGGGAGGCGGCAAATCCATCACGTTCCAAGTACCGGCTCTGGCGCTGGAAGGCACTTGTATCGTCATCACGCCGCTCATCGCACTGATGAAGGATCAGGTGCAACACCTGCGAGGACGCGGCATCCGCGCGGCTGCTATTTATTCCGGACTCAGCCACGACGAGATTCTCCGTTTGCTCGAGAATGCCGTCTTCGGGGCTGTCAAACTGCTCTACGTGTCGCCTGAGCGTCTCTCGTCCGAGCTTTTCCAGACGAAGTTGCGCCACATGAAGGTCAGTTTCATCTGTGTCGACGAAGCCCACTGCATCAGCCAGTGGGGCTATGATTTCCGCCCCTCCTACCTGACCATTGCCGACATCCGCAAACTCTTGCCTGAGGCGCCCGTGCTGGCCTTGACGGCAACGGCCACCCCCGCCGTCGTCGACGACATACAGGAGCGGTTGGGATTCCGCGGAAAGTGCGTCTTCCGCATGAGTTTCGAGCGCAAGAATCTGGCCTACGTCGTGCGTCACACTGGTGGCAGCAAGGAGGCGGAGCTCATCCATCTGCTCAAGAGCACGCAGGGCAGTGCCATCGTCTACGCCCGCAGCCGACAGCGAACCCGCGACTATGCCGAACTGCTCAGTCACGAGGGCGTCAGCGCCACCTACTTCCACGCAGGCCTCGACAATGCGGAGAAGGACCAACGGCAACGCGCCTGGCAGGTGGGTGAGGTGCGCGTCATGGTGGCCACTAATGCCTTCGGCATGGGCATCGACAAGCCCGACGTGCGCCTCGTCGCCCACATCGACTGTCCGGACAGCATAGAAGCCTATTTCCAGGAGGCCGGACGTGCCGGACGCGACGGCCAGCCGGCTCAAGCAGTGCTCATCAGCGACGATGGCGACATACAGAAGCTCAAACAGCGCATAGCCGTCGAGTTCCCCCCGAAGGACTATATCCGCCAAGTCTACGACCATCTGGCCTATTTCTATCAGGTGGGAGTCGGTTCGGGCTATAACGCCACATTTGAATTTCCCATCGACAAGTTCTGTCACATCTATCATCACTTTCCCCTGCCTCTGCGGTCGGCAATGAAGATTCTGAACCGCGCCGGCTATATTGAGTTTACCGAGGAGGAGGAAAACCAAGGGCGCGTCATGTTTCTGCTGGAGCGCGACGATCTCTACAAGCTGCAAGGTGACACGAAAGAAGAGAACATCGTCATTGAGGCTCTGTTACGCAGCTATACCGGTCTGTTCGTTGACTACCAATATGTCGACGAGGCTTTCCTGGCCATGCAGTCGGGGCTCACGCAGCCGGTCGTCTATCAGACGCTACGCTCGCTGACACAAAAGAAAATCCTGAACTTCATCCCTCAGAAAAAAACGCCCTACGTGCGCTATATGCAACGACGCGAGGACTCTGAGAACCTGCAGTTTCCGCCTGCCGTCTACGACGAACTGCGCCAACGCTACGTCGACCGCATTGAGGCCATGATTCACTATCTGTCCAGCGACCATATCTGCCGCAACCGTCTGCTGCTGCGCTACTTCGGCGAGACTGACACCAAGGACTGCGGCCACTGCGACATCTGCCTGAGCCGTCAGGATGAATTGCCTCCGACCGATGCGACAACCCAAGCCCAGACGCAAATCACGGCCTTGCTCTCTGACGGCCAGCCCCACCCCATTGACCATCTTCACCGCCTGTCCCTCGACTTGAAAGTTCTTCAAGCTGCATTGGCCCAACTCATAGCAGAGCAGGCCATCATCAACGACGACGGCCTGCTCAGTCTGAATCAATAAAGTGGTGCTTTTTGAATGCAATATACCCCTATATTGGTATCAAAAAGCACCACTTTTGGATTAAAGGACTTGTCAACGATTCAGCCATTTGCGCCCCTCGCTGACCTTTATGCCACGGACTGGCGACTGGCGGCGGATGCCGTCGACGGTATAGACGTCAGCATCCTTGACGGGCATGTCCACGATGGACTGCTGAACACCGCTCGAAGTATCCGTCATGACTCTTGCCACCTCGTCGGCACTGAGCGCGTAATTATAGATGCGCACATCATCCAGATAGCCCGTGAAATAGGGATCAGCGGCAAACTGGCTGCGCCCCAGATAGTTGAGCAGCGGGTTGACGTCAGCCGGCGTAATCGTAATGGCTGACGACTGAGCCACTGCCTTACCGTCGACATAGATGGTGGTCAGCCCTTCTGCCATGCTGACGACGACGTGACGCCACTGCAGGGGGCTGAGCCGCTGGGGGCAGTCGAGCGTCTGTTCCTCGCCGCCATTCTTGATGGCGAAGCGCATGACCGAACCGTTATAGGGTGTCAGGAAAAGATAATGATCCGTGTCGCGACCGAAGTCGAAAATGCGCTGCCACACAGACGACGCCCGCACATTGATCCAGGCACAGAAAGTCAACTCGCGGGAGTTGGCCACATCATAGGGCAACTGCACAAACTCCTTGGACGAACCGGTGAGGCGGAGGCACCGTGTCCCCGACTTAGCCTCAGTGGGAAACTGAGGCGAGTCTGACGGGCCGAAACGGGCGTCCATGAGGTTCTCCGTGGCGTCGTTGAGGTCGCCATCCATCTGCCAACGGGCCCTGAGCGCAGGAGCATCAAGGGTGGTGACACCGGCCTCCACAGACGGCTCTGAGAGGTTCTGTGCCAAATCGATTGCCTTCACCTTATATATATAAGAAATGCCAGGACGGACAGTATGGTCGACGAAATAATGATGATGAAGTCTGCGGGCGACAGTATTCCATTGGGTGCCGTCAGCCTCAGCGCGCAGCACCATATAACCGTCGAGATCAGCGTCGGCAGTACTGGCATCCCACGTCAGCAAGACGCTGGCTGACTGCGCCTTAGCCTGAAGGTTCTGAGGTTGCTGCGGAACTGTGGTTTCATAGCTGACATCCACGGGCAGCAGGCGCCAGAGCAGCTTATTGCGGGCCGTGCCGGTCTGCATGGCGGTCTGGGTGACGCGCACGTTGTTGGTTGAAGCCGTGCTGAACGAAGCCATATAGAGAGCGCTCTCACGGTTGCGAATATAATAGTAGCCGTTGCCGGCATATTCCAGATACCACTGCTCATTGCTCGTCGGTCCCGACTGCTGAAAGGCAATGAGCTCTGCATTGCCTGTCGTGGAGAAATTCTTGACATTGATGCGCAGGTTTGCATTCGTAACCGACTCGATGTCATAGAAACTGTAGTCGCCACCGATGCGGGGAGAGCAGGGCTTGACTGTCCACTTCTGCCGGTCGACGCCCGTCCACTTCTGCTGAGTAATCGCAGAGCCGTTGACTGACACAACATTGCCCGTGGCACAGTTAACGATTTTATAGATGCCCTCGGTGATGGGCATGGGCTGCACATCCTCACCCCAAGTGATGTCGATGACACGCTCTGCATTAGTCTGTCCCGTCTGGTAGGCCGTGCCGCCCGGCATCTCCATGTTAAAGGCTCGCATGGGGCCGTGACCGTCATAATAGACGTCGTGATCCTCTGACAGGAACTGATAGGAGGTGGTCAAGGCCTGTCGCTCGCTGGATCCGATGAAAGCCTTCACACGACCGTCGTCATGGCGATAGACCGAGGCTGCCGTCCAGTTGCCGGAATGCTCGGCATAGGCAATGCGCTCGCCGTTGCGGCTGATGTCGCAGAATTCGCCTCGGGCTCGGCTGTCGAAGCCCCACCAGATGCCAACGGTCATGCCGTATTCAAGACCAATCATGGCCTCGGCCACGTTGTGCATCTCGTCGTTATAGCCCGTCTTGCCAAGATTGTTGAGCCGCTGATGGAAGGAGATATAGTTGGCCATGGAACCTGCCAGCTGGTGGGTATTGCCCCAATCGTAATAGTCTTTGCCGGAATCAAACCAGCTCCACGCCTCGTCGTTGTTGAGCGTGTTGCCGCCGACGATGGCGATGTTCTCAAAACGTGGGTACTGGCTTTTCAGAATCTGAGCCACCTGTGCCTGCTTGGCCGTCGTGGCGCCTTCCTCAATGGTCCAGTAGTCGGGTTCGTTGAAAGGCGAGACTGCTATCACTGGGTGTTGCGTGTTCTGTTGCATCCAATGCACGTGACTGTTGATGTTGGCAGCCCAATGGTCGACGTCGGCACTCTTGTTCTTGACGAAATATTCATCCGACCCGGCCTCCTGGTCAGCCGTCAGGATGAGCGGCAACTGGCTGTCGATGATGTCGAACATATTGGCACGGCGACGCAGGTAGGTGGTTTGGTCGCTCTGCAATACGGAGTCGTTCGTCAGCGCCAGCGTGGTGCGGAAAGCCGACCGGCCGACCCCAATGTTTTCCTTGCCCATGTGGTTGAGCCCCTTGCGCAGGTTCTGCTCGTTAATCCAGGCCTGATCAAGGCCCCAGGTCGGAGCAAAACGTTGGCCTTCAGCCTGTATGCTGAAGGGGAGCGTAACGTCAGAAGGTCCCTGAGCCACGAGATAAAGGCTCGACGAAGATCGCTCCTGAGCACCAGCCACGAGGGACGCAGCCACGAGGGCCAGTGCAGATAGCCTTAGCTTGTTATTCATGTTCTGAAAAGCTTTTACTGGATAATAGTCTTCCGGGCTTGTCCGTCGACGACTCTGACATAGACACCCGACTTCAGTTCGCCAGCCTTGATTCGGCGACCGTCAAGCGTGAAATAAGCGGCAACGCCATCCGGATTAAAGAAAGGAGCGGCAACTGAGGCTGCCATTTCCTCCTGAGTCATGCCGACGATGGGCATCGTTGCGCCGTCCCAGTTGTCGAGCACAGCTAAGGGCTGGCTATGGCTGTCGGTTTGGGGGCGGATGATACCCGTGTAGTTTGTCATGTTAGGACGCGTGCTGCCGACCTTTTCCCAACGACCTTCGTTCAGATAATAATAATCCTTGGGCACGCGGGCACTGGTCTTCAAGAAGCCGCGCAGACCGCCAGGCCCGTCGGTGGTCGACTTGACGGCCTCGCCATATTCGAGGAAGGCAACGTCGGGCACAGTTGCCTTATATATAAACGCCTGTCCAGCCTTGGCCTCATCAATCTGACGGAGGCACAGGTTCTGCAAATCGGGCGTGATGCCGGCAATCTCATAGAAAGAAAGATTGGGACTGGGATGCACAGCATAAGGCAGACATGTTACCCCCCACTGGTCGGGCGTCACGGCAATGCGATAGAGGGGCGTGAAGCGCAGAGCAAAGTCAGTGGCACACCACCAGCCTTCGCGCTTGTCGCCCGTGTTGGCGGGTTCGCCCAGCCGGTGCCAGGCATTGTCGACAGCCCCTTGTTTGGAGCCGATGAAACCGATGGTCAGAGCCCCGTCATCACCAACGTAGACGGGCGTCGTAACGAGCGTCTGCCAGCAATCGGCCGTTGAGATGCTGGGCAGGTCGAAATAGTCGGCTGTCAGCACTGGCGACTCCATCTTCTGCTCGCTATTATCGATATAGGCATGCTGGTCGCTGAGGCAGTAGTGCTCCGTTGAAGCTTTGCACTCCAAGGCATAGAGACCGTGGTCGAGCCCCGTCACTTCCTGTTTGATTTCCATCGTCTTAGCCAGGCCCTCAGAAGCGCTGATGCCTGACCACCAGGCATTCCAGAACGTGACGCCGTCCTGCGAATTGATGCGCTGGTCGCCGCCCGTATAAGTGCCACACTTGGTGGTCCATCCCGTGGACGAAGCAAAGTTCGGCTGCTTGATCAGATTGTCGATTCTCACAGGCGACAGGTAGGTCTGGATGGCAGCATCCAAAGACTCAACAGCTGCATTCACCTCAGAAGAAGTCCTTGCTGTCAAGGCCAGAGCCAAAGTTTCTGACAGGGCATCGTCGGCGTCATAAAGTTTGCAATTATCCAGCAACACCCTGGCGTCGTTCGTCAGTTGTTTCAATGTCGGCATGTTCCGATAGGCTGCGAGGGCCTCGCCGAGCGTGGCGGGCAGTCCTTCGTTCAGTTCAGGATAGAGCGTATTGTAGGTTTGGAAGGCCTCGGCCTTCATCTGTTGCTTTGCGGCAGCATCGGCAAGAGCTTCCTCCTTCGTGTCAAATAGCTGGCAGAGCATGAGCTTGTCGAACTGAGCCGTGCCGGCCAGCGAGCGGAAAGCGACAACGGCCTTCTCAAAGTCAGCGGTATTGAAAATTGCGAACTGAGTGAGCCAATTGCCCGTAGCATTGCTGAGCGAGCCAGCCACCGTTGACGTTGACTGACCGTCGGGACTAAGGTCAAGCTGGGCAAAGATTCCCCCGTAGTTGCACACGGCGCCAGTGAAATAGTAGTCGGTCTGCGGTTTCACGTCAATCACCGTCTTGACCGACTGCTCCGTGTTGACCGAACCATTACCATAGGCCTGCAGATAGGCACCGCCGTCGATACCGCCCACGGGAACCACTTGAAAGAAGGGTGCATCGATGGATTCGCCGAGACCGTTGAACCACAACGACATGCCCATATCGAAATCACCATTGAGCAGGATGTTGCCACCCAGATATTTCGTCTGGCCTTCCACCTGCACACCGTCGCCCGGCTCTAGGTCGTCGCTGGCGGCCATCACCATACGGGTATAGCGGTCCTTAGTATTGGCATCGATCACATGGACCCGATACTGACAGCCATTGACGGCTTCGGTGTCCTCAAAGCTGTAGTCAGCCTCCGACTCCTGCATCGGCACTTCGGCAATCACTTCCCAGCGGTGGCCGTCGCCCATACGACGCTCCACGCTGATACTCTGGTTGTATTCTCCGTTATACTCATGCCACGTAAGCACAGCCACATGCGTATTCTTGTCGAACGTGATGGTCAGGTCGGAAGGGTCATACATGCGCGGCGTCCGTGGCACGTAGTCATACTTGCCGTTGTAGGCCAGCCCTCCGTCAAGCTTGCTAAACATCTCGCCTGCCGGGGTCAGATTGTTGTCGTAATAAAGTTTCGAACAATTAGCCTCGCTGTTCCAATAGAAGTAGCGTTCAATATAGTCGTAACCGTTCAAGGCGTTGCAGATGCGCTCCACGACGGTTTTGTTCTCGATCAATTGTGACTGAGTCGGATTGTCGCGGTTGGTGCCGGTGGCCACGGCGAAGATGCCGTTATTGCCCCACGAAGAGCCCCACACCCATTCAGAAATCCAGATGGGCCGGTGATAAGAGTCGACCCACCCCTTGATGCTGTTATAAAAGTTCCATTCGTTCCAGTAGCAGTGGAGGTCGAGAATGTCGCATCGCCATCCACGGGCATCGATACTGTCCATAAACTCGCGCAGATGAGCTAGTGAACCGTCATGACTGGAGGGCGAGCAGAGGCGCATGCCCGTAGCCATCAGGTTTTCCCAGTTGTCCAGGATTTGCTTCACCGTCTGGGGATGGTCATCTGCAGAGTTGCCTGGCTCGTTGTTCGTTTTCAGATGGGGAGAATAGGTCACACCGCCACAAGCCGACGATGAAGGCCAATCCTCATAGATATGATGAGGCACGCACTCGGCGTCGGGCAGACGGCTTTCACCCAAACTGAAGCTATAGCACGAACTGACATTCAGCGCACTGACCACTTCGGTGCGTATATCGTTGGCCAGGGCCGGCTTACCGGCATCATACCAATTAAACACACGATAGGAGGTGATGCTACGGTCGAGGATGGCGGGCAGCGAAGCCATCTCAAGATCGGCATCGGCTGCGATGAAGCAACGGCTGTAGCCTCTGCCGCGGGCTCGTGTGGAGAACGTGACCATATAGCCTCGTTTCAACTTAAACGAGCGGATGCGGTTATTCAGTTTCTTGTCGGTCAGGGTGTTCATGAAGCCCCCAGAATTCTCGAGTCCGAAGTCGTTCGTCGACTCTCCCTGGAAATTGGGCTCGGCATAGACGGTCAGCGGTTTCAGCGTGCTGGCGTAAGGCATGATGATTGAGCCGCGGTTGTGCAACTTCACCTGGCAGTTGCTGTTGTTCTGCGCCCGCTGCCCATTGATTCTGACGTGCGCTGCCAGCAGACTGGTGGCGGCCGAAGGCTTCACTTCCTCGAGAATCAGGACAGCGTGGTCAGTGTTCTGGATATTGACAATGCCCTCGTCGGTGAAGGGAGTGGATGATGTAACAATATAGTCGACGTCGTCACTCAGGTCGACGGTCGTGCTGACCTGACCAACGATGGTTTTCTGATTGTCGGCCCAGCCCTGAGCAAACGAAATAAGCAGCATGGCAAGAGCCATCGCAATTCTGATTGTTCTCATAATCCAGTTTTCTCGTTTTTAGTTTCAGTATACGTATATTGCCTGCAAAGATAATCATTTTATCCCAAAAACACTAAAAAGTAAGCAAAAAGTTTGTGAATTTCAGAGAATATGATTACTTTTGCAACTGAAACCAACAAAAACGAGAATAATTATGAATAATATCGCAATGCGTGCATGGTGGTGGCGAAGCTCAAGATTCAAATAGTCGTGAGAAGCTTGCCCTATGTGCGTTTGCACTAAAACAGATATGAGGCTCGTCGTTCTTACGGCGGGCCTCTTAAAATTTTATGATAATAACGGCTCAACCCCCAAAAACTGTTAAAGCGCCGCTTCTCTGAACGAGAAGGGCCGCTTCTTGGCTTGAGAAGGACCGCTTCTTTTCAACCGGGTTATTCGGGATTGGTCCATAAAACTTTGAAAATATACAAAAAAAAACATGAGTAGTAAGTATTCAGTTGATGAAAAGGGCTTCTACGGGGAATTCGGCGGTGCTTACGTGCCCGAGATTCTCTATGCCACGGTGAGAAACCTGCAGGAGCAGTATCTGGGAATAGTGGAAAGCGACGACTTCAAACGAGAGTATCACCAGCTTTTGCGGGACTACGTGGGACGCCCGTCGCCGCTCTATTTCGCGCGGCGGATGAGTGAGCGGTACGGCTGTCAGCTTTATCTGAAGCGCGAGGACCTGAACCACACGGGGGCGCACAAGATTAACAACACCATCGGACAGATTCTGATGGCCAAGAAAATGGGCAAGACACGCATCATCGCCGAGACGGGTGCCGGACAGCACGGCGTGGCCACAGCCACCGTCTGCGCCCTGATGGGCATGCGGTGCGAGGTATTCATGGGGGCCACCGACGTGGAGCGCCAGCACACCAACGTGGAGCGCATGCGGATGCTGGGCGCCGAGGTGCACCCTGTCCGCACGGGCAACATGACGCTCAGCGACGCCTGCTCGGAGGCCATTCGCGACTGGTGTTGCCATCCACAGGACACATTCTATATCGTCGGTTCGACGATGGGGCCACACCCCTACCCTGACCTCGTGGCTCGGATGCAGAGCGTCATCAGCGAGGAAATCAAGTGGCAGCTGCAGGAGAAAATCGGGCGCGACTATCCTGACTGTCTCGTTGCGTGCATCGGCGGCGGCAGCAATGCGGCAGGAACCATCTATCACTACATGGACGACGAGCGCGTACGGATAGTGCTGGCCGAAGCTGGCGGTCACGGATGGAAAACGGACCATACGGCGGCGACTATTCATCGCGGCACCGTCGGCATTCTCCACGGGGCGAAGATGCTTGTCATGCAGGATGACGACGGACAGATTCAAGAGGCCTTCACCATCTCGGCCGGCCTCGACTACCCCGGTGTTGGGCCCATGCACTGCAACATGGCCAAGACCGGACGCACGCAGGTGTTCAGCATCAATGACGACGAGGCTATCCTCGGGGGCTACGAGCTGACGCGCATGGAGGGCATCATCCCCGCTATCGAGAGCGCCCATGCCATCGCGGCGCTATCGAAGCTCAGCTTCAAGGCTGACGACGTTGTCGTGCTGACCGTCTCGGGGCGTGGCGACAAGGATGTGGAAACATATTTAGCAAACAAACAAATGGCAAAGGAATATGGAAACTTTTAATTTCACGACGACGAGCCGCACCATCTTGGCTGACCTCTACACCCCCGTCGGCGTCTACATGCGGCTGCGCGACATCTATCCGCAGAGCGCGCTGATGGAGAGCTCTGACTATCACGACCAAAGCAACTCGCGCTCATTCATCGGCATCAATCCCGCCGCCAGCGTCGCCATCGGCCACGGCATAGCGACCGTCACTTACCCCGACGGCAGCACGCTTCGCCGCCCCATCAGCACAGACTTCGGTTCGGCCGAAGCCATCCACGCCCTCATTGACCACATCCACGTCGAGGGTGACGACGCCAGTGCCTGCGGCTTGTTCGGCTATACCAGTTTCAATGCCGTGCGCTACTTCGAGGACATCGACGTGAAGGACGAGACGCAGGAGAAGAACGACGCGCCGGACTTGCTTTATATATTGTATAAGGTGGTGATTGTGTTCGACCATCATAACAACCTGTTGAAAGTTGTAACCATTGGCAACAGTTCCGATATTGACGAAGTGATGAAAGCCATGAACCGAGGTAACGTCAAGGCCTACGACTTCCGTCCGGTCGGCGAGGTCCGGTCGACGCTGACCGACGAGGAGCACAAGGCCAACATCCGCCGAGGCATCCAGCACTGTCTGCGCGGCGACGTCTTCCAGATTGTGCTGTCGCGACGGTTCATCCAGCGCTATGAGGGCGACGACTTCAAACTCTATCGCGCCCTGCGCAGCATCAACCCCTCGCCCTACCTGTTTTATTTCGACTTCGGCGGTTTCCGCATCTTCGGTTCATCCCCTGAAACCCACTGCCGGATAGAGGGGAGCGAAGCTTACATCGACCCCATCGCCGGCACTACCAGACGCACGGGCGATGCCGAAGCTGACCGCCGCGGCGCCGAGTTCCTGCGCAAAGACCCGAAGGAGAATGCCGAGCATGTCATGCTCGTCGACCTGGCCCGCAACGATCTGTCGCGCAACTGTCACGACGTCAAGGTTGAATATTACAAGGACATCCAATATTATTCGCACGTGATCCACCTCGTCTCCCGCGTCAGCGGCGTGCTCGACAAGGGGGCCGACCCCATCAAGGCGTTTATCGACACATTCCCCGCCGGCACTCTTAGCGGTGCCCCGAAGGTGCGGGCCATGCAGCTCATCTCTGAGTATGAGCCGCACAACCGAGGCGCCTATGGCGGTTGCATCGGCATCATCGGCCTCGACGGCTTGCTCAATCAGGCCATCACCATCCGCACCTTCGTCTCGCGCAACGGCGAACTGTGGTTCCAGGCCGGAGGCGGCATCGTGGCCAAGAGCAATGAGGACTACGAGCTGCAGGAAGTGAACAATAAACTCGGTGCGCTGCGCCGCGCCATAACCATCGCATCTGAACTATGAACATCGTCATCATCGACAACTACGACTCGTTTACCTACAATCTGAGTCATCTCGTGAAGGAACTCGGCGCCGACGTCACCGTCGTCCGTAATGACCAGTTCCAGCTCAGCGAACTGGAGCGTTTCGACAAAATCATCCTCTCGCCCGGCCCCGGCATCCCCTCGGAGGCTGGACTCCTGCTCGACGTCATCCGCACATACGCCAGCCACAAACCCATCCTCGGTGTCTGCCTCGGTCATCAGGCCATCGGCGAGGTTTTCGGTGGACAATTAGAAAACCTCAGCGACGTATTCCACGGGGTGGCCACGCCCTGCCACATCGTCAGCGCCGACCCCATTTTCTGCGGCCTCGACCGCGATATCACCGTCGGGCGCTATCATTCGTGGGTGGTCGCCTGCGACGGTTTCCCTGACAGTCTTGAAATCACGGCCGTCAGCGACGAAGGGCAGGTCATGGCCCTGCGCCACCGCGAATACGACGTCCACGGCATTCAGTTCCACCCCGAAAGTGTGCTCACTCCCGAAGGAAAAACCATCATCAAAAACTTTATAGAAATATGAAAGAAATTCTCAACCGTATCCTCAACCACGAGGAACTCAGCCGTGAGGAGACCAAGCAGGTCCTCATCGGCATCACTCAGGACAAGTATCCCGTCGAGCAGGTGACCGCCCTGCTGACTGGCATCCAGATGCGCGGCATCACCGTCGACGAGTTGTTAGGATTCCGCGACGGCATTCTGGAGACGGGCGTCCCCGTGCCCCTCAAGTGCGACCGTTACATCGACGTCGTTGGCACTGGCGGCGATCGCAAGAACACGTTCAACATCTCGACGACGAGTTGTTTCGTCATAGCGGGTGCCGGCTATCGCGTCGCCAAGCATGGCAATTTCGCAGCCACTTCAACCAGCGGTGCCTCGAACGTCATTGCCCACCACGGAGTGCACTTCACCGACGATATCGACGTGCTGAACCGCTCCATCAACGAGGTGGGCATCGTCTATCTGCATGCCCAACTCTTTGCCCGGGCCATGAAGTTCGTTGGCCCCATCCGCAAGGCCCTGCCCTTCCCCACCTTCTTCAACCTGCTGGGCCCTATTGTCAACCCCTCACAACCGCAGTGCCAGCTGCTCGGTGTGGCCAATCTCGACCAGATGCGGCTCTACTCGCAGGTCTATCAGAAGATCGGCATCGACTACGGCATCGTGAACTCTATTGACGGCTATGACGAAGTGTCGCTCACAGGCGACTTCAAGGTGACCACCAACAGCTACGAGCGCATTTTCTCACCGGCCGACCTGGGATTCCAGAAGGCACTGCCGGAGGAGCTCGTGGCCGGTGCCACCGAGGAGGAGGCCGCCCAGATTTTCGACGCTGTGCTCGAAAACCGCGCCCTGCCTGCCCAGAAGAACATCGTGCTGGCCAACGCAGCCTTCGGCATTCAGGTGCTGGAGAAGGGATTAAAATCAATTGAGGAATGCATCGACATAGCCCGCGAAAGCATTGACAGCGGCCGCGCCCTGCAGACGTTTAAGAAGTTCGTAGAACTGAATTCATAACCATATGGCTGACATCTTAGAACAAATCGTGGCTTCGAAGCGAGAAGAGATGGCCCTGCTGCGCAGCAAAAAGCCATCGCTCCGCGAAGCCCTGCTGGCCTCACCTAGTGGCATCATCGCCGAATTCAAACGGCGGTCGCCTTCGCGCGGCTGGATTAAGGAAAAGGGGCTCGCCGCAGAAATCCCGCTCAGCTACCAGCAGAACGGCGCCGCGGCCATCAGTATTCTCACTGACAGGCAATATTTTGCAGGCCATCCACGTTTTATTATCGAGGCACGAGAGGCTGGCGTTGACATTCCGATTCTGTTCAAGAACTTCGTGGTCGACCCTCTGCAGGTCTACGAGGCGGCCCTCTGCGGGGCCTCGGCCGTGCTGCTCATAGCGGCCTGCCTCACGAAGGAAGAATGCCGCCGACTGACAATCCTGGCACATGAGCTGGGCCTTGAGGTGCTGCTTGAAATGCACGACGAACGTGAGTTGGAATACATCGAGACCGGCCCTGACCTCTGCGGCATTAACAACCGCCACCTGGGGACCTTTACAACCGACGTTGAGACCTCGTTCCGGCTGGCTGAGCTGCTGCCGGAGGACACCGTCAAAGTGAGCGAGAGCGGCATCAACAACCCGCAGGTCATCAGTCGGTTGCGTAGCGTCGGCTATCGCGGATTCCTCATCGGCGAGTGTTTTATGCGTGAGCCTCAGCCAGGACTGGCACTTAAAGAATTTATTGCACAGATATGAAAATTAAAGTTTGCGGAATGCGCGACAGCGAGAACATTCGCCAGGTCGCTGCTCTGGGAGTCGACTACATCGGGATGATTTTCTATCCCAAGTCGCCACGGTTTGTCACCATGATTCCAACACATGCGGGCATCATCCCCGACAAGGCTGCCCCCACCGGCCTCAAGGCCGTGAAGACTGTCGGGGTCTTCGTCGACGAAATGCCCCAGAACATCATCACGCGCGTAGTGAACTTCGGGCTCGACATCATCCAGCTGCACGGCTCGGAGTCGCCCACGCTCATCCGCAATCTCCGCGCCACAATCGATCCCGACCTGCATCCCGGCATCCAGATATGGAAGACTATCTCCCTGCCCCCGAGTCCCGTATGTCGCAATATCATTGCGGCCTGTCGCCAGTATGCCTCCTGCGTCGATGCCTTTCTCTTCGACACCAGCACCCCACAAAAAGGCGGCAGCGGCCAGCAGTTTGACTGGCATGTGCTCGACGACTACGACCTCGACAAGCCTTTCATCCTGAGCGGCGGCATCGGCCCTGACGACGCCCGTCGCATCCGCGACTTCCGTCATCCCAACTTCATGGGCATCGACCTCAACAGCCGTTTCGAGACCGAGCCGGGCATGAAGAATGTAGCGAAACTAAAGACATTCTTAGAACAATTATGAACAAAATCAATCAGATATTTGCCACGCGAGGCGACCGTAAGCTGCTCAGCCTTTACTTCTGCGCCGGCTGCCCCACACTCGACTCGACCGCCGATGTCATTCTGACCATGCAGCGTCGCGGCATCGACTTTATTGAAGTCGGCATTCCCTTCAGCGATCCGCTGGCCGACGGTCCCGTCATACAGACGGCTGCCACGCGCGCACTGAAGAACGGCATGACCGTCAGCCGACTGCTCGCCCAGCTGAAAGCCGTCAAGGAGCAGGTCAGCATCCCGCTCATCCTGATGGGCTATCTGAACCCCATCCTCCACTATGGCATCGAGCGTTTCTGTGCCGACGCGGCCGACGCCGGCGTCTCGGGGCTCATCATTCCCGACCTGCCTTTCGACGACTACATGGCCACCGTCCGCCCCGCTGCCGACCGCCACGACCTGCGCGTCATCATGCTCATCACCCCAGAGACCAGCGACGAGCGCATCCGTTTTATCGACGAGCACACCGACGGCTTCGTCTACATGGTCTCGTCGGCTGCCATCACCGGAGCCCAGAAGTCGTTCGATGAACAGAAGCAGGACTATTTCCGCCGCATCGACCGCATGCAGCTCCGCAATCCGCGCATGATTGGCTTCGGCATCTCGAACCGCCAGACGCTGGAGGCCGCTCGGCAGAATGCTGCCGGTGCCATCATCGGCTCAAAGTTCGTCACACTGCTCAACGAGGCTGACGGCAACGCCGACCTCGCCCTCGACCGTCTGTTCGACGCGCTTAGCCATTGACTTCGTTTTGCAAGAAACGGTGCTTTTTGAAAGTAATATAGGGGTATATTGCTATCAAAAAGCACCGTTTCTCTATTTTTTATCCTTCACCTTCACCCCCTCGAAATTCTCCATGTTTCCACCTTACGTAAACCTTTACGTAAAAATTCGCACTTTACGAGCGAGTCGATTTGGTTATCTCGTTTTTTCTTCGTATCTTTGCACCTTAAAGCAACTAAAACTATAATATCTCATGAGAAGAATCTACAGCCTGCTCACGCTGGCAGTGCTACTTCCGCTGACCCTCACGGCTCAACAATGGAACGACAAGATTTATCAGCAGATTGAGCAGAGCATCAAGGCCCCCCGACTCAAGTCGGCCGAGTACGTCATTACCCGTCAGGGCGCTAAGCCCACGGCCACGGCTGCCCAAAACCAGAAAGCTATCCAGAAAGCCATCGACAAATGCTCGAAGAAGGGCGGCGGCCGCGTCGTCGTGCCGGCTGGACAGACGTTTCTGACTGGTGCCATCGCCATGAAAAGCGGCGTCAACCTGGTCATTGAGGAAGGTGCTGTGCTACGCTTCGCCTTCGAGCCGGAGCTCTATCCAGTTGTCGAGACGTCGTGGGAAGGGCTCGACTGCTATAACCTGTCGCCATGCATCTATGCCTACCAACAGAATGACATTGCCATCACCGGCCGCGGTACCATCGACGGCGGCGGATCCAACGAGACCTGGTGGCCTTGGTGCGGCTCGTCCCGCTACGGATGGACTGAGGGCACCATCA
>FLNY01004857.1_pt1 | contig 23873 bp, 18 predicted proteins | sample 1140381 | NCBI WGS metagenome assembly FLNY01 (sample SAMEA3878172, study PRJEB12797) | bioreactor metagenome | biome: Moose rumen | place: Sweden | collected 2011-10
TATAGGGGCAATAGGACTTGAACCTATGACATACGGAATATGAGTCCGGTGTTCTACCAGCTGGACTATGCCCCCAAGTGATTGCTCTATAATATAGAAATTGATAATTTATGTCAAGAGCAATCGCAAGATTTTTTACATTTTTTTTATTTTTTTAAGCCTTTCAAAAGAGAGCTAGCCGCATTGCTTGCAGATTTTCCGGCGCTGCTATTAGACACAGCCTTCGTAGCGGCATCGGTTGCGGCACTCTTAGCAGCCCCAGTAAGCTGGCTTTCAAGCTCTTTCTTTTTTGCCTCAAGTTGCTTCTGAATTTCTTCCGTAGCAGACTTTGAATTCTTTAGCTTAGAGCCGATTTCTGTAAATTTTGCAAGCTGCTCGTCACTGCTACCAGTGTATTCGGCCAGCTTTTCTTTGAGTTTTGCTTCTGCCTCTGCAGTGACATTTCCCATTTCGCTTTGAATCGCACTCTTCATTGCGTTCATAAAAATCTTATCGGCATCAGTTGAGATGTCAAGGTCAAGACCATTTTTCTCTGAAAATCCGACATCTGCCTTTACATTCATCGATTTTATACTGGCAAGCGCATTCGAATAGATTCGGTTGACCATTTCGTTTGAGATTTGGCCTGCCGTAAGAGTAACAGGATTCATTGCGAGATTTCCACCGACTTTAAAACTGAAATCTGAATCAGCAGAAAGTTTTGCCCTTACGCTTGTCGTGCCTTCAAAGCTTGGGACACCAGAAACATTTGTTTTTTCTGCAAGATTTAAATTTACCGGGAAATTGCTTCCTGAATAATCTCCAGAAATAAGCGGTGATGTGCTTGCTGAGCGGGCATCAATCGTAAGGCCTGCATTATGAGTTCTAGAAACAGCATTGTAAACGCCCTTAGCAACCATTGGCTTTCCGATTTTGTCCATGTCACTTGAAATATTCGTAACGAGCAAATCTAGCGAAGTTCCGTCCCCTTTTCCGTCGCCATGGATTTTTTCGATTAAGAGCTTCGGAACAGTGTCTTTTTTCCAGTAAACATTTCGGCCAGCATAGCGTTTTGATTCTTGCCGAGCCTGTTTTTTAGCTTTCTTGACAGCCTCTTTTTTAGCTTCCTCATCATTTGAGTTATTAGATTTCATAGAGCCGGCATAAGAAACGGCCTTTTTAAGGTACGGATAGTATTTTCCAAGCATTTCATAAGCAAATGAATCGAAAGTATCCGAAAGGAAGCCTTTTGCTCCGTCAACCGACAAATCCGGAAGTGCATTTTTGACCATATCAGTGTCGGCCTTTACGGCGTCCTGAAGCCTAGTCTTAAAGCCCTCGACCTTTTTAGAATCTGCTTCAAATGAAGAAAGAGTTGAGTCTACCCCGCCCTTCAGTTTTTCACCGGCAGCCATTGCATTCTGAATGTCAGAAATGGCATTTTTGATGTCAGAAGGAGTTTTTAATGAAGAGGCATTTAGCTTCGAAAGCTTTTCTGCATTCGTCTTAAATTCATTTACATTGTTCTGAATCTCAGCAGGTTTTTCTTTCCATGACTCAACAACTTTTTTAACATCTTCGGAAACTTCGGCAGCGACCGTTTTTGTCTGCAAATTTTCGTTGATGTTGTTCATAATTGTCTCTGGATTGTATTCGGCAAGTTTCTGTAAGATTGAGTCCTTTGCCTTATCGCCGGCCACCCCTGTTTTTGCCTTCAGGGCATCATAGAAGCCCGTTGAGTCGTTTTTTTCTTCTTTTTCTTGAGCAGACTTTGGTTTTACAGGAAGCTCACCGCTAGTTTTTCGCTCCGTTCCCAGTGCGATTCCCGTAATTTCGATGTTTTCTGCGTGAAATTTTGCACGGAGAAGATCCGTCAGATTAAAATTAAGGTCGAGCTTATCAAACTGGAAAAGATTTTTCATAGGCTCATCTGCGTTTGCCTGAGCTAAGTCGCGAACTGTAAGCTGCATTCCGAAGATTTCGACATTAACAGAGCCGATGTCACATTTTGCCCCGAAAATTCCCTGCATACCAGAGCGGATTCCCCATTTCGTGACAGGATTTTTAAAAACAGTAACAGTAATTCCGATTGCGGCGATAAAAGCGACGACTGCGATAAACGGAAGAAGCTTGATTCTGCCCTTATTCGCCTTGATATTTTTTGCAAGAGTCTTCAGCTGGACAAGTTCTTTTTTAGTGAAGGTTTTGTCCCGGGGAATACGAAGCAGCTCTTTATTTCCTTTCTGATATTTTTCAGAGAAAAGAGACTGAATTTTTTCTTTATCTTCAGGAATATAAATTTTCTTTAAAATCTTATCAAATTTTTTCTGGGTGTAAGATTTTTTGAAAAATCCCGTAAGTTTTTTGAGAGGAAAAGTCTTAGCTTCTTTCTTGTTTTTTTCCATTTTCTTACTCTCCTACCATACCAGCGATTTTTGCGACTAGGGGCAATTTTGCAACAGCCTTTGCAAGATGAGTCTTACGAATCCAATGAGTGATATGATTTCTCCAGAGAGAGACGAGAATACGACCCAAAAAGTACATCGGAACATAGAGAACTATACCGCACAAGAGAGAGCCCATAACGACAGAATTATTGAATTTCGTAAAGCCGACGAAGGGAATGTCCAGAAGAGTACCGAAAAGGGCCGACAAAGCTGGAATCGTTAAAAAAGCGTAGCCCACCGTATCGAAAAGAGAATCCATAACAGGCGAGAAAGTCGAGGCGATTAAGACCATAATGAGATACATAGGCTTGTTTATTCGGATAAAAAGCACGAAAACAAAGACCAGCCACCAGAGAAGGTTATCCTTTGGCATAAAGCCAAGCAAAATGCCGCATGAAAAGGCATGGGCAATTTCTGCAGGATTGACATTAGCGTTCAATGCGCTGAACAATTTTACAATAGACTTTAACATAAAAATATTTTAACACAATAAACAAAAAATTTACAAGAATTTATCTTTTAATCAGTGCCAATCTGTGCTAATCTGAAAGCTGAATTATGGGAACTTCGAAAAACTCGCCTTCGGCGATTTTCCGAAGTTCCCGACGAGTTTTAATTTCTGATAATAGCAGAAATTAAAACATCGCACTTTCAGAGTTACCTCTAAAAATTGCAATTTTTAGAGGCTCCCTTATGAGGAAATAATGAAAATAATTGCGGAAATCGGAACGAGCCACGGCGGAGACCTGGAAAAAGCAAAAAAAATGATTGACCTGTCAATTGACAGCGGAGCAGACTATGTAAAATTTCAGTGGGTCTATGCCGATGAAATCCTGCATCCTGAAACTGGCTTCGTAAACCTTCCTACCGGAAAAATTCGCCTTTACGACCGCTTCAAGGAGCTTGAAGTAAAGCCAGAATTTTTTGAGGAATGCAGTCACTACACCCACGAAAAGGGAGCGAAATTCCTGTGCTCTCCATTCGGGCTAAAGTCGCTTGAAGAGCTGCTTTCCATTAAACCTGATGCAATAAAAATCGCCTCCCCGGAGCTGAACCATATCCCGCTTTTAAAAAGCCTTGCCGAATACCGAAAAAATAATAAAATCGAAGTGATAGTTTCAAGCGGAGTTTCTCACCTAAGCGACATTGAGGAAGCCCTCTCAATTCTTGGGACAGAAAACATAACACTGCTACATTGCATAACTAGTTACCCTGCCCCCGAAGAAGAATACAACCTGAACTTAATCCCAAATCTTTCAAAAATTTTCGGGCTTCCGTGCGGTGTAAGCGACCATTCGCTAGACCCAATCTTAGTTCCGTCAATAGCGGCCGCCGTCGGAGGGACGATGATAGAAAAGCACATAACACTCTCAAAGGAAACTGACGGTCTTGACGATCCGGTTGCCCTTACAGGCGAGCAGTTTTCTCTTATGAGCCACTGCATCCGACAGTGCGAGGCGGCTTTTCGCCAATACGAGGAAAAGGCAAAAGGCTATATCTTAAAACAGCTAGAGGAAGAATACGGAGAGAGAATTCAAAAAATTTTAGGTGATGGAGTTAAGAGGCTTGCACAGGCAGAAGAAGCGAATTACGGAAGGACGAACAGAAGCCTTCACTTTATGAGGTCAATGAAAAAGGGCGAAACCATCAAAACCGAAGACATAGCCGTCCTTAGAACAGAAAAAATTCTCTCTGTCGGCTTGCACCCCCGCTTTTTGAACAATATAATAGGCTCTACCCTTACGAGAGATGTTCAAAACGGAGAAGGAGTTTCGATTGATTGCGTTATCAGCAAGAAAACCAAGGAGCTGTAAATTAAAATGAACAGAGAGCATATTGTAAAAGACGGTGTTTTTATCCCGGATACAGGAATTACTTATCCAGAGATTCCCGATGAACGAATGTTTCCTTCAGTCGCTATAAGAAACATTGAGGTTGACGAAAACTACCCTTATTTAATGAAATCCTTCAAAGAAAAATTCTTCCATTACTTGGTTTACGCGGCAATTTTTACATTTGTTCCTTTTGTTCACAAATTCAGACACGATATAAAAATTGAAGGTGTCCAAAACCTTAAGAAAAACAAAAAGCTCTTCAAAAACGGCGCCATAACCGTCGCAAATCATGTCTATCGCTGGGATTTTCTCGCTGTCGTTCAGGCCGTCAGCAAAATCGGAAAAAGACGACTTTACTTTCCGACATTCGCCGACAAAGTAAACGAAAAAGACGCTCTTTTAATCAGAAGCGCAGGCGGGATTCCTATTCCAGAAAAAGGAATGGGTGCTACACGAAAGTTCAACGAAGCATTTGACACGCTCGCAAGCAAAAAAAAGTGGATTCATGTTTTCCCTGAGCACTGCCGCTGGAATTATTACGAGCCAATCAGGCCTTTTAAGACAGGAGCCTTTGCGATGGCATACCGATATGACTTACCAGTAATTCCAATGGCAATTCATTACCGGCCTGTAACAGGATGGCGGAAAAGGCTCGGACTAAAGGACCCGCTCATAACGATTTCAATCGGAGAGCCGATTATTCCAAACAAACAAGAAAAGCGAAAGGAAGAGTCAAAAAGAATGTGTCTCGAAGCCCACGCTCAAATATGCTCAATGGCAGGAATCGTCCAAAATGGCTGGAATGCAATAAGCGAAAGCGAAGGCTGACAGAAAAAAAAACAAAGAGTCAAATTCAAAGATTTTTGATTGACACTTTTTTTCGTTTTTGATAATATTTTTTCCGTTCAGTTTCGGGCAGTTAGCTCAGTTGGTAGAGCCCCTGGTTTACACCCAGGTTGTCGGGAGTTCGAGTCTCTCACTGCCCACTTTCAAACTCAAGGTCAGCCTTGAGTTTTTTTGTTTTACCCCAGCGCTGCCTCCGTGTGGCACACGCCCCCCCATTTCTTAGCGGCCGCTCACTCAAACCAGTTTTCGATTTGAAGCTCGCTTACTTCCTGAATCGGCTCAAAATGCCTTGTGTTCCGGGTTACTAAGACCATGTGATTTGCAAGGGCGATTGCGGCTATCATGCTGTCTTCTTTTTGGGTTGGCTTTCCGATTTGTTCCAGTTTTGCCCTTAACATAGCTTGAATATCTGCGGCTTTTTCCGTAAAGTTTTTTATCTTGAAAGTTTCGTGAACATCATCTTTTATGAATTTTTCAAGATACTTTTTATTCAGTCCTTCCGGCAAACGGTACAATCCAAAAAGCAATTCCTGCCAGACAGGAGCGCAAATTGCGCAGTCAGAATTATGTTCCGCAATCTTTTTAATCACATTAAAATTTGCTTCCGGCTTTATTATTTCTGAGACAATATTAGAGTCTAAAAGATAGTGGGGTTCTTCTTCATCATATTCGTTAGTCATCGCCAAACACTCCGTCAAAGACATGGCTTTCATAAGAATCAGGGGTGTTATCCCTCACATCAAAAATCCTGTCGATATCTTCGTTTGTAAAAAGACCGTCAACTTTTTTACGGAACTCGGCTGCCCGATCAAGAATGGTGTCTTTGCAACTTTTAGCGATAATACGATTATAGTCGGCAATGGAAAGAATAACCCCGACAGTCGTGTTCCTGCGGGAAATAAAGACCGGCCCGCTTTCTTCTGCCTGATGCATGAAAAGAGGAAGCTTGTTTTTTGCCTCGTAGATGGGAACTGTATTCATAGTATGCCTCCGCAAAACTGGTATATAAGAAGCATACTATGAGATAGCTATAAAATCAAGCCTTATTTAGCTATCTTACCTGATTGAATCAATATTGAGGTTTCCGCCTTTAACGAAAGGAAGGACATTCTCACAGCGGGCGATTTTAGTTCTTACAAAGACAGGACCTTTTACATTGAAGGCCTTTTCTTCCCAGTTTTCATCTGTGTCGGCGTCAACAGCCGTAATACCGAAGCCCTCTGCGATTTTGAGCAAATCCGGATTTGAGGCAAAAGTACTTGCAGAATAGTGCTTTTCAAAAAGATATTCCTGCTGCTGGCGAACCATACCCAAGGCCCCGTTTTCAAGGACAATGACAGTGACATTAAGATTATTCTCTGCCATTGTGGCAAGTTCCTGAATATTCATAAGGATTGAGCCGTCACCTGAGATACAGACGATTCGCTTGTCAGGCTCGGCAAAAGCCGCCCCTAAAGCCGTGGGAAGACCAAAGCCCATAGTTCCCAGCGAGCCAGATGTCAAAAACTGACGGGGACGCTGAATGTCAAAGAACTGAGCCGCCCACATCTGATGCTGACCGACATCTGTAGTAACGATTATGTTTTCGCCAGACGGAAGATTCTTTATGAATTTCCGTGGATTCCGGTAATTTGCCCCACCCTTTTTTCCGCAAGTTTTTTCACCACAGCAATCAGCGGCCTTACAACTCATTTCGAGGTGAATTTCTTCCTGTTTTTTAAGCTCAAGACAAGCTTTCAGCCAGCTTTCACGCTCATTATGATTCTGAGATAAATCTGCGCTTTTGAGGGCCGAGTTGATTTTTTCAAAGGCAAAAGCCGTGTCCGAAACGAGATTTATGTAACTCGTTAAGATTTTATTGATTTCAGCGGCATCTATGTCGATGTGAATGATTTTTGCACCAGGACAGAAGCCTTCAGGAACTCCTGCAGCCCTGTCATCAAAGCGAGCCCCAGCAACGATAACGAGGTCACTTTCGTATGCGGCTTTTCCCGCACAAAATGTGCCGTGCATACCGACCATTCCCAAAAATGAAGGCGCATCCTTTCGGACAACGCCCAAGCCCATAAGACTTGAGATTACAGGAATATCATAAAGCCTTAAAAATTTTCTGATTTTTTCTGAAGCTGAGGGATTGTTTGCCCCGCCACCAAGGTAAAGAAGGGGCTTTTTTGCGTTTTTAAGCTCGTCGATGATTTGCGAGATGATTTTTGGAAAATCCTCTTCACGAGTTTTGTTTTTTATTGCGCAAGAAGCGTATTCATCATAAATGCGTTTAAATGAAGTATCGAAATCTTCCCCAACCTCACACAGCTCTGTCTGAACATTGCGGGGAACATCGATTAAGACAGGCCCCGGACGCCCGGTCTCAGCAATCGCAAATGCCAAAGGAACTGCCGTCAAAAGCTCTTTTGCGGATTTTACCATAATTGAGTGCTTCGTGATTGGAAAAGAAAGGCCGAATGTGTCCGCTTCCTGAAAAGCGTCTGTTCCGATAAGATTCGTGTTTACCTGACCTGTAAAAGCCACGAGAGGAACAGAGTCACACCGGGCATCCGCTACGCTAGTAAGAAGGTTCATTGCCCCCGGTCCGCTCGTTGCCATACAGACAGCGGCTTTTCCCGTAACTCGTGCGACCCCCTGAGCCATAAAGCCCGCAGCCTGCTCCTGACGAACAAGGACATGCTTAAAATTTGAGACATAAAGCTCGTTATATAAGGGAAGAATCATTCCGCCAGGAAGGCCAAAGGCGACATCAATTCCGTTCTGTCTCAAAAGATTTATGATAATCTGGGAACCGGTCAACTTTGCCATATCAGCCTCCGAAAAATGGGGAATAGTTAGGAGTTTAAAATAAAAAAAGTTGGCAGCGTTTTACTTTCCCCCGATTAGGAGTATCATCAACGAAAAGGTGCTTGACGACCGTGTTCGGAACGGGAACGGGTATTTCCACCTTTCTATGACCACCAACGAGAATAATATTATTGATTTTAGAAATTTTTGTCAATATTCCAAACAAAATAGATAAAAATTTCAAATTTGTGTTATACTCTTATTATGAAATTTTCTCGACTTCTGAATCTGTATCTTTTTATAGCACTCTTTTCTTTTTCGTTCGCTCCTCTTTTTTCTGAAAATTCCCTGTCAACAAAAATTCGAGTCGGGTATTACGAAAATGAAGTCTTTCAGGAAGGGGCAAAGCCCGGCTCCGTAAAAAAAGGCTACGCTTACGAATATTATCAAAAAATCTCTGAATACACTGGCTGGAAGTACGAATATATCTATGGCTCATACGGAGAGCTTTACCAAATGCTTCTTGACGGCAAAATCGATTTACTTGCCGGCCTTGCAAAGAATAAGGAAAGGGAAAATAAAATCGCTTACCCAGAAAACGCAATGGGGGAAGAAACTTATTCACTCCTGAAGCACGATTCAGACGAAGGAATCACATCCTCCTACGCAACTTTAAACGGAAAATCGATTGGAATCTTAAACAGCGCAATGGTCGCCATTCTAGAAAATTTCTTAAAGAAACACAGCATCTCTGCCAAAATCGTCACTTTTGACGCCTATGACGAGCTTTTTGACTCCTTTGACTCAAATCAAGTTGATATTCTAGCGGCCGAAGGAGACGGAGCGTACGGACGCCTTCACGCCCAAGTCCTCTACACTTTTGGCTCATCTGAATACTATCTATGCGTAAATATAAATCGCAAGGATTTGCTTTCAGAGCTTAACAAGGCGCAGAATCTTCTTGCAACTGAAGAGCCAAATTATTTAAATTGCCTAAAAACAAAATTTTTTCCAGTAAGCATTTCGAGCCGCGCATTTTCAGATGCCGAAAAATTATGGATTGCAACACACAAAAAGCTTAGGGTTGGCTTTTTAAAAAATTACCTTCCGTACAGCGACACTACAAAAGACGGAAAAGTCACCGGAATCGTACAGGAAATTCTTCCGAAAATTATGGAGGCACTAGGTGTCTCTGAAATTGAAATTTCCTATGTGCCATACGAAAACTACACTGAAATGACAAAATCAATGGCAAGAAGCGATGTAGATGTCATTTTTCCTGTCGGCGGCGGTCTTTACTACTCAGAAGAAAACGGAATCTACCAGTCCACGCCTCTCGTAAGCTCTTCAACAGAAATGATTTATAACCCGAGTTTTTTTGGGAAAGACTCAACAATTTTTGCAGTAAACAAAAACAACTCAATGCAATATTACTATGTAAAAACGAATTTCCCCAAGGCAGATATCCTTTTCTGTGACTCAATAGAATCATGTCTTGAAGCAGTTTTGTTCGGCGAGGCAAGCAGCACCACAATCAACGGTTTAAGGAACGAAATCTTAAAGAACCGGAAATACCGGAGTCTTTCAATAATGCAGCTCAAAACAGGGGATGACAGGGCATTCGGAATCGAAATTGGAAACGAAGGACTGTTAAAGCTTCTGAACCGCGGAATCAATATTTTAGGGCCAGATTACGCACAAAATCTTGCTTACCGTTACACTCAGGGACTGTACTCCTACACTTCTCTTGATTTTTTTCTCGACAACTTGGGATTATTTACGCTTCTCGCGCTTTTATTCGCCACCTTTTTATTTTTCTTTTTAATACGGGATGCAAGGCGCTCAAAAGAATCTATGAGGCTTGCTGAAAACGCAAACAAGGCGAAAACGACATTCTTGAACAGCATGTCACATGACATTCGAACGCCAATGAACGCAATCGTAGGCTTCACTACACTTGCAAAAGCAAACATAGAAAAAAAAGAGCAGGTTCTTGATTATCTTGAAAAAATCTCAGTTTCAAGCCTTCATCTTCTTTCCCTCATAAATGATGTCCTGGATATGAGCAGTATTGAAAGCGGAAAGGTCACAATCGAAGAAACTCCCCTCCACCTTCCCTCTTTCATAAACGACCTGAAGATTATGTGTCAGGCGAGTATTCTGGACAAAAATATAAGACTGAATTTCAAAACCGAGCAAATTCAGCACAAAAACATAATCACCGACAAGGTACGACTGAATCAAATTTTACTGAATATACTCTCAAACGCAATCAAATTCTCAAATAACGGCGGTAAAATTGACTTTGAAATCAATGTTTCTCAGAAGGAAGTGGATGACAGCCAGAGCGACAACATAAAGAATTTCATTTTTAAAATAAGAGACAACGGCTGCGGAATGAGCGAAAGTTTCCAAAAAGAGCTTTTCGATACATTCACACGGGAAAAGACAAGCACAGACAGCGGACTTCAGGGAACAGGACTGGGAATGGCAATCACCAAAAGGCTTGTTGAGCTAATGAACGGAAGTATCAGCGTCGAAAGCCGTGAAGGTGAAGGCACTCTTTTCACAGTTACCCTTCCAATCAAAATCAACGGTGAAAAATCAGAAGAAGAGCAGGAGACTGTAAAAAATAAAAAGGAATTTGAGGGAAAAAGACTTTTGCTTGCGGAAGACAACGAAATGAACCAGCTCATCGCAAAAGAAATACTCGAAAATTCAGGCTTTACTGTCGAAATAGCAAATGACGGGGATGAAGCCGTCCAAAAAGTCAAGGAAAATCCCGAAGATTTCTTTGACATTGTCTTAATGGACATCCAGATGCCAAAAATGGACGGCTACGAAGCAACAAAGAAAATTCGGGCACTTCCTGAAAACAAAAAAGCGACGCTTCCAATCATTGCTGTTACGGCAAATGCCCTTGATGAGGACAAGATTCTCTCAAAAAAGGCAGGCCACAATGCACATTTGTCAAAGCCGTATGACATTGAGAAAATGATGAAAGCAATCAGGGAAGTTCTTTTCCGCTAAATCAAGAAAATCTCTTAACGCCGTCCCCGCTTTCGCATACGAAAAACCCTGCGGCATATCCGACTTTTTCCCTATAGATTTTCTGCACATTCTCAATGAATGAGTCAATTTTGTCCTTGTGGACAAGGGCAATCGCACAGCCGCCAAAGCCCGCTCCGGTCATACGGGAACCAAGACAACCATCCTGCTTCTGAGAAGCTTCGGCTAGTGTGTCAAGTTCAATGCCCGTAACCTCATAATCTTCTTTTAAGGATTTATGAGAAGCGTTCAAAAGAAGGCCGAGTTTTTCCAAATCTCCAGATTTAAGAGCTTTAAAAGCATCCAGCACCCTTTGATTTTCGTAAACGCAGTGTTTTGCCCTCTTTTGTAAGATTTCATCGCTCACAAAAGATTTTACACTTTCCCATTTTTCAGGAGTAAGCTCGCAAAGGGCCTTGATTTTAACATCATTGTCCTGCAATATTTCAAGAGCTTTCTCGCACTGACTCCTTCTCTCGTTATATTTTGAGTCAGAAAGCTTTCGCACCTTATTCGTATTCATCACGACAAAGCGGTAGTCTCCCAACTCCAAAGGGGCGTATTCATATTCAAGTGTCGCACAATCAAGCATTTCCGCAGTATTTTTCTTTCCAGTCGCAATGATAAACTGATCCATAATTCCGCAATTCACACCCATAAAATTGTGCTCACTCATCTGACCTAGCTTTGCAATCTCAACTCTGTCAATATTAAAGCTGAAGGTCTCGCTAACAGCATAAGCAAAGCCACATTCAAGGGCAGAGGAAGAAGAAATTCCACCTCCAGCCGGAACATTGCTCGCCATTAAGATTTCAAAGCCACACGGGAATTTACAGCCTTTAGTCTTCAGCTGGCTTAAAATTCCGTTCAGATAGTTCGCATAGTCATTTTTTTTGTCAAAAACAAAATCATCATTTATGTCAAACTCAAAGGTTCCAGGAAATCGCACATCGTTATAGATGATTTTTGTGTCATTTCGCTTACGAATCGCCACATAAAGATAGCGGTCGATTGAAGCAGGGAAAACCTTGCCGCCATTGTAGTCGATATGCTCGCCGATGATATTGATTCTTGCAGGGGAAGCAAAAACAGCAACATCGCTTTCAGAGCCACCATAAAACTTAACAAACTCCGCCGGTAACACACGCGGATTATATTCTTTTTCAGTAAGTCCCATAATTTTTCTCCATTTCAAAATAAGCGCGAATCGCAAGCCGCTAAAGAATCACTGTTAATTCGTGAGATTAGAGGTTTTAAATTTTAACACTGTTTTATGAGAATATTTTTCACCAGGCTTTAGTATGCAGCTTGGGAAAGAAGTCTCGTTCATTGCGTTCGGAAAACGCTCTGTTTCAAAGCAGATTCCGTCATGTCTTTTGTGAGTAACTCCGCCCTTTCCTTTTAAGCCTGAGACAAAGTTTCCAGAATAAACATGAACGCCCCTTTGGTTCGTAAACATTTCCATTCGGATTCCACTTTCACAGCTCCAGAACTCCCCGAGCCTTACGACTTCACTTTCATCCGCGTTCGTGACAAAGCAATGGTCATAACCAAAAGGAGCAGAAGATTCTTTCGCAAACTGACTATTCGCAAAGTCAGATTTTTCTGTAATAAGCTTTTCGATATCCCGTCCGACAGTTTTTTCCCTCGTAAAATCAAAAGCAGTGCCTTCTACAGATAAGATTTTTCCGGTCGGAGTTAAGTCTTCCTTTGCCTGTAAGAATTTTTTGCAGTCGAGTTGCAAATGCTGATTTAAAATGCTGCCTTTTCCGTCAAGGTTAAAATAAGCGTGGTTCGTAAGATTTATCGGTGTCGCCTTGTCTGTAGTTGCCGTATATTCCCAAATAAGCTCGTTTTTATCGTTCAATTTGTAAATTACAGAAATCTCCAAGTTTCCAGGCATTCCCTGCTCTCCGTCGGGGCTTAGCCGTGTAAACCTTACGCCCTCCCCCTCTGAGTCAGAATATTTTTCGCCCTTCCAAAGCATTTTTTCGTAGCGGCAAAAGCCTCCGTGAAGAGAATTAGCGCCATCATTTTTGTCAACCTCATAAGTTTTTCCATCAAGAGTAAAGCGGGAGCCTGCGATTCTGTTAGCGAACCGCCCGACAATCGCATTATGACTTGAAGTTCCTTTCTTCCAGCCTTCTAAAGTGTCAAATCCGAGCAGAATATCAATTTTTTCGCCAGTTTTTGAAGGCACAAGAATATTTGTAATCGTGCAGCCATAATTCATAGCCGAAAACGAAACAGTTCCCTTCGAGACTGTGTATAAAGTAATTTCATCATCTAATTTTCGCTCTTCTACCATAAAAAACTCCTATCCTAATCTATCCTTTTTAATTATTCAGAGAATTTACAAAGCTCTCAAAAGAACGCCGTCCTTCAGCGTCGCATTTATAAACACCAGCATGCTCCAGGACCTTGCTGAAAACATGACCGACTTCCTCTTTTAGAACGCTATCGGCTTTTTCCTCGCTCATTGAAGGAAAGTCGTATTTTTCTTTCAGTTCTTTTGCCCAAGGCCCGTGCTTTGAAAGATTTTCGTCTTTGGAAATATCCAAGCCTGCTCTGAGCGCTTTATTAAGATCAGAAAGCTCAGTTTTAAGCCGCCCTGGTAAAATCGCAAGCCCCATAACTTCAATTAAACCGATATTTTCTTTTTTGATATGATGAAGCTCTGCGTGCGGATGAAAGACTCCAAGCGGATGTTCTTCTGTCGTAATGTTGTTACGCAAAACCAAGTCCAGCTCAAAAAGCTCTCCCCTGCGACGGGCAATCGGATTTAGCGTATTGTGTTTTTCACCGTCAGTCTCGGCAAAAATAAAGGCTTTTTCGTCCGTGTAGCTTCGCCACTTTTGCAAAACAAGATCAGAAAGCTCAACAAGCCGTTCTTTTTTTTCGCTTGTAAGGCGGATAACGCTCATCGGCCATTTTACAATTGCGCATTTTATGTCAGAAAAGCCGTTTACGGAGAATTCTTTTTCGATTGGGGCACGAGCCATAGCAAATTCATAAGCTCCCCCCTGAAAATGGTCGTGTGTCAAAATTGAGCCGCCGACAATTGGTAAGTCCGCATTGCTTCCAATCGTATAGTGGGGAAATTTTTCGACAAAATCCAAGAGCCTCTCAAATGTTTTTTTTGAAATAAGCATTGGAGTATGCTCAAAACTAAAGACAATGCAGTGCTCGTTGTAGTAAACATAAGGAGAATACTGAAAGCCCCAGGTTTCGCCAGACAATTCGATTGGAATGATTCTGTGATTATTACGCGCAGGATGATTTAACCGGCCCCGATAGCCAACATTTTCCTTACACAGAAGGCATTTCGGATACCCCGCCTGTTTCATCAGTTTTGCGGCAGCAATAGCCTTAGGGTCTTTTTCGGGCTTTGAAAGGTTTATAGTAATATCCATATCCCCATAGGGAGTTCTTGACAGCCACTTTAAGTCCTTACAAACCCGGTAACGGCGGATATAGTCAGAGTCATTGGAAAGCTTATAAAAAAAGTCCGTAGCTTTTTTTGGGTCTTTTTCGTATAGCGAGTAGAATTTCCTGGTGATATTGCTCGGTCGGTCGACAAAAACGCTCATAATCCTGCTGTCAAATAAATCACGGTAAACGACACCTTCTCCGCCAGTAAGATTTTTATCCGTGGCATAATCCAAAATATTTTTCAGGATTTCTTCAAGGTCACAAATCTCAACCTCCGGAAGAGAGCAAGCCTCCTCGTCATTTTCAAAGCCATCAAGATTTAAAAGAGACAAGATTTCGTTTTTCGCAAAGATTACATCTTCTTTTTCGATAAGGCCTGTTTTTACCGCATAAGAAACAAGCCTGTTAACTTCTGTAAAAATACTCATAAAAATGATTGTGCAACCGATTGCGCAAAATGTCAAGTACTACATTTTCATGCCGAATTTTTCCATTAATTTTGCGTGCAGGCCTTCTGTTTCACTGTCGTTCAAGCCAAGGCTCTGAGCATTTGTCAAATCCTTTAAAGCATTGTCAAAATCACCGATTTTATAATAAGAGACTGCCCGCCTGAAATGAGCGTGAGACTGATACTCATTAATTCTGATTGACTCGGAATAAGCGGCAATAGCCTCTTCATGCTTATTCATTATGCTCAAAACAATTCCAATGTAATAATAAGACCTGAAGCCATTCGGATCTGAAATTACGCTCGCCTGAAAATCTTCAAGGGAAGCCTGGTAATTGTTCTGCGCAAAGTACGCCATTCCCCTATGCTTGTGAATTACAGAAAGAACCGGTGCCGGAGGTGTCGGCTGGGAATTTAAGATTATGCTGTAAATTTCTACAGCCTTTTCAAGTTCTCCGTGGTTATGGGCCTGAATCGCCTCAAGAATCATATCATCGATTGTGCCGTGAACATAAGGAGAAACCCGGTTTATGCTCTTTGGCTCAAGATTTTCGATTTTTTTGCCACTTGAAGAAAGGGTAAGCTCATCTGCCTTTTCGTAAAACGCCTCTCTGCGGGCCTCAACCTCTCCCTGTAATTTTTTCTGATAGTCTCGAATTTCCTGAAAAATTATGTCCGCGAGGGTAAGGCTTGCGTTCATTGAGGCGAGTTTTCGCCGAAGCGGCATATCAAAAGGAGTAAATTCAGATTTATAGATTAACTCGTGCTCAACCTCTGCCCAAGCATCCTGCAAAATAGTTCTGATTTGGATTTCACACACAAGGCTTTCCGGAAGCGGAAGCTCACACCGTTCGGGCATACAGTCAGCCGGAATTGAAACCAAAACATGTACTGACTCATATCCGAATTCCCTAAAACTCTGCTGGGCTCCTTTATACTCTACTTCCTTAACTACAAAATTTTCCTTGATTTGCTTTTCAACCTCGCTCAAATCCTCAAGAAAAGCACAGATAACGCGGATTCCCATCATATCCGTAAGCTCAACGAAATTATTTTTTTCTGCTTCATCAGATTTTAAGCGCAAGACCTTTCTGTAATAGCTGTTAAAAGATTTAACTCTTGATTTATATGTTGGATTTGATGCTAATTTTATTGTTTTACGAAGTTTTTCTTCGATTTTTGTCATAATTTCTGACAAAACTGGCTTGTAAGACTCGTAAGTAGCTTTAATATTATTCTTGCTCGGCATTGAATTTACAAAATTTTCCATAAAGATTATTTTAACACAGATTTTTATAAAAGCAAGAAAATAAAAAAAAAACCGCCTGCATTTTGCAAGCGGTTTAGGATTAGAAGAATCTAATCAATTATTTTGCGTCAGCAGCCTGACCACCGTTAGACTGAGCTGCAGAATCACTATTTGCGTCAATAGTTGGAGTGAAGTTCTCTTCTGTAGCCATCTTCTGTCGTTCGATGTATCTGTTAACCTGTTTGTTACCAAATCGAGACATTTCAAGAGCCTGTCGAGCATTCTCTTTGCGTCCGATGATACCCCAAAGGTCTTCATCTGCGATGTCGCGTTCTGTTTCAAGATTTGCTTTATCGTAAATGATTTTTACATTCTTGAAGTATCCAATGTAGTCATCACCAATGTGAGCTGCATCACGGCAAATCTGGAAGCCTTCGAATTTAACGAATGGCTCGCCACGAGGATAGATTGGGTAAACACGGATTTCGCGAGTGCGAACTTCTGTGATGTATTCTGGGTTGTTCCATTCAAGAGTTTTCCAACCGTCGAATCCGAGGTAACCCATAAAGTAGCGGCGTACAACATTGTCGTTGTCAGAAAGAAGTACATAAAGTGCGTGTGGGAAGTTCATACCCATTGTTGTAACAGCAACCTTTTTGAGTGTACCAACATTCTTAACAAGACCGTAAGCTGGCTGATCTTTGTTTGATGGATCGTCTGATTCAAACAACCATTTTGGTCCTGAAGATTCGCCTTCGCTGCTCTCTGAAGCCTGTCGGTTACCAGAATCATCTGCTACTGCATAAGGCTCGTAAGCTGGAATCTGGAATGGAGGAACGATTTTAGCATTTGCGTTGTAAGCACCTGTTGGGAATACAACTCGAACACCCATAACCTCACCAAACTGCTTAGATGGAGCAGCTTTTACCTGAGACTGAGCCAAGCTTGAAACATTTCGAGCAGAACTGTTGAGAACTACTTCCCATTCTGGAAGTGCGAGAGAAGACTTCATGAGCTCTTTCTGTTTTGAGTCGAAAGATGCACCAGCTGCCTTTGCATAATCCATAATGGTTCGCTTGTTCTGGTTGTTTGTTTTTTCACCGTCGTAGTCCTCTGGATAAACGGCGATGTCCGCAGTAAGCGTTGAGAAATCGATAAGAGTTCTTTCTTCTGCGAAAGATGAAAGACCGACGATTGTCATCAATGCTGCTGATAAAACCAAAGTTTTCTTCATTTTTGAAGCTCCTTTTATCAATATGATGTAGCCTTGTATATCCTACAGTATCTAATATAAAACGATTTTTGTCAACGAAAAAATTATATAATTTTCAGTCTTTTAAACTTAAATCAATAAAATTCCCGTCGATAAAAAGCTCTATATTTTTGATTTCTGTAAAATTTTTTCTGATGTTTTTTTTGAACAGCTCAACACTTTCCCCGATGTTTCTACTGCCACTTTCCTGCAAGACTGCCTCCTCAGAAAGCCCCACATATAGCGTTTTTCCACGCAAAAAGCAGTAATCCACCACAGTTCCGAGAGTAAAAAGCGGGCGGCCACGGTAAAAGGACGGACCTAAAATAAGCTCGTCGACATAGCAGGCAATTTTTCCCTGGACAGGATTTGAAGAGAGATAGCGGACCTCCTTCTGTGTCTTGTTGCTTCCTGAAACAGGGTAAATAAAGACCCGGCGGTTAGTCCCTAAATGAGACAAAATATGAATCAAAACAAAGAGAAAAACAATTGCCAGAAATGCAAAACCGATTTTTAAGAGGAGTTTTTTGTCTGAAAGAATAGCTTTATAATTCATAAACTAATGATTTGTAAATCCCCTTGAACGCTCGAAATGAGTTACGAAGGCGGACAGCCCATTATATATTCCCAGCGACATTTTTTGCAAGTATGAGTTGTCAGCCAGAAGCAGAGCTTCTTTTTCGTTTGAGAGGAAACCAACCTCAACAAGAACGGCCGGCATATTTGAATTTTTTACGACAAACCACTCCTCCGCCTTGATACCGCGGGGACTTGAAAGATTTCCTACCTGAGCTGAGATTCCGTCCATAATGAATTTTGCGATTAGAATGCTTTCGGTTGTGTACTCTTCTTCCATCATTGAATTCATGACATTGAAGAGATTTTTGTCAACATCGCCAGTTTTTTCGAGAACGGTGCGCCGGTAGCCCGGAGAAAGATACCAGACCTCATATCCGCTGGCTTTTTTGTCGAGAGAAGAATTTACATGAACTGAGACATACAAAATGGCCTCTTTTTCCCCCAGCTTTACGCCGTTTGCAATTTCTGTTCGCTCTGCAAGGGAAAGGAATTTATCAGTGTTGCGCGTCATAAGGATTTTTTTGTCAGGATAAGCCGATTTCAGGCGGGAATAGAGCATTTTTCCAACAGCAAGGTTAACATCCTTTTCTTTTACGGTGAAGGTTTTTCCGTTCACCTTGTGCGTCATCATAGCTCCCGGGTCTTTTCCGCCGTGACCAGGGTCAATTAAGATTGCTCCGATTTTAAATCCGTTTGAATTTTCGGCATTTTCACTCTTAAAAAGCTTGTTCGCACTGTCTAGAAATGCCTTCGTAACTAAAATTCCGCCGTCTTTTAAGAGAGGAGCGTCAACGAGAGCGAGTTTTTTGTAGTCCTGAAGTACGAAATTGTCGCCTGCGCGGAAAGAAAGCTGATGGCCATTTTTTTCGAGAAGACCAGAGCCGCTCAATGAGTCGTAGTAGACAGTCGCCCCGAGTTTTTCAGCCTCAGAGATGAGATTGAGATTCGCCGTCTGAGCGAAAATTGCCGTCGCAAGAGAGAAAATCGCAAAAAGTAAAAATAGTCGTCGGTTCATGATAATGAATTATTACAAATATTGTCGGCAAAATATAATGCCCCCTGAATGCCTCCCCTGAGGACTGCCTGCCAGAAAAGTTTTCCGTCAAGGGCCGGATGGTCAGGGTAAATTTCGTCAAATTTTTCGAGAGTTTTTCTAAGCGTCGTGTGATTCCAGTCCTTCAGCGAGTCAGCGAGAGGAATCAAGCTTTCAGGGAGACAGTCGATTGTCTTTTTACCGGCGGGAATTACAGAGCCCTCGCCTACGCTGCTTTTCGCACTTCCGTTCGGACTGAATGTGAATGCTGACGGAGGGAAGCCCTCTTCATCGCTCTCACATTCTCCGCGCAGAAATCGCTCGGTTTCAGCGTTGTTTTTTTCGAGCCGTAAGGTAATTGAAGAGACAGCCTCTTGTGCAGCCTTGTACGCCTGCTCGTGATTTATTCCCACTGCGATGATGTTTCCGCATTTTTCGACATTGTTGCGGGGAAAATTCACAACATCGCCCTCTTTTGTGCGTGGAAGGGCGTCACGGACTCCATAAATCTGCTTTACTTCGCTGAGACCGTAGATTTTTGAAACTCGTCCGGGAATAGAAAGCCAGGCCCGCTCAGCAGACACTAAGGTCGATGAAACTTCATAAAGCTCAAAGGGCTGAGCCTTTCCTTTTACAGATTGGTGCGGTTCCCAGGGAAGTGAAACTCTGTTTGAAAGGAGATAATCCGGCTCTAAGCCCAGCGAGATTTTCATCGCCTCTTCGGTGAGGTTCATTCCGCTTGAATAGGGAAAAGTCCATCCGCTCATATAGCCGCCTGAAAGTCTGGCAGCAATCTCTCCAATCATAGGACCGTTTTTCGTATATTTTATGTCTGCCTTCGCAACGCCGCAAGTCAAGCCCAGAGCCTTGATTCCGAGAGCGAAGGTTGCAATCAATTCGTTCTTAATTTTTGACGGAACCTTTGAAGGCATGGAATGTCCCATTTCGATAAAATACGGAGGATAAAAAATGTGCCTGTCTGCAAAGCCCGTAATTGTGAGCGTTCCCTTGTAGACGATTGAGTCGATTGAAAACTCCTGTCCTTCCATAAAATCTTCAAAAATCGCACGGCTGCTTCTGGAATTTTTTATTGCGGATTTGACAGAGGTGTTGAATTCATTCTGATTACGAACCAGACGGCAACCGCGACCGCCCATATTGTCGCATGGCTTTACGACCTTCGGAAAATCAATGTTAGAGGCAGGCAAAGGCTGAGTCAGGAAAGTCTTATCCAATTCTATGAATTTCGGGCTTGGAACACCTTCTTTTTCGAAGCACTCTCTCATACGGACCTTGTCACTTGCGTTCAATGCAGCTTCAAATGAGTGCGCGGGAAGTCCTAAATTTTCTGCGACATAGGAAACGCTTGCCGAAAAGTCAGTTCCTGCGGTAAAAACTCCCTTTAACTCGCCCTTTTCATTCAATTCTTTTGCCAAATCAAGAAGAGCCGGCCTGTCTTTTAAATCGACGGGGTAAAATTCATCTGCGAGAGGGACGGCAACGGCATTTTTATTTGCATCTACAACGACGGCCTTAAAGCCTAAGTGTTTTGCGGCGTTTATCGCAGGAGTCTGCATGAGACCCGCACCTAAAATCAGGATTTTTTTATTTTTTAGTCCTAACATAAAACTCCCCTAGAATCCAAATTTTCTTGAGCTTACGCTCATCAAAAGTCCTACGCTCATCATACTCATCCAGAGAGACGAGCCGCCATAACTCAAAAATAAGAGCGGAATTCCTGTAATGGGCATAATTCCCATAACCATTCCGACATTTACCATAAAATGGAAAGCGAACATCCCTAAAATTCCTGTCGCTATGAGCATGCCAAAGGTGTTTGTAGAATTCTTTATGATAAAAATCGTTCGCAATAAAATCAGAAAATACAGGGCAAAAACCGCCATACAGCCGACAAAGCCAAGTTCTTCTGAAAGAATACTGAAAATAAAGTCGGTGCTTTGCTCAGGCAGAAACCGATAATGACTCTGAGTTCCCTGCAAATAGCCACGGCCAAGCAGGGAGCCTGAGCCAATCGCAGTTTTTGACTGAATGATATTCCAGCCGGCACCAAGTCTGTCTGCATAGGGGTCAATAAAAACGATTAGTCGCATAACCTGATAATCTTTCAAGACCTTTCCGGCAAAATACGAAAGAATTAAAGAACCGCAGAAAATCGCTGCAAAATATGTAATCCAGTAAAAATATCTGTTGTGGCGGTAGAAAAACATACCGAGAACGGCCAGAATACCGACCGAACCGCTGGCAAAAATCAGAATCAGGCGCAAAGTTCTGTTCGTAAGGATTCGGACAAAAACAAATGAGCCATGGGCAATCTTAGTTTCCCAAATCGGAAGCACAGTGAAAATGATTGTAAACATTCCGCCCAAAAAAACAAAAAGAATGTAGCGGACAGGAATTCCTGCGATAAAGGCCATAAAAAGGAAAATCGGAAAATAAACAAGGGCAGTTCCTAAATCAGGCTGGGCCAAAATCAAGCCCATAGGAATGAACATAATGCCAAGCGAAATAATGAATCTTTTTAACTGGTTCTGAGTTTTTTTTGTTCTGTCCAAGTACCAGGCCAAAAAAACTATAAAAATGATTTTGCAGAACTCAGAAGGCTGGATTCCGAAAGGTCCGAAACCGAGCCAGCTTCTCGCGCCATTTACATATCGACCGAAAAATTTAGTAAAAAGAAGTACGAAGCATGCGAAAATGAATAAGATAGGAGCATAACGGGCAATTCTTCTGTAATCTATAAGGGAAAGAGAGAGCATAAGAAGAAGCCCCGTTCCGCCCCAGACAATCTGCTTCAGATATTCGCTGGAAACATTCATTCCGTCAGAGTTAATTCCTGACGAATAAATAAAAAGGATTCCGAAGGTCACGAGAGCCGTAACGCAAAAAAAGAGGATAAAATCAAAAAAATTCAAAAACTTTAAATTCATTCTACTCTGCCCTTCCTCTTGCCCGTTTTCTGTCTTTGATTACGCTTCTTACGCTCGCCGGCAATGCCTCAACAGCTTCTTCATAAGTCTGATTCGCAAAAATTCCCTGAAAAATAATGTTAGTCGCATAGGGCGCCCACCACTCCCATTCATTTGCCGCCTCGACAAGAACGACAACGACAACCTGCTCCTCCCGCGGAGCATTGAAGGGTGCATAGCAAGCCATCCAAGAATGCCAGTGATCGATTGAGCCGACCTCGGCTGTACCAGTTTTTCCTGCAATCTGGACGACCTTGTTGTTAAGAGGAAAAGCCGGAGTTCCGTCTGTAATAGTGTAGCGCATTGCGTTCTGAACTTCACGCCAAACGGATTCATCAATATTAGACTCGTGTAAAATTTCAGGTTTTATTTCCTCAATAACTTCGTTAGTCGCAGGATCCCTGACTTCTTTTAAAAGATGGGGTCTGTAAATTTTACCTTCATTTGTAACCATTGCGACCATATTTGCGATATGAAGCGGAGTGACAAGCGTATATCCCTGACCAATGGACATATTCATAGTGTCACCGCCGAGCCATTTTTGGTGATATTTTCGCTCTTTCCATGGTGCCGTAGGAACGAAGCCTGCTTGCTGGGCTGGTAAATCGATGTTCAGGCTTTCCCCAAAGCCGAATTCCTTTGCGTATGAAGAAATTTTATCGACACCAAGATAATCACGGCCAACAACCCAATAATAAACATCACAGGACTGTGCGAGAGCATCTTTCATATTAAGATAGCCATGCCCCCATTTTTGGTGGCAGTGGAAAATTCTGTTTCCGTAGTCAACTCGTCCAGTACACTCAATGTCTTTTGCAGAAGAAAAGGCCTTTTCAGCGAGCATTGCCGTGGACATTATGATTTTAAAAGTAGAAGCCGGAGGATAAGCGGCATTCACGACACGATTTAGAAGAGGACGGTTTTTATCTTCGGCAAGCTTATTGTACTGGCTGGCAGCGTTATCATCATTAAAAAGATTCTGATCATAAAACGGATAGGAAACCATAGCCAGGATTTCACCATCACTAGGGCGAAGAACTACAGCCGCCCCGATTCGCTCTCCAAGAGCTTTTTCAGCAAGCTCCTGAATACGCATATCTATCGTCAGCACAAGATTCTTACCCATTTGCGGCGGCTCGATAATCGGCTTGTCAGAAAGGATTCGCCCGCGGGCATCGATTGTCCGGCTTTCACGCCCCTGGATTCCCTGAAGGCGCAAATCATATTGCTTTTCGATGCCTGTCTTACCAACTACGGATTTATTTGAATAAACCTTCCGGCCTTTTTCATCCGCAATATTGTACATAGCCTTTATTTCTTCATTCGTAATATCACCGACATAGCCTACGACATGGGCGATGGAACCTGTCTCTACATAGTTTCGGATTGGCTTGTTGCGCCAGGAAACGCCGGGCAAATCAGTCGCATTTTCCGCAATATTTGAAATCACAGAAAAAGGAACATTTGAGCGGACCTCAAGTGCCGTATATGAACGGCGCAGATTTTTAGGAACTCTTTTATCAATTTCGTTTTTAGAGATTCCAAGATAAGAAGCAAGACGGGAAGCAACAGAATCATAGTGCCCGATTGGGATTTCTGCGGGAATCAAGTCAACAGCGAAGGAGTCGGTGTTGATGACCATAGGCATAGTCGCGTTTCTGTCAAAGATTTCGCCACGCTGAGCGTCAATAGTCCTTACCTGACTTGAAATTGTCTGAGCCTGCTTTCTGTATTGAGCGCCCTCAACGACCTGAAGCGAAAAAAGCTTTAGGGCATAAACAAGAAAAAGAACGGCAATCAGAAAGCCCAGAATCACGACTTTTGCGCCCGTCTCAACGGATCCGTTTTCAGTTCCAAAATATTTTGCCATTCCACAGCTCCTTATGAAATCTTTTCAGGGTCAAGCAAAATCACATTGCTGAAAACATCCAGAAATTTAAAAACC
>FLNY01004583.1_pt1 | contig 23831 bp, 26 predicted proteins | sample 1140381 | NCBI WGS metagenome assembly FLNY01 (sample SAMEA3878172, study PRJEB12797) | bioreactor metagenome | biome: Moose rumen | place: Sweden | collected 2011-10
GGTGTTACCTATATGCCGGAAGTCTATAAACTAGCTAAGGTTAGAATGTTGCAAGGGGCAACTGACGAATCAGCGAATGTACGGGTCTAGACTCCTAGAATGCAGAAATGTATTCACCGCTAATAGCGGCGCAAGTGAGGTTGAGTAAAAATGAACGTTATGAAAAACCTTATAATGTTACAGGCATTATCAAGCTTGCAGGCTCAAAGTTGAAACCTAAGGCTAAATGCACAGATAGGGTAATTGGAACAAGGAAAGGCGCGGAGTTGGAAACAATTTGCGGGCGAAGAAAATAAGCCGCTTAATCCGCGCTGAAAAGTAGAGCTCGAACCTAAGAAATTTCTGTAATGGAAATGGAGGAATGGGCTCAAGTCTTTGACAACTAAATAAATCAATCAATCGAATAAGGATTCGAGCAAGACAAAAAGGACGCCCCGAAAGGAGGCGGAACCTTATGACTGAAAGCAACATTTACAGCGAATTATACGAGCGGGCAAAACGCGGCGACACTTTCAAAAATTTAATGCAGATAGTCATAAGCCGTGAAAATATCCTGCTTGCGTACAGAAACATTAAAAACAACACCGGCAGTACAACTGCAGGTACAGACAAACTTACAATCAATGACATTAAAAATTTGACGATAAACGAAGTTGTAGAAAAAGTAAGATACATTCTTGACGGCACAAAACACGGTTACCGCCCAAAACCAATCAGGCGGAAGTACATACCTAAGCCGAATGGTGACCTACGCCCGCTGGGTATACCGTGCATTTGGGACAGACTAATTCAGCAATGTTTCAAGCAAGTATTAGAGCCAATATGTGAGGCAAAATTCAGCAAACACAGTTATGGATTCAGACCAAACAAATCAACAGAAAACGCAATAGCTGACACAATGCAACGAATCAACAGAGGGCACTTACATTTTGTAATTGAGTTTGACATTAAGAAATTTTTCGACAACGTGAATCACTCAAAATTAATTCGTCAAATGTGGACACTTGGAATCAGGGATAAAAAGCTACTGTACAACATTAGACAAATTTTAAAGGCACCAATTAAAGAAAAACACAAGCTGATATTCCCCCATAAAGGCACGCCACAGGGCGGAATAATTTCACCGCTTTTAGCCAATATTGTACTAAACGAGCTTGACCACTGGGTAGAAAGCAACTGGGAAGAAAACCTTACAATCTACAAATACAGCCACCAGTTAAACAACAAAGGCACTGTCATAAAATCTGCAGGTTATAAAGCAATGCGTAAAACAAAGCTAAAAGAAATGTATATAGTAAGATACGCGGACGACTTCAGAATATTTTGTAGAACGAAAACAGCGGCAGAGAAAACCAAAATTGCAATTACGCAATGGCTACAAGAACGTCTAAAGTTGGAAGTATCGCCGGATAAAACGCGAGTGGTAAACGTCAAGAAAAAGTATTCAGAATTTCTGGGATTCAAAATCAAAGTACACCCCAAAGGCAAAAAGTTAGTAACTGAATCACATATCGCAGGCAAGAAAATTAAATCAGTAACGCAGAAACTGAAAAAGCAAATAAAGCACATACAACGCCCGAGACCTAAAGTTAGACTCACTGATGAAATCTGGCAGTACAACTTAATGGTTAGGGGAATTCAAAACTACTATCAAATTGCGACTCACATTAACATTGATTGTAAGAAAATAAGCAGAGCAGTCAACACAGTAATTAAAAATCGCCTAGAAGTCAGCCGAACAGGGCGCAAGCTCACAAAAGCTGAAAAGGCGCGGTATGGAAAATCTAAGCAGTTAAGGTACGTAGCAGACGAGCCACTTTACCCGATAGGTTACGTACAGCACAAAAGCCCAATGAATAAAACCGTAACAGCATACACTTCAGAAACAGGCACAATAAATATTAAACTTTTACAACAGCCGCTGTACGGGCGCAGTATAGAATACACGGACAACCGAATATCGCTATACAACGCGCAAAAGGGAAAATGTGCAGTAACTGGCAGAGAGTTTCTAACAGCTGAAGAAATTTACTGCCACCATATCAAGCCAAAAAGCAAAGGCGGTACTGATGAATACGAAAATTTAATTCTAGTAACAGACAAGGTACATAAACTTATACATTCAACCAAAACTGAAACTATTGCTAGATATTTGAAAGACTGCGAACCCAACATTGAAAAACTTAACAACTTGAGAAAATTAGCTGGAAATGAAATTTTAAGTTAGATTGATTAGATTTAAATTTAGTTGGCAAAGATGGAACGCCGTATGAAGGGAAACTTTCACGTACGGTGTGGAGTGGGGGAAAAGGCGGTGATAACCTCAAAGCCTTACCTATCGCTATTAACGATTGAGGCGGAAAATTCGCCGATTGAAATTTTGTTTATGAATTCAATAAAATTATCAGAAAATGTGGCGTGGCTCGATCCAATAGTTATGAATACCAAACAGCAAATAATTGAGGCGTTTACCGAATTAGAAAATGGAAATTTTATCAAAGAGCAAACAAATTATTGATACTTAAAAAAATTTTTTCTGAAGTACAGAATTATAAAAGGGCAGAGATTTTTTCCTGCCCTTTTTATTTTTTGTCTATTAATTAGACTGTATAATTTGCAAAAATTGGCGGCTTTGATATTGCTAAAAAATTATTTTGCCGTGTGTCCGCCGAAAATTTCAAATTACATTGTTTCCAGTTTTGCGTCAATATCAGAAATTTCTTGTGGCGTAAGTTGAATATTTCCTGCGCCGAAATTTTCTTTAAGTCTTGAAATTTTTCTTTGTTCTATTTTAAATTCTTCAATTTATTTTAGATTTTGAAAAAGTGAATCGTCAACCGGTTCAAGCCATTCAGTAGTAACGCCTTTAACTTGTTGCATTAAAGCAATATGCTGAAAACTGGAATTTGGAGCCGCGCCGTGCCAATGTTTAACGCCCGCCGGAATTGTGGCAGTTTGTCCGGGTAAAAGTTCCTGCGGTTCTTCGCCCCAAATTTGATAATAACCGCGCCCTGCCGCCGCAACCAAAATTTGGCAAGATTTATGGTGAATGTGCCAAAAAGTATGTGCGCCGTGCGCAAAAGTTACATTGAAGACTGGAAGATTTTTATCTTTTGAAAGATTTGAAATGTAACTTTGCCCCGTGAAATATTTTGCGTAAGTGTCGTTAGTTTCACCTATTGGTTGAACTGCGCCGCCGATTCTTGCAAGTTCTTTCAAAATTGATTCTGATTCAGCCTGTGAAGGTTGCGCCGCAAAACTTGTATTCGTAAAAAAAATCGACGTGCCCAAAATGCCCGCCGCAATAATTTTAGAAATTTTCATTTGTATTTACCTTTTAAATATTTTTCTTTGCCCAATTTGCAACTTCAGATTCAGAATTTTTAGCCTCCGCGCCGTGAATTGCCAAGCCGTTTACAACAATAGCATTCGACGCAATTTTTTTTATAAAACCGATACTGCCGCCTAAGCCGCTGCCTTCGTGCGTTGAGAACGGAATAATTTTTTTGCCGCCGAAATTATATTTTTCAAGGAAAGTAGCAACAGCCATTGGCGGCGCGCCCCACCAGCAAGGATAACCCAAAAAAATTGTGTCGTATTCGTCGATACTCGGCAGATAATTTTTAAGTTCGGGACGTGCTTTTTGTCTAAGTTCATCCTTTGCAACGTTGGTACATTCGGTATAATCGACGGGATAATTTTTTACAGTGTCAATTTCAAAAAGTTCGCCGCCTACCGTCTTTTGAATAAATTCTGCAACAATTTCGGTATTGCCTTTCGCAAGATTTTTTATACTGCCGTTGACATAATTTTGACCTTTGCGGGAATAGTACGCAATTAAAATTTTCGCCATAATTTACGCCCCCAAAATATGTTTGTCAGAAATAATAAAGTGCGAAGTACGCGCCGCAATAAGCCATTTGCCGTCAACTTTTTTGTAAGTGTCCTCGTACCAAATGAAATTGTCGCTGATAAATTCTTTGCCGTCTTCTTCAGTAACAAGCGCGGCGCGGCAGTACAAAATACCGCTTGCGTTATCGCCGTCAACTTTAATGACGTGTTGCCCGTTTTGATGGTGCGAACGTTTCACAGCCACCGTAAATTGGCTGAAAACTTTTTCCAATTCTTCGACGCCGTGAATATCAAACGCCAAAGTATCGCCCATAAAAACTTTAACGTGAGTATCTTTTGTAAAAAGTGCCATTTGCGCCGGTACGTTAATTTCTAAATTTGAAAACTTCCCGACCAATTCTTGAATTTCCATTTTTGCCTGCATTTCTTCCAAAGTCATTTTTAAAACCTCCAATTTATTTTAATCCCAAAGATTGAAAAAGCCCCATTAAACCTTGCGCGGCAACGTCTTTAATAATTTTGCCGTCTTCATTAAAATAATAAAAATTCATACAGCTGAAAGAAAATTTTTTGCCGCTTGCCGGAAAATTCATAAAGTCGCCGTCGTGCGTGCCGGAGCAAATCCAACTTACCGCAATTTTATCATCTTCCGCCGCTATATCGACAACCTGCCAATGTATATCTGAAAAACTTTTGCGCATAAATTCCACAACAGAAAGATAACCCGCGCCGCCGTAAAGTTTTTCGTCAGAAATTAAGCTTGCAAATTCTGCTTTTGCGTCAATCAATTCTTCAGCAAGTTTTTTGTCGCAGTTGTTGATACAATCTTTGAAACGCTCGATATTTTTTTGTTGCGCTCAATTTTGTTCATCTTATCGTCTCAAATCATTTTTACAATTCGCGCAGGGTTGCCGACTGCAACCGCGTTATCGGGAATATCTTTTGTAACGATCGAGCCTGTGCCGATAATTGCATTTTCACCGATTGTTACGCCCGGCAAAATATTTACCCGCGCTCCTATCCACGCGTTTTTCTTTATCAAAATTTCTTTCGTCATAATGACGCGGATATTTTGCGGCTCGTGATTGACTGTAAAAAGTCCAACTTCCGGTCCCAACATTACGCCTTCTTCAATCGTGATTGTTCCAACTGACATTACTGTGAGTCCGTGATTTGCGAAAACATTTTTACCGAGAAAAACACGGCAAGCACAATCAATTTGAAAGGGCGGCGTCAAAAATGTATTTTCCGGCAAATTGCCGTTAAAAAGTTCTTTTTCAAGTTGCAAAATTTTTTCTTTGTCAACAGGATCTGCCAAATTAATTTCGTGGCAAATGTGCGCACAACGGTTAAATTCTGTATGTGCCTCGCGCTGATAATCTTCGTCCAAAATATGATAATGTTTGCCTTCGCGCAGATTTTCAAATACGCTCATTTTTTATCAAGTCCTTTTTCGTGCAACCATTTTTCAACCAAATTTGCAAGCTCTTGATTATTTAAATCGCCCATCAAAAAGTGCGTGTTGCCTGTCAAGCCAACTTTTGGAAGTTCAACAAGTGTAGCGTCGCCGCCGTGACGATTTATCGCCGCCACAAATTTTTTCGCCATATCTAATTCAGTACCCCATTTGTTCATTCCGACGTGGCTTGAATTTACATCTATGTTATCGCCGTAATAAAGCACGATAGGAATTTTGGTAAGTTTCATAAAATCTTCAAGCGGTACGCCCATTGCACTTGCACCAATAGGCGGACACATTGAAGGAATTGCTTCGGGAACTTCTCCTTCAGGAAATACAAAGGGAGTTCCGCCCGGCTCGAAGGCTACAATCGCTTTTACGTTGTCAGTGCGAAAAACTGTACGCCAACAAACAGTCCCGCCCATCGAGTGTCCCGCCAGTATAGCAGGACCAACTTTATCAAAAAGCGCGGCAAGTGCATCAGCGTTTAAATCGTTGTCAAGCTCGCCTGTATAAGTTGTCCAACTGCGTTCAAATTGATTAAAAGATTCTGCGTCTTTTGGAAAAGCGGCGTTGTCAAAAACGTGCGGAGTATCGCCTTCAAAAGTTCCGACGCGCGATAAAATGAATAAAGTTTTATCGTAGTAAAGCGGATTACCTGCCCAAGGATTTGCATCACCGGCGGCTTCAGTTGCAAGCCCCGCCTCTCCAATGCGCGGTTGATCTACCAAATAAACGCCGTAACCTTTGCGCAGGAAAATATTTTGAAAACCTTCCCGCCCGTCCGGCGTAGTTTCCCAAGTGCGCTTAGATTGTGCGCCGCCGTGTTGAAAAATTATTGGATATTTTTTTGCTTTTACGGGTATTTGATAGAAAGTGTACAAGTGGTCGCCATAAGCGTATTGCCCGTCCGGCGAAAGAAAATTATCCTGTGAAAAAGTGCCGGAATGTTTAATTGTTTTACCGCCAACTGCAAAACTGCCCTGCTCCGCAATTACAATAGGCTTATTTGTTTTAGCCGCGTCAACATTCGCCGCCGTCAAAATTCCTGCTGATAAAGCAAACGCCAAAATGGCATTTCTTAAAAATTTTTTGTTCATAGTAAAACCTCAATGAGTTTTTTTCAAATATTGTAAATCGCCGTACCAGTAACTTGCAGTAGTGCCGCCGTCAATCAGAAAATCTGCGCCGCTGATAAATCTGCCGCGACTGCTCATTAAAAATTCTGCCAAATCGCCAACTTCATCGGGCGTACCTGCGCGACCGGCGGGCGAGGCTTTTAACATATTGCGGTAACCTTCGCCACGCGGTCCTTTCAATTCGTCAGCGGCAAGCGGCGTGATAATTATACCCGGACTGATTGAGTTGACAGTTGCGCCGCGTTTGCCCCAACGTGTAGCCTCATACATGACACGCAAAACATTACAGCGTTTTGAATATTGGTACGCCTTCAAAGTGTCGGTAATTTCTTTGATAAAATCCAGTTCCAAAAGTTTTTCAGTAGGTGAAGTTGCAAGCGCGGTATTTTGCTCTTCAGAAAGTGCGCCGAGCCTGTGTCCACTTTGTGAAGAAATTATGACACCCGAGCCGCCGTCCGAAATAATTTTTCCAAATTCTTCAAGCAAAACTGCAGTGCCATACAAGTCAACTTTCAAAATCGCTGAAACGGGAGCTTGTGAAGGCGAAACACCCGCCGCGTTAATCAAATTTTTTACTGCGCCGAATTTTTGTGAATGCTCCACCAAATTTAAAATTGATTCACGACTGGAAATGTCAACTGCAACTGTCGAAGTTTCAAATCCCGCGTTTTCCAAAATTTCTGCCGCCGCGTTTGCCGCCTCAATTTTTAAATCGCCCAAAACTACGTGTTTACCTGCACCGACGCGCCGCGCTATTGCCTGCCCGATACTGCCACTGCCGATTAATACAACAACTTCTTTCATTTGAAAACCTCCAATTTTGTAAAAAATCCCTAGTCCTTAGCCCTTAACCCCTAACCCTTAATAAGTTGACGCCTTGCCAAAAATTAAAATCCAACTGCCGGAAATTTTTTCAACGTCAAAGGCAAGTTGCAACCGCCAAGTATTTTTTCTGCCGCCGAAAACTGCCGCCTCAACTTTGGATTGTCCAATTAATTTTCCCGCGTTGACATCGACAAAAATATTTTCTGTAAGCTCCGAAAAATAATTCAATTCGCCTTCACGAACGCAACGCAGATATTCTTTTTTCGGCTGATTCATTCCCGTCATATGAGTTAAAATAAATTCGTCAGCGTGAATTTTTTCAAGCGTCGAAATATCTTTTGTCAAAAGTGCTTGCCACATTTCGTGATACAAATTTTTCAGTTGCTGTTCATCATTCATTGAAAATTTTTCCTCCGCCGAAATTGGTTTAAAAAAAAACAGTCCCGCCGCTAAAATTACAGCGGCAACTGTTACAAAAAATTTTTTTATCTTAATCAACGTTAATTAATTCATATTGAGGATTTCCGAGCTTAGCCTCAGCCATTGCGGAAAGTTGCCGTAAACCTGCGCGAGTTTCGATTCTTTCTTTTAAATCGTGGCTGTCGTGCGCGGCGTAAACCATATCTGCGCAAGCTTGATCTACTGCCAAAATATCTGTCGAGGCGCAAATACCAATATCAGCCATTGTAGGTTCAGCCGCAGTAATTCCGGCGCAGTCACAGTCAACACTCATTCTGCGCATAACATTTATAAAGACAATGTGCTTGCCAAAATAATTGCAAGTTGCGTTTGCGCTGTCGCACATAAGCTCCATAAAAACTTCTTTCATTGGCCATTCAAGATAATTTTCCGGAACAGTTACACCTAAGCCGTGAACTTGAGCTTTTCCTTTGTGTCCGGAGGCGTTGCCAATACCGATATTTTTCATGGAGCCGCCAAATCCGCCCATTGCATGTCCCTTAAAGTGCGTCAAAACAATCAATGAATCATAATCTGCCAAATGTGCGCCCATTGAAACGTACTTCAAATGAAAACCGTTGCGAACGGGAAAATCAACCGTCTTTTCGTCTTCGTCCATAATGTCAACGTCGCAAAAAGTCCAGCCGTTTACCTTCAAAGTTTCGCGGTGTCCTTCAGTTGTGTAACGGTCGCCTTTGTAAAGCGTGTTACATTCCACAATTTTTGAATTTGGAACTTGTGCTTGAAAAGCCTGTACCATGTCACGCGGTAAAATGTTCGGTCCGTTTTTTTCGCCAGTGTGAAGTTTAATTCCAACTTTGCCATAAATATTTTCGTTAATCATTTTGTAAAGTTTGATTAGACTTTCGGCGTCAATTTTTTTGGTGAAGTAAACTTTCGCCGCCGTGCCGCTGTAGTTTGTACCGGTAACATTTTTACTGCCGATAACCGGTGCTTGAATAATTTCAGCCATTTTAAATTAACCCTCCTTAAAAGTTGCACAAAATTTAATTTAAATTTACAATAACATTATAAATTGCGGCAGTTACTTTCTGTCAAGAAAAATTTTGGAGGAATTTTAATGTATGGAATGAAAGAAGTTTGCCAAAAAGTTGGAATGAATTATTCAACTTTGAAATTTTATTGTAATGAAGGGCTTATCCCAAATGTCAAGCGCGATAAAAATAATCGCAGGATTTTTGATGATAAGGACGTTGAATGGATAAAAAATCTTTCTTGCCTTAAAAATTGTAACTTGAGTATTGACGAAATGAAAATTTATCTTGCAATGTGTTTGGAAGGAAATAAAACTATTCCGGAACGAAAAATTATGCTGTCGCAAAAACAATCTGAACTGAAAGAAAAAATCGCCATACTTGAAGACGCCGTTACTTACATTGACTGGAAACAAAATCTGTATGACGAAATTTTAAGCGGCAAAATTAATTACACCAGCATTTTTAAAAATTAACAAAGTGTGTCCTTATCAAAAAAACCGCCCATTTCGAGCGGTTTTTTATCTTGAAAAAATTTCTTCTTTGCCAATGTACAAGTAAAAATTTCCGGCATTTGATGAAAGTTTTATGACGCCGAAAATTTTTTCAGTTTCTCCAAAACGCGGCGGTTCCAATTCTTCTTCGATATTTAACGCCGCTGAAATTCTTACAATTACATGACCGGTTGCAACGTTCAAAAGTTCGGATACGGCGTCAAAATCTTCATGAATTGAATTAAGTTTAAAATGTTCGTAACGTTCGGCAATTTCATGAAACATTTTTTTTTCTGCCAAAACTCCAACTACAAAAGAAATTTCGCCGTCGATTTTTATGCTTGCGCCGAAATTTGCTTTTTGGGGCAACTGTAATGCTGAATCAATTTCAACGGCAGAATTTAAACCTTCAGATAAATATTCATGCATGCATTTAAAAACATTCAAGGCTAATTGATAATCGAGTTGAATAACTTCGCGCAGATTTTCATAGCAAGCGGCAAAATCTTTCTCTTGAGCGAAAATGACGGGCGTCATTTGTCCTCGCCGCCTTCTTCAAGTGCTTGTAATTCTTTTGCCTCCTCTTCAGCTTTTTTCAAATTTTTAATTCTGGCTCTGCGGATTGTTTCTACTGCGCGGACAATTTGGTCTTTGGTGTAGGGTTTTTGGATAAAATCTATTGCGCCCATTTTGAGAGTTTGCATTAATTTTTGGGGAGTGCCGGCTGAAGAAAGCATAACTATTGGAACGTAGGGGCTAATTTCACGAATTGTTTGCAGTGCCTCAATTCCGCCGACTTCCGGCATTACTATATCTAAAATTATTCCGTCCGGTTCATGTTCTAAATCAAGACTTATTGCCTCTTTGCCGTTTGACGCCTCGATAACTTCACAGCCCAGCTTTTCAAGTTCGTCGCGCAATTTTTTTCTTAAAAGTTTTGAATCATCTGCAATTAAAAGGCGCATTTGTTTATTATTAATCAATTTTATTGGTGTACCTGTCGAAGTTTGTCCGTCTTGATTTTCTGTAGTGTCCATTAGGCATCCCTCCTACAAATTTAATGTCAACTTTTTGGCAATTCTAACATTCACTTAAAAAAAGTGCAAGTTTTTGGGGATTAAACTTTTCCTGCGAAGTAAATTATTTTTACATTTTCCGGAGGGAAATTTTTGCCCGTCATTTCCAAAAAAACTTTTTCATAATGTTGTTGCCATTCTTTCTGCGAAGTTTGAATATAAGTTTGATCTTCAATTATATTTAACAAAATTAAAATTGTGCGTTGGATTTTTGGAAAATTCATTTGATTCATATTGAACAGAAATGTAAACCTGTTGCCGAGCTGATAATATTTTTTTATCCAACTTTGAAAATCTGCGCCGGTTGAAATTTTTTCAAAAACTTTTTGCATTGAGTTTTTAATTTTTTCGATACTGTTTTTATTTGTGGCAGAAAGTTTACTTTGCAATTCTTTTAAGTGCGCCTTAGCCTCAAACAAGTACAAAATTTTTCCGTCAGCTGAAGTGGCTATTGCGTCCCAATGCGGCTGATTTTTTGCCCAAAATGAAAATTTGTTTTCAAATTCTACTTTCGTTAATCCCAACACATTTGAAAAAATTTTTGATTCTCTTAGCTGATATTCTTTAAAAAATTCACTTGCCAGCGGCGATAGAAAAATTAATTTTGCACCGAAAATTTCTTGAAATTTTTCAGTGTAGGGATTTTCATTTACAATTTTTTGTACCCAAAATTTACTGCCTTTTTCGGCTTTTTCGTTTGAAGTGTTACTCATATTTATTCGCTTTTCCAATTTAATGAAGATTTTTTCCTTATATTTAAAAATGGAAGACTAGAGGGCGCATGAGACGCCCGCCGCACTTCGTTTTTGCTTGGGTCTTTAAATTACGGTAACGTGAGAAAACGCGGCTGGAATTTTAAATTACTGAAAACTTAAACGCGAAAAACACAGGCGGGCGAAAATTTTTTTCTTTGCTAGGCGTTTCTTTTTTTTGAAAAAAAGAAATGCCGACTTGTTAATTATTTAAAATTTTAAAATAAATCCTAAAATCTATTTTGCGGGAACTTTCGCACGTATAACAAACATTACCAAAACTAAGCAAGCGAAACTTACTGCAAGACCGAGCCAGCCATTTTGAGTAAAGCCGTCAACCAAAAATCCAACAATACAGCAAGCCGAAACTGTTAAAACGTACGGTACCTGCGTTGCAACGTGTTCAAGGTGGTTACACTGTGCGCCCGCCGATGCTAAAATTGTTGTGTCAGAAATTGGCGAGGCGTGATCTCCTCCAACTGCGCCCGACAAAATCGCCGCTATGCAAAGTACCAACATTTGATATGTTTCAGGCGTCAAATTTATTACAGCCATTGCTATTGGGATTAAAATTCCAAAAGTTCCCCAACTTGTACCCGTTGCAAAGGCAAGCCCTATCGCCACTAAGAAAAATATTACCGGCAAGAAAACTGCAAATTGCGAATGTTCATGTACAATCATTCCAACATAGCCGCCCAAATTTAAATAATCACTGCCACAAATTCCGGAAAGTGTCCACGCCAAGCACAAAATAAAAATCGCCGGAACCATTGCCTTAAAGCCCTGCGCGAAACATTCGCAAAAATCAACAAACTTAACAACGCCGCGCGGAATGTACAACAAGAAAATAAAAATCAACGCAATAAAACTACCCATAGCAAGCGCGGCTGAGGCGTCACAATCTGCAAAGGCGTCCGCTATAGATTTTCCGTCGTTAATTCCGCCGGTGTACAACATTCCGTAAACGCACGCCGCAATTAAAACCAACAGCGGTAAAACTAAATCAATAATCTTGCCGTTGCCGCCGGTATTTTGTTCAGTTTGTGCAGTGTCTTTGTATTCGTCGGGGATTTTAAATTCTTGTACAGATTTTCCCATTGTGGCATAATCCCTGCCGCTAACAATTATAAAAATCATAAAGCACATTGTCAAAATTGCGTAAAGATTGAAAGGAATTGTTTGCAGGAAAAGTGCAAAGCCGTCAATATCTGAACCTTCAGGCAGTGAAGAACCTACCGCCGCCGCCCAACTTGAAACCGGCGCAATTATACAAATTGGCGCGGCTGTTGAATCGATAATGTAAGCAAGTTTTGCGCGGGCAATTTTAAATTTATCAGTAACAGGGCGCATAACCGTTCCAACTGTCAAACAGTTAAAATAATCGTCGATAAAAATTAAAATTCCCAAAAATGCAGTTAAACCCAGCGCAGATTTTTTACCGGAAATAACGCGGCGTGCCCATTCGCCGTAAGCACGAGTCGCGCCGGATTTTGTAATAGCCGCGACCAATATTCCCAAAATTACAAGGAACGCCAAAATGTTGACGTTGCCGCCGACTTTACCAGCCATTATTTCAAAAAATTTTATGATTGACTGCAAAAAGTCTCCGCCGGTAAAAAGTAACGCGCCGGAAAATATTCCCAAAATCAGCGAAAAATAAACTTCCTTTGTTGCAAGTGCCAGCACGATTGTTATTATCGGCGGCAAAAGTGAAATTGCTGATGTTTCCAATTTTTAATCATCCTTCCAGTGATAACAAATATTGATACTTAATTTTTTAAATAATCATTGACTTTTCCATAGAAAATTTTTAATGAATTTTGATAAGCTTTACTTGCTCTTACTGCATTGGAAGTCCCCGTATAAGACACGAGCGTTTTATTTGTTCGAGCGTCGACTAAATTAAATGTGGTGCGCAGTTGCCAGCCAAATTTCCAAAATCCATAATTATCCACCGGATATTCTTTGTATCGAAAAATCTGACAAGTATGCTCCTTTCCTAAGTCATCAGTCCATTTATAAGTTTCGTAACCAATTTCTTTTCTGCCAATACCGAGTCTTGGTTCAGTCCACTGTGAAGTTCTTTCAAGACTATGGATTTTTCCTTCAACATAATAATCAACTGAAGAATTATTGTTTAATTCCGTAATAATGGTACAATTTTTTAAGGTATTGGCAGCTTCATTTTCCATAAGGAAATAGCAAGCTTTATTAATGTTATCGTCATTTTCGATTTTAGAATGCATCTTTATCAGGTCTAAAGATTCTATGGTATGAAAACCAATTTTTATATTGCCGCTCTGAACTTTGCCTATTCTTTTTGTTGCTTCAAGCAGATTTTCACAAAAAATTTTCTGAATATCTTTTTCTGAATTTGTTATTTCAACCCCGTTAGTTCCAATATACGGACCGTATGCAGTTATTGGTTCATCAACGTAAACTGCCAATTTATTTGCATTAATATCGTAAATGATACATTCAAATTCTGCCGTATGATAATTAAGTTTTTTTTCGGGAATTACATAATGTACATTTTCGCTAACTTCATCATGAATATAATCACCGTTTGGGCTGTCAATTTCTTGAGTATATTCACGTAAAGTAACATCAAATTCTTTTGAAGGAGAAATATATTCTGTCTCTTCAAAAATTCGATACCTTGATATTATATAGGCATCTGCGGCGGTTGCTTCATCGATTTTTTTTGCGCGCTCTGTTTCCAATTCAAATGAGCCGAGTAAATCTTTGTATTGGGTATAATCTATAACTGTATTTTTTTCACTTGTAAACGGTACTAACGGCAAGAAATTCGGCTTTTTAAAATTTTTTTTTAGTAAATTAATAAAATATTCGCCGCTAAGTTCCTCACTGAAAGAAGTTCTTTTGCCTATTATAATTTTTTTACTTTTTCTTTTGCTTTTTATGTAATCGTACAATTCTTGAATAGCAACTATATCCTTGTAAGTGACATCACGATGAAAACTGTTTATCGGCGGATAAACAATTATTTTTCTTTGTTTTGAAAGAATATCTGAAGTATTATCGTACCAAAAGAATCCGTCATAGGCGTAAACAGTATTATGAATAAAGATAATTAGCAAGAGCCAAAGCAAAAAATTTTTCAAAGTTTACACCTCTTTAATTCACGAAAAAATAATGTGCGCGGCAGGCGCGGCAATTAAAATACTTATAATTGTGCGCTCCAAAAATAAAATAAACAATTCCGGCAAATTGACAGGAATTTTTGAACCTAAAATCAAGCCGCCAACTTCAGAAAGATAAATCAACTGCGTAACAGAAATTACGGCTACGATAAATTTTGACATTGGAACGGTTATAGTTTTTGCGGCGATAATTGACGGCGTGAACATATCCGTAAAACCAACAATCATTGTTTTTGAAACTTCGGCGGCTTGCGGTATGTCCAAAATATTTAAAAGTGGCAAAAACGGCGCGCCCAATGTTTCAAAAAGTGTTGTATGATTAGCCAAAACTAATGCTAAAGTTCCAATGCACATTACAACCGGCAAAACTCCAAACCACATACCGGCGGCGTTTTTAATTGCATTTTCCATAAATTGTTCAAAGCCGCGATATTCGCCGACGCGCTGTTTTGCAAGTGCAAGCCCGTATTGCAACGACGAAGTATAACCTTCCGGCAATGTTTCGCCCATTGCTTTACCTGCTACAAGATATTCATCTTTTTTCAAAGAAAGCGGCGGGATTCTCGGCAAAACTAACGCGCACGCAATACCAATAGCGCAGATTAAAAGATAGTACGCGCCGAAATATTCCATTAAGCCGACCTGCGCGAGTACGACGATTGAAAAAGTTATCGATACTGCAGAAAAAGTTGTAGAAATAATAGCCGCCTCACGTTTTGAATAATAACCGCCTTCATATTGATTGGCAGTCAACATAACGCCAAGCGTACCGTCACCTATCCAACTTGTTATACAGTCAACAGCGGCACGCCCGGGAATTGTAAAGACAGGGCGCATTATTTTTGTAAGCATTGCGCCTATAAATTCCAAAAGTCCAAAATCTAACAAGAGCGGCAGTAACAAGCCCGCCAATAAAAATATTACAACCAAAACTGTAAGTAAGTCATTCAAAACAAAGCCGCCGTTATCAGGCGAAGTTATCAGCGAAATTATACCGCCGTTTTCATCGTCCGCACCAACTTTAAAATACGTCAGCCAAAGAAAAACCGCGCCAATAATTCTGATAACTACCCAAATTGCAGTTGTCGAAAAAGTATTTGCAACTATTGGATAAGTGGCAATAAAATTCGGTTTACCCAAAAAAATAACTCCCAATACAGCCGAAGTTGTAACGATAATCAGACATAACAGCGGCAAAAAATCGCCGATACTGTTGCTAATCAGATCAGCGATAATTTTTACTACTATTGTCCAGCTGTCGTTGTACTGTACGGGGATCATAAATAAAATTATTCCAACGATTGACGGCACTAAAAAGCCCGCCAGTGAGCCTTCCTTTTTTTGCTCCATGATTTTTAAAAATACTCCCTTCTTTGCTAGATGGTTAGATGGTCAGATTGTCAGATGACTAGTTACTAACCATCTAGTCATCTAGTCATCTAGTCATCTAAAAACTAGGGCGTATTTTATAACAAAAATCTTTCAACCGCAATATTATTTTAAAGCCTAAAGGCTTAGGATTTTTTAAAAAGTTTTAAGATATAACAAGTCGGCATTTTAAAACGAAGTGCGGCGGGCGTCTAACGCGCCTTTTAATTCTCCATTTGTTAACATACTCTAGGAATAAAAAAAATATTTTTAAAATTTATTCGTGGACTTCATCTGAAGAATATCTCACATAACAAGCCTTTCCATTTTCTTTGGATTGATAAAGAGCCTTATCAGCCAAAAGGTACAGCTTTTTAAAATCATAATCGCCGGCGTCCGTACCAATTCCAATACTGCAAGAAAAATGTTCAGCGGGACCAACTTTCAAAATTGCAAGTTCATGAAGAATTTCTTTGGAAATTTCGTCTGAACGTTTTAAGAAATCTGCGGACATATCCGGCATAAAAACCATAAATTCATCGCCGCCAATTCGCCCTATAATATCATGAGTACGAAAAGCGCGCCCTAAAATTGCGGCAAATGCTTTTAAAACTTCGTCGCCAATTTGATGCCCGTAATGATCATTGATATGTTTAAAATTGTCAAAATCGAAAATCAAAAGTACAGAAACATTATCCTGCTTTTTATTTTCAATGGCAGTTTTAACTTCTTCTTCAAAGGAGCGTTTGTTGTATAAGCCGGTAAGTAAATCTCTTTTGCTTTTATCTGTAACTGCATAAAATTCTTGCGAAAAACGATTGACGCACCAGCGAATAAATATTAACGCAACAAAAAGCGTTATTAACGCCGCCATAACCATTGTTAGAATATAATTTTTGATGATATTTTCAAAATCTGTAGTTGTATGAGACGCCATAAGTGCGCCTGTAATGCTGTTATCGCTGGATTGTCTGATAGGTATGACGTAAGCTTGACAATTTCTGCCGTTGATTTTTATATTTTTGCACCAAAGTTGCGAGCCGTGTTTCAAAGTATTGTTGTAAATATAATCTATTGCAGTTGTGTCAACGAAACGTGCGCCGTTGTGATCAATTATTGAAGTCATTTCCGGTGTATCTTCAAAGAAAAAAGTTATATCAACGTCAGTTTGCTTTTTTAAATCGTCAACAACTGAAGTTTCGAGTGAAACATTAAAATTCATACCGCGCCAAACGTTGCCGTCGGGTTTTCTGCCGTAATCACCGTAGCCGTGACTGGAATACATAGCTAACGCCGCTAACGCTGTAGATTTTAAGTGTGCTTGTTTTTCGTCGTAAAGGCTGGAGCGAAATTGCAAAAATCCAATTATCAATGAAACTGTGGCGAAAACAAGTATCGGAATGCAAGTAGCCAAAAAAAGTTTTGTGTTGTACTTCATATTCATAGCGACTCACCTATTTAAATTGAATCTTTTTGAATAACATTAACGCCTGTATCAATTCTGACATTTGTATTAGTGTAGGTACCGTTTAAAGTTTCAACTGCAATTTTAATTCCTTCGTATCCCATACGCTGTGGTTTTTGTTGCAAAGTTGCATAAAGATGCCCTTCATAAAGCAAAGTTAAAACTGAATCTGAAGTGTCAAATCCCATTACAATTTGTTTGGAGCCGGAACTTTTCATTTGTTCGCCCAAATTTCGCGCAGTTCTTTCATTTGGTCCGAAAAATGCAACGTATTCCGGATGTTCGCCGGCAAAATCTTTAAGCGATTGATCGTTATCTTCCATGAAGAAAGTATTGTCCAATGTAAAGTCTGTGCCCTCAAATGCTTTTCTAAAACCTTTAATCCTCAAATTTGTACTTGTAACATTATCTTTATTTGCACTGATACCGATTGTACCGGAAGTAATTCCGGCGTCGCCCAGCCCGTTTAAAAGAGTTTCACCGGCGATAGTTCCTGCCAATTCGTTATCAGTTGCCAAAAAAGCCACATAGTCAAATTCAGCCGCGTTATCCACAAAAATAATTTTTACACCGGCGGCGGCGGCTTTTTCCAAACTTGCATTAATTCCACGCGGGGAACTTGCCGCAATTACAAGCGCATCTGCGCCATCAGCAACTGCTTTATCGATACATTGCATTTGCGGCGCGTCTTCATTGACATCCGGTCCCGTCCATACATAATCAATATCGCCAATTTCCTCAACTGCTTGACGGCAACCGGAATCTATTGACTTCCAAAAATCGTCGGCTAAATCCATTGTGATTAAGTAAATTTTATATTTTTTTTCGGCGTTAGATTGATTTTCAGAATTTTTAGCGGGCGAATCGTCAATTACAATTACTTCTGTTTCTTCTGTGCAACCGGCAAAAAGAATTACAGTAAACGCAATTAGAAACAACATTTGAAAAAATTTTATACATTTCATGGCAGATAATCTCCAACAATTTATTTTATTCAAAATTCTGCAAGTCAAAGTTTTTTTCCTGCAAAAAAAATAAGCCGTTAAAATTTCTTTGACTGATTATTGATAAATTAAAAAAATCAAAATTAAGGCGTCTAATTTTTTCTGTTAATATAAATCCTCATAAAACTTTTTGAAGGTACCTTCTCGTTGAAATTTTGGGCTGTTTTGGCGGCTTTTTTATTCGCCAACATATCACAGTTTTAATTTTTTCAAATTTAAGGCGTCTAATTTTTTCTGTTGATATAAATCCTCGTAAAACTTTTTGAAGGTACCTTCTCGTTGAAATTTTGGGCTGTTTTGGCGGCTTTTTTATTCGTCCACAATTTGCAAGGTTGAATTTTTTCTGCAAAAAAGCGGCTGGAGATTTACCCTCAACCGCTGATTCTATTAATTTTGCTAGCCAAAACACCCGCGCCAAATCCATTATCAATGTTGACGACAGAAACGCCCGCCGCGCAACTGTTTAGCATTGCCAAAAGTGCCGCAATTCCATTAAAAGCCGCGCCATAACCAATACTTGTTGGAAGTGCGATAACCGGTTTATCTGTCAAGCCGCCAACAACGCTTGCCAGTGCGCCTTCCATTCCCGCAACCACAATTATTACATTTGCCGCCTTAATTTCGTCCATATGTGCAAAAAGCCTGTGAATCCCTGCAACGCCGCAATCATAGGCAGTTTCAACATAATTTCCCCAAAGATACGCCGTCAAGCGTGCCTCTTCAGCAACCGGCATATCACTTGTACCCGCGCTTAAAATCAAAATCTTTTTATCTGCACGCCGTTCAATTTGTTTTCTGTCGACGTAAATCATTTTGGAAATTTCATCAAATTTTGCAGTAGGTACGGCGTCCAGCAAAAATTGATATTTTTCAGAATCTGCGCGAGTTGCAATTAAATTCCCTGTACTACGTTCATACAAAGATTTAAAAATTGCGCACAGTTGTTCCTTAGTTTTTCCGGCGGCGTAAACAACTTCAGGAAAACCTTGCCTAAGTTCCCGTGCGTGGTCGATACTTGCAAAGCCCAAATTTTCTACCGAACTTAACGAAATATTTTTCAATAAATTTAGTACGTCATTTTCTGCAACCGCGCCGCTTTTATATTCGTGCAGGAGTTTTAAAATTTTTTCTTCAGTCAACTTTGTCACGTCCCTTGAGATATTCAATAAAATTTTTACCCCAAATTTCTATGCTGTCAAGTACCGGCTGAAAACTTTTTCCAATTTCAGTAAGTGAATATTCAACACGCGGCGGCACTTCAGGATAAACTTCGCGCTTAATAAATCCTTCGTGTTCCAAAATTTTCAACTGTTGAGTTAATACCGAATGACTGATTCCAAAAGTGCGCTTGAGTTCGTTGAAACGTTTTGTACCGCCGTTGAGTTCATTTAAAATTGGTAAAATCCATTTTCCAAGTAAAAGACTTTGTGTCGTATAAAATGGACACACGCCGAATAAATTTTTTTGAACAAATTCATTTTTTTTCATTCCGTATCCTCCAAAAAGTAATTTCAAAAGAACTTTCACGCCTTCAAAAACCTATCTTGAAATATTTTAGCAATTTGTTAAAATTTCGGCAAATAGAAATTGGAGGTTGTTAAAAATGAAAATTGCAGTAGTAGCGGCGAATGGTCGCGCAGGTCAAAAAATTGTTGCAGAGGCAGTAAATCGCGGCTTGGACGTTACAGCCTTTGTTCGTGGCGAAAATAAATCTGCCGCAAAAAAATCTGTGCAAAAAGATATTCTCGCCTTGACTAAGGAAGATTTAAAGGATTTTGATATTGTAATTGACGCCTTTGGTGCGTGGAAACCGGAAGAACTTTCTAACCATACTAAAACCAGTCAGCATCTTTGCGATTTATTGAGTGGTACTGATACACGCCTTTTGATTGTTGGAGGCGCGGGCAGTCTTTTTGTAAATAAAGAACATACAATCCAAGTTAAAGACACGCCGGAATTTCCAAAAGAATTTGTACCGCTTGCAACGGCTCAAGCAGATGAACTTGTTGAACTTCGCAAACGCAATGACGTTAAATGGACTTTCATAAGCCCTGCCGGTGATTTTCAAGCGGACGGCGAACGCACAGGCAAATATATTTTGGCGGGCGAAGAATTTACCCTCAACAGCAAAGGCGAAAGTATCATCAGCTACGCAGATTACGCAGTTGCAATGATTGACGAGGCAACTGAAGGCAACCACATTCAAAAAAGAATTTCTGTTGTCAGAGAATAATTTATAAAAAATAAAAAAAAGAATCCATCGTAAATGGTGGACTCTTTTTTTGTGTTAATCCTATGCTGTTCATATTTTAAGAATTTATTTGTTTTCTTCAGCTAAATCTTTCAAATCGTCTTTATCAAGAGGTATTCTGACCATTTCGCCGTGTTCCACTCCAAAAACAAACGGCAATGAATAACTGCTTGTTCCATTTGGAGCAATGAATCTGAATAACCCCAAGTAAGCACCGTTGCTGATTTTCTTCTCTGTGATTTTTGAATTTTTATTGTAGACAAATGATTGACCGGCTGTCTGTACAATATATATTTTTTTACCGGTTTCAGAATCGGTAACTATTTTTAAAGGCTCTCCTGTTTTAGGATTAGTAAATATATCTAATGGTGATAATTGACGATTTAAGGCGTTATTTACAACTACTTCACGTGTTTTTATTTTAGCTTTTCCGGTTGAAGAGTCAATATCTTCATTATCTTCATATTGTTCAGTTTTTATGTAGGAATATTTAAATAATGTATTGTCATTCAAAGTAGGGCTGTCTTCATAAATAACCGCATCAAATATTGGAGTTATGATGTCGCCGTCTTTAAGAGTATATCCGGTTTGAAGAACCATTCCATTGTCTATTGTATTTCCGACGCCAAGTATCGAATATTCTTTTTTTGTAGTATCATATCTCACTTGCAAATTACAAATCTCAGGATGTTGAGGCTGTTTAGTGCCTATTTGCAAAATAATCGGAACTTCATAAAAAATGTAGCCGCGTCCTTGATATACTGATCGCATCTTAATTGTATGTCCGTCAAATACCGGCTGAATGGGGCGAATATTTTCGGTAATTGTGCCTTTTTTCCAATCAATTTTTAAATCATCCGAATGTAAAACTACTATGTCTTTATCGTCTCTTAATCCGAATGAAGAACCGCCGCCTTCAGAGTTGGTAAACATTATGCACTCGACATTTAAAATATTTTCGAGTTGTTCAGGTTCAAGTTCTGCGACAACATGTAAATCTGAATTATAACTCAATTCAACTCCATACAAATTTGAAACATCTAACTTCATTAAATTTCTGTAAAGTTTCTTTTGCACTTCAGGCATAGAATTTTGAGTTAAAAAATTCTCTAATTTTTCGCCGGAATCAATATATGGGTACGCAGTTGAAATTCCTTTAGCGTTTAGGAATTTGCCGGAATTATTATAGACTACTGCCTTTTTAATTGCTTTTCGCAGATTTTTTGATTCTTCCGGCATTAAATCTTTTGTATTTTTTGCAAAATTCCACAAATCTGTGTACCTATCTGAATAGTTGTCGGTATCTAATGAATAGGGGGCACGCGCAAATGCTCCGCTGAAACCGTTAGATTCCTTTGAAAGTTGTAAAGCTTTTTCAAAAAATTCTTCGTTCGCCTCACGAAGTTTAGGCATTTTTGATAAATCTACAACTGAAAACGTCTGTATATTTTGTATATCATTTGAATAACTTTTCATAGCACTATCACAAATAATTTTTCCAATTTTCGCTCCGTTAATCGAAGGGTCTTTAGCCAATGCAGCAATCCAATCAGTGTAGTACCATCCATATTCACTTGGCTCGGAACCAACCATATAATGCGAAAATTCTGCAATGCTGTTAGCTAATTCATAAGAAGCACTAAGGCAAGCATCAAAACCAATCAATTCAAAGGGCAGTTCTTCAGAAAAATTTGGATAGACTTTAGACAAAACTTGAGTTAAAGCGTCATAAGTTAAGTTATAACGGTATTCTGGATTAAAGGCTGAATCATAGCAAAGTCCATTTAACCCGCCGTGATCTCCAAATATCAAAATTCTGTGATCTGGATTGAAGTTTTCTTCACCATATTCAAGAAAGTTGGCGAGTGTATTGGGATCTCCCATATTTTCATTTCGGTCAGCTAACTTTTCAAGTCTTTTGGAAGTGTAGAGATAAATTCCATCTCCACCTTCTTTTATTGTTGGGTGATGCCAAACTCTTGAGCCGTTGGCGTGGATTAAAATTTTTACATTTTTTGGAAGTTTTACTTGTTGAATTTCGGTAATATCTGAAGTTACCATATGCCCATTCTCTTCGAGGTCTGTTCCACAAATGTACATGTAAATTAACCACTCATCATCTTTGCTGAAAGTAGTTTTTGCCTCTACGTAGACCACAGAGCCAAAAAACACCAAAAAAGCCGTCAAGGCAACCGCTAAACGTTTAAACATAAAAATCATCTCCTCACTTAAAATTTAAATATTAAAAATTTTTTAGCCCTCAATTATAGCCGGAACCTCCACAAGCAGAACAACTTCCGGAACCTCCGCAATCGCTACAAGTTTCTTCGTCGTAGCTTTTAGTTCTATAATTGTAGTCCCCTTCAATAACGCCGGTGCCGTCACAATTTGAACAACGACCGGTACCGTTACAATGCCAGCAAGTATCATCGTAATCATCATCGCCGCGATCTGAATGAATAAAATCATACCACCAACTTGCATTACAAATTGACGTAGCGGAAATTATAACTATACCAACCAACAAAACTAAAATTTTTTTCATACCAATCCCTCCACATTTTTACTTGATTATCGGCAACTTGAAAATTACTTAACCATTTTCCTGACTTCCTAATATGATAAAACTTTAAAATTTCTTGAATATTTTAAACGATTTTATTTTCAATGCTGTTTGAAAATTCCCGATTATCTTTAAATTCCTACCCTACTTGCTAAAAAATTCTGAAATTTTTAAATTATTATAATTGTTTTTTTTTTGTCAATTTGAGTAAAAAATTTTTTTACCTGAAAATAAAATAAAGCGGCAGGTAAGAACTTGCCGCCTTTTTTGTTTCAATTTTCTTTGGTTGTATTATCAGAATTTTTTTCAACGCCAATAAATTCACTGAATGGAACAATTTTTTCTTCGCCGTCCGGTTCATTGTCAATGTATCTTAAACCGCCTTCAGTGATAACCGCTTGATCCGCTTGCAGGGCGGTTGCCAAATCTGCACCTTTTTGGTCGATTGACATTATCCCAAAACTGCTTAACAATCTTTTCAAAACGGTTTTCTTTGCCATTGCGTCAAAATTTGTACTCCAGACAGAAGATTTTTTGCCGCTTTTTAAATCATAAGCGTAACTTTGCGAATATTTCTGCGCGTGCGCTTGAATTTCTTCAATCGTCATGTATAAAGATTTTCTAAATCCGTTCAAAAGTTCCATGTAAGCCACATAACCAATAATTTTTTCTGAAATTTTTTCACCGCGTATAATTTCGCCTGTTATAAAATCTATTTCTTTAATTTGCCCTTCACAAACTGCGCCGGAATTTAAAGTTGAGTATAAACCGGAACGCATTGCAAGTTGTACTAAACCTCTCCCACTTATCCCGTAGATTTACCATTTCAACGGCGCGGACTATCTCTTCAACCTTTAAGGTTGCCGTGCACTTGGAGGAGTAGCTCATTTTCTCCCCTACGCCGCTACATTCATCACGGCTAGTCTCTACACTATTTATAAAAATAGCACGGTATTACCCCTTGT
>FLNY01000045.1_pt1 | contig 23791 bp, 15 predicted proteins | sample 1140381 | NCBI WGS metagenome assembly FLNY01 (sample SAMEA3878172, study PRJEB12797) | bioreactor metagenome | biome: Moose rumen | place: Sweden | collected 2011-10
ATAAAGAATAGTAATGAAAGATTCTCTGAAACATATCATATACCTTGCCGTCACGCTGACGCTCGTGGCGTGTAATGCTGAGTCACTTGTAAAGAAGGGCGATAAGGCGGAGGCTCTGGGCGAGTATTTCCTTGCTGCCGACTATTACCGCAAGGCTTACTCAAAGACACCTCCGTCGGAGCGCACGAAGCGTGGCGAGCGTGCTCTGAAGATGGCCCGCTGCTATGAACATATCAACAATACGGCCAAGGCTCTGGGCGGTTACCGCAATGCAGCACGCTACAATACCGCAAACACGGAAGACAGTCTGCACTATGCACGGCTGCTACTGAAGAATGGCGACTATAAACTGGCTCTTACTATATTCGAGGCTCTGTTGGATTCATTACCCGACAATGAGCTGGTGAAGAACGGCATCACGTCGGCACGCATGGCTCCAGAATGGAAGAAAGAGGGTTCGCAGTATAAGGTGAAGAAGATGGACCTTTTTAATTCGCGCCGCGATGACTACTCGCCATGCCTTGGCGGCGAGGATTACGACCGACTTTACTTCACCTCCACGCGCAACGATGCCATGGGCGATGAGCTGAACGGCGTTACGGGTATGAAGTCTGCCGACATATACTATTCTGAAAAGGACGACAAAGGCAAGTGGAGTCGTCCTGAAGCCATCGGCACCGGACTGAATACCGAATACGACGAGGGAGCCTGCTGTCTGTCACCTGACGGCAGTCAGATGTATCTAACACAATGCACCTACGATGCCTCCGGACCTCGCTATGCCAAGGTGGTAGTGTCGAGCCGCAGCGATGCCTTGTGGGGCAAGGCGTCAGACTTTGAACTTACAAAGGATACGCTGTCATGCTTTGCCCACCCTGCACTGTCGCCTGATGGCGAGTGGTTATACTTTGTCAGCGATATGCCTGGCGGCAAGGGTGGACTCGACATCTGGCGCACACGCATCATGGGTGGTAAGGCGATGGGTGTGGAGAACCTTGGCGAACCCATCAATACCGCTGGCAATGAGATGTTTCCTACTTTCCGACCCAATGGCGACCTGTATTTCTCCTCTGACGGGCATCCGGGCATGGGCGGTCTCGATGTATTCATCGCACGCATAGGCGATGATATGCAGTATCACCTGACCCATCCAGGGTATCCGCTCAATTCCATGGCCGACGACTTCGGACTGACCTTTGAAGGCAATCACAACCGTGGCTACTTCTCATCGAGCCGTAACGACGGTCGTGGCAACGACCATATATATTGGTTTGAAAACCCCGAAGTGGTGCAGACCATCAAGGGTTGGATATACGAGCAGGACGGCTACGAGCTCGTGGCTGGCGAGGCACGCATCGTAGGCACCGACGGCACAAACCAGCGTCTGGGCGTAAAGAGCGATGGTTCGTTTGAGGTTGTTGTGCATCCTGGTGTGGACTACATCGTGCTGGGCAGCTGCGCCGGCTACCTCAACCATAAGGAAGAACTGACCATACCCACGGTGAAGGAGAGCGAGACCTACACCCTGCAGTTTGCATTGGCCAACATCAACGCTCCCGTGTTGATAGACAACATATTCTATGAATTCAACAAGGCCACGCTGCTCTCGCAGAGCACGCAGGCTCTCGACTCACTGGTAATGCTGCTCAACGAGAACCCCAACATCACTATAGAGCTCGGAGCCCACACCGACTACAAGGGTTCGGCTGAGTACAACAAGCACCTGTCACAACTGCGTGCCGAGGAGGTAGTGAAATACCTTATAAAGAAAGGTATTGCCGCCGACCGCCTGACCCCCGTGGGCTATGGCAAGGAGAAACCTAAGAAGATACGCCGCCGCGTGGCAGAGCGTTATCCGTGGCTAAAGGAGGGCGACGTGCTTACAGAGGAGTTTATAGGCAAGCTTAAGAAAGACGAGCAGGAGACCGCCAATGCCCTCAACCGCCGCACGGAGTTTACGGTGCTGCGCACCACCTACGGTATGTTTGACAAAGACGGCAACCTCAAACAGCAGCCCGTCAAACGCAAGCCTCGCGCCAACGAGGAGACAGAGACTGACGAATATGGTTTCATTCTTGACGATACTGCCAGCGATGGCGACTTAGGAGAAGACCTCATTCTCGATGACACCCCGAAGGGAGACACCGGGGATGGCGAGGAACTTATCCTTGACGATACGCCGAAGGAAGGTCAGCAGGCTGGCGAAGACCTTATCCTTGAAAGTAACGAAGATGAAGTCACTAACGATAACACCGAAGTAATCGACGTGGAATGACAAGCATCGCTCACTCACTGACGGTCATCTGTCTGCGGCCGTTGGCCATGACAATGGTGACGTTGTCGCCACGCTGCAGCGACGAGGCATCAGTCACAGCCTTGCCCTCATACAGCGTGATGCTGTAGCCGCGGCGCAGTATGTTGACGGGGTCAGCAGCCTTAACGCCCAGCTCTGCCAGCTGAAGCCGGTGGCGCTCACGCTCGATAATTCTATTTAGCATAACGGGAAATCGCATAGATAAAGAATCTATGCGGTTTTTCTGTTGAAGGAGCAGACGGTCAGTGCCGCCCGACAACCTATGCATGATGTCACTGACTCTGTTGTCCTCACGCAAGCGTCTCTGTCCGAACGCCGACTGCAGTCGTTGCTCCATGCGACTGGTGCGCTCGCGCTCGCGCTCCAGTGTCATCCCTATCACGTGTTGTACGCGCTGCGCACAGTCATTGATGCGCTCCAGCGTTTCAGCCAGATTGTCGATGAGGAACGCTGCCACGGCCGTAGGTGTCTTCTCACTTCGGCAGGCTATGAGGTCAATGACCGACTGGTCGCGGTCGTGACCTATGCCGGTAATTACGGGCAAGGGGAAGTTTGCCACGTATTCTGCCAGCAGCAAGGTATCGAAGCCCGACAAGTCAGCCGTGCTTCCGCCGCCACGGATTATCACCACAGCATCAAACGCCCTGGGGTCTTCAAGCAGACAAGCGTGTACCATGTCGAGCGCAGCCGTTACGCTCTGCTCCACCTGTTCGCCCTGCATCACGGCAGGAAACAGTCGCGTCACGAACTGTAGGCCGTAGTCATTGTCAGCGAGTTGGTTACAGAAATCGCCATAGCCAGCCGCCGTGGCACTTGAAATCACGGCTATGCGTTGGCAGAAGGGTGAAATCGTGAGTTGACGGTTGAGGTCGAACACCCCTTCTTCCTTCAACTGGCGTATTATCTCCTGACGGCGGCGAGCCATATCGCCCATGGTGTATGCAGGGTCCACGTCGGTCACAATCCACGAGAATCCGTAAGCCACGTGGAAGTCGGCCCTTACCTGCAGCATCACCTTCATTCCCCTGCGCATCTCCTCGCCCGTAGCCCTGAGAAACTTCGGTGCGAGCCTCATCCACGTCTGTCGCCAGCAGCAGGCCCGCGCCTGCGCCACCGGCGTGCGGTCAATGCCCATCTCCACCAGTTCCATATAGCAGTGGCCTCGCGCATCATTGATGCCAGCCAGTTCGGCTCTGACCCAGAAACTCTGGGGCATGGTCAGTTCCACCGTCTCCTTCACCAACAGGTTAAGTTCGGAGAGCGACAATGCCACTCTGTTGTCAGTATAATCAGCTCTTAATAATTCCTTCTCTCGTTTCTCCATACTATTCCAACCAATGCAAGGCCTTATCTTTTATTTTCTCATACCATTCTAACTCATTGTCGCACGTTTTAGCAAACATATTGGAAGACTCGAAGAAATTGCGAACATACGTTGGATTGGGTGTATAACTTACATTAAAAGAATCCTCTACCATCTTGCGGAATATCTCCAAAGGCAAAGGAACAATGGTAGATTTTCCACCATACATAGCCAGGTTAAGGTGGTGTAAGGTATAGAAATGAGTTATACATGCATCATTTATTGTCGGTGCAATAAAAAGGCAGTAGCACGGTTTTCCTGTTGCTTTTTTCAATTTCCCCAGATGTCGGGTTACAGGCTCTCCCTCCATCTCATATTGTTTTTGTCCGCTTGCCATTGTCACTTCTACACACACCATATAGTCACCGTAATCGCATACTATGTCAGACAGATTGCCTACAGCTGTAGAAAGGGGCTGACCATAATCATCAAAGTTCAGATTAGCCTTTATATTGCCGCCATCAAGCATTGTCATTGCTCTCCAGGTATTCCATTCCAACATCAGTGGAGCATCATATAACTTGTTGTTCAGGATTTGCTCATAAGTTTGCTGTATCTCATTATACTTGCGGTAGTCTTTTATCTCAGCAACCTGTTTAGCGATGTTATCATTCTTGCGTTTCTCCAGCAAGTCTGCCAACATCTCCTTCAAATCATCTAATGAACAATCAGTAGAAATGGTCACATCCTTAAACTCTGCACGTATCTTTCTTACAAGCATATCATAATCATCCGTAAGCAGTTGGGGTATGTTTGCATCACCCAGATACTCAATGTAGGCTGCTTTATCATCCACATAAACAGGTTCACGGTTTACATGCTTGAGGATAAAGTCCACGTCATCTACTCGTTCTGGTACTATCGACAAGGATTTACCTACATGAGATACATTAACTAGTCCCGTGATGTGGAGGTAACGAAAACATGCATCTGCATAATCACGCATATTATTGCTTTGTGTCTTTAGGAAATTCGCCAGTGACGCATCGTTGCTTTCTCTCGTTTTGGTCTCACCTTTGAGTATGCGGTCGCGGTATATTTTCTTCAGTTCGTTATTCAGATACTCAGTCTTAAATGTGCGATAGCTGCCCGTATGTTGTGCTTTGGCTATACGAAATTTCTCTATCTTTCGCACGATGCGGTCAAAGTCGTGATAGTCCGTCAACTGCATCCCGAACATCTGCAACTCATCGAATTTCAATGTTCCCATCTTGCGGACGAGACGCAGCATTTCAAGATAAGGTTTCACACAGAAGTCGGTAGCCTTAGACGTCGGTTTGTGATAGGGTGACGGAACCTGAAATTTCAACATTTGACGTAAAAAGATTTCGTCTTTCCTATACGAATTTATCAAAGCATGTCCCGCAGGCGTCAACTGCAGCTTTGGCTCCAGAATTACGAAGCCGAGAGACTTCGGCGCGCGGTTAATACGGTCACGTGCGCTGAAAGCAGGGTCTTTTGCCCCTTGTCCGTTAAAATAATCCTCATCTCTAAGCACTTTCATAAAACCACACTGGCTTTCATGGTTCCACACATGTCCGTCAAAGTGCCTAATGAGCAACTCTATTTCTGGAATCATTTTTTCGGGTGTCCTTGGCGATGTCGTCAAGAATAACAACTGACTATCGATTCTTGCCATACTTTTCTTCGTCTGTTTCCGGTTCGAAACACCTAAGTTGTGAAATCTCAGGAGTATAATCTTCGTATTTCTTTACTCCAACCTCTTCTTTATTATCCCAGTCCTTACGGTAATTCATGACGATTACATGCTTTGCCCCTGATTTGAATCGATTGCGAATATTAACCGCATAGTTTTTATCATACTCGTCAACAATGTCTTTGCCATACAGTTCTTCTATAAGAGGAGTACGACCTATTACCATCATAGCCTTACATGGCAGTTCGTAAAACGCCCTTGCAAGCCGTCTGTGTTCTTCTTCGTTGAAACCGTCCTTATACTCTTGATTTCCATAATCAGAGAAAGTACAGTCGTAAGGAGGGTCGAGAAATACGAAATCATCCTCTCTACACATGCTAAATATCTTGCTATAATCCAAATTGAATATTTCAGCGCGATTCAAAACTTTGCTGTGAGATATCGAAACCGTACTCGTATTCAAGCGAGGATACCTACCAAAAGGCACATTAAATTCACCGTTTGAATTATAACGAATCATCCCAGAATATGCAGTTTTGTTGATATAGTAGTATAGGGCTGCATCTGAATAGCACGGTTTCTCTATGCCATTGAACTGAGCACGCAGGTGGTAGTATAAGCTTTCGTTTTTATCTTCCACACGTTCATCTGGCTTTAACGCCTTTAGAGTATCGAATTCCATACGATATTGCGTATAGAGCTTTTCCAATTCATCTAGTTCCTCACGCAATTGCTGATAATTGTTTCTGACACCTTTGTAGAAGTTTACCAGTTTCTCGTTTATATCATTAATGATGGCTTCTCTCGGTTCAAGATAGAAGAACAGGGCACCACCACCAAAGAAAGGTTCAACATAGCGCCCACGAAAGCGCGGAATATACCACATGATATTTGGTATTTCCTTGGATTTCCCTCCTCTGTATTTTATCATTGGTTTCATATTCGTACTTTTTATTCGCCTGCAAATTTACAAACTTTTCCTGAAATGGCAAAGCAACATGCTTTTTTTCTTCGTCAGCACAAATGCTAATCTCACTTTGCAAAACTACCGTCTTTCCTCTCTACATACAAAATATTCGTCGATAAAACTTGCAGGGAATGAAAAAAAATGTTACATTTGCCAACGATTTGTGAAAAAGCATAATACAATCGCAATGCGATTACCCACTAATCGCTATCTGATTACAAGGTAAAGGCTATGCGATTGCAACGCAAAAGCTATGCTATTACAACTCGCTGAGGACGAGAGAGATACAGCCGACTAACGACAATAGGTAAGATATACTAACTAATCATATAAAACAAACTTAAACAATGAAAAAAGACAATCTCAGTAAACTGAGGCTGTGGCTTTGCGCCCTCATGATGATGGTGCCGGCAATGCTCATGGCTCAGACTACGCGGAAGGTTTCCGGTACGGTAACCGACGAGGCGGGCGAACCGCTAATCGGCGTGACTGTCATGGCGGTTGGCTCGCAGGCTGGCGGCGTGACTGACTTCGATGGCAACTACTCTGTCAACGTGCCCGCAGGGACTACACAACTGCAGTTCTCATACGTAGGTTACCAGAAGCAGACGCTCGACATCACCGAACAGACGCTCAACGTGCAGATGCTGAGTGACAACCAACTCAACGAGGTGGTGGTGATAGGCTACGGTGTACAGAAGAAGACCGACCTGACAGGTGCCATCTCTGCCATAGGCGAGAAGGACTTCAACAAGGGTGTCATCACCTCGCCCGAACAACTCGTCAACGGTCGCCTGGCTGGTGTGCAGATAGTAAGCAGTGGCGGCTCGCCATCTTCCGGCAGCACCATCCGCATTCGTGGCGGTGCATCGCTCAACGCTTCTAACGACCCCCTCATAGTCATCGACGGCGTGCCTATGGAGGTGGGGCAGGGCATTAGCGGTTCGGGCAATCCGCTCTCACTCATCAACCCTAACGACATTGAGACGATGACAGTGTTGAAGGACGCTTCTTCAACAGCTATCTATGGTTCGCGCGCCTCTAACGGTGTCATCCTCATAACCACCAAGAAGGGCATAAAGGGCAATAAGCCGAAGATTACATTCTCTACCACCAACAGTCTGGCCACGGTGGCAAAGACCGTTGACATGATGTCTTTGCAGGAGATGCAAGGCGTAGTAAGTCAGTATGGCACAGAGCGTCAGCGTGCCATTGCCGGCATACCCACCAGCGCCGAGGCCAACGAGTGGCACTCCATGCTCTATGGCAATGCTAAGAACCTCGGCACTGTGACTGACTGGAACGATGCCATATACCAAAACGCTTACGGCACCGACAACAACCTCTCCATTTCGGGCACGGCAGGCTCATGGCTGCCATACCGCGTCAGCGTGGGATATATGTATCAGTCGGGCATACTGCGCACCGACTGGACACAGCGCGCCACGGCGGCAGTAAACCTCTCGCCGTCGCTGCTCGACGACCACCTGCGCCTCACGCTCAACCTCAAGGGCACCACTAACCAAAACCGCTTTGCAAACCAGAGCGCCATCTGGGGCGGACTGACACGTAACCCTTACGCTCCCGTCTATACCACAAGCAGCAGGTTCCTTGGCTATCACGAGGCTGTCAATACCGACGGCGGCGTGGTGTCGGGTGCTACGGCAAACCCTGTGGAACTCTTGCGCGAGACGCTCGACAAGTCAAGTGTGAAACGCTTCGTGGGGAATATGGACGTGGACTATAAACTGCATTTCCTTCCGGAACTGCGCCTGCACCTCACCGGTGGATATGACTATTCTCACGGCAAGGGCACATACTTCGTGCCGGCTGAGGCATATAGCGCCTACGACAACGGAGGAGTGAACTATGCCTACGGTCCGCAGCGCAGTGGCAACGCCCTCTTCACGGCATACGCCAACTATCATAAGGACATAGAGCAGGGACTGCAGCAAACCATCGACCTCACAGCAGGTTACGACTACCAGCACTGGCGCCAGCTCACCGATGCGTATAATAAGTATAACGTGGCAGGCACACTGCAGTCAACAACGGCTGCCGAGGACCAGCGCCACTCGCTCATGTCATACTACGGCCGACTGAACTATACCCTCCTGAACCGCTATATGCTAACCGCCACAATCAGACGCGATGGCTCTTCACGCTTCCACGAGGATAAACGCTGGGGCACCTTCCCCTCTGTTGCCTTGGCATACAACATTGCGCGTGAGCCTTTCTTCCAGAAACTCGCCAATGCCGTCAACGACCTGAAGCTACGCCTTTCATACGGCATCACGGGTCAGCAGGACGGAATATCCAACTACGGCTACCAAACCGTATATTACCTCTCACAGAAAGGGGCATCGTATATGTTCGGCGGCGTGCCATACACTTCTTATCGACCTACGGTGTATAACAAAGACCTCACGTGGGAAACAACAAAGTCATTCAACGTGGGTTTAGACCTCGGACTGCTCAATAACCGCTTCACTCTCAGTGCCGACTACTATCACCGCAAGACGCAAGACCTGCTCGCCACCGTTCCAGTGGCTGCCGGCACTAACTTCGACAAAAACATGATGCGCAATATAGGCAACGTCACCTCTCAGGGTGTGGAACTATCCTTCAATGCCAATATCATCTCGCAGCGCAACTGGCAATGGACGCTCAGCGGCAATGCTACATGGCAACGAGTGCGTATCACCAACCTGCGCACCGCAGCATCTGAGGGTGAGGTAAACACTCCGCAAGGATGGGTGGATAGCTACTATGTGCAGTCATTCACCGAGGGCTATGCTCCCTATTCCTTCTATGTGTTCAAGCAGATTTACGATGAGCAGACAGGGCAACCCATCGAGGGACTCTATGCCGACCTCAACGGCGACGGCACCATCGACGACAACGACCGATACCACTATCACTCACCAGCGCCCGACTGGCTCTTCGGACTCTCCACCAGCCTTACGTGGAAACGTCTCACTCTCTCTGCCAGCCTCAGAGCCAACGTGGGAAACTACGTGTATAACCAACTCTCTATGAACACCGGAGCATGGGAAACGGTATTCTACAACGACTACCAGATGAACCGTATGTCAACCTCATACCGCGACACCCACTTCACCACCCGACAGTATGGGAGCGACCACTACGTGGAGAATGCCTCGTTCCTGAAGATGGACAACATACAGCTCAGCTACGACTTCGGACAAATCACCAACCGCCTGAGCATGAACCTCTCGTTCATGGTACAGAATGTCTTCACCATTACTAAGTATAAAGGGCTCGACCCAGAAGTGAACGGCGGAATGGACGGACAGATATATCCGCGCCCACGCACCTACTCCATGACCATAGGTCTGCAGTTCTGACGGGCTTTTTAGTGAATATAGGAACATACAGGAAAACCCAGGGAAAGCCCTGGGGAGTGTCTGGAAACAAAACTAAAAACGCCCTTATTCCATAAACAAAAAACAAGATAAAAATGAAAATCTCATTATCAAAATACAGAGCGAAAGGCCTTGAGCGGATAAAGCTCCTCGCTATTCACTCCTCAATCTTCACTTCGTTGCTGGCAGCACCTGCCGTGGTGACCTCCTGCTCGCTCGACGAAACTCCACACGAACAACCCTCTGCCACCGACGTATATTCCACCACGGAAGGATGCTTCTCTGCTCTTACAAAGATTTATGCCTCATACGTCATCAGCGGACAGTCAAAGGACGGCAACAATGACCTCACTTCCAATCAGGGCTTCGACTTCATGCGAGGCTTCATCAACCTGCAGGAAGCTCCTACTGAGGAAATGGCATGCAAATGGCTCTCTGGCGAGAACATCGGCGGACTGACCTATATGACCTGGGACGACAACGACCCTTGGGTGGCCGACACATACTACCGACTGTACTATACCATAGCACTGAGCAACTCCTTCCTCGAAAATACAGCGTCGCGCGGTGGGGATGAGATAAGTCTCTATCGTGCCGAGGCTCGCTTTCTGCGCGCTCTGGCTTATAGCTACGTGCTCGACCTCTTTGGCAAAGGTCCTTTCGTGGACGAGAATACCGGCATAGGCAACTACGTGCCGGCGGCATATACGGGCAGTCAGCTCTTCGCCTACGTAGAGAAGGAACTAAAGGAGGTGGCCGACATATTGCCGGCTCCGCAAAGCACGGTATATGGCCGCGTATCCTCTGCTGCAGCATGGGCCCTGCTCTCCAGACTTTACCTCAACGCCGAGGTGTATGGGGCCGGGCAGCACTGGACCGACTGCATTGCTGCCTGCGAGAAGGTTGAGGCTTACGGATTCACCTTGGAGCCTGACTATAAAAAACTATTCAATGCCGACAACCACCTGCGCACCAACGAGATAATAATGCCGCTCGTCATTGATGCCGACAACACCGTAACCTGGGGTGCCACAACATTCATCATCTGTGGCGGTGCTCCAGAGGGCGACGCCTCTGCTTACGGCGCACAGACAGGATGGGGCAACTTCCGCCTCAGAGGTGAGTTCGTTGCTCTCTTCACCGACGAGGGCGACCGACGTGCCCTATTCACCGAGAATAGCGGACAGTATTTCACAGGTACGATAACTAATGAAAAGGAGGGCTACTATGGTTGCAAGTTTACCAACTTCAACGACCAGGGTGTGGCTGCCTCAAACACCGCCTCTGACGGTGCCTCTACCGACTTCCCTCTCTTGCGTCTGGGTGAGGTGTTGCTCACTCATGCCGAGGCCATCATACGCTCTGGCGGCGATCAGACAGTGGCAAAGGCTCTGCTCCAGCAAGTGCGCGACCGTGCCTATGGAAAGTCACTGCCTGCCGACGACGGCGAGGAGGTGACGGTGCCAACAGTGCGCGACGATGAACTGACTCTCGACTACATCCTCGCCGAGCGAGGCCGCGAACTGTGGTGGGAGTGCCAGCGACGCACCGACCTCGTGCGATGCGGAAAGTTCACCACCGCCAGCCGTCTGTGGCAGTGGAAGGGCGGCACGCTATCTGGACGCGCCGTTGACGCCACACGCAACACATACCCCATACCGGCAGCGGAAAAAGAGGCTAACCCTAACTTAAAGTAAATGAGGTTATAAGGTTATGAGGTGAAATATGTTTAATTATGATGAATAGTTACTCAATATCACCTTAAAACCTCTAAGCGAAGCGACCTCAAAACCTTAAACCTCATGCGAAACTTAAGTAAATAAAAAAAACTACAATGAATATATCATTATCAAAATACATAGCGAAGGACCAGAGGCGAAAAGCATTTTTCACTCTTCACTCTTCTCTCTTCACCTCATTGCTGATACTATCGGCAATGACAGCTTCTTGCACCAAAGACGGCGACATCGTCACCGCACAGCGGCCCTCGGCGGCTGTAATAGATGGCTCATGCCTCGGCACGCTCGACGAGCATAACACCAACGCTCTCGCCATGACACTGCACTGGACAGACAATACCGCAGGACGACTTGAGACCAACTACAGCGACGTGCTCCTGCCACTCAATGCCTGCAAGAACAAACTCCAGGTGTCTGATAGCGAAAACTTCGCCTCCTATGACGAGACAGTGGTCAACGACGGCGTCAGTCAGATGCAGTTTACCGCACGACTGCTCAATGAGATAACAGCACGCCTGCAACTTACTCCCTACGAGCAGCACGACATCTACGTGCGCATGGCTACATCCACGGGCGACAATATAGAACCCGTCTATTCCAATACGCTGCACTTCAATGTCACGCCCTATAAGATATATCTCAACCAGGCTCACGTCATCGATGCCAACGGCAACGACACAGGACTCTTCCTCTATTCCCCGGATGAGGACGGACACTATGAGGGCTTCCACAAGACACCAAGCGGATGGTACAATATGTTCCTAAGAGAAAACGACGGCACTCTCTGGTACACAGAGCCAAACAAAGCCTTCGAGGTGACCAAAACTCCCGACTGGAAACTATGGTATCCTGAGTTTGCCGGATGCTACTACACCACCTTCGACACGCAGTCTAAGCTGTGGACAGCTCTCTACATACCCTCACTCACCGTCAGCGGCGACATCAGCGGCGACATGAAGCTCGACCCTCTGGAGGCTAAGTGGACCATGACATTCACACCAGAGACAGCAGGCCAGAAGACCATCACCATATCATGCCCCGAGGCAAAGTTCTTTGACAAGTCATCGCGCGACGCTACCGACAAGGCACAGACAAAGAGCATATATATGAACCCCGACCAGGGCATAAGCTATGAGTCGGCACAGGTAAGCCTCAATGTAGAGCAGGCTGGCACGCCCCAGACACTCGTAATCGATTTCTCTGACAACGTAAATGGACTCTCATATACCATCGAGGAGGGCGGACAGGAAACGCACGACCTGCTCTCTGCTGCAGGATTCAACAATCAGTGGGACCCCATAGACCTCATCGAGATAGAGAACACCGGCATATACTACGGCGAGGTGACTGCCTCTGCCGAATGTGAATGGGGCGTGCAGATACTGAAAAACGGCTCATGGGACTCCTACTACGGTCTCTCTGCCGACGGTCACACTCTCCTTGACGGCTCTAAGGACAACGGCACACCGTCTGCTTCAGACTGGCAGGAGGGACAGACATACTATATCGTCATCGACGTGAACAAAATGGAATATCTCCTTACACCAAAGGTGGAGATCAGCTACGCCGGATTCAACGACGACTGGACCGTGACACCAATGCACCCCACTGCCACACAGGGCACATACGTGGCTTACGTCAATGCCACGGCAGAGAATAAGTGGGGCGTGCAGTTCCTCGTCAACGGCTCATGGAGCGAATTCTACGGCACTCAGCCCGACGGCGTCCTCACGTCAGAATGGAAGGCTGACGGCACTCCCGACGCTACCATGTGGCAACCAGGCTCACGCTACAAGGTGACCATCGACACCGTAAACCTCACTTACTCAATAGAAAAACCATAAAAACATCAAAATGGAAATGAATATCTTATTTTCAAATCATATAGCGAAAGACATAGCGAAAAGCCTTGGGCGAAAAGCACTTTTCTCTCTTCATTCCTCACTCCTCGCTTCACTGCTGATATTTTCAGCAGTGACCACCTCATGCACCGAGGATTCACCAAAAAGCTCGCCTTCTACCGTCATGCCAACCGACGAGGTTGTGATAGACCGCACCACTTTACCTAAGGGTGCCGACGTCAGCTGGGTGACGCAGCTGGAGGCAGAGGGATATTCCTTCTACAACCAAGACGGCACAGAGAAAGAACTCCTCACACTGCTCAGAGACGACTGCGGAGTCAACTCCGTACGTCTGCGTGTATGGGTGAACCCTACCGAAGGCTGGAGCAACATGGACGACGTGCTCGTAAAGGCTCGCCGCGCTAATGCGCTGGGCCTGCGCCTGATGATTGACTTCCACTTCTCTGACACATGGGCTGACCCTGCCAATCAGGTGATGCCTGCAGCATGGAAGGACTATACCTTCGACCAGCTGAAGGCGGCATTGTCAAACCACGTCACTGCGATGATGAACAAGCTCAAGGCTTACAATATAGAGCCGGAGTGGGTACAGATAGGCAACGAGACAAGCAACGGCATGATGTATCAAGCAGAAGAAGGTGGTGACGTAGTATCTTATGGCGGTCACTACAGCAATGGTACGCAGTTTGCCACGCTCGTCAATGCCGGCTATGATGCAGTGAAGGCTGTATTCCCTGACAGCAAGGTGATAGTCCACATCGACAGCGGCAACAAGTGGGACCTCTACACTCACATCTTCGGTAACCTGAAGACCAACGGCGGCAAGTATGACATCATAGGTATATCTCTCTATCCAGATAATGACTCATGGTCTGACTACATAGCTGCTGCCGTAAGTAACATACAACAGGCTTACGCCACTTACGGCAAGGACGTAATGGTGGTAGAGTTCGGCATGGACTACGATCAGGCTGACGCTTGCAAGTCTGCCATCACCAAACTCATGACCGACGGTACTGCCACAGGTCACCTCGCCGGCGTCTTCTACTGGGAGCCGGAGGCACCTAACGGCTATAACAGCGGCTACAAGAAGGGTTGCTTCGACGGCGGCAAACCGACAGTGGCACTGGATGCCTTTACTGCAGGTTCTTGAGTTTTTAGGTTGTGGGGTTATGAGGTGCTTTAAAGGTAGTATCACCTTAAAACCTATAAACGAGGCGACCTTATAGCCTCACAACCTAATATCCCCTTGCCACCATACAAGGAGCAATCTTCAGTGTGTAGCATAACATCAGCGGTGCGATAGTGGCCCGCTTATATGCAAGAATAGAAGGAAAAACACAATGTTCACCACTTGGTGTTACACCAGTCGGTGAACATTATTTTACTATTTGTAACACCTTAACCTATTGCTATTTCGTTAAAAAAACAAAATGTTCACCACTTAGTGAACAACAATCTTGTGAATGTTGCTTTTTTTTTATAATTTTGTGCTAAAGAAACAATAAGCAATAAAGAACCTATGAGTAGTCCTTTTATATATGGTATGTCGGTGGAAGGTGAGAACTTCACCGACAGAGAGTTGGAAACCCAGCGTCTGAAACTGAACTTTGAGCATGGTGTTAACTCCATACTCATATCACCAAGGCGCATGGGCAAAACCTCATTGGTGAAGAAGGTGGCGGGAATGACAGACTCTGCAGACATCAAGGTGGTGTATATGGACATCTATAAGTGCCGCACAGAATATGACTTCTATGAGAAATTTGCTTCTTCAATAATACAGGCCACGGCTACAAAGATGGAGAAGATGATGGAAACCGCCAAGGAGTTCCTTGTCAGTGTCACTCCAACCATAACATATAGTCCTGAACCCACTTCTGGCTTTTCTCTCTCATTAGGCATAAACCCAAAAGCCAACACACCGGAGGAGGTGCTGGAGCTGCCCGAGCGGATAGCCCGGAAGCACGGCATACGCATAGTGGTCTGCATTGATGAGTTCCAACAGATAGGAGAGATGCCAAACTCTCTGACCATACAGAAGACCATACGCAGTGTATGGCAGCATCACAGACTTGCCAGTTACTGTTTGTTTGGTAGCAAACAGCATCTCATGTCTGAACTCTTCTACAGTCGAAAGATGCCGTTCTACCAGTTTGGTGATATGTTCTTCCTGAAGAAGATACCGGCAGAGAAATGGGTACCGTTCATCGTTGGGCGTTTTGCCACAGCCCATAAGCAGATATCTGACGACTTAGCCTTGAGAATCTGCAACATGGTTGACAACTATTCCGCATACGTTCAGCAACTGGCATGGAACGTGCTGGTGTCGTCTGGCGACGTAGTAACGCCACAATCTGTGGAAGAAGGTCTGCGTGCTACACTCGACCAAGTCATTCCATTGTTTATCGAACAGACTGCAAGCCTGTCAACCTATCAGCTGAACCTGATACGTGCGATATGCAGCGGCTATCATGACGATTTCGGAAAATCGGAGGTGACAAGCCGTTTCAACCTCGGTACGCGCTCAAACCTCGCAAAGTTAAAGAAGGCTCTTGTAGAACATGAAATCATTGAGATAACAGAGACGGGATGCTACATATCCGACCCTCTGTTTAAGTTATGGTTCTCCAGAGAAATGATGTAGCCATAAATACAGTATAATATGAAAAAAACAATTATCATGATGTTGTTGTCGGTTGCGACGTTGACCGCCAACAAAGTAATTGCAGCAGAGCCTGTCAGTCCGGAGCCAAAGGTTTACGACGTAGTGGAGAAGATGCCTTCGTTCCCCGGAGGAGCAGAAGCGCTGAAGGAGTATCTGGATGAAAGCATTGTGTACCCTGACGCTGCCAAGGAAGCCTGCATAACGGGCAGGGTGATAGTTGTGTTTGTGGTGGATGAGAAAGGCAATCTGAGCGATGTAAAGGTGGCGAAGAGCGTGGATGCTTCCCTTGACGCCGAGGCTGTGAGGGTTGTCAAGTCCATGCCGCGCTGGAACCCAGGTATGCAGCAAGGCAAAGCGGTGAAGGTACGCTATACGCTGCCGGTAACATTCAGACTAAACTAACAAAAGAGTAATTAGCGGTCGCTTGTTTCAAGTATCATCCCATCACTACGTCGAGTACCATCATCAGTACGAAACCGATGGCGAAGCCTATGGTGCTGAGGTTGCTGTGCTGACCGTTAGAGGCCTCGGGTATCAGTTCTTCTACTACTACATAGAACATGGCACCAGCGGCAAAGGCAAGCAGATAAGGCAGGGCGGGCATCAGCAGTGATGCAAGCAACAAGACTGCTACGGCTCCTACGGGTTCTACCGCTCCGCTCAGCGAACCGATTACGAACGACCGCCATTTCGTGTTTCCCTCTGCCCGCATGGGCATGGAGATGATAGCACCCTCGGGTATGTTCTGTATGGCAATGCCGAGCGATACAGCCACGGCACTTGCCAGCGTGATGCTGGAGATACCGCTTTCTGCTCCTGCAAACACTACGCCCACTGCCATGCCCTCGGGCAGGTTATGTATGGTGACGGCAAGGGCAAGCATTGCCGTGCGCGACAGTCGGCTGCGAGGTCCTTCGGGGTTGTCAGTGCCGATATGTAGGTGAGGGGTGAATTCGTCGATGAGCAGCAGAAAGCCTATGCCCAGCAGAAACCCCACGGCAGCTGGAACGACGGTCCACACGTCTTCCGAACCATTGACGGTAGCCATCTCCATGGCAGGGATGAGCAGCGACCATACCGATGCTGCCACCATTACGCCAGATGCAAATCCGAGAAGTGTCTTCTGCACACGTGGCGACATCTCGTCTTTCATGAAAAAGACGAATGCTGCGCCAAGCACAGTTCCCAACAGAGGTATCAACAAACCTATTATAAGTGTAGTCATCTGTTACTAAAGTTTCGTAAGTTAATGAGTTAAAGAGGTAAGGGGATTACAACAGCAAAGGCGAGGATTGGGAAATTTTATGTAGGTGTACTAATTATTTGAATAAGTTCTGAATATCATGTAAAAGCCGTCTGTGCGCATGGTGAAATGATCTGCCAGCGACTCGTTGAGGGTTCCCTGCCATAGTTCTTGGTAAGCATAGGAGTTCCACCTCAATCCTTCTGACATGATGGTTTTACATCCGAAGTTAAATATGCTGACCTGCTGTCCGGGCATTGAGTCAAATGTTTGTTCTCCCTGTGCAGGAGTGAAATATCCCGAATCGGTGAACATCGTACCGTTAATATTCATCTCACGATAGTAGCGCATCAGGAGCGAGATATTTCCCAAGGTATGGTCTTCACGCTTCCCCGTGCAGCCTACGTATGCAATGTTGTGCCAACCCTGTGCCTTGCAATAGCGTGTTGCCTTTGTCAGGTCATTATCTTCCTGTTCGTCAACCTGTATCAAACGGTCACGAAACTCGGCAGGCACAGAGTCGCCGTCACCTATCACTATGTCTGCATTGGGAAAGGCTTTGACAGCTCCGTCACAACACACTACCCTCTCTGCCTCATTCAGCACCTTGAGAGGCACGGCATGAGTCGGGAACGCGCCATTAGCCAGGATTACAACATCAAATGCTTTCATATCTCGATATGTTTAGCCATCTTCTTCCACTTAAAGTAGCCCGCAATGGCAATGATGACATAGAGTGCGTAGAGTCCTGCCTTAAAAGGTATTCCCTTGTTTATGTAAAGGTAAGCACATACTATATCAACGACAATCCAGAACAGCCACTGCTCTACGAATTTGCGTGCCAATGCCCATAGTCCTACGAACGAGAGTGCATTGGTAAAGGCATCCAGCAAGGGCACGGTGGAGTTGGTCCACGTGATGAGCACATAGTATGTCACACCCCATGCCACAAAGAAACCTACGATGGCAGGCACATAATATCTGCCAGGCATGTGAATGACAGGTATCTCCTGATGGTCTTTCCTTGTCTTCTTGTATTTCCAGAACAGGAAACCGTAGATGGCAGCCAGAGTATAATAGCATGCCATGCCCGCATCGCCATACAGTCCGTGGGTGTAGTAGAGCCAGATGTCGAGTGCCGGCATCACGATACCCACCAGCCACAGCCATATACTGGCACGATACTCAAGCCATATATATATGAGCCCTAGAACAGTTGTCAATATGTCTAACCAGTCGAAAGTCATAAATCAGAAATTTACCGACAGATGTGCCATCATGTTGAAGGGAGCAGAAGGGGCGAAACCTACGGCATACATATCACGATAGTATCCATAGCTGCCCAGTCCGTTGTAAGCCACCACCCTGCCATCTTCCTGCTTGTAGGCTGGGGCTGCCCATCCGTTGTTGTCATACTTGGCAGAGAAGATATTGTAGAGCATCAGACCTACCGTAGCCTCCTTCATACCTGTCTTAGGCAGGGTGAAGGTATATGATAGGTCGATATTCGTTGTGAAGTGCCTCTTCAGCAACATCGTGTCCCAGGTCTTGTTGCCGCTGCCGTCTATGCCTTCTATCTCTGCGAAGCCTGTATTTGTAAGATACTGGTCACTAACATACTGACTCTGTATGCTGCCCTTCAGTCCTTTATAAGTAAACGTAAGGACGTTGTTAAAGATAAAGCTTGGCGAAAAGGCCAAAGGCTGGTCGCCCAACGATACCTTCGTCATCTGGTCGTCAAGTGTCACCTTGATGTCTTTCACCCGGTTTCTCGACAACGTGGCATTGGCATCCCAACGGAACCAGTCCACTGGTTTCCATGCAGCCTCCAGTTCCATGCCCACGCGATAGCTCTTGTCCAGGTTCTTTGTCAACGGCTCGCCGATGGCATTGAGTTCTCCTGTCAGCACCAGTTGGTCTTTATAGTCCATCCAATAGAAAGTGGCACCGGCAGTGAAACGTTCGCTCTGGTACTTATATCCCAGCTCCAAGTCGCCCAGTCGCTCTGCCTTGGCAACGACATTCTCATCGCCGGGATTGGCTATCTGCTGCATGAAGTTATTGCGCACAGGCTCCTTATGACCTATGCCATACGACAGGAACATCTTATGGTTGCGGTTGATGTCATAGTTCAGTCCGAACTTCGGGTTAAAGAAATCATATTTATTGTCTATGACATACCGCCCGTCAGTATTATAGCCGTAGCCAACGGTGGGGTCCTGCAACTTATAGCCCACATGACGATATTGCATATCGACGAAGGCCGACAGTCCCTTCATAAACTCGTAAGACACCTTGCCATAGACATTAAAGTCAGTCTTGCGACTGTGGTTATGGTAATACTCAAAGTCAGGGCGCATGGCAGCCTCCGGAACCGTCGTGGCAGCCCCTGGCTTCGTCCATACGATGCGTCCGAACTGGTCACCCAGATAGCAGTTCCATCCTCCACCGACGATAGCCTGTAGGTCGTGCTTGTTGTCATAGGTCAGCGAGGCCACCGTTCCGAAGAAGTCGTTGTCCATCTTTTGCTGGTCTGCCAGGTCGTTACAATAAGCAGGGTCGGTGCTCAGTCCATATGATGCCCATGAAGCCTGATAGTTATACTGTTGGTAATAGCCTTCTCCCTTCGTATAGTGCAAGCCCACGTTCAGGTTCAGCATATCGGTAAAACGCTGGTTCCACAGCAACTGGTAGTTCTGCTGGTGGTAGTTGTCCGTCTGGTCATCGTAATAGCGTACGTTACCATTCTCGTCATAGTATTCGCCACACGAGTTGTAGGTACGTCCGAAGAGACTCTGCTCATATTTCGACGTATAGTTCCATGCATGGTAGGTTTTCTCCTCACCATTCCATGTAATGAATTTCACCACCGTATTATCGGCGAAGTAGCCGGCCTGCAGGAAATAAGAGTTCAGCTTCGTCGAGGCACGGTCTATATACCCCTTCGAACCAATGTTCGACAACCTGCCTTGTATGCCCCAGTGACCGCCTAACAATCCTGTACCGAAACGCAGTGTCTCCTTATGACTATAGTATGAGCCGCCACTCAGGTCAATGCCTACGAATGGTTTGACTCCGATATTCTCTGTCAGCATATTGATAGTAGCACCGAAAGCTCCGGCACCATTCGTTGACGTACCCACGCCACGCTGTATCTGCATAGACTGCACGCTTGAGGCGAAGTCACCCATGTTCACCCAGAAGAGCTGTGCACTCTCGGCATCGTTCATCGGAATACCGTTGGCAGTGATGTTGATACGGCTTGGATCGGTACCACGCACACGCAGCGAGGTATAGCCTATGCCGTTACCAGCATCAGAGGTCATGGTTACCGAAGGCGTCAGCGACAGCAGATAAGGCACGTCCTGACCGAAGTTAACTGCTTTCAGCTGTGCCTTGTTCATATCGGTATAAGCCACAGGTGTCTTCTTTGAGGCACGTGTTGACATCACCTGCACATTTTGTAATTCCACGCTTTTCAGCGTATCAGTATCTGCTGCCTGCATTGTCATCGCAGTAGCCAGCAGTGCTAATAAAGATATTTTTTTCATCCGTAACAAACAGTTGTTCATTAAAAGGAATACCAACCCTTTTAATGGTTAAAACCTAATGCAAAAGTAACTCTGATATTACGCAATGCCCACCAGTTCCACTTCAAAGATAAGTGTTGAGCCACCAGGTATGCCAGGCTGAGAGAATTTCCCATAACCCATCTCGGCAGGAATATATATTTCCCATTTGTCGCAGCCGTTCACACTCCATGCCATTGTGGACTATATCGCCGAGGCAGTAGAGCGTGTGCCCCCCTGCCAGTTCCTCTTCGGCCTTCTTGATGGCAGTGGTCACTCCGAAGCAGTACCCGCTGCCATTGTCTATTTCTATCTGCATCACTTTCTTTTCGTCGCTTTATGATGTTGCAAAGATACAAATTTAATACCAACTATCAAACTTTTCGAATGTTTTTCTTGTTTGTATCAGAAAAAAGCATTAAATTTGCAGCAACAATAAAAAATGAAATTTAATTTTAATTAGTAGCGACAATATGAGATAACGGAACATCTGAGAGATAGCATGCCGCACCAGGTGCGGCCTATCCAAGGGACAATTAGAAACTATCTTTTAAAAAAAGAGAATGAGCGCGTTGTCCCATCCGTAGTCTTTTTAGATATTGAGCGTTCTGCTCTTGACTCTCTCGATTCAGAATACCGCCAAAATATTCAACAACATGAGAGCAAGCAGTTCAGAATGTTCACGCCGACGAGGCGTGAACTGTTCTTGCTTGTTTATGTTGTATGGTCACTTGGCGGTAACCTAGAATCGAGGATAAGCAATCGGATGGTTTACGCCTTTTCTTATTCTTAAAAACTAAAAGCCAAGTGACAATGAAAAAACAATCTACTTTAATGCAATTATGCATGATGCTGTTGATGGCAATGCTGTCAACAACGGTGCGAGCCGAAGTGGTACCGTTTACAGAAAATTACAGTGCCGAGAGTACCACAGAAGGTTGGACTTCGAGTGTGCAAGGTGACAACCCCCGCTTCACACCTATTATTTACAATGAGGCCGAACTCTTGCCAGGAAGAGGATTGGATAATAACTATTTTCTCTCTGTTAACCAGTCAGAGCGCAACAATAACGGCTGCATCGTGACTGGAACAATTCTTTCTGGCAAGGCCGCTGCTGGTGATGACTTCGTGCTGGAATTTGACATGATGCTCAACAACTCGAGCAACAATAGCAAAAGCCAGTCGCCAGTATCGCTACAGATTAAGGATGCCACCAATCAGGGGGATATCTTCTCGCTGTTTGCGCCCAGCAAGTCAGTACCTGTCTGGAATGTCAACAATACCGCTCGACAGGTGACACTGCCAACATTTGGCGTGACTGTAATTGACGAGGTTACCAGATTCCTCTGGTGCCACTATGTCATAGCGCGCTCAGGCAATCTGACCTACCTGACAATCACCAACAACGCCACTGGGGAAACTGTCTTGGAGCGTACTTTAATAGAAGGTAGCAGCGAGACTGGCGGCCTGGGCAACATCGTGTTTACCACCAAGCGCTATTATGCCAACTTCGCCATTGACAATATTGTAGTGCGTGCATTAGAGGAGAGCGATGTGCCCTCAGGGGAGATGTCATCTTACACAATTAAATATCGCAATGAAGGAGGCTATGAGATTAAACCAGACGTCGTTACCCCCTTTATCGTAGGCAATGAGGCTACTGCTACGGCTGAACAGATGACACCTATCTATTATAATGACAAGAAATATCTCTACAAAGAAGGCAACAACACCATAACACTGGTTGCCGATGCTTCGCAAAACGTGATTACCCTTGTCTATCGTGAGGCTCAGCAATGCAACTACACCGTGAAGGCTATCTATGGTGACAAAGAGAAGGTTCTAGTCGAAGGCAAAGGCATTGAGGGGGATGCCGTGACCTACAACTATCCGAAGTATATGCTTGACGGCACCACCCTCTATCTGAAAAAACAGAGCGCCACTAATCCTTATTTCGGCAAGACCATTACGCTGAGTGAAGAGAACACCATCGAGACGGTTGAATACACCGATGGCGCGGTCTCTGATGTGGTGTTCTACAAGGAAGCCGAGCAGATGGGTGGCTTTACATCTCTATCCACCAACAATGCCGACATCCGCTGCTCTGACGGCAAAGGCGGTGTCATAGACGGTGACGAGCCTGTAGTACTGACCACACTGCCCGCTGGAAAATACGTCATCTATGGCCAAGTATGGGGAACAGCGGGCTATACTGCCACCATCACGGCCGACAACGCAAAGGTGTGGGAACTTGCCTCTACCGGCTACCTTTTTGATGCGCTTTCAGAAGAAATCACGCTGACCAAAGAGACCACGCTGTATATCAAGGACAGTGGCGACATCGACGGTTTGAAGATGCTTGACCTGATCTATATTCAAGAGGCAAAGCAGCACTATATTGCCGAGTTTAATCGTGACAAGGCTACATTGACCTTCAAAAAAGGATTCTTGCCTTTAGGCTCTTCCACGGTCTGGGATGCCGAGAATACGGGTGCAGAGCCCGGTTGGCTCAGCCAGCTGTCAAAAGTCAGCACGGTGGTTTTCGAGCCCTCGTTTGCCGAGGCACGTCCCACGTCGTGTGCCAGTTGGTTCAAAGGAGCATATAACCTTACAACTATTACCGGTCTGGAGAATCTAAACACCAGCGAGGTGACAAGCATGGCCGCGATGTTCCATAGCTGTACATCGTTAACTTCGCTCGACCTGAGTACCTTCGACACAGGTAATGTCACTGACATGAATTTAATGTTCTTTTATAACAGAGATCTCACATCACTCAATCTGAACAGTTTCAATACATCAAAAGTAACAAATATGCGCAGAATGTTCAGTGAATGTTATGCCTTGACGGATTTCGACCTGTCTCATTTCGACACACGTGCTGTGAAGGACATGTACATGATGTTCGCCTATAACAGAATGACAGAACTTGATTTGAGCAGTTTCAATACCGATGCCGCGGAAGACCTCCAAGCCATGTTCTACAACTGTGTAAACCTTACGACGATCTATGTCAGCGAGTC
>FLNY01002458.1_pt1 | contig 23789 bp, 19 predicted proteins | sample 1140381 | NCBI WGS metagenome assembly FLNY01 (sample SAMEA3878172, study PRJEB12797) | bioreactor metagenome | biome: Moose rumen | place: Sweden | collected 2011-10
GGCGGTCCTGTTCGGGCTGTCCGCCGGGGCCCAGCAAATCCGCGACATCGACATCAGCGCGGAATTGCTGGAGGACGGCAGTGCCTGGATTACCCAGCGCTGGGACGCCCGGGTCCCCTCCAGTACAGGTTGGACCGAGTGGTATGTACCCATCGGCAACCTGGGCCCCATGACCGTGTCGGACTTGTCTGTGAGCGAGAACGGACAGGCCTTCGAGAGCATGGGGGACGGTTGGAGCGTGGACTGGAGCTTCGGCCGGAAGGCCGGCAAGAGCGGCATCGTGCGCAAAAAGGACGGCGTGGAGCTGTGCTGGGGCCTGGGAGAATACGGAGACCACGTCTGGACCGTCCGCTTCAAAGTGACCGGCCTGGTGCAGTCCCTGGACGATGCCGACGCCTTCAACTTCATGTTTGTGAACCCCGGCCTGGCGGCCCAGCCGGAGCATGTGCGGGTGGTCATCTCTCCCTCTTTTGAATGTCCGCAGTGGACCTACGACAACACCCGCGTCTGGGGCTTCGGCTATTACGGAGACATCAATGTGCGCAGCGGCAGCGTGGTGGCCGAATCGGCCGAAGCCTTCGAGTACCGGAGCCGGCTGATAGCCCTGGTGCGCTTCGACAAAGGCCTGTTCCACCCGGCGGTAGAGCGCGGCGGGGCCTTCGACGACATGCTGCAGCAGGCCCTGGACGGCAGCTCCTATGGGGCCGACGACGACGGCCTTCCCTGGTTCATGGGACTCATCTTCGCCCTGGCGGTCCTCCTGCCCATCCTCTTCCTCATCTATGCCGGCATTGCCAGCGCCCTGGGATACAAGTACAAGAAGTCCCTCTTCGGCAAGACCAAGATCACGGAGTGGTACCGCGACATCCCCGTGGAGGGAGACCTCTTCGCCGCCTATTATGCGTTGGAGGCCGGCAAGCGCTTTGCTTCCTCGGCCAAGGTGAACAACCTGGTAGGCGCCCTGTTCCTGCGCTGGATCCTGAACAAGAACGTGAAGGTGGTGGCCGATCCCAAATCGGCCAAGCGGGTGAACCTTTCCTTCCAGGAAGAGGGCAGTTTCCCCGACGACGTGGAAGACGCCCTGTATCATTATGCCCGGACAGCCAGCGGAGAGAACCTCATCCTGGAAAAGAATGAATTCGAGGCCTGGTCCAAGAAGAACTATGCCAAGATGACGGCCTGGCCGGACCGGGCCAAAGCCCGCGGAAAGAGTTGGTTCCAGACCAGAAACTACTTCAGGCAGGGAAGCCAGACCACGGCCGAGGGCGCCCGCGAGGCCTGCCACGTAATAGAGTTCAAGAACTTCCTGAACGACTTTACCCTGTCCAAGGAACGCGAAGCTGTGGAAGTGGGCCTTTGGAAAGACTATCTGGTGTTTGCCCAGCTGTACGGCATAGCCGACAAGGTGGCCGAACAGTTCAAGAAGCTGTACCCGGCCGAATTCCAGGAAGTGGTCAGTTCCACCGGCCTGGACACCTACACCATGCTGTATGTGATCAATCACACCAACGCCATTTCGGCCTCGGCCATGCAGAGCGCCTACGCCAAGGCGGGTAGCGTTTCCGGCGGCGGCGGCCACTCCTCCTTCGGCGGCGGCGGCGGCTTCTCCGGCGGCGGTTTTGGCGGCGGCGGCAGATAAGTCGGGGTGACAAGACTCGAACTTGCGACCCTCTGCTCCCAAAGCAGATGCGCTAGCCAACTGCGCCACACCCCGAGTTCAAGCCACAAAGGTACGGTTATTTTTGCAATCGGGCAAAATAATCGTACCTTTGCCTGTGTATGATCATTGATGCGCAAAATATCCAGAAGAGCTTCGGCCCGCTGCAAGTGCTCAAAGGGGTGAACTTCCAGGTGGCGCCGCAGGAAGTGGTGTCCATCATGGGCGCCTCCGGGGCGGGGAAGTCCACCCTGCTGCAAATCCTGGGCACGCTCTCCACCCCGGACGCCGGATCGCTCTCCATTGAAGGGACGGATGTCTTACACCTCCCCCAAAGGCAGCTGTCGGCCTTCCGGAACCGGCGCATCGGCTTCGTGTTCCAGGCGCATCACCTGCTGCCGGAATTCACGGCGCTGGAGAACGTGATGATCCCCGCGCTCATCGGCGGCGCCTCCAGGAAGGAAGCCCGGCAGCGGGCCCTGGAGCTGCTGGAAACCGTGGGCCTGGAAGAGCGTACCGCCCACAAGCCCTCGGAACTATCCGGCGGGGAGCAGCAGCGGGTGGCCATCGCCCGTGCCATCATGAACCAGCCCGCCATCCTCTTTGCCGACGAGCCTTCCGGCAACCTGGACAGCCGCACCAAGGAAGACATCCACCGCCTGTTTTTCCGGCTGCGGGAAAAACTGGGCCAGACCATTGTCATCGTCACGCACGATGCGGGCCTGGCCGCCCTGTGCGACCGGACCTGTCACCTGTCGGATGGTGTCTTCGTCCGGAACCCTATTCCGGAGACGGCAGGCAGTGAGCAATAAAGATTAACAACGCCGGCGCCCTCAGTTGTGTGATCCCATGGCCAGGTGCACCCGCTTCAGGGAGTCCAGCGGGACGGCGGGTTGCTCTATACCGGCAGGATAGGGCCGGCGGGAAAATGCCGCAAAATACTGCAGGCAGGCGTCGCGCCACCAGGCGGCCAGGCGGGCATTCTCTTCCAGCAGGGCCGCCACTTCGCGGTAGCGCTCCCCGGACACATAAGGCTTCATTCCAGCCCAAACCTCCTGATAATGGCGGACTTGCCGAACCCCGCCATCGTAATGGAGGCAGAGTGCCTCCCACAGCGTCCTGCCGTCGGACATCCGGTAATCCCAGTCCAGATGGTGGAACCAGAGGAGCAGCTCTTCGGGGCAGGCCGAGACCTGCTCATAGAGGGAACGGAGCGGCTCGTTGTACTGGGCTGTGGCACCGGAACCGGTAGCGACGGTGCGGTCGAAACCGATGCCGTCCCTGTCGGCCTTGTGATAATAGGAAGGCAGCCAGTCTTCGCGGGCGCCGGGTATCTTGCACCAGGGCTCCGGGCCGAAGTGGTGGCCCCAGGCGAACAGGTGATGCAGCCCCATGGGCATCATGTAGTCCACACAGGCTTCCCGGGAAGAGAGCATGATTTCCTTCATGGGCTCCACAAATCCCCGGGTGAAGCGCTTCTGGCTCATGAGAGGGGGTTTGGGGAAGGTAATCCGCAGCCATTCTTCGGCAATTTGCTCGGAAGGGAGGGTGGGGTCCCAGGCCAGCCGCCCGAAAGCGTACCAGTTGGCCTGGTTGAAGAGGTTTCCGCACCAGTCGGCATCCTGGCCCACATTGGCGACGCCCGCAATGGCGGAAAGCGGGGCTCCCGCCGTCACGGAAGCCACGTCGAGCCCGGGGGCAATCTGCGTCCGGAGACATTCCTCCCACAAGGGCGCCAGGAAAACCAGCGTGGACGCCTGCCCCAGATATTCCATGGTAACCTGGAACTCGGGGGTCATGGACGTTTCCCGCAGGGCGCCGAAAAGGGGACTCACAGGCTCCCGGGGCTGAAAGTCGATGGGCCCGTTTTTCACCTGCAGCGACACATTGGGACGGAACGCCCCGTCCAGCGGCACGAACTCGTCGTAGGCCTGCATGGCCCTGTCCGGGCTGCCTGCGGCATACACGAAAGTGCGCCACATCACAATTCCCCCGCGGGGGGAGAGGGCGTCGGCCAGCATGTTGGCCCCATCGGCATGGGTGCGGCCGAAATCCTGCGGACCGGGCTGGCCTTCGCTGGAAGCCTTCACCAGAAAGCCGCCGAAGTCCGGAATGAGCCCGTAAATCTCTTCTACCTTGGCCTGCCACCAGCGCACGACGGCAGGGTCCAGCGGGTCGGCGGTGGGAAGCTGGCCCAAGGCCGACGGCGAGGCGAAATTGACCGAAAGGTACACCCGGATGCCGTAGTCCCGAAGGATGTCGGCGATGGCGGCCACGCGCTCCAGGTGCTCCCCGTCCAGCACGGAAGGCGCCGCATTCACATTGTTCAGGACAATGCCGTTGATGCCAAGCTTGGCGTTTAGGGCGCCGTAGCGGGCAATCCGTTCTGCGGGAAGCGTTTCCGACGTCCACTCCCAGATGGAATGGCCGGCATAGCCGCGCTCCACCGTGTCGTCCAGGTTGTCCCAGTGGTTTAGGATGCGGAGGCTGTAGGCCGGCGTTCCCTCCAGCGGGACATCGGCCTCAAGCCAGAGGGATTGGTTGCTCCCGACACAGGAGGCGGCAAGGAGAACCCCCACCACCATTATTGACCATCTACCCTTCATCCAGTCCCTCGATTGTCCGGATGGTTCCGTCCGGGTTGTATTTCAGTTCACACACTTTCAGGCTCCGGAGGCGGTTGACGCCTTTGGAGATGCCGCTGTCGTGGTGGAAGAGCCACCATTTGCCGCCGTACTCTACAATGCAGTGGTGCGTGGTCCAGCCGAACACCGGGGTGAGGATGACACCCTGGTAGGTGAACGGGCCGTACGGGTTGTCGCCGATGGCGTAGCACAGCTTGTGCGTGTCTCCGGTGGAATAGCTGAAGTAGTATTTCCCCTTGTACTTGTGCATCCAGCTGGCCTCGAAGAAGCGGCGCCCGTTGTCTTCCACGGTGATGGGTTTTCCGTCCTGGTCCAGCAGCACCACCGGCCTGGGGTCTTCGGCGAACTGGAGCATGTCGTGGCTGAGCCTCACCACGCGGGCCGGGATGGCGGGCTCCCCGTCGGCCGGATAGGAAGTGCCGCAGTCCTTGGCCAGGTTGTCCTGGTAGCGCTGGAGCTGCCCGCCCCAGATGCCGCCGAAGTACAGGTAGTACTCGTCGTCGGCGTCGTCGTGCAGGATGGCGTAGTCGATGGAATAGCTGCCCCGGATGGGGTCCGGCAGGGCCTTGAAAGGGCCCGTGGGGCTGTCCGACACGGCAACGCCGCAGCGGAAGATGTCCGTCTTGTCCTTGGCCGGGAAATACATGTAGTAGCGGCCGTCGCGGCCTTTCACCACTTCGTTGTCCCACAGCTGGCGGCGGGCCCAGGGCACGTCCTTGATGTCCAGGACAACTCCGTGGTCCTTCACGGGCGAGGTCATGGGATCCGGGCCTTCCAGCGAAAGCACATGGTAGTCCTTCATGTCGTACTCGCTGCCGAAGTCGTCGTCCGGCGCGGCCGATTCCCAGTCGTGGGAGGGATAGATATACAGCTTCCCGTCAAATACGTGGACGGAAGGGTCGGCCATGTAATCGGAAGGAAAAAGATAGCGTTTTTTAACTTTGTCTGCCATAGTGGTTATTGGTTATTGATTGCACGGGCTTCGATTTCGCGGTTGATCTGGTCCATCCGCTCGTCGGTCAGTTCATATTTGGAGATGATGAAGATGGCCAGTACCAGGAGGATGGCCGGGATTACGCACACCAGCCAGAGGATGCCCTGGAGGGCCAGGGGCGTCTGTGAAGGGGCCGAGGCGTCGAAGCCCACCCAGGCCAGCACCAGGCCGGGAACCACGCCGCCGAGGGCCATGCCCGCCTTGAAGAAGATGCCGGTGAGGGCGTTCACGATGCCGGCGATGCGCTTGCCGGTGGTGTATTCGCCGTAGGAAATGACCTCCGGGACCAGGGCCCACATGTACCCCGTTGCGGTGATGATGCCGGTGCTCTTGACAAACTGGGCAATGCACAGCAGCACGAAGTTGTTCTTGGTGGCGGGGATGGATACGAAGGTGTACATCATGGCCATGCCCAGGATGGCAATGCCCAGGAACAGGTAGAACATGCCCTTCTTGCCGATTTTGCGCTTGATGGCGGGAACCAGCGGCATGAAGATGAAGGCCGGGATGGTGCCCAGCCACATGAACAGGGTGGTAAGGAGCGGTGTTGCGCCCACATTATAGCTCATGAAATAGGCGTCGGCGGCGTTGCCCACGCTCATCATGGCGAAGGCCGTGATGAAGAAGAAGGCCAGCACGCGGAGGGGTTTGTTGCGGACAAATTCCATCCAGAGGTCGCTCACCTTCACGTTGGCGGCTTCCTTCTGGTCCATCACCACCCGTTCCTTGCACTGGGAGAAGCAGAAGATGAGCAGGAGCAGGCCCGCCAGGGCGAAGATGGTCATGGTAATGAACCAGGCGTGGCCGGCCTCCGGGGTGTTGTACACGGCGACACCGTTTACCTTGGGGGCGAAAACGGCGATGATGATGGGCAGCGACTTCACGCACAGGGCGCCCAGATTGGCCATGAACATGCGCGTACTGGTGAGGATGGTTATTTCATTGGTGTCGCGCGTGAGCGAGGCGTTAAGGGCGCCGTAGGGCACGTTCACCAGGGTGTAGCACATGGACATGCCCACATAGGTTACGTAGGCGTACAGGAGGGAACCGCTGAAACCGTTCCAGAAGCACAGGATGGCCAGCCCCACCAACGGAATGCCGCCCATGATGAGCCAGGAGCGATACTTGCCCCACTTGGGACTGCCCTTGTCCACGAGGGTGCCCACCACCGGGTCCCACAGCACGTCCACCAGGCGCACGATGAGGAACATGAGAGCGGCCGCACCCGGGTCCAGCCCATAGACGTTGGTATAGTAGAACAGCAGCCAGATGCTGATGGTCTGATAAATGAGGTTCTGGGCCATGTCACCGGCCCCAAAGCCGATGCGCTGCAGCCAACTGAGTTTGTAGAAGCCCTTGGCTTCGGTTTTAGCAGTGTCCATACAGGTTGGTATTATGTGGAGACAAAGATACTTTTTTTTGTTCACAATTACCACTACAAATGTTTCAGTCGTTTCTGATTTTGGACCATGCCTGGTGTTCCCGATACATAAAATATAACATTTGGAACCTGCCGGGGTGCAAATCTTCAAATCTGAAGTTTCCCTCTTTGCAATCCAGCCCTTTTTTCGTAACTTTAAGCCGCAAACCAAACATTGAGAGCCATTATGGAAAAAACTTGGAGATGGTTTGGCCGCAAGGACAAGATCACCCTTGCCATGCTGCGCCAAATTGGCGTGGAGGGCATTGTAACCGCCCTGCACGACGTCCCGCTGGGAGAGGTCTGGACCCGGGAAAAAATCCACGACCTGCGAACGTATATAGAAAGTTACGGCATGCGCTGGAGCGTGGTGGAGAGCCTGCCGGTGGTGGAAACCATCAAATACGGCGGCCCGGACCGGGACCGGCAGATAGAAGTTTACAAGGAGTCGCTGCGCAACCTCTCGGCCGAGGGCATCCACACCATCTGCTACAACTTCATGCCGGTGCTGGACTGGGCCCGGACAGACCTCCTGCACACCAATCCCAACGGCTCCACCAACCTGTACTTTAACTATGCGGCGTTCGCCTACTTCGACATTTATATTCTGAAGCGCGCCGGCGCCCGGGAGGAGTGGGCCGCATTCAAGTTCCCCGAAGGCGTGGGCGAAGGCCGCAACGTCCTTCAGGAGGCCGATGAACTTGCCAGGACCATGACTCCGGAGAAGGACCACAAGCTGGTGGAGAACATAGTTATCAAGACCCAGGGCTTCGTGAGCGGCAATTTCTCGGAGGACGACGAGGCCCCGGTGCAGAAGTTCCGGGACTTCCTGGCCCTGTACAAGGGTATCGGCAAGGACCAGCTGAGGGCCAATATGAAATATTTCCTGGAAGCCATCATGCCCACCTGCGAAGAGTGCGGCATGAACATGTGCGTCCATCCGGACGACCCGCCCATCGAGATTCTGGGCCTGCCCCGCATCGTGCGCACGGAAGAAGACATCCGCTGGCTGCTGGACGCCGTTCCCGACAGGCACAACGGCCTTACCTTCTGCGCAGGCAGCCTGTCGGCCGGGGCCTACAACAACGTGGTGGAACTGGCCCGGGAGTTTGCGCCCCGCACCCATTTCGTGCACCTGCGTTCCTGTCACATTTTCCCCAACGGAGACTTTACGGAGGCTTCCCACCTGGGCGGCCGGGCCGACTTGGTGGAGCTGTGCCGCATCTTCGAAAAGGAGAACCCGGCCCTTCCCATGCGGGTAGACCATGGCATGACCTTCACCGACCGCGAAGGCGGCCTCATGGACGAGTCCCACCACGGCCACAATGCCGGCTACACCCTGCTGGGGCGCATGTTTGCCATGGGTCAGGTGCAGGGCATCCTGGCCACGGTAGACCGCGAACTGGGCATCCCTTACAAACAACCCGGATTTTTCGACTAGACCATGAAACTCACAGATATCCTCAGCGGCTCCTTCGACGCCGCCGAATGGGAAGCCAAAGGCTACGAGCTTCCCCAGTTCAGCATCCCGGCCCTGCGTGAAAAAACGGCCAAAGAGCCCACCTGGGTCCACTTCGGCGGGGGCAACATCTTCCGTGCCTTCCCGGCCGCCATCCTCAACGACGCCCTGAACACAGGGCGGTACGACCGCGGCGTCATTGTGGCCGAAACCTTCGACTTCGAGGTCATCGACAAGGCCTACGCCCCCTTCGGCAACCTTTCGCTCAGCGTGAGCCTGTGCTCAGACGGAACCATCGGCAAAAAGGTCATCGGCAGCGTTACGGAGGCCCTCAAGGCCGACAGGCAGTTCCCCCGGGACTGGGAGCGCCTGGAAGAGATTTTCCGCAGCCCTTCGCTGCAGATGATCTCCTTCACCATCACGGAGAAGGGCTACAGCTTCAACGAGGCCGACCTGGCCCGGGGCCTGCATCCCGTCTTCGCCATGGGCAAGGTCTGCGCCCTGCTCTACCAGCGCTTCCTCTCCGGCGCGCTGCCCCTCACCGTGCAGAGCATGGACAACTGCTCCCACAACGGGGACAAAGTAAAGGCCGGCGTCCTTGCCTACGCCCGGCGCTGGGTGCAGGACGGAGTGGTGCCGCAAGCTTTCCTGGACTACCTGGAAGACACCTCCAAGGTCACCTTCCCCTGGTCCATGATAGACAAGATCACCCCGCGTCCGCACCAGAAGGTGAAAGAGCTGCTGGAGGCCGACGGCTTCGAGGACAACAACTACATAGAGACAGAAAAGCACACCTTCACCGCCCCCTTCGTGAATGCCGAAGAGGTGCAGTACCTGGTCATCGAGGACAACTACACGGGCGGCCGTCCGCCGCTGGACCTTGGAGGCGCCCTCTACACCACCCGGGAAACCGTGGACAAGGTGGAGACCATGAAGGTGACCACCTGCCTGAACCCGCTGCACACCGCCATGGCCCTTTACGGCTGCATGCTGGGCTATACGCTCATATCGGCCGAGATGAAGGACGAAGACCTTCGCGCCTTCATCCAGAAAATCGGCTACATCGAAGCCATGCCCGTGGTGGTGGACCCCGGCATCCTGAACCCCTACGAGTTCATCGGCGCGGTCATAGGCAAGCGCCTGCCGAACCCCTTCATGCCGGACGCTCCGCAGCGTATAGCCATGGACACCTCCCAGAAGCTGCCCATCCGCTTCGGCGAAACGCTCAAGAAGTACATCGCCCGCGGGCTGGACAAGGACAACCTGGTCCTCATTCCGCTGGTACTTGCCGGCTATGCCCGCTACCTGAAGGGCATCCAGGATGACGGAACGCCCTTCGAACCCTCGCCGGACCCGCTGCTGGCAGAGCTCCAGGCCCTGGTGGCCCCGCTGGAGGTGGGAAAGCCGGAGCAGGACTACTCCTGCCTGCGCCAGCTCTATTCCCGGGCCGACATTTTTGGCGTCAACCTTTACGAGGCAGGCCTGGGAGAACGGGTGGAAGGCATGGTGAAGGAGCTCTTCGCCGGGACGGGGGCCGTCCGCGCCACCTTGCACAAATATGTCCTGGCCCGCTAGTTTCATGGCCGGACCGTTTGGTTTTTCAAAGAAAATCACTACCTTTGCACAAGAACGCTAAAACCTTTTAACGATGTACCTACTCGGTTACGATATCGGCAGCTCGTCGGTGAAGGCATCCCTGGTGAATGCCGAAACCGGAAAATGCGTCGCCACAGCCTTTTATCCCAAGAGCGAGGCTCCCATCATCTCCAAAAAAGCCGGTTGGGCAGAGCAGGATCCCGCCATGTGGTGGGGCAACCTGAAGCTGGCCACGGACGACATCCTGGACCAGGTGCGCCGCAAGGCGTCCCTGCAAAGCAAAACCTTCACGGTAAAGGACATCCAGGGAATCGGCATCTCCTACCAGATGCACGGGCTGGTGTGCGTGGACAAGGACCTCAACGTGCTCAGACCCTCCATCATCTGGTGCGACTCCCGGGCCGTCCCGTACGGTCAGAAGGCCTTCGAAGCCTTGGGACGGGAGTACTGCCTGCCGCACCTGCTCAATTCGCCCGGCAACTTCACCGCCGCCAAACTGGCCTGGGTGAAGGAGAATGAGCCGGACCTGTACGGCCGCATCTGGAAAATCATGCTTCCCGGGGACTACATTGCCATGCGCCTCACCGGCAGCGTATGCACCACCGTCAGCGGCCTGTCAGAGGGCATTTTCTGGGATTTCAAGGGCAACTGCCCCAGCAAGGGGCTGCTGGACTTCTTCGGCTTCGAGGAAACCATCCTGGCCCCGCGCAAGCCCACCTTCGGGGTGCAGGGAACCGTTACGCGGGAGGCCGCGGAATACCTGGGCCTGGCCGAGGGAACGCCCGTTACCTACCGGGCCGGGGACCAGCCCAACAACGCCCTCAGCCTGAACGTGTTCAACCCCGGTGAAATCGCCTCCACCGCCGGAACTTCCGGGGTGGTGTACGGGGTCATCGGCCAGGTGAATTACGACCCGCTTTCCCGCGTGAACACCTTCGCGCACGTGAACCATACGGCCGAAGACCCGCGCCTGGGCGTGCTGCTGTGCATCAACGGCACCGGCATCCTCAACTCCTGGGTGCGCCGCAACGTGGCCCCGGAGGGCATCTCCTATGCCGACATGAACGAGGTGGCGGCCCAAATCCCCATCGGATCGGACGGCGTGTCCATCCTGCCTTTCGGCAACGGGGCAGAGCGCATGCTGGAGAACCGGGACACCGGCTGCAGCATCCACGGGGTCAGCTTCAACCGCCACGACAAGCGGCACCTCATCCGGGCCGCCCAGGAAGGCATCGTGTTCTCCTTCCAGTACGGGATAGAGATCATGGAGGCCATGGGGCTCAAGGTAGATAAAATCCACGCCGGCCTGGCCAACATGTTCCAGTCCCAGATTTTCCGGAATACCTTGGCGGGCGTTTCCGGTGCCACCATCGAGCTCTACGACACGGACGGTTCCGTGGGCGCGGCCAAGGGGGCGGGCATCGGCGCCGGCATCTACAAGGACAACCGGGAGGCCTTCGCCACCCTGGACCGCCTGGAGGTCATCCTCCCGGACCACGAGGCCGAATACCGCGAGGCCTATGAGCGCTGGAAGTCCCACCTGCCGTTCTGAACGGCCTCTGTCATTCTGAACGAAGTGAAGAATCTCAACACATTACATTAATATTATGGCAAAAGAGTATTTCCCTACCATCGGCAAGATTCCCTTCGAGGGAACGGCCAGCAAGAACCCCCTTGCATTCCATTATTATGAAGCCGACCGCGTCGTCGCCGGCAAACCCATGAAGGACTGGCTCAAGTTCGCCATGGCCTGGTGGCACACCCTGGGCCAGGCGTCCGGAGACCCCTTCGGCGGCCAAACCCGCAGCTACGAGTGGGACAAGGGCGAGTGCCCCTACTGCCGCGCCCGCCAGAAGGCCGATGCCGGTTTCGAGATTATGCAGAAACTGGGCATCGAATACTTCTGCTTCCACGATGTGGACCTGGTGGAAGACTGCGAAGACATTGCCGAGTACGAGGCCCGCATGAAGGACATCACGGACTACCTGGCGGAAAAGATGAAGGAAACCGGCATCAAGAACCTCTGGGGCACGGCCAATGTGTTCGGCAACAAGCGTTACATGAACGGCGCCGGAACCAACCCGCAGTTCGATGTGCTGGCCCGCGCCGCCGTCCAGATCAAGAACGCCATTGACGCCACCATCAAGCTGGGCGGCACCTCCTACGTGTTCTGGGGCGGCCGCGAAGGCTACTACACCCTGCTGAACACCCAGATGCAGCGGGAGAAGGACCACCTGGCCAAGCTCCTCACCGCAGCCCGCGACTATGCCCGCGCCAAGGGGTTCAAGGGCACCTTCCTCATCGAGCCCAAGCCCATGGAGCCCACCAAGCACCAGTACGACGTAGATACGGAGACCGTCATCGGCTTCCTGCGCGCCAACGGCCTGGACAAGGACTTCAAGGTGAACATCGAGGTGAACCATGCCACCCTGGCCGGCCACACCTTCGAGCACGAGCTCACCGTGGCCCGTGAGAACGGCTTCCTGGGCAGCATCGACGCCAACCGCGGCGACGCCCAGAACGGTTGGGACACGGACCAGTTCCCGGTAGATGCCTACGAGCTCACCCAGGCCATGATGCAGGTCATCCTGAGTGGCGGCTTCAAGGACGGCGGCACCAACTTCGACGCCAAGCTGCGCCGCTCTTCCACAGATCCGGAAGATATCTTCATCGCCCACATCAGCGCCATGGACGCCATGGCCCACGCCCTCCTGAACGCTGCCGCCGTGCTGGAGGAAAGCCCGCTGTGCGGCATGGTGAAGGAGCGTTACGCCAGCTTCGACGAAGGCCTGGGCAAGCGGTTCGAGGAAGGCAAGGCCTCCCTGGAAGAGCTCTACGACTACGCCAAGAAGAACGGCGAACCCAAGGTGGCTTCCGGCAAGCAGGAGCTTTACGAAACCATCCTGAACCTGTACGCTAAGTAATGGCTGCGCAAGAGAAAGGATCCGGCGCGTATCTGTTTTCCATCGTGCTGGTTGCCGTGCTGGGCGGCCTGCTGTTCGGGTACGATACAGCCGTCATTTCCGGTGCCGAGCGAGGTCTGCAGGCGTTCTTCGAGAGCGCCTCAGACTTCACTTACACCAAGTTCCTGCACGGGTTCACTTCGTCCAGCGCGCTCATCGGCTGTATCATCGGCAGTGCGCTTTCCGGCCTTTTCGCCGGTAAGTTCGGCCGAAAGAAGAGCCTGTTCTTCGCGGGCATCTGCTTCTTCCTCAGCGCCGCCGGTTCCTACTATCCGGAGTTCCTGTTCTTCCCCAAGGGCGTGCCTTCGCAGTCCCTGTGGGTGGCCTTCAACCTCTACCGCGTGCTGGGCGGCGTGGGCGTGGGCATGGCATCGGCCATCTGCCCCATGTACATTGCCGAGGTAGCGCCCGCCAACAAGCGCGGCAAGCTGGTGTCCTGGAACCAGTTCGCCATTATCTTCGGCCAGCTGGTGGTGTACTTCGTGAACTTCCTCATCATCCAGTCGCACAAGAACGACCCGGCCGTGGTGGAATGGACCAACCAGGTGGGCTGGCGCCTCATGTTCGGTTCCGAATGTGTGCCGGCCGGCCTGTTCACCCTGCTCATCATGCTGGTGCCGGAGACGCCGCGTTACCTGGTCATGTCCGGTCAGGAAGAGAAGGCCCTGCAGGTGCTTTCGCGCATCAACGGCCCTTCGGCGGCCGCCCAAATCCTCTCGGAAATCAAGAATACGGTAGTTCAGAAGAAGGAGAAACTCCTGGCCTATGGCTTCCTGGTCATCTTCATCGGCTGCATGCTCAGCGTGTTCCAGCAGTTTGTGGGCATCAACGCGGTGCTGTACTTCGCTCCGCGCATCTTCGAGTCCATGGGCATGGGGAACGCCATGACGCAGACGGTGGTCATGGGCATCGTGAACATCAGCTTCACCCTGGTGGCCATCTTCACGGTAGAAAAACTGGGCCGGAAGCCGCTGCTCATCACCGGATCCCTGGGTATGGCCGTGGGCGCCCTGGGCGTTGCACTGGCCGATGCAGTCCCGGCCGTGCCCGGTCTGGTGGGCGTACTCAGCATCATGATCTACTCTGCGTCCTTCATGTTCAGCTGGGGTCCCATCTGCTGGGTGCTCATCTCGGAGATCTTCCCCAACACCATCCGTGGCGCCGCCGTGGCCATCGCCGTGGCCTTCCAGTGGATTTCCAACTTCATCGTGAGCTCCACCTTCGTGCCGCTCTACACCTGGAGTCCGGCCTTTACATACGGCCTGTACTGCGGTATGTGCCTGCTGGCCGCCCTTTTCGTCTGGCGTCTGGTGCCGGAGACCAAGGGCAAGACCCTGGAAGAGATGTCCGCCCTCTGGCGCACCCGTTCCGGAAAGTAAGGCGCTCCCTTCCTTTTTCACTTACCCGCCTCAAAAGTTCCCGTCACCTGGCGCGAACTTTTGGGGCGTATCTTGGTTGGGGCCGAAGGGCTGGCCACCCTGGCCCAGCCGGCCAATCTGCTGGTGGCGGAACTTTTCTTCGGCCAGGACCAGCTTGGCCACCTTTTGGATGGGAAGGGCTTTCTTGTAGCGTTTCAAGGCGGCTTCGTCCAGGGCGTTCAGCTCCTTGGAAGCTTCTGTGTAGTCCTGGAGGAGTTTGTTCACGTCGGCGCCGTCGATACCCTTGCACAGGGCCTTGAAGGCCTTCTGCTGCACGTCAAAGGCTTCCCGGCGCTCTTTCTGGACCTGGTTGTACACGGGCCAGAAACTTTGGGCCTCGGCCTCCGTCAAGTCCAGTTCGCTGGTGATGAAAGCCACCTGCGCGGCGCGGATGCGTTCGCGCCACTTGTTTCCGTCGGCTTTTTTCTCTTCGCCCTGGGTCTGGGCCAGTGCCGAGCCGCCCAGCAGCGCCAGGGCACAGATCAAACTAATAACCTTCTTCATAACTTACTAACTGTTCAAGTGAAACGTGGCTGGCCAGCAGATAATTGACGATATCCTCGTTGGAGACGACCTCCACTTCCGTGAATTCGCAACAGCCGTCCGGGTCCAGCGCTTCCGACAAATAGGAATAGTATTCCCAGTAAGGGTCTTCCTGCGTTGAAGGTACGGCCGTTTTCCGAAGCACAAAGGTGCCCACAGCCACCAGGATGAGCAGCGAAGCTGCGTAGGCCAGGTATGGCGCAAGGCGGCTGATTGCGGTGGGAGGAGCCGGGGAGACTTCCTGCTGCGGTATGGCGCCAAGCCGCTTCTGCAGGTCCTCAAAGTATCCTTCCGGAGTGGATATGTCGGTCTTTCTGGTCATAACGCTTTCTTTGACACGGACGGGGAGCAAAAGTTTAAAACAGTTCTTGCGAAACCTGGGCCCGGATTTTCTCCTGGGCAAGGTGGTAAGAGGCCTTGAGGGCCCCCACGGACGTGCCGGTGATGGCCGATATCTCTTCGTAGGAGAGCGCGTCCCACCAGCGCATGATGAACACCTGACGCTGCTTCTGCGGCAGCTTGAGTACGGCCTTGGCCAGCTCCCGCTGGGCCTCCGTACCCTGAAAATAAGGGTCGGCCTGGATGCGGCGTTCCATTTCGGCATCTATGGAGCTGAAGCGGAGGGCGGCCCGCACCTTTTCTTTCCTGAGGTAGTTCAGCGTCTGGTTGGTGGCAATGCGCCATACCCATGTAAAAAGCTGCGATTCCCCCCGGAAAGAGGGAAGCGCAGCCCAAACTTTGAGAAAGATTTCCTGCAGCAGGTCGTCGGCGTCTTCGTGGGAATTCACGAAGCGGCGCACATGCCACCACAGCCTTTCGCTGTAGTCCCGGACAATCTGGTTGAAAAGTTTCTCGTTTTCCGACATTTATTTGCGTGAAACGGCTTTCCTGGCGGCCTCCGCTATATGGGCGGCGTCTATGCCGTATGCAGCCATAAGTGCAGAAGGTGTGCCAGACTGGCCGAACCTGTCGGCCCCGTTCACGAACTCTGCCGGAGTGGGAAGCTCTCTGGCGAAGAGCCCGGCGACAGCCTCTCCCAGGCCGCCGGCCATGTTGTGCTCTTCGGCCACTACCACGGCGCCGGTCTTTTTGGCGCTTGTCAGGATGGCTTCCTCGTCCAGCGGCTTGATGGTGGCGATGTCCAGGACCTCGGCCTTGATGCCTTCGGCCTCCAGGGCCTCGGCGGCCAGCAGGCTTTCCCATACGGTGTGGCCGGTGGCGATGAGGGTTACGTCCGTGCCTTCATTGAGGACGATGGCCTTGCCGATGACGAACGGCGCTTCCGGGTCTGTGAAGTTGGGCACGCTGGGGCGGCCGAAACGAAGGTACACCGGGCCTTCGTACTTGGCGGCGGCCAGGGTGGCCTGCACGGTCTGGTTAAAGTCGCAGGGGTTGAGCACCACCATCTCCGGAAGGGCGCGCATGAGGGCGATGTCTTCCATGGTCTGGTGGGTGGCGCCGTCCTCTCCCAGGGTGATGCCGGCGTGGGAGGAGGCAATTTTCACATTGGTTTTGCCGTAGGCTACCTCCTGGCGCACCTGGTCGTACACACGGCCGGTGACGAATTCGGCAAAGGAGCCGATGAAGGGGATTTTGCCCGTGATGGCCAGGCCGGCGGCGGCGCCCACCATATTGGCTTCGGCAATGCCGCACTGGATAAAGCGTTCCGGGAATTCGGCCGCAAAGGCGTCCATCTTAAGCGAGCCCTTGAGGTCTGCGGTGAGGGCCACTACACGGCTGTCGGCCTGTCCGGCCTTCAGAAGACCCACGCCAAAGCCGCTGCGGGTGTCTTTCTTACCTGTATCTGTATATTTTTTCATAATCGTTTCTTTTGAGATTCTTCGCTTCTGAGATTCTTCGCTTCGCTCAGAATGACAATGTCATCCTGAGGAGTGAAACGACGAAGGATCTGTTAAAAATCACCCAGGGGGGTTGTACCTAACTGCTTGAGGGCGTCTTCCAGCTGTTCCGGCTTGGGAACCGAACCATGCCACTTGTGCGTACCGGCCATGAAATCTACGCCGTGCCCCATTTCTGTCTTGAACAGAATCATGGTGGGTTTGCCGCCGCCCTTGCCGGCCTTGGCCAGCTGGAAGGCCTGGTGGATGGACCCGAAGTCGTGTCCGTCGGCCGTGATGACATTCCAGCCCCAGGCGCCCCATTTGGCGGCCAGGTCTCCTTCTCCGGCCACTTCCTCCACGGGGCCGTCAATCTGTTTGCCGTTCCAGTCGGTCATGGCAATGAGGTTGTCCAGCTTGTGGAATACGGCGAACATGCCGGCTTCCCAGATCTGGCCTTCCTCGCTCTCTCCGTCTCCGCACAGGCAGAATACGAAGTTGTCGTCCTTGTCCAGTTTCTTGCCCAGGGCGGCGCCGGCGGCGGCCGACAGGCCCTGACCCAGGGAACCGGATGCCTGGAAAATGCCGGGCAGACCCTTCCGGATGGACGGATGGCCCTGCAGGCGGGCGCCCATCTGGCGGAAGGTGGCCAGTTCGCTTACGGGGAAATACCCGTGGCGGGCCAGCGTGGAATAATACACCGGAGTCATGTGGCCGGCCGACAGGATGAACATGTCCTGGCCCTTCCCGTCCCGTGTCCAGGTGGCAGGGTCTTGCTTCATCTCATTGGAATACAGGGAGGTAAGGATATCCGTACTGGACATGGAGCCGCCCGGATGGCCGCTTTTGGCCATGCAGACCATGCGCAGGATGTCCCTTCTTACCTGGGTAGAGATGGTCTTGAGTTCTTCTGCAGATTTTTTCATATAGATAAAGATGTGGTTTTTTCTCTTAGCTTACAAATATACTAAAAAACTCGTATCTTTGCAATATATGAAGAATATCCGCAATTTTTGCATTATCGCGCATATAGACCACGGCAAATCCACCCTGGCAGACAGGCTGCTGGAGCTTACCCGTACCCTAAGCGAACGGGAAATGGAGGCCCAGGTGCTGGACGACATGGACCTGGAACGGGAGAAGGGCATTACCATCAAGAGCCACGCCATCCAGATGGACTACCAGCGGGGGGCCGAAACCTATCGGCTGAACCTCATCGACACCCCCGGCCACGTGGACTTCAGCTACGAAGTGTCCCGCAGCATCGCCTCCTGCGAGGGGGCCCTCCTGGTGGTGGACGCCTCCCAGGGTATCCAGGCACAGACCATCTCCAACCTCTACCAGGCCATCGACCATTCTTTGGAGATTATTCCGGTGCTCAACAAGATAGACATGGACAGCGCCCAGCCGGAGGTGGTGGAAGAGCAGGTGTGCGACCTGCTGGGCTGCAGCCCGGAGGATGTGTACCGGGTGAGCGCCCGCACCGGGGAGGGCGTGCAGGCCGTGCTGGATGCCATCGTGGACAAAATTCCCGCGCCGAAGGGAAATCCGGAAGCGCCCCTCCAGGCCCTCGTCTTCGACTCCGTCTTCAACAGCTTCCGCGGCATCATAGCCTATTTTAAAGTGATGAACGGCACCCTCAGGACAGGGGACAAGGTGAAATTCTTCTCTACCGGCAACGAATACGAGGCCGAGGAAGTGGGCAGCCTCAAACTCAAGCTCAATCCCACCGGGGAGGTGCGTGCCGGCGACGTGGGCTACATCATCACCGGCATCAAGGCTGCCGTGGAAGTGAAGGTGGGGGATACCGTAACACATGTGGAAACGCCTTGCACAGAGGCTATTGCGGGATTCGAGGAGGTGAAGCCGATGGTCTTTGCGGGCCTGTACCCCGTAGATGCCTCCAAGTTCGAGGAACTCCGCGCCACGCTGGAGAAGTTCCGGCTGAACGACGCCTCCTTCTCCTACGAACCGGAAAGCTCGCTGGCCCTGGGCTTCGGCTTCCGCTGCGGCTTCCTGGGCCTGCTGCACCTGGAGATTGTGCAGGAGCGCCTGTTCCGGGAGTTCAACATGGACGTGATAACCACCGTCCCCAACGTCTCCTATAAGGTCTATACCACCAAGGGGGAGGTGATGGACGTGCACAACCCCTCGGGCCTGCCGCCGGCCACCCTCATAGACCACATCGAGGAGCCGTACATCCGGGCCCAGATCATCACCAAGGCCGATTTTTACGGGCCCATCATGAAACTGTGCATGGACAAGCGGGGCACCCTCATCGGCCAGCACTACATTACCACGGACCGCGTGGAGCTGAACTACGACCTCCCCCTTTCAGAGGTGGTCTTCGACTTCTACGACAAGCTCAAGAGCATCTCCAAGGGTTACGCCTCCTTCGACTACCACCTCACGGACTTCCGCCCGGCGCGGCTGGTGAAACTGGACATCCTCCTGAACGGGGACCCGGCCGATGCCCTTTCCACCCTCATCCACGAGGACCATGCCTACGAGTTCGGCCGCAAGATCTGCCTCAAGCTCAAGGACCTCATTCCCCGCCAGCAGTTCGACATAGCGGTGCAGGCGGCCATCGGCGCCAAAATCATTGCCCGCGAAACCGTGCGCCAGGTGCGCAAGGACGTCACGGCCAAGTGCTACGGCGGCGACGTAACCCGCAAGCGCAAACTCCTGGAAAAGCAGAAGGAAGGCAAGAAGCGCATGCGGCAGATTGGCACCGTCCAGGTGCCCCAAAGCGCCTTTATGGCCGTACTGAAATTAGATTAGATCCTTCGTCGCTTCGCTCCTCAGGATGACAAAGCCATCGTGACAATGTCATTCTGAGCGAAGCGAAGAATCCTGATTGCCATGAAAGTTAAAGCAGCTGTCAAATCCATGAGACTCAGGACCTTGCCGCTCTCTACAGGGGGTGTGCTCCTGGGCATTTTACTGGCCACGGCCGACTGGCGGGTAGACCTGGGGACCGCCGTTCTCATTGTGCTCACCACCGTGTGCCTGCAAATCCTTTCCAACCTGTCCAACGAACTGGGAGACGTGCTGCGGGGAACCGACACGGCCGAACGGCAGGGTCCGGCGTACGGTCTGAACGGCGGCGGGATGACCGTCCCGGAGATGAAGGGGCTCATCGTCGCCTTCGTGGTGCTGTGCGTTGCGTTTGGCACCTGGATGACCTGGCGCGCCTTCGGCACGCTGTGGGACCTGACGCCCATCCTGGTGCTCCTGCTGGGCGCCGCCGCCATCCTGGCCGCCATGAAATACACCCTGGGCCGCCATCCTTACGGTTACAGGGCCAAGGGGGACTTCTATGTGTTCCTCTTCTTCGGCCTGGTGGCGGTGCTGGGGTCCTATTTTGTGTGTACGGCCGGGATGGGTCTCCATTGGAAACTGCTCCTGCCGGCGTCGGCCATCGGCTTTTTCAGCGTGGGCGTGCTGAACGTGAACAACATCCGCGACATGAAGACGGATGCGGCCAACCGGGTGACCGTGGCCATCAAGCTGGGGGAGCGCAAGGCCCGGATTTACCAGACGGTGCTCCTGGTCCTGGGCTTCTGCTGCATGGCGGCCTACTGTCTGCTGTGCTGGCCCAGCCTCTGGCATTGGCTGTGGGTGCTCACCCTTCCGCTGTACGGGCTGCACCTGAAGGGCGTCTGGACCCGCAGCGGCAAGGCGCTGGACCCCATGCTGCCCCTGCTGGTCATGAGCACATTCCTTTTATGCCTGCTGGCCGGGGCCGGTTTTTGCGCCCATTTGTTCTAAAAAATGGAACTCCGTCAAGGTCAGCGACTTAAAACTTATAACTTATAACTAAAATATTTTATTTAGTTAAAAAGTGTAAATAAATTTGTTTTTCCAATTAAAAGGATATACCTTTGCCTATGGACAACGAAGGATACTTCAAGTCCATTTGTTAAGTTCGTTTTATATACCGGAACGGCGCTCTTGGGGAGGAGCGCCGTTCATTTTTGTCGATGGTGGAATCCGTTGGGGACCTTATTCCGTGCTGAAAGCAAAGATGCAGTGGCTGTGGTAGGTTTCTCCGGGACGGAGGACGGCCGACGGCCAGTCCGGCTTGTTGGGGGTGTCCGGATACTTCTGGGTTTCCAGGCAGATGCCGGTGCGCTGCTGGTACACGATGCCCTTCTTGCCGGTTACGGTCCCGTCCAGGAAGTTGCCGGAGTACACCTGGATGCCGGGCTCGTCGGTATAGACCATGAGCTTGATGCCGTTCTGCGGGTTGTACAGGCAGGCGGCCAGCTTGTTGATGTCCCGGCCGGTGTCCAGTACCCAGTTGTGGTCGAAGCCGTTGCCGAAGCGGATTTGCTCGTCGTTTGCGGTGATGTTGTCGCTGATAAGGTGGGCCGACGTGTAGTCGAACGGGGTGCCCGCAACCGGCAGGAATTCTCCGGTGGTCATGTACGTGCTGTCCACGGGGGTGATGTTCCTGGCGTTCACATACAGGACGTCATCTACAATCCGGTGGGTGTCCGGGGCGCCGGAAAGGTTGAAGTAGGAGTGGTTGGTCATGTTGATGACCGTGGTCTTGTCCGTGGTTGCCTGGTACTGGATGTCAATCTTGTTGTCTTCCGTGAGGGTGTAGGTGACATAGGCCGTGACGTTGCCGGGGAAATTGTTGTCCCCGTCGGGGGAAACGCGGCACAGTTTGATGTGGCTTTCATCGGCCTCCACTACCTGATATACCTGGTACTGCCAGCCGGTGGGGCCGCCGTGGAGGCAGTGGCCGAAGTTGTTCTGGGGCAGCTGGTACGCTACGCCGTCCAGGGTAATCCGGCCCTGGTTGATGCGGTTGGCATACCGGCCGATGGCGGCGCCGAAGTCTGTCTGGTTGTTCTCCGGGAAGTAGTCTTCCACTTTTTCGCAGCCCAGTACCACATCCCGCATGACGCTGTCGCGGTCCGGGACCAGGATGGAAACGATGCGGCCGCCGAAATTGGTGACGCAAACCTCCATGCCGGCCTGGTTCACCAGGGTGTACAGGGCCGTGGGGGCGCCGTTGTAACTGCTTTCGAAGTTCTTGGGGTCCAGGCCGGAGGCGGTGAGCCGGGCTTCTTGCCTGGGAGCGCAGGCGGCCAGCGCAAGGACCGCCGTGGCAAGGAGAAGAAGATGTTTTTTCATGTTATGGAATTTTATTGGCGTTCCAGGATAAAGATATTGAAGCTGTACGGGGGGACCTGGGCGGGAAGTGTCCGGCCCTCTCCCTGGAAGGTGAAGGGCACCGGGCAGAAGTGGGCGGGGTCTTCCAGGGAATTGTCCAGATACAGCTCTTCAGAAGACAGGCGGACGCCTTCCAGGGCTTTGACCACCGCCTTTTTCTTGAGGCCGGTAAAGTTGAGCTCCAGGTTGCGCAGCTCCGGGGACGTGTTCACCACCTTCACATAGATTTTGCTCCCGTCCAGCACGGCGCTGGCAAAGAGGCCGTCCTGCCCCGGGGCTCCGGTCACGTTGGCTCCGTCCAGGGTGAGCTTGAGGGTGTGGCTGCCCCGGTACTGCCCGTACAGCTGCTGGACATGCCAGCTCACGGTGCGGAAAGAGCGCAGGTTGTCGTACCAGATAAGGTCCGGACGCCACTGCCAGCCTTCCACATGGGCGAACAGGGGAGCGTAGGTGGCCATGTGCACCACGTCGGCATTGCGTTCGATGCCGGTCATGAAGGCCGCTTCCAGCAGGGAGGCATAGAAGTGGTTCCACTTGCGGCCCGCGGCGTGGCAGGCATATTCGCCGGCGAACACCTTGGGCCCCTTGCGGTCGTAGCTGTCGTAGCGGGCGCCCTGGGAGAGGAACCAGTCGTAAGGCCGATAGAAATGCTCGTCCACCAGGTCGGCCCCCAGGCGCTTCATCTCCGGCCACAGGTAGTCGAACTGCTTCCCTTCCGAGTCCGGGCCGCTGGTGCCCACAATCTTCATTTCCGGATAAGCAGACCGGATGGCTTTGATGAACGGTTCCAGATGCTCCGGATAAATGGCGTCCCACTGCTCGTTGCCGATGCCGATGAACTTGAGGTTGAAGGGTTCCGGATGGCCCATGTCGGCCCTCACCTTGCCCCAGGTGGAGGTGGCGGGCCCGTTGGCGAATTCGATAAGGTCCAGGGCGTCCTGGATGTAGGGCCTGAGCTCCTCCACATGCACGTGGGCTTCCGGGTTATCGTTCTGGAACTGGCAGGCCAGACCGCAGCTGACAATGGGAAGCGGCTCTGCGCCAATCTCTTCCGACAGCTGGAAGAATTCGAAAAAGCCCAGGCCGTAGCTCTGGTAATAGTCCGGATAGAAACGGTAGGTGAAGGTGTATTCCCAACGGTTTTCGTTCAGGGGACGGTTCTCTACCGGGCCCACGGTGTTTTTCCAGTTATAGCGCGTGGCCAGGTCCGTTCCCTCCACGATGCAGCCGCCGGGGAAGCGGAAGATGCCGGGATGAAGGTCGTAGAGGGCCTGGGCCAGGTCTTTGCGGAGGCCGTTCCGGTGCCCCATCCAGGTATCCGTGGGGAAGAGGGAGACGTGCTCCAGGTCCACCGTGGTGCGCGCTCCCACCAGGAAGATGCGCAGGGCGCCCTTGTCCACGGTTTCGCCGGGGGAGAGCAGGAGCTCATACTTTTTCCACTCCTTGCCGCTGACGGTAAGGGTGTCCCGGCACAGGTAGTGCTTTTCTCCCATGGAGGCGGTGTTGGCCAGGTCTATGCGCAGCCGGGAAGTGCCGCCGTCCGGCACGCGGGCCCAGACGCTGAAGCGGTAGGTTTCCCCCTGGCGGAGGCCGATGCCGAAGTACCCTTCATTGTCCAGCCCTGTCCATTTGTGCGGATGGCCCGGGTCGCTGAGGCGCACGTAGTGGGGATTCCGGTCAAAAGGGCCGTCCTCCCGCACTTCCACCTTTCCGAAGGCCTTCCAGCCCTGCAGGGCGTCTGCCGGGAATTCGAAGGAACGGTTTTTCACCAGCTCGGCATAAAGCCCTCCGTCGGCGGCGAAGTTGATATCCTCGAAGAAGATGCCGTACTGGGTGCTTTGGATGGGCGCCCCGCTCTTTTTGAGGTCTATGTCCAGCCCGTAACTCTGGGCGAAGGCTGCAGCGGCTGTACACAGGACAGCCAGGGACAGGATAACTTTCTTCATGAATTGGCTATTACTTTTAATTTTCGTCAAATATACGTATTTTTGGCCGATAAAAGGTGGACAAATGAACAGCGCAGGTGTAAAATTGCTAAAATCTTTTGCCGTGGCGGCCCTGTTGTTCCT
>FLNY01004086.1_pt1 | contig 23777 bp, 21 predicted proteins | sample 1140381 | NCBI WGS metagenome assembly FLNY01 (sample SAMEA3878172, study PRJEB12797) | bioreactor metagenome | biome: Moose rumen | place: Sweden | collected 2011-10
CAGCCAAATAATCCGCGTTAAAAGATGTATATGTCACACACACTGTTTGCATCGAGTTTGCCTAATATTTAATCTTGCGGTTTGTGGGTCTGGAACATGGCGATTTCCTCGTCGAAAAGTTCTACAATGGCTTGCACCTGGGGATGCGTACGCGGCACGATAATCGCCACATATTCATTGGTGGCTTTGCTATCGGAATCGATGCCTGGTATCTCGGCAGCTCTTAATACGTATTTCTGCTGCTGCTCATAACCGTTAAACCAGCGCAGAAACAGTCTTGCCCGTTGTGCTTGCTGGTTATTGTCGGTGCTGCACATATATAGTAGAATGTCCGGATTCTTGTGAAAGAACTCTTCAACGATACATATGAGAGTCTTAGGTATCAGCCTGTCGCTTGGAGAGGATTTATGGCTCTCGTTGGTCAGGTTCAGCCAGTAGGCCGTATAGAGTGGATTGTCTTCGCAGTCAAAATCGACGGCATAGCGAATTCCGTTCTCAGTTTCGAAGTGTAGTACAAACCCTTCTGCCCACACTTTGTAAGGTGAGTTGACATTGATTCGGTTGGTGTCGAGTGCATTCATCGCCTATAGCCCTTCGATATCATAATAGTGACTGGCTGCTGCCTCCTTGCGCATCTGGTCTTCAGTCTCCCATTGAGCCTGCATCTTCTTTACCCATGCTTCTTTGCGCTGTTTAGCTGCACGAACCATTTCCACGAACCTCTCATGCCGTGCCCACTGTTCGGGTGTAAATGTCATAATTGCCATAATCTGTAACTTTTTATGCTTGAATAAAGAGATTTCTTCATCTCAGATGGGGTGCTAATTCGCCTGATGGCTCCAATCACCTCACTTTCTTTGTTGGTTTGTATCTTCTTTGTTGAAAGTTGACCCATTGCCGCCTTTCCGTTGCAAAATTAGTTCATTTTTCTCAAACCACCAAATATTAAGGGCACTATTTTCGTGGCCATAACATACTTCTAAACGACACTATCAACGGGAATATCATTGATATCGACTGGAACGGAAGTGACTTTCTGGAAATCGAAGCAGATCCCCAACAGCAGAGGATGTGAACCGGAGGCTGTCACCAAGGGGTGGAGGAAACGATCATAATAGCCTCGACCTCGCCCTAAACGATGGCCACAGGCATCAAAGGCGATGCCAGGAACCAAGACCATGTCGATGCCGGCATAGTCGGTGAAAGGTTCGCCGACTGGTTCCATGATGCCAAAGGCCCCTGCCTGAAGGTCGTGAGCCCCTGTATAGCGACGGAGTTCCATGCGGGTAGCATCCAAGACCTTTGGCAGAAGAACAGTCTTACCTTCGGCTACGAGATCATCGACAAACTGATGGGTGCACACCTCATCGGGCAGGGAGTAATAGGCCATGACGACAGAGGCTTTTGCCAAATGGGGGCGCAGACGCTCCAAGACAGGAAGCGACATTTCTGCCAGTTGTACTGGCGTGAACTGCCGCTTCCGCTCGCGGATCAATTGTCGGAGTTCGGCCTTACGCATGGGCAACCAATGTCCTTGGCATAACACGGCTGCGGCTGTCGAACAGCATGGCTACTTTCCTTCCCGGTTCTCCCACAGGGGCTGCATTCTGGGGAAAAGCCTCGCCGTTGCGGAACAGGCGGAGCGTCTCGATGATGGCTGGGTCGTCGCGGTTGAGGTACTCCGTCCAGGCCTGCTCATTGAGGATGTTATAGATGATGCGGCTGTTGACGAAACGCTCCAGCAACTTATAAGACTTCTGGATCATCAGGTTACGGCGCTTCAGACCGTTCTTATCGGCAAAGGCGACGAACTTCTCCACAGTGTTCTGCCCTTTGAGGTAGCGCTCCATCTCCCAGACATCGCTGAAACTGCTGAGTTTGGTACGGTTCTCGTCCGTGTAGTTATAGGCAAACTGAAGGATCAGGCCCGTCATGGAGGCTTCCTTGTAATAGGACGTCATGCCGATGGTATCTTCAGGGACGAAGATGTCGGGCGTGATGCCACCACCGCCATAGACCGTACGACCGTTGCCCGTATGATAGGCGGGACCAGTGTGCTTGATGCTGTCCTGCGAGAAGAACTCGCCATGCTGGTAACGGTTCAGCCAGTCACCTTCATAGTCCTCACCGTCTGCATACGGCTTCTGGATACAACGGCCAGAGGGGGTATAATAGCGGGCGATGGTCAGACGGATCATCGAGTGATCGCTGAACTCCATGGGCTTCTGCACCAGGCCCTTGCCGAAAGAGCGGCGCCCGATAATAGTACCGCGATCATTATCCTGGATGGATCCTGCAAGGATCTCAGAGGCCGAGGCGGAGCCCTCGTCAACGAGGACGACCAGCGGGATGCGCTGGTAGGAGCCGCGCCCGTCGGCACGATACTCCTGACGGGGCGAGCGGCGCCCCTCGGTATAGACGATCAACTGCCCCTTGGACAAGAACTCGTTGGCAATCTGGACGGCCGATTCAAGGTAGCCGCCCGTATTGCTGCGCAGGTCGATCACCAAATTCGAGAATCCTTTCTGGGAGAGTTTGGCCAGCGCGATCAGCAGTTCGGGATAGGTGTTCTCGCCGAAGTTGCGGATCTTAATGTAGCCGCTCTCATCGTCGAGCATATAACTGGCGGTAACGCTCTTCGTGGGAATCTCGCCACGGGTGACGGTGATATGCTGTATCTTCTTCTCGCCATAGCGGATGATGCCGAGTTTCACCTTCGTGTCCTTCGGACCCTTCAGACGGTGCATGGCCTCCTCGTTGGTTACTTTCTTGCCCACGAAGACAGAGTCATCGACCTCCACGATCTTATCGCCAGCCAGCACGCCAGCCCTTTCGGCAGGACCATTGCTGATCACGTTCTGCACGCGGATGGTGTCCTGACGGATGGTGAACTCGATGCCAATGCCCGAGAAGGAACCCCTCAGGTCGTCGTTGGCAATCTCGCCCTCGCGCGCCGTGATATAGACGGAATGGGGATCCAGTTCCCCCAGGATCTGTGGCATGGCCTTCTCCACGAGGTCGTTGATGTTCACCGTATCCACATACTGGTCGTCGATGATGTGGAGCAGGTTGTTGAGTTTGTTACCACTAGTATTGATGATGCTCAGCCGATTACCTGAGAAATGGTTGGCATAGAAGGTGCCAATCAGGATGCCGATGACAACGGAGATTGCCATCCATAGCGGTGTAAAACGGTAATTCTTATTCTTGCTCATAGTTCACTATCACTCTTCACTTCCATATAGATGACTTCGACACCAGCGCGCTCCAGGAGATCAATGCCATCAGTAAGACGGTACTTCTCACCATAGACGACCCGCTTGATACCCGCCTGGATGATCAGTTTAGCACACTCGATACAGGGCGAGGCCGTGATATAGATCGTGGCACCGTCGCTATTGTTGCTACTCCTCGCCAGTTTGGTGATGGCGTTGGCCTCAGCATGGAGCACATAAGGCTTGGTGACGTTGTTGTCATCCTCACATACGTTCTCAAAGCCACTGGGCGTACCATTGTAGCCGTCGCTGATGATCATCTTGTCCTTCACCACCAAGGCACCCACCTGACGGCGCTGGCAGTAGGAGTTCTCTGCCCAGATGCGTGCCATCCTCAGATAGCGCGAATCCAGTTTCTGCTGTTTATCTTCCATGTCTTATATCGCCTACGGATTATACGGATTTCTTCTTAATACCATTTCGCTTGAGCAGGGCGTCGATTGTGGGCTCACCACCCTTGAAACGCTTATAGAGCGTCATCGGGTTCTCCGTGCCGCCTTTCGAGAGGACATGGTCGCGGAAGCGCTGGGCCGTCGCCTGGTTGAAGATGCCCTCCTTCTTGAACACGGCAAAGGCGTCGGCATCGAGCACTTCGGCCCACTTGTAACTATAGTAGCCTGCTGCATAGCCTCCCGCCATGATGTGGGAGAACTGCACCGTCATACAGGTGTCGGGCAGTTGTTCTGTGACCATCGCCTTCTCCCAGGCTTTCTTCTCGAAGGGGATGATATCGTCGGTGAACGGGTCCTTCTTCGTATAGTAGGCCATATCGAGCAGTCCGAAACTGACCTGTCGCATGCAGGCATAGGCCACGTTGAAGTTACGGCTCCTGACGATGCGGTCGATGAGTTCGTCGGGCAATGGCTCGCCCGTCTCGTAATGGAAGGCGAAGGTGCGCAGGAATTCCTTCTCAACGGCGAAGTTCTCCATGAACTGCGATGGCAGTTCGACGAAGTCCCACCAGACATTGGTTCCGCTCAGACTCTCAAAACGTGTGTTGGCGAACATGCCGTGCAGGGAGTGGCCGAACTCATGGAGGAAGGTCTCCACCTCGCCCAGTGTCAGCAGGGCTGGCTTCCCGGCCGTCGGTTTCGTGAGGTTCATCACCACACTGACATGGGGCCTGACATTCCTGCAGTTATCCGGGGCAAAGGGCTTCTTCGTATCGATGCGCTCCATCCACTGGCCTTGGTACTCCGTCATCCACGCCCCACCCTGCTTGCCCTGACGGGGATGGAAGTCGGCATAGAACACGGCGAGATACTCACCGTCCTTGTCGAACACCTCGTAGGCCTTCACGTCGGGGTGATAGACGGGGATGTCCTTGTTTTCCCTGAACGTGATGCCATAGAGACGGGTGGCAAGGCCGAATATGCCCTCGATGACCTTCGACAGTTCGAAGTAGGGGCGCAGCATCTCGGCATCGATATTGTATTTCTCCAGTTGCAACTTGTGAGAATAGAAGGAGAAGTCCCAAGGCTCCAGTTTAAAGTCCCTGCCCTCCAATTTCTGCGCCATCTTCTCAATGGCCTTCACCTCTTTCTTGGCCGTCGGCATATAGGCGGTAATGAGGTCGTTGAGCAATTTATAGACGTTGCGCACATTCCCTGCCATACGGTGCTTCAGCACGTAGTCGGCATAGGTCTTATAACCCAGCAACTGGGCCATCTCGCGGCGCAGGTTGATGAGCCGTTTGCAGATTTCGAGATTATTCTCCGTATTGTCATGGATACACTCCGTATTCTTCGCCATATACATCTTTCGACGGAGTTCGCGCTGGGTCGAATAGGTCATGAACGGCGAATACGAGGGGAAGTCGAGGGTGAACACCCAGCCTTCTTTCTCCTGTTCCCCGGCGGCCAGGGCTGCGGCCTCGCGGGCCGTATCGGGCAGACCGTCGAGTTGCGCCTCGTCCGTGATATGCAGGGTGAAGGCCTTGTTCTCCCTCAACAGGTTCTGCGAGAACTGGAGTCCGAGCATCGAGGCTTCCTCCGTCAACTGGCGCAGGCGCTCCTTGCCGTCGGCATCGAGCAGAGCACCGCTGCGCACGAAACCATCGTAGCAGTTATCGAGCAGCATTTTCTCCTCGGGTGTCAGTTTGCGGTGGTGGCGATGCACGTATTTGATGCGCTCAAAGAGTTTCTCATTGAGACGGATATCGTTGGCATGCTTCGTCAGGATTGGACTCATCTTCTGCGCCAGGGCATCCATCTCGTCGCTGGTCTCTGCCGACAGCAGGTTGAAGAACACGCTGGAAACGCGACTCAACAGGCCGTAGTAGCCTTCGCCGTCCTTCTCGTCATCAACGGAGATGATCGTATTGTCGAAGGTCGGCTTCTCGGGGTTATTGATGAGTTTGTCGATCTGCTCATCATCACGACGGATGCCTTCGAGCATCGCCTCCTCGAAGTCTTCCAGACGGATACGGTCGAAGGGGGCGACATCGTGAGGGGTGTTATAGGGCAGGAAAAACGGATTCTTCCTATCTTGTTGTTCGTTCATATCTGATACTAACTCTTTTGGCATGCAAAAATACAAAAAATGTAAGACCCAAACAAATAAGACGATGAGTTTTTATAATATTTCACATCAGCAGACGTTCCAACTGGGGGATATCCACCCGTCCGCGGTGGAGTTCGACTAGTCCCTCCTTCTGAAACTGGTTCAGGACACGCGATACATTCAGACGACTGTCATTGAGTTCCTCGGCCAATTGTTCCATCAGTATATAGAACGTCTTGGTCCCTGCCGGATAGATGCAGTGCTGGGAAAAGAAACGAATGATACCGTCACGAAGTGTCAACGGGCAGCGCCTCCAGGTCTGATGGATATGCTTTTGCGTCTGGGTGGCAAAGAGGTTGACCAGATTCAGGCGGAACACCAGGAAATCCTCAAGCAGGCGGAGCACCTCCTCTTTCGCAATCGTCAGGAGGTTAACATCCGACAGGGCTGTGAAATTGTGGGTATAGGACTGGTAATAGCCGAAGATGGCCTCTTGCTGGAGAATATAGGGCGCCGATACCTGTTCCACCACCATGTAGCGGTGCTCATCGCCATAGGTCTCCACTTTCACGGTCCCATTGATCAGGAAACAGAGTTGGGTGCAGGGTTCTCCTATCCGCACGATAGGCTTACCCGCAGTCATCTTCACGAATCCAAAACGGATATGGCCAGCGATAATCTCCAGATCGTCTCGACTCATCCCCTGAAAGAGGGGGAACTGGAGCAACTGGTCGTATATCCGAAGGGTAGCCATCAGTCTGTAATCTTACCTTTCAGGGAAGGGGAGAACCACACGGCATTCCGCCCCTGTCCGTCGTCATAAATAAAGTAGGCCATCAGTTCGGGATGCCGCTCCAACACCTTCTTGGCACGGTCGAGGCCCATCACCATGAAGGAGGTGGCATAGGCATCAGCCTGTGCGCAGGTCTTGGCAAGCACCGTAGCCGAGAGAATACTATGCTGTACGGGATAGCCTGTAGCCGGGTCGATGGTATGGGCATATTTCTTTCCGCCCTTATAATAGAACTTTCGGTAGTTACCGCTGGTAGCCATCGCAATATCCGTGACGTTCAGCACCGTCTGCAGTTCGTGGGATACGCTCAAAGAGTCGTCGTCGGGTTTGATGACGCCCACCTTCCACGGCAGGCGTTCCGGGTTCACGCCACAGGTCACGATCTCTCCGCCGATTTCCACCATAAAGTTTTTAACGCCGCTCCTACGCAAGAGGGTGGCAACGACATCGGTGCCATAGCCCTTGGCGATGGCGGAGCAGTCAAGCATCATCCGAGGATCCTGCTTGCGTATTTTCCCGTCGGCCAGGGAGATTTTCTGATAGCCGATGATCTGGCGGAGACTATCGACCTGACGCTTCGTCGGCATTTCGTCGTTCTTAAAGCCGAACCCCCAAGCATTCACCAGTGGCGCCACCGTGATGTCGAAGGCACCATCCGTCTCGCGCGACACCTTCATAGCCTGTTCGAAAACATCCATAAACATCTTGTCGGGCTTCACATCTTGATTGTTATTGATGGCCGAGATGATCGATACCTTGTTAAAGGGCGACAACGAATGATCCACTTTCATCAGTTCCGCCTTGATACTCTGACTTATGTCAGAGTCGCACTGGTAGGTCACGGTAAAAGTCGTCCCAAACACGAAGTCGGAATATTTCTGATAAGGCATCTTCTGCTGTTGGCGGATAATCAGTACGGTTCCCACAATCAGGAGGGTCAAGAAAGGAAGTTGCCAAAGAAGCCGCTTTTTCTGTTTCTCGTCCATCATATATCAATAATCACATTAAATGTTCCACCCAGTTTCGTGTCATCGGAGGTGCCGAAGCCCGGCACATACCATGTATCGCCGAAATCCACATGGGAATGGGCGACACGCCGCTTATAGCGCACGCTCCATCCCAGATGCAAAGGCCCGAAAACCTTCGCGTCGATACCGATGACGGCCTCAATCCAATGATAGTAACAGGAAGCATCCTTCACCCCATAGCCCGTATCCCACTGCCACACGGGATCAGGGAAGTCGGGACGCGAGATATCCACCTTATACGAGGTGTAGGCATAGCGAAGGCCGCCATACAGGCGATTGGCCCCATGCTTGTCCTTCAACAGGTTCTTGTCGATACCGACTCTGAAATAAGGGGCTGAGGTGCTATAGTAAAGACGCGTCACCTCATCATCATGCTTAGCCTTGCCCAGACCGATTTCCACGATCGGGAACCACTCATCGTGCAGGTTGACGCGCAGGGCTCCCTCATACTGTCCGTAGTCGGAGAAGGCAAGCAGTCCCGCACCTACCAGATCGAATGATACGGAGAAGCCACAGAACAGGGGGATAGAGTCCTTCTCCATTGTGAAGAACTTCACCTGTGCCTGTGTGACTGAGGTCATCATCAGCAACAGCAAACTAATCGCTAACCTTCGGATAGATGTAGAAATGAACGGTTGTTTTGTCATAATCTACTGTTGGATTATTGATAACGACAGAATCGATGAAATTGGTGGTATAGCGTACGCCTGTCAATTGATGAAAGAAGGCGGCATTACAATCGACAGACTCAAAATGCGGATAGTCATCCTTCTTGACCCAGACCGTATCCACAACGCTCACCTCACCATTATAGACATTGAACACCAGAACATCTTCCGGATGAGAATAACTGATAGGGAGGGCGAACGTGGCCTTGCCGACATTCCTATTGAGCAACGTCGTATCCGAGCCGTCCTTACGAACAGAGGTAATCGTGAGCGTATCCATCAGGATCAGGGAGTCGCCAGCAGTATTATAGAAGCGATAACGGGTGGCCACCACATTATTCACCGAGCAATCGATCGACGAACACGACACCACCAGGGCGATCCATCCCAACAAGAGCCACTTCCTCATATCGTCTCCTCTATCTGATAGTCATTACGACCACTCGACGATCGACTGATCAGGTCACCCAGGAATCCCGTGAGGAACAACTGCGTACCGATTATCATCATCGTCAGGGCTATATAGAAATAAGGTGAGTCGGTCACCAAGCGCTGGGGGATATGGTTGGCCAGGCACCAGAGTTTGTCGGCACCGATGCAGAAGGCCGCAATGAAGCCGATGAAAAACATGATGGAACCCAGGAACCCGAATACATGCATCGGCTTCTTGCCGAACGAGCTCAAGAACCAAAGCGTCAGCAGGTCAAGATAGCCATTCACGAAACGATTCAGTCCCATAAACTTCGACGAACCGTACTTACGGGCCTGATGGTGCACCACCTTCTCGCCAATCTTGTCGAAGCCAGCGTTCTTGGCCAGATAAGGAATATAGCGATGCATCTCGCCATACACTTCGATATTCTTCACCACCGCCTTGCGATAGGCCTTCAGTCCGCAGTTGAAGTCGTGCAGGTTCTTAATGCCACTGATCTTTCGGGCCGTAGCGTTGAAGAGTTTCGTGGGCAGTGTCTTCGAGATGGGGTCATAGCGTTTCTGCTTATAGCCGGACACCAGGTCATAGCCTTCCTCCTTGATCATACGATAGAGTTCTGGAATCTCGTCAGGAGAGTCCTGCAAGTCGGCATCCATCGTGATCACCACATCACCTTGCGCCTGTTCAAATCCGCAATAGAGGGCAGGGCTCTTACCATAATTCCTACGGAACTTAATGCCTTTCACGCTGTCAGACTTGCTGGCCAGTTCACTGATCACGTCCCACGACTTATCCGTGGAACCGTCATTCACGAAGATTACCTCGTACGAGTAGCCGTGCTCCTTCATCACCCGCTCGATCCAGGCATAAAGTTCCGGCAACGACTCCGCTTCATTATAAAGAGGTATTACTACAGATATATCCATTTTCACTTTCTCACCTTTTCACCTTTTCACCTTTTCGCGCGCTGCATCGCCAGACCGATGGGAACTCCCAGCACCAATCCAACCAGGATGTTCACCGTGAGGATATTCAGGACATAGTCTATCGGACGGATGGAAGCCATCTCTGCCAGACTCTCATCCACCATCTGCGTCATGCCATACTGACTCAGCAACATCTTCCCTTCTTCAGAAGAGATAATCTTTGAGAAGGAACTCAGCAAATAGCCGTTGTCTATGTAGGCAAAATACAGGAACTGGGCCACTGCCAGCAGGACAGCACCGTAGAAAAACACGAAAACCGTATAGGCATAACTCCTTCGGAATGAGATGACCCCTGCCCTGCCCTCATCGCGGAACCTACGCAGACGGCCAGCCACGAAAAACGGTGTCATCACCGCCAGCATCATGGCCACCATGCCAAGCATACCGTTAGAGATACCCATAATATAACAGGCGAAACTGGCTATCCACAGCAACGCCAGGAAGAAGCCGTCCTGCCGTGCGTATGCCTTCAGTTGTATATATTCTGGCGCAGTCATTTTAACATTACCTTATTTTCAAGGTGCAAAATTACGCATTTTCCCGCACATAACGAGTGCTAAGCCTCAAAAAATAGTTAAAATCGCCAAAATTATGAATTACGAATTATGAATTATGAATTTATTATCGTACCTTTGCACCCGCTTTCGAGCAAACGGGCAGTCCTGTACGGCCAGCTCCCTTTGAATCCCCCAGGGTGGGAACGCAGCAAGGGTATTAGGTCGTAGCGGCGCGATGCAGGTCGCTGCCCACCCGCCTCTTTAGCTCAGTTGGCCAGAGCACGTGATTTGTAATCTCGGGGTCGTTGGTTCGAATCCGACAAGAGGCTCACCCAAGAGAAAGCCCCGCCTGATGGCGGAGCTTTCCTTATTTTACAACCTTGAATATCTTTCCACCCACTTTCTCCATTTCTCCAGATTCCGCCAACTCGTCCAGCACATGCCATACGCCATAGTGGTCAGGTGCGGCAATCGCATAGGCATCTTCCTGACCCGTCAACTCTGAGAAATTCTTTAGCCATACCGATACAGCCTTGGCTTCCGTCTCCTCGGCCGATAGGAAAACGCGCCAGAAATGAATGTCGCGCCCCTCGCCCGAAAGGGTGAAACGATACCGCTTTGGCATGTTCTTCAATTTCTTAAAATGATAGCCGCCTTTCGACAACTGCTCAAAGGCGGGAGCAGCAGATGTACCCCACTCGAAAGTCAGCACGTTGCAGGTTCCGGCCTGATTGAGTACCTCCGTCTGTTCCTGTCGCCACTGCTCAATATAAGCCTTGATGGAATGAAGATACCAGGAATAGAACAGATGGCCCGTGACCAACATGAACTCATCGCCCGTAATCAACTGGCGACCTGCACCAATACCAACCAGTCGGCTTTTCCCAGCAATATCGACAGAGCCGAAAGGTACAGCAACGCCCACTTTGTACATTTCACTATTATAGACCCACATACAGTCCTGACGATTGGGGCGAACAGAAACGGTCATGTAGAACACGAGCACCACAAGGACGGCCCACTTCACGACAGTCCTGTTGCGAAGGGCCTGCACCAGCCACGTTATAGCCCTCGCCCCTGCTATGATGGCAAAGGGTGCACAATAGAGGAAATGCTTCGAGGCATTGCCCATCTCCGCATAGAAGATATGTACCGTTAAGATGGGGAACAGCACCAAGAAGAGTTCGCGCCAATGCTTCTTGGTAATCATGACATATAATCCCAGAGGCAGTAAGATAACATAGGCCAGGGAATAAAAGCCGAAGATAGCCGTCAGTGTCTGATCGATGGTGATGATCTCGCTCCAGCGCTCATAGTTGAAATAAGTCGTCAACACATCAGCGCCCACCAGCCAAAACAGAGGCAGAGCCAGTGCTACTACACCCACGGCGAACAGGGCCGAGAGGATGAGGCTCTGCTTGAGCGACTTACCCTCAAAGAAGAACATCGGCAGGATGACGGGATAGACAATGATGGAGTCCAGACGGAACAGGAGGGCGATGACCAGCATGATGACCGACAACCAGTAACGCTCACGGACAATCAGCAGACATGCCCACACTACCAGAGCCGCCGAGGGGATAGCGGTATTTGCGTACATCGCGATAGCATACATCTCAGGCAGAAGCATCGCCGCCACAAGGATCACCGTCTTGCTCTCTTTCGTGACATGGTGGGCCAGTGAGATACAGCCCAGGAGGAATCCCAGACTGAACAGGGCCGTCATGATACTGTATATCTGTTCACAAGTCAGGAACGGGAGAACATACTTCAGAGCCACCACGACAATGGTGGTGAGAGGTTGCATACGGTATTCGTAGGAATAGACGGGCGGAAGGGTCCATCCGTCCTGATACATAATGTCACAACCCAGCAGAATCTCCAAACCGTCAGTCTCATAGCACTGAAGAGGAAACACGCCGATACACGTCCACAGGACAAACAAGGTCAGCATCACCTCATACGGATGCTGGCGAAGAATAGCCCAGACAGATGAAACCTGATTACTCATATTGATAGATGACATGATACAAAAGAGACTGCAAAGGTAGGGGAAAACACCGAGATAGCAAGCAGTGTAATGCAAAAAAAAATTAAATTCGACGTATTTCGTAGTTTTTTTGTAACTTTGCACGTCAAATAGTTGTAATGATTACTTAACCAATATAAAATAATGATGAAAACAAAACTGTTTTTTGCAATCAGCCTATTCGTTGCCGCAACAGCAACGGCACAGACCAACTCGGGTATTAACCCCGCTAACCTCGACACCTCCGTGCGTCCTGGCGATGATTTCTTCCAGTATGCTGCCGGTGGATGGATGCAAAGCCACCCGCTGGATGCTGAGCATCCCATCAACGGTGCATTCGTCGATCTCTCCGAACAGAACCAGATTCGCATCCAGGAACTGATCCTCCAGTATGCTAACACCCTGCAGGAGAAGGGATCGCTGGGTCAGAAGATCGGTTCTCTCTACAATCTTCGCATGGACAGTGTGCGTCTGAACCGTGAGGGCTGGGCACCGATCAAGCCCGTGCTCGACCGTATTGCCGCCATCAAAGACCGGAAGGAATACCAACTCGTCACCGCACAGATCGACCGCCGCGGTGAATCCACCATGATGTTCGGCATCGGCGTCGGCGCCGACATGCGCAATGCCTCGATGAACCTCGTCTCCGTAGGACAGGGCGGACTCGGACTCGGCACACGTGACTATTACCTGAACGACGATGAGCAGACCGTCCGCATCCGTGAAGCCTACAAGACTTACATGAAGAATCTCTTCCAGATGGTGGGCAACGACTCCGTGACTGCCCAGAAGAAGATGGAGACCGCCATGGCTATTGAGAACCGCATCGCCAAGGTCAGTTACAGCATGGTGGAACTGCGCGACATCGACAAGAACTACCACAAGATGAGTTATAACCAACTCGTCACCGATTTCCCTGGCATCGACTGGGGCAACCTGTTCCTCGCCAATGGCTTCCCCCCGTTCGACTTGGTCGATGTAGGCCAGCCTGAGCCCATCCATGAGGTGGAGAAGATCCTGGCCGACACCCCGCTCGATGACCTGAAGACCTACGCAGAGATCAAGGTCATCAGTGGTGCCACGAGTGTGCTGAGCGATGATTTCCGTGCTGAGGAGTTCAAACTGTCGAGCGTGCTGAGCGGACAGACGCAGGACCGTCCCCGCTGGAAGCGTGCCGTGGGCACCGTTAGCGGCGTGCTCGGCGAGGCCATCGGCAAACTCTACGTCGAGAAGTATTTCCCCGAATCGAGCAAACAGCGCATGCTGGAACTCGTCCACAACCTACAGGTGGCACTCGCCCAGCGCATCGACGAGGCCACATGGATGGGAGCCGAGACCAAGGCTCAGGCCAAGGATAAACTCGAGAACTTCATCGTGAAAATCGGTTATCCCGACAAATGGCGTGACTACAGCGGTCTGCAGATCGATGACAGTCTCTCACTCTATGAGAACATGGGCAATGTCTCCGAGTTCTTCCTAAAAGACATGGTGGATCGCAAGGTGAACAAGCCCGTCGATAAGGATGAGTGGCTCATGACCCCGCAAACCATCAACGCCTACTATAACCCCACGACCAACGAGATCTGCTTCCCCGCAGCCATCCTGCAGCCACCGTTCTTCGATCCTGAAGCCGATGACGCAGTAAACTACGGCGGCATCGGTGGCGTGATCGGCCACGAGATGAGCCACGGCTTCGACGACCAGGGTTCGCAGTTCGACAAGACGGGTAACCAGCGTAACTGGTGGACGGAACAGGACAAGAAGAACTATGAGGCACGCACGAAGGTGCTTGAAGAGGCCTTCGGCAAGTTCGAAGTGGTGCCAGGCAAGTGCATCAACGGTAAGCAGACGCTCGGTGAGAACATCGGTGATAACGGTGGTCTGAACATCGCCTTCCGCGCCTTCCAGAACGCCATGAAGGAGAATCCGCTCCAGACCGTTGACGGTTTCACCCCCGAACAGCGTTTCTTCCTCTCCTGGGGCCGTGTCTGGGCAGCCAATGCCCGTCCTGAATACGAGGAATACCTGATCACCATCGACACCCACTCGCCCAACAAGGCCCGTGTGAATGCCGCCTTGCCGCATATCAACGCCTGGTACGATGCCTTCGGCATCAAAAAGGGTGACAAACTCTTCATCCCGAAGAAGCAGCGCGCACAGATCTGGTAAACTATATCGAAAGAGCCTCGCCGATTGGCGAGGCTCTTTCATTACTTCTTATAACGAGCCAGTCCCTTGTCGAGGAACTCCAGATACTTGTCGATATCCTCGTCGTAGGCGTAACTCGGACCCAGTGGACGACCTTCATTGTCGAGGAGTACATAGAACGGCTGAGCATTCGCACCGAACTTATGACTCTGCAGGTAACTCCACTTCGCACCGACTGTGCGCAAGATTTTCGTACTTCCATCCTCCTCCGCCACCTCGTAGGGTTCGGCCAATGGTGACTTATCATCCACGAAGAGCGAAATGAGCACGTAGTTGTTGTTGAGTTTGTCGGCCACACGGGCATCCGTCCAAACGGCAGCCTCCATCTTACGGCAGTTCACGCAGCCGAATCCCGTAAAGTCGATGAGTACGGGCTTGCCCTGCGCACGGGCGGCGGCCATACCCTCCTCGTAGGTCAGGTATTTGGCTTCCACTACCTTATTATTAAGATTGAAGTCCTGTGTCTTCATCGGCGGAGCGAACGCACTGACGGCCTTACAAGGAGCCCCCCACAGACCAGGCACCATATATACGGCAAAGGCCAGCGACACCAGTCCACCCATGATGCAGACCACGGGCATCGGCTTATGGAGTTCACCACCGATCGCATCGGTCTGGAACTTCAGCCAGCCGCAGAGGTAGGCACCAAGCAGTCCGAAGATCACAATCCAAAGCGAGAGGAATACCTCACGATCCAACAAGCGCCAGCCGTAGGCCAGGTCGGCCACGGAGAAGAACTTCAATGCAAAGGCCAGTTCGATGAAGCCCAGCGTGACTTTCAGCGTATTCATCCACGAGCCAGACTTCGGAGCCTGCTTCAACCACGAGGGGAAGAGGGCGAAGAGCGTAAAGGGCAGGGCAAGCGCCAGGGCGAAGCCGAACATGCCCAGGGCAGGGGCCAGCCAATTGCCACTGGTCGTTGTCTCCACGAGCAGCAATCCGATGATCGGCGCCGTACACGAGAACGACACGAGTACCAATGTGAACGCCATGAGGAAGATTGACAGTAGGCCACTGGTCTCCGAGGCCTTGGTATCCACCGAGTTAGCCCATCCCTCTGGCAGTTTGATCTCGAACCAGCCAAAGAACGAGAGGGCGAAGACCACGAGCAACAGGAACAGGAAGATATTGAACACGGCATTGGTTGACATGGCGTTAAGCGTGTCGGATCCGAAGAGAGCCGTCACCAGCAGTCCCAGTCCTAAGTAGATCACGATGATGCTCAGCCCGTACGTGATGGCATCCTTGACACCTTTCTTCTTATCGCTCTTAGCGCGCTTCAGGAAGAACGACACCGTCATGGGGATGATCGGCCAGATACAGGGCATGCAGACGGCCAGCAGACCGCCCACGAATCCCATCAGCAGGATATATAACAGGGAGTGGTCGGCAATGCTGTCGCCAGCCCCGAAGGCTCGCAGTTCGCTGATGACAGGCTGCCACAGGTCACCCTCTGGCAAGCCATTACTGGCATCATTCACTCCCCCTTTGCCTTCAGCCTCTCCCCCTGCCTCAGAGGGAGAAAGGGGGTCTGTTTCCCCTCTCAGGTTAGGAGGGGTGCCGTAAGGCGGGGTGGCCTGACCACCCTCAGGGGCACCACCAGGAGCCCCCGCACGATCTGGTCCGTCCTGCGGTTCCCTTGGTTCTCCTGGATGGCCAGGGCCACCGGGGTCACCAGGGCCTCCTGGGCCACCATGCTCATCGAAGCCACCTGGCGGCATCGGCGGACGGTCGCCGCGAGAGCCATCCCCCCTACCCTTGGCAACTTCCTTAGCCTTGCCCTGTTTCTTCAATGCAAACTCTGAAGGCGGCAGACAGGCTTCATCATTACAGGCACCATACTCCAAATAGCAGTCGATAGTGTAATCGGGGTTTGTGAACCGCACCTTCTGCACGAATGTTACAGCCTTCTCAAACCAGCGCAGTTCCATCTCAAACAGTTTATCGTACTGCTTGATCTCCTTACCACGCGGCTGAAGTCTGCCCACAGCCTCCACGCCCTCCATCTTTACGACATTGAAGGTGGCAGAAATGGGACCGTCGTCGCCAAGGTTCGTCGAATATACATGCCAGCCCGGGTCGATGGTAGCACTGAACACTATCTCGCCCTCGCCACCAGCCAGTTCCTTTAACTGCGAGGTGAAGTGCACGGGATTCACCATCTGTGCCTTCACACAGAGGACCGTGAGTCCTAACAACAGGGTGGATACTATCTTTCTCATACCCATGGGTTATCTTTACTTGAACAGTGCGTCAAGCAGCGTATAGAAGGCGGGATCCTCTCCGACAATGGTCTTCACGATCTTTCCCTCAGCGTCGATGATAATCTTCGTGGGGAAGCCCTGGATACCGTACAGTTCCAGCACCTTAGAATCGCGGGGATTATATACGTGGAGCCAAGGCAGTTCATGCTTCTCGACGGCGGCTTTCCACTTGGCCTCAGAGTCATTACAATCCACGCCCAGGATCTCGAACTTGCCAGCGTACTTCTGATAGTAGGCCTTCATATCGGGGAAACCCTTGATACACCAGCCGCACCATGATCCCCAGAAGTCGAGGATGACATACTTACCACGCAGTGAGGAGAGTTTCAACGGCTTACCGTTGATATCGTTAAGTTCGAAGTCGGGAGCCTCGATGCCAGCGGCCTGTTTCTGCGCAGCGGCATGTTCTGCCGACTGCTGGGCCTCCATTTGGTCGATGGCGTTCTGGTAGAGGGGTTTACAACGACCGTCGCGCACGGCGGGACTAAGCAACTGGGCGGCAGCCTTCATCTTATCCAAGTCCTGCAACTGCGGGATAATGGCAGCAGAGGCCTCCCAGTCGGGATGGGCCTTGACAAAACCCGTAATGGCATCTTCAATCTTCTGCTGCATGGCAGGCAACTGCTCCTGATAGACCTTCACCAGAGAGTCCCTCGAGGCACCAGCCTCAAGTTTCGCCTGAAGGTCGTCCAAAAAGGCAAGCAACGGTTTACCAGCATCCTCGATGGCAACATCAGCCTCGTGGTACTGCGCATAGAACGTTGAGCCACTGATATCGTAACGGTTCTCGTCCTCAGCAGTGATCTCCACCGTCTCACCAGGCACGGCGGGCACCATATACCTGGCACCTGGCAGACCTTGGAACAATTGTGGCTCCACAAGATAGAGCGACGTCACTGCAGGCACCTCAACTTCGAAGTCGAACACGCCCTGCTTTCCCGTAAATGTCTGTCGGCTGTCAGCCTGCGACACCACGACGATGGTGTCACCCACATTCTTCACGTTCATCTTCACGTGCAGTTTGTTGTCTGCCGTACAACTGGCACCAGTCAATGCGACCAAAAACAAGCCTAATAATGCTTTTCTCATAATCTTCAACATCTTGTTTTATTCATATACGTCATTATCTGCTGCAAAGGTACAAAAATAAAGCCGTAAACTATGAGATTTAAGTATTTTTTGTTTTTATAATTCGTAAAATGATCGTGAGGCAATTGCGGCTCATTTTCTACTTCCCTAAGAACTTGGTGTTCAGGTAATCATTAAAAGCCTCCTTATAGTTATCACCAATGGGCAGATAGGTATCGGCATCCATGATGACGCGATTCTTGTTCACCTCCTGAATCATCTTCAGATTGATGATGTAGGAACGGTGGATGCGCATGAAATAAGGCGGCAGGTATTCCTCCATCTTCTTCATCGAGAGGAGGGTAACGATAGGCTTCGGCTGCCCCTGGAGGTGGATCTTCAGATACTCGCTCATGCCTTCTACGTAACGGATATCGGAGACGGCAAGTTTCACGACCTTATAGTCAGTCTTCACGAAAATGGTGTCATCGAACTCATTAGGGACGGTTCCGAGCGAGTCACCTCGCGACTCACTCGGAACCGTCCCTAATGAGTTCAGACGCTCCTGCAAGCGATTGGCGGCACGACGGAAGTCATCGAGGCCAAAGGGTTTGAGCAGGTAATCGACAGCATTGACCTTGAAACCCTCGACAGCATATTCCGAATAGGCTGTGGTAAACACCACGAGGGGCGGTACGGCGAGCGACTTCACAAAGTCCATGCCGTTGAGGTCGGGCATGTTGATGTCGCAGAAGATGGCGTCAATAGGTTCCTGATTCAGAATCTCCTTAGCCTCAAGGGCACTCTGGCACTCTCCTGCAAGTTCGAGGAAAGGCACATTCTTTATATATGCGGCGAGTTGCTGGAGGGCCAGTGGCTCGTCGTCGATGGCTAATACTTTGATCATAGCGGTATTGTAAGTTTGACAATATATTTTTCAGGTTCATCGCTGATATCGAACGAATAGCGGTCGCCGTAGATGAGATCAAGGCGCTGACGGACGTTCTGCAGTCCAACCCCGCCGTGCTTGTCTTCCTCTTTGGGAATGCGGCTGTTAGCACAAGTGAAGATGAGTTGTCCGTCACCAGTGGCGATGGTGACATCGATGAACGACTCGCGGCGATAACTGACACCATGCTTGAAGGCATTCTCCACAAAGGTGATGAACATCAGGGGCGGCACTTCTTTCTGAGGCATGGAGGACGGCACGTTGACAGTAATCCTCACCTTGTCCGTATAGCGCAGTTTCATCAGCGTGATATAGTTCTGCAGGAAACTGATCTCACGATCCAGGGGGACTCCCTGCTTATTACCCTCATAGAGCACGAAACGCATCATCTTCGACAGTTCAAGGATGGTCTGCTTAGCCTTCTCAGGGTCGATATCCACAAGGGCGTGAATGTTGTTCAGTGTGTTCATCAGGAAGTGAGGATTGATCTGATACTTCAGATACTCCAGTTGCTGTTCTAGGTTCTGCTTCTCGAGTTCAGCCAACTGTTTCTGGTCACCCCGCTGTTTGAAATAGAGTTTGATGCCGAGGTTCATACCCAGCATGAGGATCAGGATAACAAGGGCGATGATATCATGCAGGCCCATCATTACAGGCGGGCGCTTCTCATCGCGCTTCATCCTGCGGAGCGGTTTAGGGCGGTAGTCGTCTGGATTGTACCTGGCAATAGAGTCGCGTGGCATGGGCGGTGGACCGTCAAAGTCGTGGCCATGGGAACCGCCGAAGTCTCTGTCAGGTTCATTGGGAGGCATGAGCGGACGATGGTCATCGACCATCATCTCATGCCGCGGCCCACGATCCATTACCGCCGGACGGTGGTTGCACTGATAGACCTGGAAGATAGCCATGATAATCAGAGCGAGCATCAAATAGCCCTTCTTCCGCTGCTGGTAGATCAGCATCGGAGCCATCAGGTGGTTGTGAATCAAGAAAACAACAAAGAACAGGGCAAACTGTTTCCAGACGGTGAAGATCTCATTCCAGTCGAAGGAGATATCTGTGTTAGCCATACGGATGGCAAGGCTCATCACTGGTGCCATGAACAGCAATGTCCACAGTGCCAGATAAATGATAGTCTCTTGTTTATGCTCTTTCTTGAATGACACTTCCCTGTTAATCTAATGATGTGCAAAAGTAGGCAAAACAAAAAAAAGGGGCAAATCCATTCAACGAATGCCCCGTTTTTTCTGTGAATCCGTTACTTGATCAGAACTCTCTGAGTCTTGCCTTCCTTCTTGAGGATATAGACGCCCTTCGACAATTGATTCTTCTGCAACTGGCGACCACTGAGGTCGTAAAAACTCTCCGTGTCAATACCCTCCACAGGGACCGCATTGATAGCCGTTGTAGCATTCTCCAGTACATTCGTCAAGTCGAAATTCTGGGTGCCGCCCGTATAGGTAACAGTGCCATAAGTCTTAATGGCCTTGTCACCAACATTACTGATAGACAGCGTACCACCCGTCATGTAGAAGTTACCAGTATCCTCATCTTCTGTATCAGAGCCTGCCGTGGGTGTTTCACCTTTCAATTCCACCTGAATGCCATCATCTTCCACGTCACTGATGTTCACCACACCACTAGTCATACGGAAATACTGCTGACAATGGATACCATCCTTCTTGGCCCCTTTCACGTTGATGGTGCAGTTTTTAAGTTCCACATATTCCTTACTGTAGATCGCATGACGGATATTGCTGACGATGTTCAGCGTGCCCTTACCCACGAATTCAGTATGTCCCTTGACATGGAGACAGCCTTTCGACTCAGCATCGCTAGTACCATCCGTAAGCGTACTTTCGGTGTTGGCCACCATACTGATCTTAATACGCTTACCGTCCTTGATATGTATAGCAGTGCTGTCTGGATTTGTCAAGGTCAGCCCATTCAGTTGTATGGTGGCCTTGTAATCACCTGTAAAAAAGAACTCACCGTCATCACTGCTACCCGACAGATTATAAATTATCTCTCCCGGATTAGCGGTTGACGTGGACGACTGTTCGAGTTTAACGTGGGATGATGTGCCACTTATGTTAGTCACATAATTGCTCACCTCACTGGGAATTGTCACCGTGGCTGTAGATCCGTCATAGACCACCTTGACCGTATAGGTCGTGGCTGCATTAACTGCCATACCCAAGAATATGACAGCAACAGATAATAATAGTTTTCTCATCAGATGCCCAGCCCTTTCTTGGCTTTGTCAGCAGCAGCATCAATAGCGTCGCTGGTTTTCTCCTTGGCTGCGTCCTTGATCTCGTTGGCCTTATCCTTGGCAGCATTAGCAGCATCCTCAGCCTTGCCCTTAGCAGCATCAACAGCATCGGCAGCAGCATCCTTGGCAGCCTCCCCAGCGTTGCTGATACCCTCTACTGCAGAAGTAAATCCACTAACAATAGCGTCGGCGGGTGCCTCTGTCAAAGCACTGATAGCGGAATTGACGGCTTCATTATCACCTACGAACTCCTTGATCTTGTCTGCATTCTCCTTCAAGAAGTCCTGAACCTTTGCCACATATTCCTTAGCGACCTCAGGGTTCTTGCCGATAATCTCAACAACCTTCTCCTTCACTGTTGCAAGTACCTCCTGGAACTTGTTGGCATCTTTGGCTTCAATCTGTTCCGTCAAAGCGTTGATCGTAGCAGCAGCCTCGTCGTCGGCACTAACGGTCACCTCAGTCTCCACACCGTCAGCAGGAGCCTTTGCCTTATTGTTACAAGAAGTAAAACCTATGGCTACCATAGCCATTACTGCAAATAATACCTTTTTCATAATTGCTTTCTTTTAATTGTTATAATAAATAAATTAATTCTTTTCTTGACAACATTGATTTTCGGCAACAAAATTACGGTATTTTTGAAGAACTCTAACCATCTGTAAGCCGTTTTAAACTTTTTTTTAGTAATTTTGCACCTAGTTTTCAAGATAACACATAACAATGACAGCATCTTTAACATTCAAGCCGAAATTGTTTTCAACACTTCGGAACTATGACCGTCGGCAGTTTACTACCGATTTACTGGCGGGTATCATTGTCGGCATCGTGGCACTGCCACTGGCCATCGCCTTTGGCATCGCATCAGGTGTGACACCTGAGAAAGGCATCATCACAGCCATCGTGGCAGGACTTATCATATCGCTCCTTGGAGGATCAAAAGTACAAATCGGTGGACCTACGGGCGCGTTCATTATTATTATATATGGCATTATCCAGCAATATGGTTTTGAAGGGCTGACTATTGCCACGCTTCTGGCTGGTATATTCCTGATCCTTTTCGGTGTTCTCCATCTAGGTACGATTATCAAGTATATACCCTACCCAATTGTCGTAGGATTTACTTCGGGCATCGCTCTGACGATCTTCACCACCCAGATCAAGGATCTCATGGGACTGACAATGACCAATGTTCCCAGTGATTTTATCGAGAAATGGATTGCCTATATTGGAGCCTTCCCGACCATTGATACATGGAGTTCCATTATCGGCATAGGCTCCGTCGCCGTCATTGCACTCTGGCCACAGATCTCCCACTATAACAATTTGATGAGAAAGTTGCCAGGCAGCCTGATCGCCATCATCCTGATGACGGTTGCAGCCCTTTTGCTCAAACAGTATGCAGGCATCACCAGCATAGAGACTATTGGTGACCGTTTCTCCATCTCCAACCAACTGCCAGGCGCTCAGGTGCCACAGTTAACATGGGAAGTAATCAAAGGACTGGTCTCACCCGCCATCACAATCGCCATCCTTGGTGCTATAGAGTCCTTGCTCTCTGCCACGGTGGCTGACGGGGTCATCGGCGACCGCCACGATTCCAACACAGAACTCATTGCACAGGGTATTGCCAATCTTGCATCTCCCATTTTCGGAGGTATTCCTGCAACAGGTGCCATTGCCCGCACAATGACCAACATCAACAATGGTGGCCGTACCCCCGTGGCAGGCATCATACATACCGCCGTACTTCTACTCATATTCCTGTTCCTTATGCCGTTGGCACAGTATATTCCTATGGCTTGTCTGGCTGGTGTTCTTGTCATCGTGGCCTATAATATGAGTGGCTGGCGATCGTTCCTTTCCATCATGAAGAATCCCAAGAGCGATGTCATCGTACTCTGGGTAACCTTTCTGTTGACAGTCATCTTCGACCTGACCATCGCTATCGAGGTCGGTTTGCTTTGTGCCTGTCTGCTCTTCATGCGACGTATGGCTGAGACAACAGATGTTAAGGTTATCAGTGATGAAATTAATCCTGCCGAGGAGGATAGTGACTTCCAACTCGGCAACCTTGAGCACCTGACGATTCCCGAGGGTGTAGAGGTCTATGAGATTAACGGACCTTACTTTTTTGGTGCAGGCAACCGTTTTGAGGAAATTATGGGAGCACTGCACCACAAACGTCCACGCGTACGAATTATCCGCATGAGAAAAGTACCGTTTGTTGATTCCACGGGCATCCACAACCTTACGAACCTTTGTCTGATGTCCCAGAAAGAGGGTATTCAGGTCGTACTCTCCGGTGTTAACCCTAACGTACAGGCAGTACTACATAAGGCAGGTCTCGACACAATACTCGGCAAAGAAAATATCTGTTCTCACATTAACCTTGCCCTGGAACGATCCAAACAGTTAAGATAAATCGACATAAAAAAGCCCTGACTCACATTTGTGAATCAGGGCAGAAAAAGACGGCGGCTTCCTACTCTCCCGCATTGCATTGCAGTACCATCGGCGCAGGCGGGCTTAACTTCTCTGTTCGGAATGGGAAGAGGTGGGACCCCGCTGCAATAACCACCTGATAACTCTTCGAATGCATAATTCATAATGCATAATAAATGACATGCACCGTACGGGTGACTATCTCCACACAAGAACTGTTCGTTCAGACTCCATCGTCTCGAAACAAACTACATCTGAAAGCATGCCTGAAGTGCATTGCACACGGCGAAAGCATTCGGGCAATTAGTAGTGCTCGGCTTTGACGTCGCCGTCTTTACACCTGCACCCTATCAACGT
>FLNY01001757.1_pt1 | contig 23733 bp, 18 predicted proteins | sample 1140381 | NCBI WGS metagenome assembly FLNY01 (sample SAMEA3878172, study PRJEB12797) | bioreactor metagenome | biome: Moose rumen | place: Sweden | collected 2011-10
ACGCCGCCAGCGTTCATCCTGAGCCAGGATCAAACTCTCATGTTAAATACATAGTTCCATCGAAGATGGGACTATGCTAGTAGCAAGCTCGCTTGCTACATTTAAGTTTAATTCCGAATCAGTATAAAACTGACTTGTTTACTATAAAAGGTTTCGTTTCTTATATTGTCTAGAAACTAAATGAATTTCAAGGATACATGTAAATCACAACTTTGCTAAGCAAGGTTGCTTTAACTTGTATTAATTCAAGGTTTGTTTCACTGTTCAGTTATCAATCTGCGCTTCACTTTGGTTAATCGCCCTCAGTGCTCGATTATAATATCACCCTGATTTCTACTAGTCAATGAATTTTTTTTAATTTTTTAAAGTAACTCAATTCAACTAAAACAAGCCTTTTGTTTGAATTGAGTTAATAATTTAAACAATTTAGCCACCGCTATATCTAATGTTATAATATATTGGATATATAAAAGTCGTTTTCTTTTCATCTTTACGTATGTGCAATAGTGCTTGATAAAAATCCGCTAAATAAATATATAATAATGTTATTTTGACTCACACTGTGCTCTTTGTGCTTTTAGTGCTTGCGCCTGCCCGCGCTATTCTCATGCTTTAACTTTAATACTTTTGTGCTTTATGTGCCTTTTAGCCCTATTAGGGCTATTGTGCATAATGGAGCACTTGTGCCCTAACGTGTTTTTAGCATATATTATCCTTTTTGTATTTTTAGAACTAATTAATCTATTAGGTCTCTTTTGTCTTATAGCGCCAACAAGCCTTTTTGGCATTTATATCCCTTTTATCCCTCTTGTCCTTTTTTACTCTTAGGTTCTTTTAGACTCTTTTATCTTATTGTCTATTTTTCTCCTCATTTGTCTTAAAAGTTTTTTTCGCCTATTAGGTTTATTAGTCCCAATTGTTCTAATAAGCCCTATATACTCTTTAGATATCTTTACCACATTTGACCCTAAGATATTAATAGACACATAGAGTAAATATATGTTATTATATAAAAAAGCTATTTAAATTTGATTAAATCTTATATTTATGCAATAAATAAGAGGACAAATGGGCGGCAAATAGAATTATGCTTTTGCGCCAAAAAGCACTATAAGCACAAAGGAGACATTGTACACAATGAAGGTTTTTAGTTTTTTTAACTCAAAGGGAGGAGTATTCAAAACAGGTTTCACAGTAGAAATCGGAGCTGCTCTAAAAGATAGAGGATACAAAGTACTTGTAATAGACATGGATCAGCAATCATCATTATCCAACCATGTAGAGGCAGATTTATCAAAAAATACCATTTGGAACGTATTGCACACAGAATGTGATATACATGATGCTATCCAAAAAACCAATTTCTTTGATATAATCTGCGGTTCAGACAAATTAGCAAAAATAGACAGACAATTTGTAGATAATGACGACAGATATATATTGGTAGATGAACTGGAAAATATAAGAGAAGACTATGACGTAGTATTAATAGACAATGGCCCTTCGAGAACAATACTCGTTGAAATGACTATATGCGCATGTGATTACATTATTATACCAACCATGCCTGACGAAGGCTCTTTAGACCAGGTAGATACAACAATCCAAGAAGTTGAAGCATTGGTCAACAATAGAAATCACGACTCACATGCCAAAATAATAGGATATGCTCTAACGATGTTCGAAGGAAACACTTTGTATTGTCAAGATGCCCTTGAAAGACTTAATCAAAAAGGCGAACCAGTGGTAACACTATCTAAAACAACAGCTCTTGGCGATGCAAAAGGATTACACACCACAGCTCCAAAATTAAAAGGAAACTCAAGCAAGGTAACAAAAGAGATTAACACAATTGCTGATATGTTAGAGGAGGTGCTAAACATTGGCTAGTAGAGAAGAAAGAGCAAAACTAAGAGCTGCACATGCAAACAAAATGCAAGAAATGGGTACACAACCGACTAACCATGCAACTTTTGATGCAGAAATTCCCACTCCTAAAACAGAAACATCCAAAGAAATGGCGCAGCAATCAGAAGTTTTGAGTAATAAAGATAATAAAAAAGATACGCCAATAAATAAAGCTATTGTCGATGAAAGCTCACACAAAAAAGTTGAAACAGCTGCCAACGTTATTAAAATGCCAAAATCAACAAGTGACGAGGCTAATTCTAATAGAATAAATTCAATAGCAAAATCTAAATCACAAATCAAAGAAGAAAAGGTAAAGGTACTAGAAAAATATAGCGGCCCTAAAAAAACAGTAAAAATCGTTGCAAAAGAAGAAGATATGAAATACTGGATAAAACAAAGTCGCAAAAACTCTATTCCTCAACAAGATTACCTTGCATTAATCCTTTTAGATACAATTGAAAGGGTTAAAAAAGGACAAGTTAATGATGAATCTGAAGAAGTATTGGAATATCAAAGGGTATTACATAATATGGCCGCTCCTATTAATGCACAAATATCGGCTGAGTTAATAGAGGAAGTTAAAGAAGCAGCTGCTGATTTATGCATGAAGCAATCAGGTTTCTTTGCGTATTCTCTTTATAAAGCAAGGGAATCTACTATTAAATAAAAGAAATGAATTAAAATTAGATAGTAAACCCATAGATATGTATCCATCAAAAATGATAGATGTATAAAAAAGTATAATTGTATAGTAGTATAGCAAATATGGAAAAATCCTTAAAAACCAAGGGGTTTTGACGAGGGAAGCTGACAAAAATACGGCAAAAGCTGACAAAAATACGGACATTCCTGACAAAAAAAGGTGGGTTTCTGTCAAAAATAAGTAGAGGCCTGACAAAAATAAGAGTATTTCCGTCAAAAGAATATTATGACGGAAGAGACAATATTAAGTTAATCATAGAGGAAAAAATAAATCTTGGCAAAAGTCCTAAATATAAGGGCTTTGCCAAGATTTTATATTATATAGAAATAGAAATCTGACAAAAATAAGAGTAAGGCTGACAGAATTAAGAGTAAAACGGCCTGACAAAAATAAGAGTATAAATATTATAAAATATTAAAATGGAAAAAGGCTAAAACTTGGGACTTTATAGGCTATTTAGATAAAAAATGGAAGTGAACTGACAAAAATAAGAGTATGCTGACAAATGGACAGCATGACGGGGAGCTAGGTTGCCCTGACAAAAATAAGAGTAGATGAAAACTGATATACCATAGTCAATATTATAGAGTTTTCAAAGAAAAGAAATAGGGAAAAATAAGAGTCCAATACAGAAAATGACAAAGAAAAAAGTTGTCATGCATGACAAAAATAAGAGTACTTTATCTTATATATAGAATAGACAGTTCAAGGTTCCGATGGAGTTTTCTTGAAAGAGGGGGGAAAGTATTTTATAATATCTGATATGACAATTAGTTGACATGTCGGGAGAATGAAAGATGCCAATTCAAAGACTAGATGAAAATGGTAATTATAGAGAAATTGATCCTAAAACAGGCAGATTTCTAGATGATGAATATCCATTAACCAGCAATATGGGTCAAGTAGAACATCAATATGTTACTACTAATAAATTTAATTTTACAGATCCTGATTATGTAAAAGCGGAAGTAGTCGAGGAAACAGGTGTTGCTGTAGTAAATGATGACGAGACAAAAATTAAAGAATTTATTAAGAGTGCTATATCTGTAGACAGTCTTGTAGCTACATTTAATGAAAATTCTCACGAAACTTTACTTAAGCTTCTAGCTTTACAGGATAATAAGCATCCATTAAAAAAAGGTGGTATTGGAGTTGCATATAGAACAGATGCGTTGATTATGCATTGCAAAATGGAGTTTACAGCAGACGAGAATATCGTTTTTGATGCTATTTTGGGAACAATGTCATCCTTGCCGGAAGATACAGTATATAGGATAGAACCTAGTAATTTTTTAAAATATTCAAAATTTGAGAATGAGAATTATTTGTATGATGTTTTCCGCCGCGGAGCGGATAAGCTAAAGGAAAGACATCTTAGATTTGATGAGCTGGGGCCGGATGGAGATGATGATATTATTGTTCCATGGTTTGATATATTGAGATATCACAAAAAGAGTAAGAAAAACGAGGTAGCATATATAGAATTCAGACCTTCGGACTTTTTTAAGGATTTGGCGCTTTGCTCGCAGTTGGTACATGGTGCATATGGTTCATTGGAAGTTACAACTCAGTTGCGGGGTAAATATACTATTGCACTATATTGGTTTTTGGAGAATAAGAAGAGATATAAGGAATATCCTTCAGCTACTCCAGGCCAGTTTGAGATATCGGTAGATGAGTTCAAGCACCAGTTTTCTATACCACAGGGGTATTGTAAGGCGGATATAGAAAGGCGAGTTCTCTCGCCGGCATACGAGAGTATTAATAGTGTTCCTGAATGCGATTTTGCTTTTGAATATGAGGATTTATATGTAAGTAAAAGGCATGTTGGATATAGATTTAAGATAAATAGTAAAAAATATATTGAAGCAAAAGCTGTAGAGGTCATAGAAGAAGCAGATGTGGATCCTTTTGAGGAGCAAATTAAGACATTCCTTTCTCTTACTGGAGTTGATTTTAAAAACAACCAGATAAATCAGATATACAAACAGGCCAAAGAGTATAATCGTGATGCATCATTTATTATGCAGGCCGCAGGAGTTTTGAAGACTCGCATTGATAATAAAATTATGGGAAACATAGATAATCCTTTTGCATATATGATGACATTAATTAAAACCGGTACACTGGCAGATCCTGCAAAAATAGAGAGAGAATACAGTGATTCTAGAAATGGTTTTAATAATTTTGATCAACGAAATTATGATATGGATGAGTTGGAAATGCAATTGATAAATAGAAAAAGTCATTAATTTTGACGAGAATTTTGACTTATTGATTCTGCCTGGTTCTTCATTTCCTGGTTCTCTTTTGCATTAAAAGAGAAAATCAAAGCATATAGAACATTTAAAATGTAGCGCATCGCAGTTTGAGAGTAGAAGCCACCTACTTTCTCTGTGGTGCGTTCTTTGTATGGAAAACTAATCAGCCTTTGTGGCTATCGCGGTATTCCTTTGGGCTTTGACCAAATTTTTCCGTGAATTTTTTATAAAAAAATGTTTCATTTGAAAAGCCGCAGGAAAGCATGACTTCATGAATGGGCAGATTTGTATTGGTCAGCAAGACCGTGCATCGGTCCATTTTTTTGTTTAAAACAATATCTTTTAGATTTGAGCCGGTAGAATTCTTAATTAAACGACTCAGATACTTGCTGTTATAGCCAAAATCTTTCGATAGTTCATTTAAGGATACATGGTCAAAATTGGAATCAATGTATTTGAGTATTTCGGCGATTTTAGGCGCCGCATGGTAATTTGGATTAGCACTGTATTCGTAGTTGCAATAAATCATTTCAACCAAAAGAATTCTAAGATAGGATTCGATCAGCACATCGCCCTGAGGAGTAGGGTCTATATATTCACAGAGTAAATCTTCAAATATGTTTGGGATACGGTCATTCTGGTTGCCGTGGAATATTATATAATTCTGAGGATTATCGTTTTCCATGATGTAGTTTGTAATAAATTGCGAGACTACATTATTTCCCTTTAGCATTTGGAAAATATTTTTTATTAGATATTCTTTGTCAAACATTAGAGTGAAAACTATATCGTCGTCTTCAGGCAAATATTGGGAAAGAACGAATCCTTTATTAAATATGCAGATATCATTTCTTTCTAGAGTGAAACTGTTTTCTTTGGTGGTGATAATGCATTTACCGGAATAGACATAGCGTAAAGCTATAAAATCCGCATAGTATAAGGGTTCCTTATAATATCTACTGGCACGTTTAATTCTAAAAAAACTCTGCCTGGGGCTGTGGTCGAGTTTATCCCAAAAGTTATTAATATTGATTGAGGATTGAGGCAGCATGAAAGAACTGTCAGGTAAATGATAAATTCCATCTGGATCCTGATACCCTGCGTCTGTCAGGTATTTATAAAAACTACTGGTATGGCTGGGATTAGAGAGCATGTGGCGCTCTGATGGAGTTTGTTCTTGCATTTTTTGAATAAGATAGCTACGATCCATAAATACTCCCAAAGTAGAAAAATGATGGTGAATAGGTAACTAAAGAATATAGGCAAAACTAGACAAAGGTACTAGACTATTATCAATGCTTAATATACAACTTGGCTCTATTTTAACAGAGTGCATAGGCTATTGATAGTTAATAATAAAAAATAAAAGGAGAAAAGTGTTGGGGAACAAGAAATTACTTATAAGGGCAGACGACTTGGGTTTCTCCGAAGCTGTCAATTATGGGATAGAAAAGTCCGTAAAGCAGGGACTGATTCGCTCAGTAGGATTGATGCCAAATATGGAAGCTGCGGCCCATGGAGTCAGGCTTTTAGATGGGACCGGAGTGTGTATGGGTCAGCATACTAATATATGTGCAGGACGTCCCCTCACAGATCCAGGTAAGATACCAAGTCTTGTCACCGAGACGGGAGAGTTTAAGCCGTCAAAGCTCTATAGAAGTGCTACAGAAGATTTTGTAGACCTGGATGAGGTGGTGCTTGAAATAGAAGCCCAATATCAGGAGTTTATACGATTGACAGGAGATGAACCTCATTATTTTGAGGGGCACGCGGTTGCCAGTGTTAATTTTTTCAAGGGACTTGAAATAGTAGCAAATAATCATGGTCTGAAATATCTGGCTTTTTCAATGGATGGTAGTCCGATAAAATTTGGCAATTCCAGGGTATATATAAATATGGAGAGTATGAATCCAGACTATGATCCCTTTAAGACATTGCAGAATATAAAATATCATGAGGATGGTGTAGAGACACTGGTTTGTCATCCGGGATATCTGGACAATTACATATTGACTCATTCATCCCTTACAATACCTCGTGCTATGGAGGTCGAGATGCTTTGCAGTGCTCAGGCAAAGGAATGGATAAAAGAAAATGGGATAGATACAGTTACATATGATGAACTGTAGATATAGAGAGAAGTTTTATGAGAAGGAGGGTTATCATGGCAGATAACAAAAAAATTGCGCAAGATATTCTTGCTGTAGTAGGGGGAAAAGAGAATGTATTTCTTGCAACACATTGCATGACCAGATTGCGTCTAAACTTAAAAGATGAGTCTGTGATAGATGCTGATAAGATAAAGGCAATAGATGGAGTTATAGGCTTTATTCAGCAAGGTGGTCAGGATCAGATTATTATCGGGCAAAATGTAGATAAGGTTTATGAAGAGTTTTGCAAACTTGGCGGAATAGCTGTACAAGCAGAGGTAGACGAAAACATAGATAAGCCAATGGAAAAGCTCACTGCTAAAAAAATAGGTGCTAATATACTAAATTATTTGGCGGGTTCCCTTACACCACTTATTCCGTTGATAATAGCGGCTGCTATGTTTAAAACTGTGCAGGTTCTTATCGGTCCGGATATGTTGGGATTGATTTCAGCCGAGAGCGATTTGTATGTCACATTGGGATTCTTATATAATGCGGGATTTTATTTCTTCCCAATCTATCTGGGCTATACAGCGGCAACAAAACTGGGTGCATCTCCGGTACTTGGACTCTTGATGGGAGGCATTCTTATTGCACCTGAGTTTGTAGAGATAGCAGCAGCAGGTGAGGCATTTACTATATATGGTATTCCATGTATTACTAATGATTATAGTCAGACAGTAGTCCCAATTATTTTGTCAGTCTGGGTGATGAGCTATGTTGAAAAATTCTTTAACAAGTACGTGCCTACGGCACTTAGGACCATTTTTTCTCCATTCTTAACAATAGCAGTTATGGTTCCAATCGCGCTGTGTGCTCTTGCTCCGCTTGGTGGTGTTGTTGGAAACTATATTGGTTCAGCACTCCTTGCATTTGGTGGGGTAGGAGGATTTATTGCCGTAGGTGTAATCGCTGCACTTTGGGAGTATCTGGTTATGTCAGGTATGCATATTGTATTAATCGTGACCATGATAACAATTATCATGACACAAGGATATGAGGGTATTGTTTCACCTGCAGCTTTCTGTGCTACATTTGCAGCTTTTGGAATGGCACTTGGTGCTGCAATTAAGGCAAAGGATAAGCAGGAAAAGGCATTGAGTTTTGGATATTTTGTTTCGGGAATTTTAGGTGGAGTCACTGAACCGGCTCTTTACGGCATAGGCTTTAAGCACAAGAAGCCATTTATAGCAATGTCGCTTGGTGCATTTTGTGGTGGATTATATGCCGGAATTACACATGTATCAATCTATGTGGTGGGAGCAGCAAACATTCTTGGAATACTTGGATTGGTAGGCGGAGGCACAGCCAATTTAGTAAATGGAACAATAGCATTTATGATTTCCATGGTAGTGGCAGCTATAGCTACTTACATATTAGGATGGGATACTGAGAGAGCGTCGTAAGACGCTCTTTTTACTATATAGAAAATTTTCGGGGAGGAGACAATTATGGTAATATAGTCTGGTAACTTAAGATAATTATGCTAACGAGGGAAATCAGATGAAAAAAGGATTGGTTATGGAAGGTGGTGCCATGCGTGGCATGTTTACCTGTGGTGTTATTGATGTGCTGATGGAAAATGATATAAGTTTTGATAGTGCAGTAGGAGTATCCGCGGGAGCAACATTTGGATGCAATATCAAATCAAAACAGATAGGCAGAGGGTTGAGATATAATAAAAAGTACTGCAATGACAAAAGGTATTGCAGCATACAGTCATTAATAAAAACAGGTGATATATATAATGTGTCTTTTTGCTACGGCACGTTGGTAGAAGAATTGGACCCATGGGATACAGATACTTTTTACAGCAATCCGATGGATTTTTATTGTGTAGCAACTGATATAGATACAGGCAAACCGGTATATCATAAATGTGATGGGAATAATGACTTGCAGTGGATAAGAGCTTCCGCTTCAATGCCTGTGGTTTCAAGACCAGTTGAAATCAATGGTGGGAAATATCTTGATGGAGGCATGTCAGATTCTATTCCTCTTAAGTTTATGGAAGAGCAGGGATGTGACAAAATTCTTGTAATAGAAACCCAGCCAGGGGACTATAAAAAGAAACCGCAAAAATTTCTGTGGGCATTTAAGATGCAGCTAAGGGGAAAAGACAGAATGATCAATACCGTTGCCGGAAGACATAATATGTATAATGCAGAAAAAGAGTATATTCGTGACAAAGAAAAGGCTGGAGAGGTATTTGTAATCAGGCCCAAGGCAGCCCTTAATATAGGAGCAACGGAGAAGGATCCAAGTCAGTTGCAACGAGTGTATGAGCTTGGAAGGGACGAGGCACAGAAAAACCTTGAGGCATTGAAGGCATATCTTGCTTAGAATTTCCGATAAAAAAGGTGGACCTTTGTCTCTCAAGAAGGTCCACCTGAAATTATAACTTTTTTGGGCCACTTAAGGAAAAGATCCACAAAACCTACGTTTAACATCAATATATGTCAAAAGTGCTTTTTGTGCTAAAAGTTCTAATTGTCCAAATTGCGCCTACGGTGCTCTTTTTTTGAATTCTTATTATCGTAAAGCATCTTATCTGCTTCTTTTAGCAGGGTTGAAAGGTGTTTTACATTTTCTTCCGTAGGGGTGAATATTTTGTAGCCAATAGAAATAGACAAGAAGAAATCATGTGTATTTTCACTATTGAATCTATTCATATTGTCTTCTATTCTATCGGATATGGCTTCTATGTCGCTTTCATTAGCCAGTTCTACAAAAGCAACAAATTCATCACCGCCCATTCGGCATAATATATCAGTGGATCTAAAGCTGTTTTTTAATATCTCTGCAGTATTTTTTATGGCAGTGTCGCCTCTATCGTGGCCCAATGCGTCATTTATTCCTTTTAATCCATCCAGATCCATATAGAAGAATGCAGCCTGCTTTCCAATTAATTTCTTAACGGCAGAATCGGTTGCCTTGATGAAGCCTCTCCTGTTATACAGTCCTGTCATTGGGTCTAAAGTTGATTCCTTAGAGAGATTGAGGTTATTTTCATTTAAAATACGTATCATATCAATCTCTTTTTCTATCATATATATGTGGCGCGATGAGTAGGATAACATCTGAGTGATTGCATTTTGTCTAAATGGGTCAAGTTGATTATCGAGTACTATATATCCAGTAGCAATCTTGTTAGAGACCAGGGCACATACGGATAATTCTTCAGTTCTGTCAAAGTCGTCGGCAAATGGATTATTCAGTATATCTTCATAGGAGACATTGTGGGCCTCTGGTCCGTAGGTGGTGATTTCGCCATTATGCAATACACCCTGTAAAAACAGTGTGGCATCAGAAAATGCCGGGTTGTCATCCACAAGCAAAGGATCCGCTATATTGTATAGCAGTGCAAAATTAAAGCCTAAATCCTGAATATGCTTTAATGTATGGCGCACAGCTTCCTGTCTATTATTGCTGAAAATAAATGCATCATCCATTATTTTAAGAGACAAAATCTCTTCCGATGAATGCGTGGAATCTATTGTTTTTAAATCTTCATAGAAGATTCTTGAAATAAGCATGTTCAACAATGAAAATTGCTCTGAAAAATAAAGCTGTGCTTTTTCAGATAGATTTTCAGATACTGCTTTATAAAAGTCATAGAATGCATTCTGTAGACCCGCCAAAGAAAAGTCATTTTGCATCTTGGTATTCTGTAGAAAATCCATTAACTGGGCTTCTTTGAAGGGTGGTACAGATGTATCGCCTGTTTCTAAGTAATGTTTGTATGCACTGTCAAAATGTATGAAAATATTAGTGATGCCTTCTTTGTATGATTCATACTCATCGCCGAAATCTTTGCGCCATGATAATCGCACAAATTCTTTTACTACATCATTCCAAGGGATAGGCTTTGTATGTAAAAGCTTATTAAATGATGACCTTATTTCGGAAGATTTGCTGGGATCCGAAGATGCACGTACAACTAATTTACTCTTGAGAGTGAATTGCTCCTGCTCTAAACCTTGACATAGTCTAATAGCCTCTAAAGCGGCAATACGTCCAATATCATAAGCATTACACTTTATAGAGGTTAGAGGGGGATTAACGATGGAAGAGTCAGGTAAGTCGTCAAATCCTGTGACTGCAATATCTTTGCCGACAGTGAGTCCTCTGGCAGTGATGCTGTTGTAGCATGAGTATGCGATTCGATCTACAGCGCACGCTATGGCATCAATGTCAGGATGTGCATCTAACAGATCGTCTACCACATCTTCACACTGGCCCCAATATGTGGCACTTCTAAAATAACTCTCATCTGTAGGGAGTCCTGCATTGCGCAATTCTTCCCAATAGATGGCTTCTCGTTCCATAGAGCTATGGGACCCCTTCTGACCACCGATAAAAGCTATGTGCTTGTACCCCATTTCATGGATTAGATGATGCATACACTCCCGCATACCGGGTGCATTGTCTTTGGCCACAGATCTATATCCGGGGAAATCCGAATCCATAATAATAGTGCGGTCCGGCGGTAATATTTTTACTAAAGTATCTACGGATGACTTTGAAATGTCTTTGAAAAGCTGAAAAATAGAGCCGGGAGACACCACATAGGCATCAAGTTTAATTCTTTCAGCCAGCCAGAATGAAAACAATATCTCATCATAATCGATTATTTCCCGTTGCATTGCAACCTGGTCACCAATACGCACAAAAGTATGCCCTGCTTTTAAGACGGCTTCTTTAGAACCTTTGTATAGCAGAGAAGGATATTCAGCAAAAATTGTACCCATAAGATGACCAATCTTATACTTCTTTGTGCCCATATCAATTACCCAATCAGTATGATGAAATTTATTGGCTAAACTATTTGGTTTATTGTATAACAAAAATATGAAAAAAACGTGTGGAGGGTTTTCAACATTCCTTCATTTTTTAATGCTATAATAAGCCATTCCTACATATAGAGAAGAGGATATTATTATGTTTAAAAAGCATGGCTTTAAGATTTTTGGGATTTTTATAATAGTTATATCACTTTTGATTTTTATCGTCATTCAGCTGAATGAAGGATCATATTTTCAAGAGCTTGCAATGGAGCAGGCTATTAATGATGTCGAATTGACGGCTCTTGATCTTAATTCTCAGATTACAGATATATCCACTGAACAGCGTGTGGTTTCCCAGATGATGGCAAATGATATATTTCTTAAGGGATGGTGTGCTGATGAAACTGCCGATGCAGATACTGAGCATGCTCAACTTTTGTATTCTTATCTAAAAGCCTATCAGGAAAAATATGATTATGATATTGTATTTTTTGTATCAAATAAGACTTACAATTATTATTACAATGATGGTTTGAATAAAGTCATATCGCCGGAAGATGATTTTGATGCATGGTATTTCAATTTTTTAGATCTCAATCAGGAGTATGACATCCAAATTGATCATGATGAGGTAAATGATTATTCAGTTTCTTTGTTTGTAAATTGCATAGTAGAGGATATCAATGGAAATACGTTGGGTGTCGTAGGAGCAGGGCAGGAGATTGATGATTTTGAATCTTCGGTTGAACATCTGATGGACAATCTCGATGTATCTACCGGAATAGTGAATATAGGTAATGCACACAATTCTTTTACCGGAAGTTCCGGAGCATACATGACCGTAGAAGATGCTATGGATACATTTAATTTGTCGGCAGATGATATAACTATGGAAGTGGGAAACGAGGGTTATACATGGACTGATGGATACCTGTGTACTACGATTTTGCATAATTCGGATTTAAATTGGAATATTATAGTGCAAAAGGATACGCAAGAATTTGTTAATGCATTGCTTAGGCAGACTTATAGCAGGGTCAGCTTCCTTTTTATGTTGATTCTTGTATTTATAATAATATGCATTGTACTTTTGGTAAAACTTAATATTGCTACGCGTACCCATGAAAACACTGATGAACTTACAGGTTTGATGAATTCGAAGCTTTTTAATGAAACCTTTGAACGCGATAAGAAAAAGTTATTTATTAATAGTCGGAAAACAAGCCTATTTATATTAGATATAGACAATTTCAAACATTTTAATGATACATATGGGCATCTCTATGGCAATACAGTGATAGCAACTATGGGTGTAAAGCTAAAAGAGGCTGTCGGAGATAAAGGTATTGTATCCAGATGGGGTGGAGATGAATTTGTAGGGGCACTTTCGATGAATGCAGATGAGGCGAAGGTTTTGCTGGACGAGTTGCTTATAAACATTAAGCAATTAGATACAAAATCGCCTCTCAGTTTCAGTTGTGGTATAGCAAATATCAATAGTCATATGACGCTGGTAGATAATCTAAAAATGGCTGACGATGCATTGTACAAATCCAAGAATACCGGTAAGGGATGTTGCACGATTTTTAATAAACAAGAGGAAGCGGACAAATTTTAATGGTTATACACATCGCCCTTATGCTATAATTACCTGATTGATGAGTAATTAAACATATGATGAGGTATAGATATGGGAATATTTAGCAAGGATAATAAAAACGAAAACGATAAGATAATAGATATACAGGTGTCGACACCTGAGACTACATTGAAAATCAAAAAACTTTTTCTTATAGATTATGAAAATGTGGCAGATGCAGGTGTGGTAGGTGTAGATACGCTTACTGTTGATGATACGGTGATTATTTTTTACGGTTCAAAGATAAAATCTGTAGCTTATGAGTCACTTATTGCAATTACCAGCTCTGCAGCTTCTATAGAACATCTAAAAGCAGAAAAAACGGCCAAGAATTATCTGGATTTTCAGCTTACTACATATTTGGGATATAAGCTTGGCAAGGAGCACTTTGATGAGATATGTGTTGTCAGCAAGGATTCGGGGTTTGATGCGGTAGTGGATTTTTGGATGGAAAAGGGATATTCTATCAGGCGTCAGGATGCTGTCGTTGTTACAGAAAAGCCGGCTGCCAGCGAGGAGAAGCCTAAACAAACACATAGCAGGAATAAATCCTCTTCAAAATCTAGAGCGACTCGAAGTAGCAAGTCTAAAGTAGTTACAAAACCTCAGGCTAAAGCAACTGCCAAACCGGCTCGTCCAACTGTTACGGAAAAGCAGAAATCCGAATTGAGAACGGCGCTAAAAGAAGAGGAGCTCAAGGCACCGGATTACAAGAAGGTGTATGATGCGTTTGCTTCAAGTGATAGTACTTTAGCATATAATAATAAGCTTCAAAAATCTTTTGACAACGAAAAAACCAGTCTGATTTATAAGGCAACGGTTAAAATATTTGAAAATACAATATCGAAGAGTTAGGTGGTATATTGTAATTAATGAAAGAGATAACATACAATGAATTAACAGCGTTTAGTGAGGATAGTTATATATTGGTAGACACTCGTAACGAGGGAAGTCTAAAATATGGAATGATTCCACATGCTGTTGCTATTACACACGAGTTGTTTGAAATAGATATAGATAAGGTGACTGATTCTCTGGATAGATCCAAGAAAATTGTTCTTTATTGTGCCAGAGGCCAGGTTTCTCTCGATGATGCAGATAGATTGAGAGAGAGAGGATTTGATGCAGCAAGTCTTAAGGGCGGTTATAATAGTTACCTTATTGCTATGATGGATGAGCAGCAAGATGAAGAGGAGCGGGAACAACAAGAGAAGACTGCAAGGATAGAAGAAAGTATCAGAAAAAAGTTTCATAAGGCGCTATTTTCGCCGTTCGCCAGAGCTTGCAAGGAATATGAGCTGATAAAAGAAGGGGATCATATCTGTGTGTGTATTTCCGGAGGTAAGGATTCCATGCTCATGGCAAAGTTGTTTCAGGAAATAAAGCGCCATCGCAAGATGAATTTTGACCTGACTTTCCTTGTGATGGATCCAGGATACAGTCCGGTTAATCGCAGACTTATAGAGAGTAATGCCAAATTGTTAGGGATTCCGGTGGTGTTCTATGAAAGCGATATTTTTGATGCCGTTGATACTGTCGAGAAAAATCCATGCTATCTATGCGCCAGAATGCGAAGAGGACATTTGTATTCCAAGGCAAAGGAGCTAGGTTGTAATAAAATTGCTCTTGGACATCACTATGATGATGTTATTGAGACCATTCTGATGGGAATGCTGTATGGGGCACAGATACAGACGATGATGCCAAAGCTGCATTCCACTAATTTTGAGGGAATGGAACTTATACGTCCGTTGTATCTGATTAGGCAGGATGACATTATTGCATGGCAAAGATATAATGGACTTCATTTTTTACAGTGCGCTTGTCATTTTACTGAGACTTGTGACAGCTGCTCAGTGGACGGTACAAGTGCCTCTAAACGGTTGGAGACCAGAAATCTGATAGCTGAGTTGAAAAAAGTAAATCCATATGTGGAATCGAATATCTTTAGAAGCGTGGAAAACGTTAATCTGGCTACAGTTATTGCTTACAAGCAGGACGGGGTAAAACATCATTTCTTAGATGAATATGATGATAGAGCATTTTAGCAAATTTGTAGCTAGCGAAAGGGAAAGAAGACATCGAGGTTCTTTCAAATGATAAACAAAAGAGATGCTAAACGTATAGTTTTAATATGTATCGCTGTATTGATAATATCAGGAGTTTGTTGCATTTTCTTTTGCTTATCAAGGTTTGCGCCGGAGCCTGACTCTGGGGATACGGAAAGTGTAGGAGCGGAAAATAATCTTATAATTACCAATCTTGATGTGGGCAAGGCTGATAGCGCTATTATTCAATACAATGATACGGTTGGAATCATAGATGTCGGGACCGAAGAGGCATTTAATGTAATTGATACTTTTCTCAAAAAGCAGGACATAAAAAGCATTGACTATATGATTCTTACCCATTATGACCAGGATCATATAGGAAGTGCTGTGGAGATAATAGATTCCTATGATATTGGGACTCTTTATATACCGGATTATGTCAGTAGCAAAAAATATTATGATGAGCTGATGGCAGAGATAGGTAGTTTGGATAATGTATATTATGTAGATAGCCTGATGGTTTTTTATATGGAGGATATTCGAGTCGAAGTGATACCGGCAGATGATTCTGAAGCACTTATATCCGATGAAGATAATGTGGACAATAATATGTCCCTTCTTACCAAATTTGTATATGGCTCAAAGTCTTTTTTGTTTATGGGAGATGTAGAAAAGGATCGAATAGCACAGATCCTTGACAGTGACTATGAGCTGTCTGCTGATTGGATTAAACTTCCCCACCACAACGATTTTACAAAGAAGGTGGAGAAGCTTCTAAGTGAGGTGAAACCGGAATATGCTATAAGCAGCACCGGTGACGAACGTCCGGTAGAAGACGACATGGTTACATATATGGAGGAAAATAATATAAAACATTTTATTACATCTAATGGCAATGTAATAACGGTGTGTGATGGAGAAAATATTACTTGTCAATATGCTACACAGTAAATATGGGGATTTCTACAAAGATAAATCCTTTGGCATTTTATCGGTCAGCGACCCTCTGATATTTTGTTTTCACGAGCCATTTTTGATCTATAACTTTTATATCTTCACCAAAAAGGATGTGCAGTCTAACTGAAGATTCCATTTTTTCTATTTTCTGAACTGTTCCTTCTCCAAATTTGGGATGAGTAACAGAATCACCAATCTCGTATTTTACTTTTGAATTTTCCATGTTTTTGTACATACGCTGAGTGCGATATGTATCAAGCATACGCACTTGATTATGATCAACGGTAGGACGCGTCAATACCGAATCGTAATTGATAGTTTTCAGTTGCTGGTCTTCCACATAATAATCTGTAGGAATTGCGCCAATCAGTGAACAGCAGTACTTCCAGGCACTTCCATGTACACCAGGTTGCCAGGTATATTTTTGTGGAATGTCAATGTTTCTTACCATGTAGTGAGCGTATTCGTGCTTGTATAAATTGGTCCTGTCTGCGGCCGATATTTGGTTTTTTAGACAATAGCCTATAAATAAAAGAGAAAACTCAAAATGTTCCTCGTCATCAGAGGATGCAGGTGTATATGAGCCCAGAGCCTTTTCGTCCAAGCCGAAAGTAACCGGTACCTGTGAACCTTTGAGGCCAAATTTGGCATCGAGTAATGTATAGAGAGCAGATATTTCTGCCAAAAGAATCGGCTCCTCATCATGGAGCATTTTGAGCATGTCTTTTTTTGTCATATGTATAACTCCTTGTATTGAATGAATTCTGTTGTAATTAATATATACAAACAAAAAAATAGTATAACAAGTAAATCATAAAAAGACAAAGCAAAATCTATTTTTATGTAGACTTTAAATAATAGTTTACAATTATCAGAAAATTTAATTTTTGATTTAATTTGCCTCTTAAATGGTGTAAAATAAATCTGTTTGTGCTATCCGCAAACTGATACGATATATATTTAGGAGGAATGATAGGATGGATTCAAAACGTATCAAGTGGTCGACACTAGCATTCATGGCATTTTCTACCGTTTGGGGATTTGGAAATGTTCTGAATGGTTTTATTTATTTTAACGGTATCCAGAGTATTTTTAGTTGGATACTTATGTTTGCTTTATATTTTGTGCCATATGCACTTATGGTAGGTGAGCTTGGCTCTGCTTTTAAGACATCAGGCGGTGGTGTTAGCTCGTGGATTTTTGGTACTACCGGTGCCAAGGCTGCTTACTATGCAGGATGGACATATTGGGCTTGCCATATTACATATATTGCTTCAAAGTCTTCAGGTGGACTGAAGGCTCTTAGTTGGGCGGTATTTAGAAATGGTGAGACTTATGACAGCTTCCCGACTTTGGCTGTGCAGCTTGTTACATTTGCCATTTTACTTTTGTTCTGTTATGTGGCATCGAGAGGTCTGAATCCTCTTAAAAAGCTTGCTACAATTGCAGGTACATCAATGTTTGTAATGTCTATTCTTTACATTATTATGATGTTTGCAGCACCTGCTATTAATCCACATGCAGATTTTGTGTCAATGGAATTCACCAGGCAGACACTTATTCCACAATTCAATGTAAAATATTTCACATCACTTTCTATTCTTGTATTTGCAGTTGGAGGATGTGAAAAGATTTCCCCATACGTTAACAAAGTAGAGAACCCTTCAAAGGGATTCCCTAAGGCTATGATTACACTTGCCATCATGGTTATGGTATGTGCAATCCTTGGAACCATTGCTATGGGAATGATGTTTGATCCTGCTGAAATCAATGCAAATTTTGATGCATATAATTCTAACGGTTCATATTGGGCATTCCAAAAGCTGGGAGAATATTATCATGTGGGCAACTCAATCATGATAATATATGCTCTTTGCAACGCTATTGGACAGCTATCTACTCTTGTTATTAGTATCGATGCACCCCTGCGTATGCTTTTAGACAATGAGGATGCAAGAGAGTTTATACCATCAAAGCTTCTTAAGAAGAATGATGCGGGAGCATATGTTAATGGAATCAAAATGGTAGCAGTTTTATCTGGTGCTATTATCCTTATTCAGTCATTTGTGCCTGGAGCAGCGGTAGTGCTCAAGCAGCTTACAAAACTTAATTCTGTATGTATGCCACTCCGTTATCTGTGGGTTTTCTTTGCATATATTATGCTTCGTAAGGCTGGAGAAAAATTCAATCCCGAGTATAAATTTGTTAAGAATCAGGGATTGGCGATTTTCTTCGGATGTTGGTGCTTTTTTGTTACTGCAGCAAGCTGCCTTCTTGGAATGTATGTTGAAGGGGATATGTTTAATACTTTCCTTAATGTGCTTACCCCAATTATTCTTGCTGCACTGGGAGTTATATTGCCAATGATAGCTAAAAAGGAGCAAACCAATAAGGACTAGTGTACAAGTTTATGGCAGGCTTCATATTATTTGAAGCCTGCCAATTCTTCTATTTTCATGTTTTTATCGTCTATATAGACATCGCAGGTGATCTTCCTGCTGTTATTGCCATACATCTCAACAATCTCGGGAAGATTGTCATTGACAGCGTCAAAACTAAGCCCTAGGGCAGTGCACCAGTTAATGGCGTCATGTAGTGGCTTGCCTGCCCTGCAGGTCCACAGGATAATCCTGCTACCGATGGCCTTTTCCTGCTGTAGGTAGTGAATCAGAGGCATATTGGGAGCTCCAAGCTCTGGCCAGTTAGAAAAACATAGTGTCCCGTCGAAATCTACCGCAATAATTTTATTTTCCATAGGCACCTCCCAAAATAGAACATAAATTCGTTTTGTATAGATATATTACACCCGAACATGCGTGTGTGTAAATCGAACACTTTCTAAAATTTTTATTTCTAAAGAAATCTAAAATTTCAATATATTATTATTTTCTATGATAATATGTTACTGGTTTCGGATAGATTTAGATTTCGGAGAATTTATATCATGACAAAGAAAAGAGTGTTTTCATTATTTTTCATTTTAATGATTCTTATAGTCGTAGTTGTTGGTTTTGTATGCAATCATAATTCAAACACTAAGAGTGCATATCACCCGGAGGGTTCTGCCGGAAATATTGCTGGTACAACCATTATTGTAAGTCTGTTTGCGGATGATACTGAGTCGAATTGGAATAATACAGAAGATGTAGAAAAAATTTTTAATGTGAATAATTACTTAATTATAGCAGGAGATTATTTAGAGAGTGTTGTTGCAAGTTACGGCAAATCTGCCAATTTTATTACCGACTTTAATACCAATGCTGATCTAAAATACTCAATTACATTTGATAAAAAAATTACGGATCAGGATTATATTGATAATGGAGCATCTGATGAGGTTGTTTGGAATTATATAAATGAAAATATTGATGAAGATGCGCTAAAGCAAAAGTATAATGCGGATAATATTGTATATATGGTATTTGTCGATTCTACCGAAAGCAATACAGCTATTACATGCACAAGAAATTGGTATGAAGGCATGGAATCAGATGACGAAATAGTATATTTGTTTAATATCGATAGTCAATGTTTAAATGGGCCGGCCGTATATGCTCATGAAATTTTGCATACTTTTGGAGCGCCGGATTTATATGTTGAAGATTCTCTATACAATATTACAGGTGATTTTCTTAACTATGTAAATGAAAATATGTCAAATGATTTGATGCTTACCTGTTCTGATCGTATTACCGGCGACTATCTTTATGATTCAATCAACAATGAAGTTGGGGAGGTAACTGCTTATTTTATAGGGCTGGTTGATAGTAGTCAAATCGCAGATGAATGGGGTTTGGTTAATCCCGACATATAAGACTAAATCTAATCCCGTTATTATCCGGTATACATAGCAAATTTACTATGGATATTCTTCTGCAGGCACATGTTCTAGGTCAGAATTGGTTGCTTCAAAAGTTAGCTCTGTACTTGCAATTTCTTCATTAAATCCTTTTAGTGCGTCAAAAGAGCTAAATATTTTGGCACGCTTGGATAAATCCATAGCTGGATGCTTTATCGAAAAATCATCATAAGGAGAGTGCTTTGGTTTGCCTTTTTCGTACACTTTTTTGTATCTATCAGCGATCATACCTTTTCCTCTGTTATATTGGCAAAATAGAAGGATAGGGGAGTCAGGCTTTATGTCCGCCTATCTGTTCATTTCTTTCTCTGGTAGTAGCTTCTTCTAGCAGATTAATACCTTTTAATATGGCGTTGGCTCCATATCGGGTGCGCACCTCTAAAAGAGCGGAATGAATCTGCTTATCTTTATTAAGTGCTTCGTAGTCAGTAAATAAATCTAATTGAAAATAGCCGACGTCATTTTGGACATTACAAGCGCATATGCCAAGTCGTCGAAACAATATTCTATGGTCGGTTTTATTTATGACATCATGCATGATAGTTTCTATGACTATCTTAGAAGAATTTGTTGCATCACGAAGGTTTACAGTGCCATTTGAATGGGCCGGATGGATCCTTCCATACCAATCTATTGCTAGTGGACCATCGTAGTGCGGGCAGTATTCGAGGCTCTTATAATCGTAGCTTACCCACCAGGTGTATTTTGAAGATACCAGATTCTTCTTATACATGTCGCAGCATAGGATATCAATCATCTCCTTTAAAACAATACATGCTTCCTCATACTTGTAGGGACGAGGAAGCACCTGTCCGTTAGAAAGAGAGTGATTATCTGATTTGTAGTTTTTAATATCATGCATTGTGACCGGCTCAATTCCCCAAGCATGGTCTATTAGTATCTCTGCATCAATACCAAAGTTCTTATAAAACCATTCCTCATCTACCTGAGAGCGCTCTGCAACATCACCCATGGTGTACATCATATTTCGTTCAAGACGACGAGCCTTACCGGTTCCTATTTGCCAGAAATCTGTGAGGGGTTTATGTGGCCATAGTAAAGTCTTGTATGAGTCTTCTGTAAGAGCTGCAATACGGACGCCATCTCTATCTGCAGGAGCTTTTTTGGCTACGATATCCATAGCTACCTTTGCAAGATATAGGTTTGTTCCAATGCCTACCGTTGCAGTGATACCAGTCTGTTTGAGCACATCTCTAATCATGGTCATAGCCATGATATGAGCTGGACTTTGGCCGGATTTTATAGCTATAGACTCATATAGATGCAGGTAAGGTGTGCAGTCGATGAAGCTTTCGTCGATGCTATAAACATGGATATCTTCTGGAGCTACATATTTAAGGAAAATACCATATATCTTTGCTGATACTTTTTCATATTCGAGCATACGAGGGACTGCAGTAATGTAAAAAACTTTAGTATGATGAGAGCGTTCGTATTTTTCAATGGCTTGCTTTGCTTCAAAAAGTCTGGGCCTACTGGGAACTCCGATAGCTTTTAGGGCAGGCGAGACAGCGAGACAGATAGTCTGATCAGTTCGGCTGGCATCTGCTACTAGAAGATTAGCCTTAAGCGGATCAAGTCCTCTGGTAACACATTCCACAGAGGCATAGAATGACTTCATGTCTATAGCGATATAGCATTTGGGGATTTGTAAATGATTAGTCATATCGAAGTATCTTGTCTCCTTAAAACGAACATAGTTTCCGAAAATATGTTTGTTTTGTAAGATGATAATACACCCGAACACGATTTATTGTAAATCGAACAAATTCTTAAATATAAATCGTAAGTGACAAATTTATTTTTGAAAATAATGTTAATTCTAGGTTTACAAAAAAGCGCCCTAATCTCATCGCAGAGAAAAGGGCGGTTTTTCTTCTATACTCAATTTCCATAGGTCTCATCCAAGGTCGCCGAGAACCATCTGCCATTCAAAATATGGTCTATCATAAGGTCTTTTACTTCATCCGAAATAATTGTATCTGCCTGCATGCGGCCGATTATTTCCTTGTAGGAAGATGATGTATCCTCTAAAGTAACTATTGCATTTGTATCATCTGCATCAAGTACCAGCGAAACGGGATTAGATGGTGACCACTTATCCCACGCTGTAAGTTCTTCACCGTTAGGATTACCTGATACAAGGAAATTTCTCAAATATCCATCAAACACACCTGCCATATTCTGATAGCCTGCATTGCTAAAATCTGCAAAACTTCCGTAAGAATGATTATCTGTAAGCATAGGTACGAATATACCATGGAAAGATCCCATTAAAGGAATCTGAGTTGCACTGTTTTTACTTCCGTATCTCACCTGGCAAATATATATACTATCCTTATAATTAGCAAACATCTTCTCAGCTGAACACTGGGCATTAAAAATCCTATACATATCAGAGCCATACTCAATAGCAAATGATTTTGCAAGATTTTGAGTGGTTGTATCCAATGAAGTCATAGCAGGACTGTAAAAATATCCATCGAATGCTGAGAACAAACTAAACTCAGTCTCTCCAGTGAGCATCAAAATCGGGACACTGTTATATTTTTTAGTGTCAAATCCTGCAGATGGTATAACCACATCATCCTTATACAAATGTGGAAATACGCTCATGCGGATGCCTGCATTTGCCATAAGCGTACATAGCCTAGTGGCATCTATACCCTTCAAATAAGCTACCACTGCCTGATCATCAGAAAGTAGCCACTCCTTAGCTGTTGCTTCGTCAGCGCAAACCCCGTCTTCTACTGCAAGTGGCGCTACTGCCTCAGCGATTATTTCAGCGCTATTGTCTTCATCTGCCACCGTCATTCCGCCTGAGTACACTATAGCTTTGTCAAATTTTCCTTCAAAAACCGGGCTGATAAGCATAGCCATTACATCTCTTCCGCCTGCAGAAAAACCTGAAACAGTAATATTGTCAGGATCACCACCAAATTCGGCAATATTCGCTCTCACCCAATCAAGAGCTTTTGCTATATCAAGCATCGCATAGTTGCCGGTAGAATCAGCCTCTGTTTGGAAAGCCGGTAACGCATTAAATCCCAACAAGCCCAATCGATAATTCAACGATACATAGACGCAGTTTTCATCCACCACTATCTGAGTGCCCTCTATCTCTGATGAACTGCCGGTCTGATTATTGCCTCCATGTATGTACACTAATACCGGTAAATTGCTAGCGTTATTAGGTGCATACACATCCAGATTCAAACAATCTTCCGAGCCCGATATAACTGTCTCTCCTGTAGAATAATCGGTACCAGCCTGAATCGCAGTATTACCCGCTTTGGTACAATCAAGTACGTCGCTCCAACTTTGAGGATCTATAGGAGCTGACCATCTTAGACTTCCTACGGGTGCAGCTGCATATGGAATAGAATACCATACA
>FLNY01004275.1_pt1 | contig 23729 bp, 17 predicted proteins | sample 1140381 | NCBI WGS metagenome assembly FLNY01 (sample SAMEA3878172, study PRJEB12797) | bioreactor metagenome | biome: Moose rumen | place: Sweden | collected 2011-10
AACTTTTTTATTAACTTAATTCATTAACATTATGAAGAAACGACTACTTCTGCTCCTCTGTCTGTTAGTGGCGGTGGGAGCAAGCGGAAAGGTGAAGTCAGGCTCCTTTTCGACAGGCGGCACATGGAAGCTCGACACCGAGACGGGCGAACTCTACATCGATGCAGAGACCGTGCCTAACTACCACATGTGGAAGAAAACCAAGAAACATCACGAATGGTTTTGGGATTTCAGTCAACCAGGAATCGCCGAATGCGACCAAGAGGAAACCTATTTCAAGACCAATGCCCCATGGTGGGAATACCGAAGTGACATCGTGAGCATCCGCTTTTCTTCCAAGGTGAAGACCATCGGCACATGGGCCTTTGCCGGACTCCATTACCGCAAATACAAATGGGACAAAGAAGATGCAAAATATGCGTGGGAGTTCCACGACTGGTATCACAAAGGAAAGTACAAGGGCTGGTATGTAGATAAGACGTACGGAGTGGAAAAGGTAACCTTCGACGGCAACACGCCTGTGAAAATCCTTGATGGGGCGTTCGAGAACGACGAATTGCTCGGCGACTTCGACTTCCGTTTGGTCCAGGAGATTGGCGACTATGCCTTCGGGGGTACACCTGTGCTTAACACCCATTTCCCCGCTCTGGAATACATGCATCCAGATGCCTTCGACTCTAATATAGCACAGGAGATGTATCAGCGTGGCATCGTGCTTGACAAGGAGATGGATTTCCTCATGGAGACTTGTATGGTTAACTTCGCAAATAAAGTGTGGGAGTATCAGAAAAAGAACATCGGCGCGATGGATATCACCGTGCCCTACGAGATATATCTCGACGACGAGGTAAAGTTCACCGGTCTGGCAACCAGGCTGAAAGGCACCCACGTCAACCTCGTAATAGGAAGCGATGGTTGGAGATGGGATAGCAACACCAGACTCTTCCGGCTGTACGATAGCCAAGACTTCGACAGGCCCGAGGACAGACCTTGGCATGGGCTGCGCAAACAAATCAACAAAGTCGAACTGCATGCGGCTCCAGGCAAGAACAGCTTCAACGACTGCACCGACCTCGGAGTGGTACAAGTGGCGGGCATGAAGTCCGTCAAATATGCGGGCGGAGTTGATTACGTCTATCCCATCGGCGAGAAGGCATTCTACGGATGCACGAAGCTATGGTCTGTCGGTACACAGAACATTTCGAATCGAACCACATATGATTATCCCTCCACCATTGGAGCCGACGCCTTCAACGGCTGCACGGAGCTCTACGATTTCGACCTTGGACTTAAGCATGCAACGCAGATAGGCGACCGTGCCTTCTCGGGATGCGACTTCGAAAGGATAGTGATGAACGACGTAAAGAGCATCGGCAGCAAGGCATTTGAGAATGCCATGCGTACGTATGGCGGTCTCTACATGAACTGCCCCAGACCCGAGACAGCCCCCGATGCCTTCAGCGGCGTATCGGAAACCGTCACTCTCTACATCCCTGCCAACCTTGGCGACGAATACGCCGTGGCTCCCTGGAACGGCTTCACCTTGAACAAGCACGTCCCGGAGTACCCCGTCAAGGGCAGCGGCTGGTCGCTCAGCAGCGAGGGCACACTGAAGGTGGAACAGGTGAACAGGGGCTTCGAGAAGGCAGAAGATGCTCCCTGGTACGTCTATCGCGAATATGTACAGGACATCATCGTCGATGCCGGCCTTGAAATCGGCGACTATGCCTTCCAGGGCATGGTGAATGTGAGGAGCGTCAGCGTACCACGCGTCTGCACCACCATCGGCAAGTGCGCCTTCAAGGACTGCGCCAAGCTGGTAAACATCTACCTCTACAAGATACAGAAGATAGGCGACCAGGCCTTCGAGGGCTGCTCTTCGCTGGAGGCCGTCGAGCTTGGCAGCGACATCACCAAGATGGGCGACTATGTGTTCCGCGGCTGCGTCAACCTTAACACCATCGAGAACATGACGAAGGAACCTGGCGTTGCCACAGCGAACACCTTCGCAGCAATAGGCTCCACGGCTTACGCCGCACCGCCGCACCGTGCAAGGGCTGCACGCACGGCAAAGGATGTGCTTTGCACCGTTCCCGAGCAGTCGCTCACGAAATACCTGGTTGCCGACGGATGGAAGACCCTCGCCTATGCCTGCGACGGCGAACACGGCAACGTTGCCGGCAGCGGCAGGTACTACGACGGCTATTGGGTCATCTATGAAGACGGCACTCTCATTGCCAGCTCCGACACGAAGGAGGGAGAGGTTGACTTCTTCTCGCCGAGAGACGCTGTGAAGCGCATCGAGTTCAAAGGCAACTCGGATGAGCTCGGGATTCATGTCTTCAGCAACTTCCCCAACCTGGAGGAAGTCGTGCTGGGCGAAAGAGTCAAGAACATCGGTGCTGAATACTTCAAGAACTGCACAAAGCTGAAGAGCATCAACCTGGAGAACGTCGACACCATCGGCGTCCGCTGCTTCATGGGCTGTACTGCCCTGGAGAAGGTAGACCTGAAGAGGGCCGACCTGGTCGATGCCAATGCCTTCGAAGGGTGCACGAGCCTTACCTCAGTGGACATCACGACAGCCGACCTGATGCTTGGCTACAGCGCCTTCAAGGGCTGCTCCGCGCTCAAGAACATCGACATCAGCGGCCTGCACATCAACAGCCACAACAGCGGTGCCTTCGAGGGCTGTACAGCCCTGGAGACAGTCGTCTTCGACAACTGGGACGTAAGCACCAACATGTTCAAGGACTGCAAGTCGCTCCAGAGCATCAACCTCAAGGACAAGTGCAGCACCATCTATCCCGGAGCTTTTGCCGGTACAGGCATGCAGAGCATCTACTGCTCCCGTCCCACACCGCCAAAGGCACTGAACGGCTCGTTTGGCGACCTGGACCTGAGCAGCATCACGGCCTACGTGCCCGCCGACGTCATCCGTCTCTACAAGAATGCTGCCGTCTGGAAGGACATGAACGTACAGCCCGACCCGTCGCTGGGCGAGCCGATGCTTCCCGTCAGCGGTTCCCTGGGCGACAACGGCTCATGGGAGATTGACAGGAACTACACGCTGACCATCGACGCACAGGGCGCAATGCCTTACGCCAGTCCTGACCTACACAACTGGTTCGCCATCTTCGACCCCTGGATACTGTTCATCGAGAACGTTGTCTACAGCGACGGCATCACCTCCATCACCCACGACATTACCAACACCAACGCGGAAGCAGGCACCTATGACCTCGTGAAGACCGTCGAGATAGGTTCGGACGTGGAGAAGATAGAGTACAATGCGATGCGCTACACAGGCCTGACGGATGTCTATTGCTTTGCTCCCGAGCCTCCCGTCATTGCCACAAGCGACGATGGCGGCACCTTCGACAAGGCTTCCATCCTTGCCAACGGCACGACGCTTCACGTCGTTGACTTCGAGGGAACACTCAAGAAGTATAAGGATGATTCGCGCTGGAACTGGTTCCCCAACATCGTAGCCGACCTGCCGACGCGTAAGCCCGGCACCATCTACATAGAAGGCTTTTCCATCAACCCCGACTACAAGACCATCAGTATCAGTCCCGACGACTTGGGCAGCTACACCATCCAGCTCGAGACAAGCATCTGGCCTGCCAATGCCACCACGCAGACCGTGAAATGGGCATCGAAGGATGAGAGCATCGCCACTGTCGACGCGGACGGACTTGTCACCATCAAGGCCTTCCCCGACGGAGGACTGGGCACCGTGGAGATAACAGCCACCACTACCGACGGCTCGAACAAACGCGGCACCTGCTCGCTCTTCATCGTCAATGCCGAGGAGATTCCCGAGACCATCCCTGCCGACGAGATTGCCGTGAACCGCACCAGCATCACAATGGTGAAGTCGCAGGCTCCGACAAGAGTGAAGGTGCAGCTCACGCCCGCCAACTCCAACTCGTACATCGGCGTGATGGTGGAGGGCAACGGTGCTATCGATTGCATGGAGGCATTCGACCCTGAGACCGGCGTGAAGCAGAAAGGCGTCTTCGAGATTAGGCCGAGGGACGTGGGAACATTCATACTCACCTTCCAGGCAACGGACTACGACCCGGAGAAGCACAGCGACATGCCAATGACCTACCTCACTGTGAACGTCGTCGAGGACATCATCTTCACGGAGAACAGCGCAGAGGGTGTGCCCGTGACCTACATCGTGGACAGCTTCGACAGCAACACCTGCTCGCTCCACGGCGGCAGAGACGTGAAGGTGACGGTCGATCCGGACACCGGCGTCCCCACTTGGGAGGAGACTTTCTACACAACCATCGACACGGAGACGCAGGGCTCGCTGACCATCCCGTCGAAGGTGCGCGGCTATTACATGGCAAGCATCAGGGAAGGTTCATTCAGGAACTGCAACAAACTGACGGAGGTCGGCTTCGACGAAGGCATCAAGTTCATCGGCGAGCGTGCCTTCGAGGGCTGCGACGCCCTGCGTGAGCTCTACCTGCCCAGCACCATCGAGGGCATCGGCATGAACTGCTGCTCCTTCCTGCCCGAGCTGGGCGACGTGTATGTATTTGGGCTGACACCTCCCATGGGCAACGTCCAGTACAACGGCACATTCTATCCCGACACTGAAAGCTGCAGTGCCTTCGAGGGCATCTACCTGAACTATGAAGAGAAGGGCGCAACGCTCCACGTGCCCGAAGGCTGCCGCGAGGCATGGGATGTCTTCCCGTGGAACGTATGGTTCCGCACCATCACAGACGATGCCGTGGACGGCATCAATGAAGTGATGAATGAAGAATCAGGTGTGAAGAATGACGAAGCCTGGTACGACCTGAGCGGACGCAAGCTGGGCAGCAAGCCCGCAAAGGCTGGACTCTACATCTATAATGGTAAGAAGATTATGATTAAGTAACAGCCTCACCCCCTGACCCCCTCTCCGAGGAGAGGGGGAAGGGGATTTTCTCAAACTTGAAGCGGCAGACGTCCCTGATTCCTTTTATACTTTTTCAGGGCACAACTGCCGCTTCTTGTCCTTTTCCCCTCACTGATTACTGCAGTGAACTTTCCAGTACTCTCGTGTGAGTACTGGAGTTTTCTCTGGAGAGTACTGGAGTTTTCTCTGGAGAGTACTGGCGAAACTACGGTACGATTTCTTGAAGGACAATGCTCCTGGCCCTGCTGCAGATGTGACTGCACGGAACGATATGCGCATGTGTATCAGCTACAATTTTTATCAATTATTTTGCATTTCAAATTATCTTTCGTAACTTTGCAGACAGAAACAGACATCACAGCGGTACATGAGCAAGTACGAAATACCATATCTGACAGCTTGCATACAAGCTTTCGGGGAGAGGTTCTCCATGACAAGACAATCAGCCTTCCGTTATCTGCACGAGCATAAGGGACTGGCGTTTCTGATTGAATTCTTCGATGTGGAGCATCTTCAGTCAATGGACGAAACCATAGATGACCTGCTCATCATCTGCCAAAAGAACGGGGGTACTCTGTCATGAAGCAACCATCGCACCACCAGATAGCCACATATCTGACCGACTATGCTTTGAGCGAACTCGTGAGGTATACCATGGAAGACACAGGTTGCTCCATCGAGCAGGCTATGGAGCAGGTTTACAACTCCGCGCTGACGACCGCCCTCCAGGATGAGGATAACGAGCTCTACGTACAAAGCCCGGCATATCTTTACGAACTGATGAAGCTGCAGCAGCAACAAAACCATATATAATCTTTGGCAGAGGGATACAAAAAAGAGGTAAAAAGAGAAAAAAGTGGCGGAATGTTTTGCCAGTTTCGAAAAAAGCTGTATCTTTGCACCGCAATTCAGAGGAAAAGCGTCAAAGACAATCGCCAAATGGTGGTTTTGACTTAATGAAGTGACTAAATATGGAGAGGTGGCGGAATTGGTAGACGCGCTACTTTGAGGTGGTAGTGCCGCGAGGCGTGGGAGTTCGAGTCTCCTCCTCTTCACACATGTCAGGCGGAAATAGCTCAGTTGGTAGAGCACGACCTTGCCAAGGTCGGGGTCGCGAGTTCGAGTCTCGTTTTCCGCTCGTAGAGCAAAACGAGGCTCAAGGTACCAAAAGCATCGAGTCTCGTTTTCCGCTCGTAAGCGAGGCTCAGTGTAATTAAGAATGAGGCTCGTTTTATTTTGATTAGAGATTAGTGATGAGTGAAGAGATAAACTATGAACTCTTAACTATGAACTATGAACTAATGAATGCCCAGGTGGCGGAATGGTAGACGCGCGCGTTTCAGGTGCGCGTGCCGCGAGGCGTGCAGGTTCGAGTCCTGTTCTGGGCACAACGAAAGAGGGAGCTGACAGCAATGTCGGTTCCTCTTCTTTTTTATTGTTATCATCCGTATTATAGATAATAAAGAAGCGGCTTCCTCTTTGTGGAGAAAGCCGCTTCCTTTTCTATGTAACCGAATTGTTCGGCGTTAGTTTCTGCGGGTAGCTGAGTAGTTGATACGCAGCGCCCATGATTTACGCAATACTTCCTTGATGTCGATGATGTATCCCATCTGCGTGTGCTGGTCGGCCTTGATGCTGATGACCTGCTCAGCCTGGTTCGTCATGCCCTGACGCTCTGCTGCGATGAAGTCCATGACTTCGCGTGCTTCGGCATAACGGTCGTTGAGCTGAATACGCGTGCCGCTGCCCATCTGGGCGCGCAGGTTGTCGGTTGGGGGGCCGACGTAGATGAATGATACTACCGACTTCTTCTCCAGCTTCTCAAGTTCTGTACCTGCGGGGATGGTGAACTTGACCTTCAGGGTCACTTCACGCATCGTGGTAACCATCATGAAGAAGAAGAGGATGGTAAAAATAAGGTCGGGCAGAGATGAGGTGTTCATCTCTGGCATTTCGCGACTTTGCTTTCTCTTAAATCCTGCCATTATTGGTCTCCTCCATACTTTTTAGGTTCAGCCTCAGAGATGTTCTGGGGATAGTACTGCTTGATAGCCTTTATCTCGTCTTCTTTGAGATACTGCATCTCGCGTCCGAACTTCTGTTTAGCCAGCTCGTTTCTCAGTTCGTTGTATGCGGCCACAAGCTCGTTCTGCACTTGGAAGTAAGCATTGTAAGGTGTGGCGCGGTCGGTCTGAACACTGATGACGTGCTTGTCTGTTACGAAGCACTGGCCCAGCAGGTCGATATTCTTAACGTGCTTTTCGGGCAGGGAACTCAGGTTCTGTTCGTTCTTGACGAACTCCTTGACGCGGGGACGGAGCTCACTTATTTCAGCGTAGCCTCTGGTTGTCTCGTCTTCAATCCACAGCTGTCCGTTGAAGTTGAGGCGGACATAGAGAATGTTACGCTTCTTGATGTCCATGGTGGCATCTTCCTGATCTGGTTCTGGCGGCTTGGGAAGGCGTCGAGCCAAGCCCATGTCGGTGTCCATAGATGTGGTGACCAGGAAGAAGATGAGCAACATGAAGGAGATATCGGCTGTTGAACTGGTGTTCAAGCCCGGCATCTTCTTTTTCTTCTTTGCCATATCTTTCTCTGTTTTAGGTCGGTTTACTTACTTGCGCTCTTAGTTACGACACCTGTCATGCTCACGGCAACGGCAATGGCGGCAGCCACAAGGAGGATGCCCATGCTGACCATGAATACATTGACTACTGTTACCCAGCCTGCGCTGGTTACTGTGCCGTCACTGGCTGTGAATTCCGTTGCGCCCAGTCCTGTAACCCATCCAAGGATGAGGGATACAACAGTCAGACAAACGGTGAACATGGTAATCTTGCCGCTTGGCACACCAGTGGTGGCTGCGGGGTCGTTACCCTTGGCGTTCTGTATGCCGCGAATCACTGACCAGACGGTAAGTGCTGCTGTAACTGCGGTGAGCAGATACATGAGCCACATGATGACGTCGGTGAGCAGGGGCTCGTTGTTGTCGCCAACAGGATTGTTATAGCCGATGAGCAGGAAGGCTGCGAAGCATACAACAATCAGCACGACGCAACACAGCAGCACGCGGCTTGATATTTTCTCAATCTTCATAGTTCTCTATTATATAATTAAGAGTTAAGAATTAAGAGTTAAGAATGGAGAAATGTGTCTTCAGGTTTCTTAATCTCTAATCTCTAATCCCAAAATCTTACTTCTTGCACTTGTCGCTCTTGACACACATGACGAGCAGTTCCTGAGCAGCTTCTTCCATGTTACTGGTCAGAGACTCAACCTTTGCGAGGATGTAGTTGTAGAAGACCTGAAGAACAAGTGCAACGATGATACCGAAGATGGTTGTGATAAGTGCGACCTTCATACCGCCTGCAACGACTGTCGGGCTGATATCGCCGGCGCGCTGGATGTCGTCGAAGGCCATTACCATACCAATCACAGTTCCGAGGAAGCCGAGAGACGGTGCCATGGCGATGAAGAGGGTAATCCAAGAGCAGTTCTCCTCGAGGTATGTGCCCTGAACTTCTGCTTCCATGTTGATAGTGCGCTCGATGGTGCCGATGTCGTTACGGTCGTTGCTGTCCAGGCATTCCATAGCCTTGCGGCTGACCTGTGCTACCGGGCCGCGTGTGCCTTTGCACTTCTCGATGGCGTCGGCAATCTTGCCAGCGGCAACGAGGTCGGCGAGTTCCTTCATGAACTTGCGGGTGTTAATCTGAGCGAGGGTCAGGTAAACGACGCGCTCGATACAGAAAGCAAGACCCAGTACGAGGGCGATGGCAACGAGTGACATGAAGCCTGCGCCACCTTCGATGTACTTTGTCTTGAGTGTCTTGAATACACCTTCGTTCTCTTCTTCTACGATGGGGGCAGCCTCGACAGCTTCTTCCACAGCAGCAGTGTCTTGAGCGACAGAGTCAACGGCAGCGCTATCTACCTGCTCGGTAGCAGCAGCTTCGTCTTCCTGAGCCATTACAGATGATGTTGCTCCAAATGAGCAAGCAGCAACCATTGCAATAATTGCAAAATACTTTTTCATTGTGTTGTTTGTTTAAATGTTTATGATTTGTTGTTATTACTTTTTCTTTGCGGAGAGAGCGAGATTCGAACTCGCGAACCGGTTTTGCCGGTCACACGCTTTCCAGGCGTGCCTCTTCAGCCACTCGAGCATCTCTCCTTTTCATAGGTGTGCCAATGCAAGCTGTGCCTTACTTTACGCTTTTCGGACACAAAGATAGCTTTTTTTCTTATACTGACATAGTTTTTGGGCAAAAAAGTTTCGGTTCCGATGCTTTTTTGTAGTTTTAGTTGCCTTAATGTGTGTTTATGAGGGGAAATATGTGCTTTGCATTGCCTGTTGTGATGCTTTCTGCCTCCTGGTCGCTTACATTATATATTTGCGCCACTTTGTGCAGTACTTCTGCCACGTATGCGCTTTCGTTCCGCTTGCCTCGGTAGGGGACTGGGGTGAGGTATGGTGAGTCTGTCTCGAGTACGATGCGTTCGAGAGGGACGGCAGTCAGAGTCTCGGGCAGCTTGCTGTTCTTGTATGTTACTACGCCGCCGATGCCGAGCATGAAGTCGGGGAACTGAAGCAGCTCCTGTGCTTCTTCCTTTGTGCCTCCGAAGCAGTGGAAGACTCCGCTGACGGGTTCGTTGCGATACTCTGTCAGGATGGTGACCAGTTGCCTATGGGCGTTTCGTGCATGTATGGAGAGGGGGAGGCCATACTTGATGGCCCATTCTATCTGTGTGCGGAAGGTCTCTTCCTGCTCCTTGACCTTTGTTTTGTCCCAATAGAAGTCGAGGCCGACTTCGCCGACTGCGATGAAGGGATGGCCTGGAACTTCCAGCAGCTTCTGCATGTCTGCCAGGACTTGCCTGTAGTCCTCCGTGATGTCTTCGGGGTGCAGGCCTATCATGGGGAAACAGTAGCCGGGATATTGGTGGCACAGGTCGAGCATCTGCCTGATGCTTTCGGCGTTGATGTTGGGCAGCAGGATGTATTCCACTCCTGCCTGCCTGGCTCGCATGATGACTTCGTTGCGGTCGGCGTCGAACTCTGGTTCGTAGATGTGGCTGTGGGTGTCTATCATTTCTGTCGTCCCATTAGTTCGACGGCAATCTGGCGAAGCATCTGCTTGCGTTCTTCGGGCAGGCTGACTTTGTCCAGGCATGCGTTAGCCTCCTTGTAATAGGCGTCCATGCGTTCCTTTGCCATGCGGTCGACGCCTGTCCTTGTGTAGATGGCGGTGACGGCTTGTATCTTTTTGTTGGGATTGCAGTCCTTGCTTTCAATCCATTGCTGCAGTTCTGTCTTGTCTTCAGGCGTGGCGTGGAGCAGGGCATTGATGAGCATGAAGGTCTTCTTGTTGCAGAGTATGTCTCCGCCTATCTTCTTGCCGAATACTGCGGGGTCGCCATAGACGTCGAGGTAGTCGTCCTGAAGCTGAAAGGCGAGGCCGAGGCATTCGCCGAAGCGATAGAGTGCTTCTGCGTCTTGCTTGGGAGCGTCGGCAAGCGTGGCTCCGATCTGGAGCGCACATGCCAGCAGGACTGATGTCTTGAGGCGTATCATCTCGATGTACTCTGCCTCGGTGACGTCGTTACGCGTCTCGAAATCCACGTCGTATTGCTGTCCTTCGTCAATCTCGATGGCTGTCTTCGTGAAGATGTGCATGGCAGCAGGCATCTTGTCTTCGCTGCTTTGTGCCATGTACTTGAAGGCGAGGACGAGCATGTTGTCGCCGCTGAGGATGGCTGTGTTGTCGTTCCATTTGCGGTGCACGCATGTCTTGCCTCGACGCACTTCGGCGCGGTCCATGAGGTCGTCGTGCAGGAGGGTGAAGTTGTGGAACACTTCCAGTCCCAGCGCTGGCATGAGGCATGGCTTCAGGTCGTCGCGATAGAGGTTGTATGCCATGAGCATGAGTACGGGTCGGATGCGTTTTCCTCCGAGCGAGAGGACGTAGCGTATGGGTTCGTAGAGTCCTCTCGGTTCGCGTTCGAGGGGTAGGGAGGCGATGCCTTCCTCCACCATCTGCAGGAGTTGCTTGCTGCTATACATTATTATATATATTATATATAGGGAAGGCTGTCCGCCAGAAAAGCGAACAGCCTTCCAGCTGTATTATATGTGTCTGTTGTTGTTAGTTCAGACGGAACATGACGGGCAGGGTGAAGCGTGAGCGCACGGGCTTGTTGCCCTGACGTGCAGGCTTCCACTTGGGCATCATCTTCACGACGCGTTCAGCCTCTTTGGTGAGGTTGTTGTCCGGTGAGCGTACGGTCTTGACATCGACGATGGAGCCGTCCTTGTTGACGACGAAGTTGACGATGACGCGGCCCTGTACGCCTTGTTCCTGGCAGATGCTGGGATACTTGATGTGTTCGCTGAGCCACTTGAAGCATTCTTCGTCGCCGCCGGGGAACTGTGCGTTCTCCTCTACCATTTCGTAGATGCGGTCGTCATCATCGGCTTCCACAACCGGTCCTACGGGACCCGTCACGACAGCTGCGCTGGGTGCGCCGGTGCCCACTACGGCCGTGATGGCCTGATTCATTTCCTCGGTGGTCTCAACCTCCTCTTCGGGGAGTTCGGTATCGTCCTCAACCTCGTTGATGAACTCCATTACGGTGGGTGCTGCTGCTGGGGGAGGCGCCATCATCTCCTGCTGCTGGGTGATGGGAATCATGTCCTCCTCCATTCTGTAATCATAAATCTTGTCCTCTTCTACCACCTTCACTTCGCGCTGGGTGTACTCGAAGGCGACGAACATCGTAGCGAGTGCCAGGATGTAGCCAATCAGCAGGTTGGTCGATTTCTGACTCCTCAGCTCTTCGTTTACTGTTTTGTTTGCTTCCATGTTTTATTTTGTTGAATTTATTGTCTAATGATGCGATACGTGCCACAAAGTTACATCTTTTTTTTTACATAGGCGTGCATGCGCATAAGTTTTTTTTCAAATTTAATGTTTTTTTGTTCTTCGGGAGCAATAGAATGCGTTAATGTCCGTCGTGTTTGTCGGGAGTCGGAAGTGTCATAATGTAAGTTTTATGATTGATTTGCTGACAGAATGATATATTCCGGAAGGCCGAAAACGGGCTTAAATTAGGCCGAATGAGCCAATTCGGCAGGGAGGTTTTTTCAAAGACCTATAGGGGAATCGCAAAACTCCTATGCCGCCTTTGCAATTCCCTCTGTATTCTTTGGGTGAAAAATTGCGTCGAAATTTGCCGAAAATTACAGAAAAACGGCCGATTTTGCCATGTGGAGTTGTCAATTCGGCACTTTGCTTCGATTTCTCCTGTTTGTAACCTTTTGATTTTCAGTGTAGATTTGATTTAAGCGCATTTCTCTGAAAAAACGGCTGAAACTATGCCCGAAACCGATTTTGACGATTTTTGAAGATTGCCTCAAAGTCAAGATGTAAGCAAAACGGCCAAAATACTGACATTATGACAAATTGAGTATGTGCTTGTTCTCCGTAGATGCGGATGCGTCGTTTTAGCCATGTTGTTCTCTTCCTCATTGCTGCCCGACACGACAGGTTTGTTTGTCCTGATGCAATAAAACGGCCTGCATTTACGTTTATATATTATAAAAGTAGGTGAAGAATTATAAACAACGAAAGTTTTTTCGTACCTTTGTGGCTGATTTATGAACAGAATGACACAGATACGCCGAGTGTTGCTCCTTGCATCCAGCCTGTTGGCCGGTGGCATGTGGGCGTCGCTCCGTGCTCAGGAAAGCGGCAGCGTGTTCAACTTCCTGAACCTGCCCGTTTCGTCCCATTCCACGGCACTTGGCGGCAAGAACATCTCCCTCGTGGAGGACGACATATCCCTTGCCATCCAGAACCCCGCCTTGCTGTCCGGAGTAAGCGACAAGACCATTGGTTTCTCCTTTATGACCTACATGCAGGGCACCAATACGGGCGCAGCAGCCTACTCCCAGCAAGTGGGGAAGTATGGCAACTGGGGCGTGAACGTCCAGTTCGTCGGCTATGGCTCGACAGACGAGACTTCCATTTCCGGCGAGGTTCTCGGCAACTTCAAGCCGCTCGACCTCTGCATCGCCGGCCAGTACAGCCACCTCCTCAGCGAACGTTGGGCAGGCGGCGTCACGGCTAAAATCATCTATTCACACTACGGCCACTACACCTCCTGCGCCTTGGCTGCCGACCTGGGCCTCAACTACTACAACGAGGAGACAGACTTCTCGTTCTCAATAACCGGACGTAACCTTGGCGGACAGGTGAAGAGCTTCGGCGACAAGCACGACCGTCTTCCCGCAGACCTCGAGATGGGCTTCACGAAGTCCCTCGGTCATGCTCCCGTCAGAATCTCCGTCACGATGGTGGATATGACCCGATGGACATCGAACGACTACTTCACGACCGGCGAGAAAGTGAAGGGCGGCAGCATCTTCATCAACCACTTCGTGCTCGGAGCCGAGTGGCTCATCAACGACAAGTTCTATGTCGGCCTGGGCTACAACTTCCGGCGTGCCTACGAGATGAAGGCAGCAGGCTCCTCCCATGCCGCAGGCCTCTCCTTTGGCGGCGGCGTGAACCTGAAGAGGTTCAAGCTTGGCATTGCCTATGCAAAATACCACGTCAGCGCACCCACACTGGCATTTACGTTGGCCTATAACTTCCAAAAGAACAAAGAATAAGCGTATGAAAAGGATTACCATCGCAATCGACGGCCATTCTTCCTGCGGCAAAAGCACGATGGCCAAGGACCTCGCCAAAGAGATAGGCTACATCTACATCGACACCGGGGCCATGTATCGTGCCGTCACACTCTTCGCCCTGCAGAATGGACTGATAAGCGATGACGGCATCAACGAAGATGGCCTTCGCAATCGAATGGCCGACATCATGATAACCTTCCGCCTCAATGAGGAGACGGGACGCCCCGACACCTATCTCAACGGTGTCTGCGTCGAGAAGGATATACGCACGATGGAAGTCTCGAAATACGTCAGCCCCATCGCTACCCTGGGCTTCGTCCGCGAGGCAATGGTTGACCTTCAGCGCCTCATGGGCGAGGCAAAAGGCGTCGTCATGGATGGCCGCGACATCGGAACCGTCGTCTTCCCCGATGCAGAACTCAAGGTCTTCGTCACCGCCAGCGCTGATGTGCGGGCCCAGCGTCGTTATGATGAACTGACGGCAAAGGGTGAGAAGTGTAGCTACGACGAGATACGTGCCAACGTCATAGAGCGCGATCGCATCGACTCCACGCGTGCCATCAGTCCCCTTCGTCAGGCAGAAGATGCCATCGTCCTCGACAATAGCAACATGACCATCCCTGAGCAGAAGGCATGGCTGCTGGAACAATATAACAGAGTGGCAGCCGAATGACGATTGAAATCGACCAAGGCTCAGGCTTCTGCTTCGGTGTGACGCGTGCCATCGGCAAGGCGGAAGAGGAACTTGCAAAGGAGGAACGACTCTATTGCCTCGGCGATATCGTTCACAACGGCAAGGAATGCAACCGCCTCCAGCAGATGGGCCTCGTCACCATCAACCACGAGCAGATGCAGGACATCCATGATGCCAAGGTGCTCCTTCGTGCCCATGGCGAGCCTCCATCCACCTACGCCCTTGCCCGAGCGCATTTCATCAACCTTATAGATGCTACTTGCCCTGTCGTGCTGCACTTGCAGGAACGCATCAAGAAGGAGTACGATGCCGACCAAGAGCATAAGAAGCAGATTGTCATCTTCGGCAAGAATGGTCATGCAGAAGTGTTGGGCTTGGTTGGTCAGACAGAAGAGTCAGCCATCATCATCGAGTCGGCAGAGGAAGTCAAGAAGCTCGACTTCAATCGCGACATCTGCCTCTATTCCCAGACCACGATGCCGCTCGACGAGTTTCGCAAGATAGTCAATTACGTCCAGCAGCATATCAGCCCCGATGCCACCTTCACCTATTACGACACCATCTGCCGACAGGTGGCCAACCGAATGCCAGGCATCCGCAGCTTCGCCCTCAAGCACGACGTCGTGCTCTTTGTCTGCGGCAAGAAGAGCAGCAACGGACGTGTGCTCTTCAACGAATGTCTTGGCGCAAATCCCCGTTCCTACCTCATAGACACAGCCAGCGAAATCGATGTCCGCTGGCTGCAAGGTTGTGAATCGATAGGCATCTGCGGCGCCACAAGCACTCCTAAATGGCTAATGGAGGAGTGCAAAGTACGCATCGAGGAGCTGCTTGGAAAAGGTGAGAAGTTTAAAAGGTGAAAAAGTAACTATTCAGTTCACCACGGGAGGGCATACGCTCCCCAGCAAAATGGGGAATTACTTGTTTATCGTTTTCGCTGTCATTGATGTGATAAATTCAAGTAAACTAACAGGGGATACACCCAATGCGGCACATCCCCTGTCGTTGTGTTTTGCGTCAAGCAGTGGCCTGTTGTCTTAATTGTCAAAAGGGCCTGGCTCGTCCCAGAGGAACTCCTTCACGGCCGGATCCTTGTCGCCATTGTTGTCAATGCCGCCGTAGCCAATGCCATTGCTACTGTTGACACCGCTTTGAGCCAACATTGAACAAAACTCTGCCATTTCCTGCTTCATGCAGGGAGTCATATATACCTTTTTCATACTTTATGATTTAGACATTTAGAGAGTTAGAAAACAAGAAAGAGCGTGTGCATTTCTATATTTCTAATTATCTACATTTCTTATTTTATAATCTTCCTTCCCTTCGTCACGACGATACCCTTGTAGCCATCGCCGACGCGCTGGCCTGCAAGGTTGTAAGTGGCCTCGCCGAAGTCGTTAAGGTCGTTAGAGTTCCTAAGGCCATCAAGTTCTTTAATGTCGGTTGCCTCGTCGTCGATAAAGACGGCCATCTTCACGCCGAAGTCTGTTTCCTTGTCAAGCACTGCGCCAAGCTGGAACCAGCCTCGGAAAGCCTTGATGTTGGTCTTGCCCGTCGAGTAGTAGAACTTCTCGCCGGAGATGAACAGGGCGTCGGCAGGAACCACCGTTTTCACGAATGTGCCAGTAAATGTGCCGGGTGTTTCATATTCATCGGCCTTCTCAACGTCTTCCACTTCTCCTACCAAGGTACAATCGTCAGCTTCGAAGCTGGCGATGTCCTGTGTCGTCTTGATGAGAAACGGCTTTCCGCCCGTCATACCTTTCCTGGCGGTCATGGTATAGGTCGTGAAGTTGATGGTGATGGCATCGGGTGTCACATCTTCATCGTTCTCATATTCCACCTCGAATCCGCTGAACTCTGCCAACTGTACGTCACTGCCGAAGACCGTCTCTGCCTTTGTCTTGGTAAGGGTGAAGGGCAGGACGATGGTGCTCCACTGGTTGGCCTTGATGGTGCGCGTCATGCGGACATTGGCTTTTTCGCCTGCCGTATATGTGGGCAACTTCGCAGCATTCTCGTCGAACTTGATGCGGCCGTCGTCCGGCTCGCCGATGGTGACGGTGAAGGTGACATCGTTCATCAGGATTGTCTGCGGTGTCTCGTCGTTGGTGTAGAACTCTATTCCATACAGTGTGCCTTCGTAGGTCTTGCCCACTTCGAGAGAGGCGTCGGCTTCCAGGGTGACGCTGAAAAGTACTCCACTGCTGCCGGGGATGGCTTCGCCGTCGTTCGATGTGACTACGAAACGGTAGCTGCCGTTGCTCAGCATTCTTGAAGAAATACTGTGTCCTGTGGTATTGAAGCGTTCGGAGAGCGTTGCCTCCGGCTTCCCGCCGGCATTGAGGGTTAACGATAGACCATCGGAAGAGAATCCCAGGTCGCATTGCCATCCGCTGAGGTTGGCTGTCTCGTTGTTGAGCGCAATGGTCAGTTCCACACTTCCGCCCTGTGGCACCTCAATGTTTGCCACGGACATGGCGTCGTTTGCTGCAAAGGTGCCTGCCGCGTTAAGGAGCAGAACCCCAAGCAATGATTCTTTGATTGTCATCATTTCTGTTTTTTGTTTTTATTGTTATTATATATGTATTCTGTTAATATCAAGAGTTATTTCTTGACGCTCTTCCTGCCCTTTGTCAGGTAGATGCCCTTGTGAAGCCTGTTGCTATCTACTCTCCTGCCCTGCAAGTCGTACATGGCATCCTTCCCGTCTGCACCCATTGAGGCTATGCCAGTAGCATCGTCCCCGATGACAAAGGCAACCTCGTCAAGGCTGGCGGTGGTGAACAGGATGTCTGTCACCGTCATACCGTCTGTCGCTGCCGTCGTCGTGAGACTTAGCAGAGCGTCTGCTGCGCGGTTCAGCGTGCTGTTGGTCGGCGAGTAGCAAAGGATGCGGTATTTGTTTTCCGCTACCTGACGGAAGGTAAGTGTATGGTCGGCACAGCTCATGGCATCGAGGCGTGCTGCAGAAAGCTCAATGCCTTGCGGAAGCATGACATCCATCTGGAAGCCGATGCAGTTCTCCGCGTCAAGATAAAGGCGGTGTTCTGTGCCGGACTGCGCAAGGGTGGCAACGCCATCCTGCTGCATGTTTTGGGCGGTTGTCCTGCGCCTTGCGTGGCTTGGACCCTCGTCGCTGAGGATGATGTTGATGATGTAGCCCACGTCCGTGACGGAGATTTTACCGTCATGGTTCATGTCTGCTGCGTCGAAGATGAACACCGAAGGCACTTGCTCCAGGATGTAGTTGATGGCGTAGCCCACGTCTGTGACGCTCACCTTGTCGTCGCCGTTCACATCACCGGGCTTGTAACTGCTGATGGTGAGGGTGCTCTCGGCATCTGCCGGATTCACAATCTTCAGGTCGTTGCCTTCGGGCAGCGACAGCTCGATGTTGAGCACCCTTATTATCCTGCTGCCGGCCTCGGCATCCTCAGCAATGTCCAGTACGATGTTCATCAGAGTGCCTTCGTTGCCGGTGAACGAGTCGCCGTCGTTCGAGGATACCACAAAGCGGTAGTCGCCGTTAGACAGTTGTCTGCTTGATATGGTGTGGGTGCTGGCACGGTCGGTAAGCGTTGCGTCGAGCTTGTTCCTTGCATTCAACGCCACAGTGACACCTTCGGGCAGACGGAGGTCGAACTGGCATAGGCTCACATCGTTGGCGTTGGTGAGTGCAATCGCCAGTGTTGTCTTCGAGCCGACGAGTCCCTTTGCGTCGAGTGCAGCGAGGGTGTTGTCCAAGGCAGTCTCGTCCACTACGGTCAGTGTGCCGGCGACGTATGTGAAGTTGTAGTTGGCTGCCTCGGCTCCGCTCACGGTAATGGGATAGGAGCCGACGGGGCTGCTTGCAGTGGCTGTAGTGGTGACGATGGGCTGCGTGGTGAGCACGGAGGCATCGTCATCGTACTTGAAGCCGCTGTAGGTGACGGTCAGTACAGGGTTCTCTTCGCCTTCTTGCTTAGTGCAGCTTTGGGCTGTGACGGTCAGCATGGCCTTGGCTATTGTTAGTGAGAATTCGCGGCTGAAGGGCAGGTACAGGTTGCCGCCCGCCTGTGTTGCTGTGATGGTGGCTGTGCCCGCACCCTTGATGCTGAGTGTATTACCGCTGATTGTGGCAACGGAGGTGTTGCTGCTCGTCCAAGTGAGTGCCTGCCCCTCTGTGGTGGCGGCTGGCAGCGTGTAGGCTGCGTCGCCATAGGTCATTGCTGGCAGTGCTGTGAGTTCCAAAGTCTGCTCCTCCTTGTCGGGATTGTTCCACTGCAGGTATGGCAGGCCAGTCTTGCTGTTCATTGCCCAAACTTCGCCGAAGTCCCAGTAGAGGGCTTCGTAGCTGTCGCGGAGCTTGATTTCGCTGTCGCTGAGCGACTGGCCGTCGAGGATGTTGTCCTGTATCTGCTTGGGTATGCCGTTCACTGAGATTTGCATGCCGCTCCATGCGTAGTTGCTTTCGTCGGGGTCGGGGGCGCCGTTGGTGTAGCCGCCGATGACGCGGATGCCCCAGCCTGTCTGGTCGCTCACTTCTACCTTTGAGCCTAGAGCCACACAATTGGTAACAACAGCTGATGCACCCTCGTTATAGCCGACGAGGCCTGCACCATAATAGGTGCTACTTACATCGCCGGATGCATAGCAGCGGTTGACGGCACCATAGTTGTATGCCACAAGTCCGGCACTCCATTTTGTGCCAGAGACATTGGCTGTGCTATAACAATCCTCGATATTGCTGCTGGAGGTGTTTGCCAATGCCACAAGTCCGCCCGTATAGGCATCAGTTCCTGTGGAAGTCACAAAACCTGCTGATGAACAGCGTGTGATAGCCCCGGATTGTTTGTTGCCAACCAGACCTCCCACCATACTTCCTGAGATGGCACTGCTGACGGTAACATCGGTAGCGCATTCGCTGATGGTGCCTGAGCACATTGCCACAAGACCGCCAACCCTCTCTCCTGTATATGATGTGTTGGAATTGACAGTGATTGTACCAGACACATAACAATTGTTGAGCGATGAATTCTTTGCATTTGCCACAAGTCCGCCAACGCACTGATTATTTGTAGTTGGAGTCGCTATGATTGTGATGTCCTTTGCTTCACAATCTGTTACCGGCGTCGAACTGTTGCAGTCGCAGGTAATGCCGCCGACTCCACCCTTGGCAGTAAGCTTACCCGTATAGGAAAGATGCTTGAGGGCGGTGCCTTCCGTGTACCCTGCGATGCCACCTACTAAGCAACCGGCAGAGACATTGCCCTTTGCTGTAATATTTTCGAGAGTTCCTTCGCCAATGCGGCCGATAACAATACCGACATAGTTGCCGCCCTTTACTTGTTTGGCAGTAGCTTCGACAGTGAGGTTGCGGATAGTGCCTTTTGTGAAGCTGGAGAATAAACCCGTATAGTTCTCGGTAGAATTGACCCAAAGCCCTGTCACTTTGTGTCCCGCACCATCATAGATAATAGCATTTGTTCCGTTGAAGCCTACAGGCACCCAGCCTTTTGTTGAGCTGTTGGCGGAAATCCATGAAGTGAGGTCGATGTCGTTCATCTGCTTGTAGTAGCCTGCCTTATAGACACCTTGCAAGTCTTCGGCAGAATAGACGCGCCAAGGATCAGCCTCTGTGCCGCTGCCTGGGTATCCTACGGTATATTGGTTGATGTATGATGCCTCCTTGCCGCTGGTCTTAGTATAAAGTTGGACTATAGAACCGGATTTCAAAGGTTCGATGCCCGTCAAGGTAAAAGTCGTTCCTGAGCAAGTAACCGATTGTTCTTCACCATTACCTATCTTAATATATACTGTGCCGCCATCGGTGCTTTTTCCGCTGATGCTTGTATCGCCGGAAACGAGGCTACTGGTAATGGTAGGCGGTGCAGCTTGCCAAGTTTTGTAAGGGAAGGTCTCGGTATCCTGAATTGTCCAGTTGGTGTTGAAATTCCATCCCCATGCCACATAGTTGGCTTTATAGCGCAGCTGGGAGATGCCGACGGCCGTTCCATTCTGCAAATCATCGTTGAGTGTTTGCGTGACACCATTGACCACCATCTGTGTAGATGCTACAGAGCGGTTCTCGCTGGTGGTGCCCAATGCTGCTACCGAGAAATTGCCGTCTGTTGCGCCATAAATTCTTCCGACATTCGATGTCCCGGTAATACTGGTGCAAATCGACACATTGGCGTTCAGGGAGTTTTCGTTGGTGTTAAGGTATTCCTTCGAAAGAGAGCCTGCAATGCCACCCACATATTGTCCGCCAGAGATAGAACCGGAAGCATAGCATTTGTTAATGCAGCCGCCCTGCTTGGTGCCAGCGATGCCACCAATGTAGTCGGTTCCGGTCAAGTTGCCGGAGAAATATGATTCGGTGATGTTGCTCGTTCTGATAGAATAACTATTTAAGGTGAGTGAAGTGGTAACACTGTTAATTCCATCTCCCGCATAATAATAGACCGTTTTTGACTCACTTAAGGCGATATGAGAAGAAACATCTTGCCCGACAATACCGCCAATGTGTGTACCAGTGCCATTTATATTGCCAACTGCCGAACAATTAGAGATATTAAGATTAGTGTTTGTATCTAATATGTTATTGTAAACGCTTTTGACTGCACCGTAATTTGTAATATAATCACTACCATTATAGGCATAAACTGTACCATTACTTTTGCTCCATTTATCAATGTAAGCGATTGATGATGTATAAACATAATGATGATAATTATTATGAGAAGAAGTACTACTAGAAAGCCTTTTCGCGAAACTAGGGGCACCATTATTATAAAAACACCCACAACAACTATACAAATATGTAGAAGTAGAAGCAGGATAAGTAGTACTTTTGTATCCAGCTTTTGTAGTTATAGTATAGTCAGGGGTAGTCGTTGCATTAGTAATCGTAATACTTCCAACGACTCCACCCATTTGGCTTTTGCCGGAGATGTTTCCCCAAAAACTGCAAGCGCTGATACTTGAACTGCCAGGATTCTGAATCTGTCCGCAGATACCTCCTACAGAAGTTGTGCCGGTGATGTTGCCTTCTGCATAACATGATGTCAAGGTTACGGCACTGTTCTCGCTATAACCTATTAAACCGCCAGTCTGTGTCGTCGTTCCTGTGACATTGCCTCGTTGAGTGCTGTTATTGAGAGTGATATTCGCTGTCGCATACCCCACCAAACCACCAGTATATTGTTTACTTGATACGCTTCCTGTGTGCTTACAATTGGAAGCCGTTAAAGAGTTAGACACATAACCCACCAAACCGCCAATGTATTGCGATGTCCCTGTCACTGGTGCGCTGACAGTACAAGAGGTGAAAGTTCCTGAACCTTCTCCCTCAAGGCCACCGGTGTAGGAAGTGCCTGTAACCTGACCTGTGAAAGTCGCAGAGGTCAGACCTGCTCCTTTACCATAAATGCCGCCTGTATAGCTGGCACCATTCACCGTAGCATTAACATTTATGATGGAAGAGGTGGTGCTTTGACTGCCACCGACACCGCCAACATAATTGCCCGTTCCCGTTACGGTACCCTCAAAAGTATAATTGGTTACCGTGGCAGAGCCACTGCCAAAAAGGGAGCCGACGTATGCCTTACCCTTGATGTCGCCCTTTAAGGTTAAGTTCTTGATGGTTGCTCCCTCCACCACACCGAATAAGCCAACATAATCTGTTGAAGTACGTGTAATGCTGAAGCCAGAAATGGTTTTCCCGTTTCCATCCAATATGCCTTTGAAAGGCTCGCTGGTCGAGCCAACAGGCTGCCATCCCTGAGTGGGATAGTTGTCGTTCAGCCAACTAGAGATGTCCAAGTTGTTCATTAACTTGAAATAAACACCTTCCTGATTGAGGCAATTCCTCAACTCATTAAACTGGTCTGCATAGAAAATCTTATAGGGGTCACTCTGCGTTCCCGACCCCGACCCGCTGAACTGCGCAAATGACATTAGCGTGGATAAAGCCAACGCCGCTGTTGTTAATAGTTTTCGCATAGTTAATCGTTTTTGATAGGTTTATTTTTTAATTGATATTGTATTATTGCATTGATAAGACTTTTTTCGAAAGGCCAGAAGTGTTTTGCAGGATGATGGTTGCTGCCCTGCACCCATGTGTTTATAATAATATGACTGCGATTATCATGTTTTATATCGTAGATGCGGTAGTGTCTGGTTTTATTATTAGCTATGACCTTTAATGCCTTCTCTTTCTTGTCATATACTACTTGGTATGTGTTATCGTTACAATTAACATTTATTGTCTGGGTAATGTCGTTTATGTTACAACTATCATTGTTTCCTGCTAATAAACTTTGGGAAAACTGTTTGCCGATGCAAACGGCCAAATGGGTAGTGGATTTTTCAATTGAATGCAAAAGGGGATGTATAAAATACTTCTGCATGTATTCCTTTCTATATACATTATTTATTATACTTACAGTACTGTCATTCCAGTTTTGAGAATGCCAGCCACATAGTTCGATGGCGAAAGGACGTCTTGTATGTATGGGAAGTTTTGATTCTTTTTCATCAGATTGTTTGTTGCCATTTTTTGCCCAATCATCAACAAGATGTTCTATCCATTCTTTCTTTTGTAGCCACCACTTCCGACCTCCATAACTTCGTAGCCACCAGCGCTCGTCTTTCTCCAACTCCTCTTTCGTCTTCAGCAGAGGAAAATCTAATGCTAATGTCGAATAGCTTTTCCTGTTGACATATTCTATCATCGTGTTATCGGGGTATGGTGCTCCTTTACCTTTGTATGTATGTGGACTCATATCCAGGCCGCCCCCCGGGTTATAGTTGATAATGACGATAGAGCATTTGTCGGGATTGCCCCAATAGGGTTCGGGCATGTGAATAGGACAAAGGAGTTTTCCTGTATCCTTGTTCTCGAACCAGGGTAACTGATTCGTTTCGACATTTACAGTCAAGTGGTCATCCTTATAATAACATTCCTTTTTCGCATCCAATGGACGGTTGGCATAAACCACTTCAGACTGGGCGTTTACATGTTTGTCCAGCCATAAGGCCACAACTTTGTTCCAATAATCAATAAAATATGCTATTTGAACCATTTTTATTCTCAGATTATATTATTTTATGCTGCAAACATATACATTATTTTTTATATTGCAAGCAAAAATTCCATCCACTTTCGTCCACTTTTGCTTAAGGGCGGAAAGGCGAACGAAATAACGTGATTTCGACGAGTAATGGAATAATGATTAATGGAAAATTAATGGTCAATTACATGGCAATTATGTGTTAAACCCAAATCGGTCATTAGAACGAAGGACTCAAAGATATGAATCTACGAACTTCTATTTTAGTCCTCGCACATCTCTTTCTGGCATCTTTCCGCCTTATGTGCGGTCACAATGCCCGCATTGCTCCCTTACATAAGACGAAAACCTGCTCTAAAAAGA
>FLNY01000495.1_pt1 | contig 23688 bp, 22 predicted proteins | sample 1140381 | NCBI WGS metagenome assembly FLNY01 (sample SAMEA3878172, study PRJEB12797) | bioreactor metagenome | biome: Moose rumen | place: Sweden | collected 2011-10
GTCTGGTTATCAGTCTGTTGTGGTGAACATTCTTCCCGCAGAATCTTCACCGGATGTTCACCATCGTTTCACCTTACTCATACTTTTGGTGAAGGATAGGTGAAAGGAAGGTGAAGATTCTCAGCCGAGAATCTTCACCATATTTCGTTGATTATCAAACGCAAAACCCCTCGGGTGAAGATGTGAAAGATAAAAGTGTAATTGGTGCTGAGCGCGCGTACGCGCGTGAGAAAAACAGCGGTAAGCTCAAAGAGCACTCGTTGTTACATAAATGAGAACAGACGCGTGTAGTATGCAGCCTTCTGTTCCAGACGGAGAGGATAGGCCCGGCTGGTGCTGGGCATGCGCCACCAACGAATGGTGCGCCCGAAGGCTTCTCCTTCCGTGTATTTTCCTATCTGGGGAGGAAGCAGAGGGATTTGTTGCTGCAATTCTTCGCTTGCCTTACCACCCGTGGTGACGATGTCGTGACAACGGGGCATCTGCTGGAGCAGGGCGGTAACATCGGTGGGCTCCACAATCTGTAGATGATTGTCTGAGGCGTTGTCGCGTAAACGGCAAACCTTGGTGGCCGTATCGAAGAAGGCCAAGCCGCGCTCTTGGCAAAATGTTTCGATGAGAGGACGGCAGAATCGCTTTTCACCGGGGACGACAAAGTGTTGGGCATCGGAGAAATGGATGAGCCCCATGATGCGCCAAAAGTCGTTGATGAAATTGGGATAAAAGAAATCCATCGACCAGCGCGCACGAGGTGGTGGGAAACTGCCCAGAAACAATATGCGTCCGTTGGGCGGAAGAAATGGCTGGAGGGGATGGCTTTCGTAGGTCATGTCTCGGGGAGGACTGGGGGAGGTTTGTGGGTACAAATGTACAAAAAATAGGTGAATGGGGAGTCCTGACAGTACGAAAAGGGGTAGGGGTTTGTAGTTTTTTAACTTTGTTGGTTTGACGTTTTGAACTTTATGTCGTACTTTTGCGAAAGACTATTACTAAAAACAATAATTACTATGGGAACATCAATCAGAGAACTGGCCCCCGAGGTCGTGTGGAAGAATTTTTATCTACTGACTCAAGTTCCGCGTCCGAGCGGTCATCTGGAGAAAGTGCAGCGATTTTTGTTGGACTGGGCCAAAGAACGTGGCATCGAGGCTTGGAAGGACGGAGCCGAGAACATTGTGATGCGTAAGCCCGCCACTCCTGGTATGGAGGGACGCAAGGTGGCTGTCCTGCAAGCCCACATGGACATGGTGCCCCAGAAGGTGGACGAGAGCCGTCATAACTTTGAGACCGACCCAATAGAGACGTATATAGACGGAGAATGGGTGAAAGCCAAAGGCACCACGCTGGGCAGCGACGACGGTATGGGCGTAGCAGCCATCATGGGTGTGTTTGAGAGTAAGGAGCTGAAGCATGGTCCGCTGGAAGCACTCATTACTGCTGACGAGGAAACTTGCATGTATGGTGTGAACCACTTGAGTGCCGACACGCTGAAGGGAGACATCCTGCTGAACATCGACAACGAGACGTTAGGCGAGTTCGTCATCGGAAGTGCAGGAGGTGTGAACATCAACTGCACGTTAGGTTACAAAGAGGTTACCCCAGAGGAGGGTGATGTGGCTGTAAGAATAATGCTGAAGAACCTGCGTGGCGGTCACTCGGGTCTGGAGATTAACGAAGGTCGCGCCAATGCCAACAAACTGATGGCGAGACTCGTGCGCCAGGCCATCGTGGATGACGATGCGCGTCTGGCCAGCTGGCAAGGCGGTAACATGCGCAATGCCATCCCCCGTACGGCTGAGGTAGTGCTGACCATCCCTAAGGAGAATCTGGATGACTTGAGGGAACTGGTGGACTATTGCCGGGAGGTGTTCACCGATGAGTTCCGCGGTGTGGAGGAAAACATTTCTCTCTCCCTTGAGGAGGTCGCCATGCCTGAGGGCGAGATGCCGGAGGAGATACAGGACAATGTGGTGGATGCTTTGGTGGCTTGTCACGACGGAGTGCTGCGTAACATCCCTTCCATCCCATCCGTTGTGGAGACCAGTTCAAACCTGGGTATTGTGAAGATTGGCGATGGCGAGGTGAGCATCCTCATCTTGGCACGCAGTTCCAGCGAGACCATGATGGAGTATATACAGGAGATGCAAGAGTCCTGTTTCTCCATGGCAGGCATGAAGGTCGGCTACGACGGGCAGTATGGTGCATGGCAGCCTAATTTCGACAGTCCCATCACAGCCCGTATGGTGGAGGTGTACAATAGTCTTTATCCCGATACGCCTGCCCGTGTGGAGGTGTGTCATGCAGGGCTGGAGTGCAGCATCATCGGTGGGGTGTATCCTCACATGGACCTTGTCTCGTTCGGTCCCACGCTGCGTTCACCTCATACGCCAGACGAGCGTTGCCTCATCCCGAGCGTGGCGAAGTTCTGGGACTTCCTCGTGAAGTTATTGGAGGAGATCCCCGAGAAGCAATAGACCGTTTATAACGAAAAGGATACCCCGTTATGCGTAGAGTTTTCATCTTCGTTCTCCTCTCTTTGATGATGTCCCTGTCTTCTGTGGCCAAGAACAAGGGCAAGGATTTGAGTGATCTGTTGCTCTCCTTCATGCAGTTGGAGGATGTGCATCCCGATAGTCTGGAAAGGAACATCGATAGTCTGAAACAGTGTCGCTTGCAGTCGCGCGATGCCGCTGAGCGGGCTGTCTATGCGGCTGCCATCGGACGGTTGTACGCTGGGCGCATGCACTGGCGTAGTGTGGGAACAGACCTTCGCGACTCGGCTGTCTGCTGGTATGGGCGGTCGTTAGCTGACAGAGAGGCTCTGGCACAGACCAAGGCCAAGCGGTGGAATCCGTTTGTGACGATAGGCAAGGACGAAGACTACTTTGACGGGGATATGCTGAACGTTGTTTGGCGCAGCATGACGGAGCAGCTGGACAGGAATGTGCGCGACACGGCGCACGTTCTGCCCAGATACGGAGACATGATAGATTTCTATCGTCAGCGCGGTCAGCGCAATGCGGCCCTTCTGCTCGCCCTTGACAGCCTCTATAACGATGAGGGGGAGGTGACGGATGCGGCTCTGCTGAGGCTTCGTGACCAGTATGCCGACCTCTCTCTCTGTGCCATAATCTACTTGCGAATGGGCACCGACGGAAGAAGGCCGGTCCAGCAGCAACGCGAATTGTTGCAACAGGGCCTCAGCCTTTACCCTAAGTTCCGCTTTAAGGCTGCCTTGCAGAATGCGCTGATACATCTCTCTGACCCTATTTTCCAGTGGGAAGGGCCCGCTTGGGCGTATCCCGGCAAACAGTACGTATGGAAGTTTCAGGCACGCAACATCCGCTCTGTCGTCATTGACGGGCAGGAGCACCGTTTCCCTGACTGTGACCCCATAGAGCAATTTACCGACTCGCTGTTGTGGACCGCTCCCAAGCCGGGTGAATATGAGATTACTTTCGTGCCTCGTGTGGGAACGAAGGTAAGGGAGAAGGTGGAGCCCTTGAAACGTACGATTCATGTCTCTGCCTTGCAGATGGTCTACCAGCTGATGCCCGATGACCGCGTGCGTGTATTGGTAGTGGATAGCGAAACGGGCGAGCCTCAACAGGGAGTCACCGTCGAGGCATTCCGACCTGATATCCAAGATACCATACTCTACTTTACTGGTCATACCAACACTGAGGGCAAACTCATTGTGCCCCGATGGAAAAGTACAGATGCAAGACGATGGAACAGTCGTGTGCTTTTACGCATGAGTCGTGCCGACGAGCGACACTTGCCCATCACCTCCGTATACCTATATAATAATACGAAGTGGAAGGGAGCTCCGACGGACAGCACTCGCAACGTGGAACTCTTCACAGACCGCAATATCTACCGTCCCGGACAGACCGTCAGGATAAGCGGCATCGAATATAGTCAGTTGGATTGGGAAGCACGGGTTGTGGCAGGGGAGAAGCATCGCCTGCGGCTCTATGACCGTCAACACAAACAGGTGGAGGAGAAGGAAGTGGAGGCCGACGGGATGGGGGTCTTCAGCGCAGAATTCTTGTTACCCACAGATCGGCGTAACGGCTACTTCCTTGTGGAGGACGACGCAGGAGGAGCTGTCCATTTCCGTGTGGAGGAGTACAAGCGTCCCACCTTTGAGGTGGTACTTGACGATAGCCTTTTCTACGGTCCAGACTCCTGTGCCGTGGTGCGAGGTGTGGCACGCAGTTATGACGGTACGCCCTTGCGCGGTGCCCGTGTTACGGGAACCTATCGTTGGCAGATGCCATGGGTGTACTGGGGCAAGCGAGCTCCACAGATGGAGGCTCTGCCTCTTGATACGCTGGAGACCGATGACAACGGTGCGTTCACCTATGAGCTAAAGCCCGAGAGCCCGAAGTTCGGCAACGAGCGGCTGCGCAGTTCGTTGTCCGTCAGCGTCGATGTGCTCAGTCAGCAGGGCGAGACCCACAATGCCCAACACTGGTACTGGCGGGGGAGCGAGCTTCAGACCAAGGCAGAACCGCAGAAGGTGGACTCCACCTTCCTGGTGAGTTGTCCTGTGGATAGCTTCAGTGTTGACAGCCCCGGCCGCATTGAGGTGACCACCTGTCTACACGATGTATACCTTCACTACACCTTCTCTGCTGCTGGACAGGTGTGGAAGGATGAGATGGTACTTCTCTCCGACGAGACTTTCGCCCTGACGATACCCTACGACGAGCAGTACGATCAGAGTTTGACCGTCTCACTCTGTTTCGTCAAGCACGGACGGGTGTACAGCGACTCAAGAATCATCCACCTCTCGCGGCCCGACAATCGGCTGCTTGCCCATTGGGACACGTTCCGTGACCTCCTCCAGCCTGGGCAGCAGGAAGAGTGGCGTCTGACCCTGCGTCGTCCCGACGGCACACCAGCGGATGCCAACGTGATGGTAGCCATGTACGATGCCTCGCTCGATTACTTCAACAACGGACAAGCCCACCGCTGGCAGTTGGGCTATAATCGCTGGCACCGCACCTATAGCGTGCTTTTCCATGGGGTCGGTAACAATAGTGAAAGCACTGCGGTTTATGGTTGGTATAGTCAGAAGGTGCGCAAGGAACGTGTCACAGAGTTCAGCCATATCAACTCTCAATGGTTTGAGGTCGGAGCCTATACGCGCGGCCTCTCCCGGGCGGGTGGTGTCATGTACAAGAACGCCAGCAATCGCATGATGGTAGCCGATGCTGCCCCGATGATGGCTATGGCCACAGCCTCGGCCTCTGAAGCCAAGGTAATGACAGGCTATATGGGTGACGATGCCTATGACGAGGACGCAGTTTCCGAGAGTACGGAGGAAGAGTCGGATGCTGGCGAGAGTGAGACGCAGGTGTTGGCTGTGCCCATACGAGAGAATTTCCAGGAGACGGCATTCTTCTATCCCCGGTTGCGTACGGACAAGGACGGACAGGTTTTCATTTCCTTCGTTCTTCCCGAGAGTCTGACCCGCTGGAACTTGGTGGGCGTGGCCCATACCCGGGATATGATGTTCACTAACCTGACCGGACAGGTGGAGGCTCGCAAGGATCTCATGGCCCAACTCTATCTGCCTCGCTTCCTGCGTCCTGGCGATGAGGCTGTGCTGACGGCCACCGTGCGCAATGTCAGTGAAAAGCATCAGCATGGACAAGGTATTATGCAAATACTGGACGCGCAGACAGAGAAAGTATTGAGGTCGTGGAAGGTTGACGTATCACTCGATACAAAGAAAGACTCCGTCTATCACTTTATGTATTCTCTCCCCATCATGGGAGATTCGGATGAGGCTCTTATTGTTCGCTGGGCAGTGGAGGGCACTACATGCAGCGATGGCGAGCAGCGTTTGTTGCCTGTCCTCTCACCTACGGAACACATCACTCAGACCCTCGCACTAACGGCCTACAATGCTGGCGTGAGCAACTATGATCTCTCCAGTATCTTCCCAGCAGGAGCCACAGGGAAACGACTGACCGTGGAGTACACTACTCATCCTGAACAATATGCCCTGCAGGCATTGCCTGTTTTGGCAAAAGCCAAGCACAATGATTTGCTTTCCATTTCTACGGCCTACTATGCCGGAGTGCTGGGACGGAAACTGGGTGTGGACATGCCTGATAGTACAGAGGCCTATCTTCAGCGGATAACCGACTTACAGGAAAGTTGCGGAGCTTTCTGTTGGCATCCGCAAATGCCCACCAGTCCCTATCTAACGCGAGAAGTAAGTTTCCTGCTGACTCGCCTGTATATGCTTACTGGCGAGAAGCACGCCGAGGAGGTCAATGCCAAAGCCATCCACTACCTGCTCACCCAACGCATCGACTCTGCTTATCTCAGTGTCTCCGACCTGCGTACGCTCTACGTTGCTTTGTACAGTGGTGTACGTCTCTCGAAGGAGGAGCAGAAGAAGGTGGACTTCCTGCTGAAGCTGGCTAAGCGTGAGGATGTCGAGGAGGACGGCTACGAACGGCAGGCACTGCTCGCCATCGTGCTGAAGCAAGCCGGAGCTGACCGCAAGGCACGCAAGTGTGCCAATGCCTTCCGCAAGTATCTGGTGTCGAGTCCCGATAGGGGAACATACATCGAGTTTCCCAAAGGCTCGTTTGCGAGCGTTGACCGTAAGTTGCATATTCATGTCCAGTTGATGGAAGCTCTTCAGCGAATGAATCCCAGCGACACCCTGCTCACAGGTATGCGTCGCTACTTGTTGCAGCAAAAGCGCACGCAGGAGTGGTCTACTCCTGTCAACTCGGCTAATGCCGTGTTCGCCTTACTGGGCAACTCTGGGACATCTATAGACTCCAAGAAACCCGTCAAAGACCTGCTTACACTTACCCGAAAGGGCACGGCTGCCCAGAACTTCACCGCACAGGACGATACACTGGGCTACCTGCGTGACTCGTTGGAGATTACCGATACGACTATACCCCTGAAATTGAGGCTTCACAAGTTCTCTACTGGCGAAAGCTGGGGCGGTGTGTATGCTGATTTTGAGCAACCCTTCAGTGAGGTGGAGTCACATGCCACAGGTCTTTCCGTCAGTCAGGAATATCCCCGCGAGGCCAAGACCGGCAGCCGCTATACCGTGCGCTATCGCATCACGGCCGACCGTGACTACGAGTACGTTACGCTCTCTGTGCCTCGTCCGGCCTTCACCGAGCCTGTCAACCAGCGTTCGGGCTACGGCTGGAGCAGCGGCGGACAGCTGGCTTGGGGCGTAGGGCTGGGCTACTACCGTCAGGTTCATGACAGCAGCACCGAGTTCAGTTTCTACCAGATACCGCGTGGCGAGTATCTCATTGAGGAGACGCTGTACGTAGAGCGCGACGGCTGCTACCATACGGGTGTGGCCACTATCCGCTGCGAGTATGCCGAGGAGTTCCAGGGTCACAGCGGTGATAATGTAGTGAAGGTTGTACGTTGAATGGGCTTTCGTCAGTGGTTGCTCAACAAACAAAGCCCTCGAGAATGTACTCTCGAGGGCTTTGTCGTATTGGATGGTAAGGCTTACTTCCTCCAGCCTTCAGCCGTATAGTATTGGCTCTGGCTCAGGGGCAGGATGGACTTGAAACGTTTCCAACTCTCGTTCTCCTTATACTGGGCTACCAGGTTGTCGGGAACATAGAGGTCAACCTGCTCGCAGGGGAAGTCCTTTGAGTTCTCGGGGAAGGGGTAGCACTCCATGACCAAGAGGTAGACCTTGTTGAGTTTCTTCATGTCCTTGTAGACGTTGAACATGTGGCGGCGGAAGTCGCTGGGGATGCTCACCTCCTCCACGTTAGGACAGTCCTTGAAGGCTCCGTCCTCGAATTTCACCAGCGTGGTGCCCAGGATGATGCTCTTCAGGTTGGTGCATCCGGCGAACGACTCGTCGCGTACCCAGTAGAGGTTGTCGGTGGTACGTAGGTACTCCAGCGAGGTGCAGCCCTTGAAGGTGGCCAGTCCGATGGTGCGGATGTCTCCGTCCACTCCTTTCAGCTTAGTGCATCCCTCGAAGGCATGGTCGTTCAGCACGTCGATGGTTCCCGTCATGACAAGTTTCTCCAACTCGGTACAACCCTCGAAGGAAGATTCGGCCACGTGGCCGAAACCGTCAAGCAGATAGAGTTCTTTGATGCTTTTGTTACCCTTGAACTCCTCCTTGTTGGTGGCGTTCAGTTTCTTTGAGAATCCCAGTTTCTCCACGGCCATGTTACCCTTCTTGTTGGCCTGGTCGGCTGCGGTGTAGCGATACAGGTCCTTGGGAATCTCCACTACGGGTTTCCCGTCGGCTGTGGCTTGCTTTTCTTCTTTCTTCTCGTTGCAGGATACCAGTCCGGCAGTGCAAATCAGTGCAGCGATGGCTGTCCATCCAAAGAAATGTTTTTTCATCTTTTGCTTGTTTTTAATGGTTTTGTTGTATAAGGTATATCAGTCTCCATGGGCAAAGATAAGGAATAATTTTGTATCTTTGTAGCGCTATGACCGAAAAAAGACACTTTTATGCGCTATTGTTGGTACTTTGCCTGACTACATTGCCGTGGTTGGGACGTACCCATTTCTATACCAAGGGTGAGCCGCGCGAGGCTGTGGTGGCCCAGACTATGTTGGCCCAGAACAATTTGGTGTTACCTCATAACAACGGAGGAGAGATGGCCTATAAGCCGCCCTTCTTTCATTGGACGATAGCCGTTACGTCGGTATTGACGGGTGGACGGGTGACCGAGTGGACAGCTCGTTTCCCCTCGGCACTGGCGGCCATCTGTTTGATGATGTGGATGTATGTGTTCTATGCTCGACGGCGAGACTCGGCCACGGCTCTGCTGGCCATACTGGTGTGCTTCACCTGTTTTGAGGTGTTCCGTGCGGCTTACGCTTGTCGGGTGGACATGATGCTGGCCCTTTTCACCACAGGGGCGATGTTTGCCTTCGCCCGATGGGTGGAATGTGAGCGAAGGGGCATTCCTTGGTTGGCCATACTAATGATGAGTCTGGGAGCACTGACGAAGGGGCCAGTGGCCATTTTGTTGCCTTGCGGGGTTACGGGGCTGTATATGCTTGTTCGCCGTGAGCGTCTTCTGCCGACAGTGGGCTGGATGGTTCTCTCTGGTGCAATGTCTCTGGTGCTGCCTGCCCTGTGGTACTATGCGGCCTGGCAGCAGGGGGGCGACGACTTCCTTGCATTGGTGAGAGAGGAGAACGTGGACCGTTTCCTGGGCAAGATGACCTATCGTAGTCACGAGAATGGGTTGTGGTACTATTTTGTCCTGTTGCCTGCCGGACTGCTTCCTTGGATTGTCCCGGCCGTCTGGGTGTGGTGGCGAAACCGTTATCAGGCGACGTGGCCTATACGATGGCGGGAACTCAGTCCCGAGACATTATATTCTGCCTTGGCATTTCTGGTTATCTTCGTCTTCTATTGCATACCCAAGAGCAAGCGTGGGGTCTATCTGCTGCCCCTGTATCCCTTTGCTGCATGGTTCCTGGCTATCGCCCTACGCAGCTGGAGCGAACGTGTGCGACGCGTGGTATTCTCTCTGGCGGCCGTGGTATGGGTAGTCACTTTTGCCCTGGTGCTCCCGCTGATTGTGAATAAGAAAAGCGACATCGACACGGCCAGTGACATCCGGCGGATGAATCTCAACGGACCGTTATTGAGCCATTTCCAGAACAACACTCCCGGTAACCCCATGCATTTCTTCACCATCAACTTCTACCTCAACGATGGGGTGGGGACATGGACAGGTCAGGAGAAGGAGGGCTACATATTACTGAACGAGCGCGAAAAGGAAGCCTTTCTGGAGTCCCAGAAAGATTATACGTTCCAGTTGCTGTACATGAGTAGTCACAAGAGTTGCGACACCCACCAGCGCGTCTGTCTCTACCAGTTCTCTCCCGTACGCTCCTGTTCGAAGTAACGCGGGCGTCGCTTCACCTCGGTGTATATCTTGCCGATGTACTCGCCCGTAATGCCCAGGGCCACCAACAAGGTTCCACCTACCAGCCACACGGAGATGAGCAGTGAGGTCCAGCCTGGCACGCTGCGTCCGTCCAGATAGGCGGCTAATGCATAGATACACACACCAATGGCTACAAGAATGAAGAGCCCGCCAATCCAGTTGATAAGGCGCAGGGGCTTGACTGAGAAGGAAGTGATGCCGTCAAGGGCAAAGTTTATCATCTTGCCCAACGGATACTTCGATACTCCGGCCGTGCGCTCACGCCGGTCGTAGTACTGCATGGTGGTGTTGAACCCCAGTAAGGGTACCATGCCTCGTAGGAACAGATTGCGTTCGGGATAGCTGAGTAGTGCGCTGAGGGCACGTCGGCTGAGCAGTCGGAAATCGGCATGGTTGTAGATGGTCTGACTGCCCATGGCGTTCATCACCCGATAGAAGAGTTGTGCGGTGGTTCGCTTGAACCAGGTGTCGGTGTTCCGTTCCTTGCGCACGCCATATACCACGTCCGCTCCTTCGTGATAGTCTTGAGCCATGCGGACGATAACCTCCGTATCGTCTTGCAGGTCGGCGTCGATGGAGACGATGGCATCGGCGTGTTCCGCTGCGGCCTCCATGCCTGCCCAAAGGGCATGCTGGTGACCTACGTTGTGGGCCAGTTTGAGTCCAAGCACCTCGGGATGCTCATGACTTTGTTGGCAAATGATGGACCACGTCTGGTCGCAGCTTCCGTCGTCGACAAAGAGCAATCGGCTCTCCTCGCCCAGTCGGGGCAATAGCGAGAGCAGTTGTTGAGTGGTCTTGTGGAGGACTTCCTCCTCGTTGTAGCAGGGAATAACGATGTAAATCATTTCTTAAAGAAGTATCTTACCAGTAAAAAGTTAATGGGTACGGCAATGGCGTAGATGGGAATAGGTACTATCCTCTCAGACACTCCTAACCAGAGGAACAAGTTGAGCAGGAGCATGTGAAGCAGGAAGTTCACCCCGTGGGCTCCAGCCATGCCCCAGAGATGCGACCATGAGGGTGTAGTGCGGAAGGTGAACAAGGCCGTGGCGTAGAAATTCCCGACGAACGAGACTACGTAGCCTATGGCGTAGGCCGGGTTGGCCGGTATCCAGCGCATGAGCAAAAGGTAGACCAGATAGTGGACAGCCGTGGCGGCAAGGCCCACGATGACGAAGCGAAGGGCTTCTCCTTGGAGTGTCTTTAGTCGGTGGCTCATTGCTCGTGTTTTACTCGTAGTTGCTCCGCTGTCTGCAACATACTGAAGAGATAGTCGCGCAGGGCGGTGAAGGTGGTGTCGCGTCCGGTGAGTTTCCCGTTGCGGTAGCACATCTCTTGTCGGGTGGAGGGGTTGTATATGTATAGCTGGTTTTCCGAACGGGCACCGATGACGTTATCGGCGGTGTAGAAAGCACAGGGGCGCATTGTCTGTCGCAAGTCCACCCCGAAGTTGGCCTGTCGGTCGCTGATGCCCAGCATACTGAGCAGCGTAGGCTGAACATCCATCTGCAGGGCCCATTGACTACGTTTTTCTGGCTCTTGACCAGGGAAGTAAAATAGCAGGGGGATATGGTTCAGACTCTCTGGCATTTCGTTTTCTGCCTCGCTGAGCAGTTTGCCGTGGTCGCCCAAGAGTACGAACACCGTCCGCTTGTACCACGGTTGACGACGGGCTTTCTCGAAGAACTGGCGCAGCGACCAGTCGGTGTACTCCACAATCTGTTTGTCGGCTTCCTTGCTGTGCGGCGTGAAGTAGGAGGGAATGACGTAGGGTGGATGGTTGCTGATGCTCAGCAATGTGGCAAAGAAGGGGTTCTTTTGTGATTGCAGTCTGTGAAGGGCATAGTCGTAGAGGTAGTCGTCCTGCACGCCGAAGCTGTTCACTATCTTTTCCCGTGGATAGTCCTCCTGGCTGTAGATTTCGTCGAATCCGTTGGTACGCAGGAAGGCGTTCATGTTGTCGTACTGCGACTCGTGGGTCATGAAGAAGAGGTTGCGGTAACCCTGCTCGTGCAGCACCGTGGGCAGTCCGCGGTAGTGGGGAATGACGGTGCCCTTCATCAGATTGCGGAACATGAGGGCGGGGTAGCTGTAGAGGGTGGCATAGATGCCGTGGTTGGTGTGGTTGCCTGCCGAGTAGCAGTTGGTGAAAAAGGTGCTTTGGTGCGCCAGGCTGTCGAGGAAAGGTGTCTGCCCCTTGCCCAAGAGCTGATAGCTCATTGACTCCATGAGAATGAGGACCACGTTGTATCCCTTGGCCGGAACGTCGCCGGAGGGGACGAGCTGATAGGCCAGCGGATGTTCGTCGTTTCCTTTTCGTTCCAGATAGGCTTTCGCTTTAGTCACGGCCTCTTGGTCATCCATCAGGTGAAGACGCTTGTTTTCAGGCCGGAAGTCATCGCGGGTGCTGGTGAGCAGGTTGAAGGCGGGGTTGATGCCCAGCTGGTTGAGGAAGGCATCCTCGCAGTAGTAGGCTGCACTCACCTTGATGGGATTGTAGCCTCTGCGTCCGCGGATGCCGAACAGACAAAGCCCGATGAGCGGAAGGCCGAAGAGTAAGGCCAGGGCGATGCGCTTTGCCCGTGCGAGCCGCTGTAGGTTGAACTTACTCGGGAACATGCGGCCGCTGAGCCAGATATACAGGGCAATGAACAACAGGAAGGCCAGCATAGGGGGATAGTAGGAGGGCTCGCCGAGGAGCATTCCCAGCGTGGTGGTCCCGTATTCGGCCCAGTTCCAGATGCTGGAGTTGAGGTGCTTGAAGAAATAGAGGAAATAGGGGATATCGGCACATGAGATACCGATGGCCACCGTCCAGAGCACAGCCATCCACCAGCGGGAGAAACGAAGCGTGCCTTGCACCAGACGACCTGCGATGAGGCTGAGCGTGAGCAGCACCAGGGGGACAAGGCTGATGTAGCAGGCAATGACGTTGTCGAACCAAACGCCTCGCAGGAAGGCTTCTCCGGCATTGCCTCCAACGGAGAGGAAACGATGGCCGCAGACGAACAGGGCCAGGCGCAGCAGGGACAGGAGAGCGAGGCCCAGCACATGCAGGCTCAGCAAATAGCGCAGGGGAGAGAGGACTTTCTTCATCTGTGGTAGTGTCCGTGGTCTTTTACCAATATTACTTTAAGTTGTCGGTCGCGCAGCATGCGGTGTCCCAGGGGTCTCCACCTCAGCTGCCGAAAGGTCTGGCTGCTGCACCACGTGAGCAGTATGATATCCTGGCGGTTGAGGTCGCTTTTCATCTTCCTGTACCACTTGCGTGGAAAACTCAGCGCGCGGACCGCACCGCTGTCGGCCACGCGTTGCAGCAGGGCTATGGCGGAGTCGTTTCCCTCCAGGCTGACGTAGTAGGAGGTGAGGTATCCGCGCTGGGTGAGTGGACGGAGCAGTTGCCACTCCCAACTCTCCACGACGATTCGTTCGGGGGCTATCTGGTGATGCCGGCTGAGGCTGTCCATCGTGGTGACGAACGCACGCTGGTTCTCTTCCGACAAGTTCTTTACGTCCAGCCACATCCGTTTTTCCGGACGTTGCTCAAGGTAGGCAAAGAAGGTGTCCACCTTCAGCCCGAAACTTTGTTCGACGTTGTGGGTGACATCCAGCCGTCCGTCGGGGCGCAGGCAGATGTCCACCTCAAAGCCGCTGTATTTCTCCCCCTTCTCCTGCAGTTTCTCCGTCGAATTGCAGCGGTGGAGCCACACTTTTTCCGCATAGCGCTGATTCTTTGCGGGCATAAGGGCAAACACGCCCGCACAGCCTGCGGCGAGCGTCAAACACAGGAAAAGCAGTAGTTTCTTGTTCATTTCTGCTACAAAGATAGGACTTTTTGGTGAGAATCCTTTCACGTCTCGTAAAGAAGTTGTACTTTTGTACACTTTAATGCCCATGGAACGGTTACGTATCATAACCCCGGTGAAGGATTCGGTCGACCTGGCACTGGAGACGGCAAAGGCCGTGCTCTCGTCGAGGTTGGCGGTTCCCTATTCCTATATTTTGTATAACGACTACAGCACGCCCGAGAATACGGCCCGGCTGGAGGAGGCCTCGCGGCAGATGGGTTTCCAGTTGGTGAATCTCGCCGACATCACCCGCCATCCCTCGCCCAACTATCTGCTGGTGCTGCAGCGTGAGCGAAAGCTCTGCCTGGCTGAGAAGGCCGCGTTGCTGATTGTGGAGAGCGATGTCGTCGTGAAGGCTGACACTCTGCAGGGATTGGCAGACGGAGCGCGTTTGCGCGCAGACTGCGGCATGGCCGCCAGTGTGACGACAGACGAGCAGGGGACTATAAACTATCCCTATCTCTATGCCAGGGGCAAGGAAAACCAGGTGTTGGACACCCGGAGGCATTGCTCGTTCTGCTGTACGCTGCTTTCCCCCCTGCTGTTGGAGCGGGTAGACTTCGACCTGCTGGACAGCACGAAGAGTTGGTTCGACGTGACCATTTCGCATCGCAGCCTGGACGCGGGGCTTCATAACCTCTTGTTCACCAACCTTCCCGTCCTGCACCGTCCCCACGGCAGTCGTCCGTGGAAGCAGCTGAAGCATACCAATCCGCTGAAGTACTACTGGCGTAAGTTTACGAAAGGACTTGACAAGATTTAACTCCCCCTCTATACTCCCTATGGCTTCACCTCTGGTCTCCATCATCGTCCCCGCTTACAACGCGTCCCGGTTTGTTGCCGAGACACTGGACAGCATCCGGACGTGTGGCTACGACCCCCTGGAGGTAATCGTCGTGGACGACGGCTCCCCCGACGACACCTGCCAGCTGGTGCAGACCTACGTGGAGAGGGACGAGAGGATAACCCTGCTGAGCCAGGAGAACAAGGGTGTTTCGTACGCCCGCAACCATGCCATCCGTGAGGCCAGGGGGAAGTATATCCTACCCGTCGATGCCGACGACCTGCTGCTCCCGGGCTTCCTCCAGTGGGCGGTGGATTGCCTGGAGCATCGCCCGGAGGTGGAGGTCGCCGTGCCCCGTGCCGAGTTCTTTGGTGCTCGCCGGGGGGAGTGGAGGATGCCTAAGTTCTCCCTCTCGTTGCTGGCCCGGAAGAACATGATTCCCGTCAGCGCGCTGTATCGCCGTTCGCAGTGGGAGCGCGTGGGCGGCTATTGCACAACCATCCAGGCCCGCGAGGACTGGGACTTCTGGATAGGCGTGCTGAAGGACGGCGGCGAAGTGGCCGTCTCCCCGGAGGTGGGACTCCGCTACCGGATACACCGGCAGTCGAAGCGGAAGACCGACCGTCGACTGAAACGCCGGGTGGTGGACTCCATCAACCGCCGCCACTTCGAGTTCGAGTACCGGCAACTCGACGGCCCGCTGCACTTCCATCGCTCCTGGTCGAAGCCGCTGAACAGGCTCTTCCGCCTGCTCCATCCTCGCAGCTATCGCGTAGCCGCGGGGTTCGACGACCTTGCAACCTTTGTCAAGGCCTTGCCCTACCTGTTCTCGGTGGGAGAGGGCCGCCTGCTGAAGAAGGACCGTAACGAGATACGCGAGATGCACTTCCGGGGGCGCAGCCTGATAGTGAAGTCGTTTGCCGTGCCCAACATCGTCAACCGCCTGGTCTACGGCCTCCTCCGCCCCAGCAAGGCGCGGCGTTCGTTCGACTACGCCGTGCTGCTGCAGCAGCGCGGCATCGGCACCCCGCCCCCCGTGGCCTGGCTCACCGAGCGCAGGGGACTGCTGTTCACGCGCAGCTACTACGTCTCGCTGAAGTCGGAGTGCGAGCACACGTTTCAGGACGTCTTGGAGGGACGGCTGGTGTCCGCCGACGCGTTGGAGGCCGTCAGCAAGACGACGGCCCGTCTCCACGATGCCGGAATGTTGCACAAGGACTACTCGCAGGGCAACATCCTCATCGGACTCTCCGAGCATGGAGAGGCCCGCATTGAGCTGGTAGACCTGAACCGCATGCGCTTCTTCCGCAGGATAAGCGTGGAGAGAGGGCTGCAGAACCTCTTCGAGCGGCTGCCCGTCAGCGGCCGGGAGCGCGAGCTGATGGAGCGGACCTATCGCGCCCACCGTAAGGAAAAACTAAGTTAACACCAAGTGAAACATGGAACAACCGAAGGTTAGCGTCATCACCATCTGTCGCAATGCGGCCAGCGAACTGGATCGCACCGTTCGGTCCGTCGTCGCCCAGGAGGGCGTGGACCTGGAGTTCGTCACCGTCGACCAGGCCAGACGCCGGAACTACCGATGCATACAGAACAAACGATAACGAGACGCTGCGCTACGAAAACGAAGACGAAAACGATAACGAAAAATGATGAGAATTATTAATTATCAATTGTCAATTGTCAATTGCCAATTCTAAACCAGATGCGCTACCGTCTCCTACGCCTCTGCTGGCACGCCCTCTCCCTGCTCCCGCTCGGCCTCCACTACGCCCTGAGCGACCTGCTGCTCTACCCCTTCGTCTACCATCTGCTGCGCTACCGCCGCACCCTTGTCCGCCGCCAGCTGGCCGAGAGCTTCCCCCGCCAGAGCGAGGCCCAGCGACTCGCCACCGAGCGACGGTTCTACCACTTCTTCTGCGACTATCTGGTGGAGACCGTGAAGATGAAGACCCTCTCCGAGCGCGAGATGCGCCGTCGCGTCGAGTGGGTAGGCCTCGACCGTCTGCAGCAGCGCATGAGCGCACACGACCACTACTACGCCTTCGTCTACCTCGGTCACCTCGGCAACTGGGAGTGGATGGCCTCCTTCCCCCTCCACCTGCAGCCCGACTTCCACGGAGCCCAGATCTACCATCCCCTGCGCAACCGCAACATGGACAACCTCTTCCTCAGCGTGCGCTCCCGTTTTGGCGGCAGTTGCATCCCCATGAAGGAGACCCTGCGCTACCTCCTCGCCCTGCGTCGCCAGGGCCGTCGCCAGGTCGTCGGGTTCATCGCCGACCAGAGTCCCAAGTGGGAATCCATGCACCAGTGGTGCCGTTTCCTCTCCCACGACACCTCCTTCTTCGTCGGGGCCGAGCGTCTGGGCAAGCGTCTGGGTGCCGAGATGTGGTACGTCGACGTCACCCGTCCCCGTCGCGGCTACTACCGTGCCGAGCTACGCTTCCTTGCCGATGCCTCCGTCTCCGTCCCCGACTTCCAGCTCACCGACCTCTACGCCCGCCTCCTGGAGCGCAGCATCCAGTCCACCCCCCACCTCTGGCTCTGGACTCACAACCGCTGGAAACGCACCCGCGAGGAGTGGGAAAAAAGAAACAAGCAAAAGGAATGAGGGGGAAATCGTCCCGATTGATTTGACATCGATACATGATCGATTTCGCGTTGACACATGATTGTTTTTGTGTCGATTACTGGTTTGGATGCTGTGCCGATTGGGTGCAGTTGGTGCAAGAAGCACTTTTTCTTCTTGTACCTTCTTGCACCAGAAATAGTCTCTACCTTCTCTCCCCGAGCTGTTGGTAGCTCTGGTTTGCAGGATGGCCTGTGCCTGGCGCACGCGGAGGGGGCTGGGCGCGGGCTGCTCCACGATCGGGCGCGCGTGTGCGCGAGGGAGAATAACAATGGGATGCCCGGTTAGGAGCATCCCATTGTTTCATATTCATTTCTTGTCGGCTACCCGACTATCGCCTATAATAAATCTCAGGTTCGTCCTCGTAACCACCGAGCCCGTCCTCAAAGTATAGGTATAGAGCATTTCCTTTGATAGAGAATCTCATCTTTTCTTCTTCTGTTTCTCCATTCTCGGAGAAAAACAAAATCAGAATATCCCCGTTAACACTATATGTTCCTGGGTCGATGTCACCATCCGAATCAGACCATACAAATGTTCCGTTTGAGTTGAATACAATTTGATCCCAATAATCGTCTTCCGTATCTGTGTATCTCCATGTTCCAACCAAACCACCTTCTTCGTCATCGTCGTCACCGCAGGAAACCAGAACTCCCGCACAGACAGCCAGCATGGCTATCATGAGTATTCCATATATCTTTTTCATTTCCTTTTGGTATTAGAAGTTCACACCTACGGTCAAGGCTACACCACCAGACTTAATTTTGAAGTCATTGCTGCTGTTGGTGTCGCTGTCATACTTATAGAATGGGGTGTCGAAGTAGTACCCGAGGCCTATATTTAGTGCTTTATAGCCGAAGTTCAGACCAACTTGACCACCAAATTGGAATCGCTTGCACACATCCATGTCCTCGTCAAAATATGCATCCTCATCCTCCTCGTCAGCCTTAAAGAAACTCATCTTGCCATCTTCTTTCTCTGTTTCTCCATAATAAGTTTCCTCATATTCCCACTTATCATTGGCCATCAAGTTGAGACGGAAATGAATACCGACAAAAGGTGCCAAATAGAACCCGTTGGAGAAGGTGTATTTGTAGGTGACATTAACGGGAACAGATAAACTCAGCAGATTGAAACGTTCTGTTTCCTTTTCGCTCCAGTTATTGCCCCCGTCTTTATTCGTGGACTTCAGTGTTTCGTAAGTGAGACGGCCACCAACTTCCAAATACAAGGGGAACTTCTGAGTCAAGCTAATTCCACGCATGTAGTTGATGTCCAGACCTTTTAAGGTCATGCTTTCTTCGCGTTTCCCGTCAATTTTAAATTTGAAAAGGTTGTCATCGCTTGTCTTGAACTTGTTGGTTGACAAACCCAGTGAGAAACGGTTATAGTTTGCAATTTCGGGCTTTACCTTTGCCTGCTTCTCAACGGTTAATCGACTGTTCTTTGAGGACACAATTTGTGCCTGCACACCAGTGACCATGAAGGCCACAAGGGTTGCTAAAATGATTTTCTTCATAAGATTTACTGATTTGTTTTGTTATTACTAGTTTATTTGTTCGATGTAGATTTCAGCACGGCATCAATCTGTTGGCGGTCGCCTGTGGTCTGAACCTGGGTGGCATTTATCCACATCAGGTCTTCGTTAGTCATCGTCTTCCAGTTTACGAAGCTACCGGCAAAGCCAACGATTTCCAGCGTGTAGCCTCCCTTGTCGTTAGTGAAAAGGTGGAAAGTAGGAGCCACGATGACATCGCATTTTGCCTCGTTCGAGGCCTTGAACAATCCATAGGAACGGATGTTGGTGATGTCACCACGCATGTCGTTCTCTACGAATTCCTTTTCCATGTCGTAGGAGAAGTGGCGACGCCCCGCGGTGGCATCTACCTTTACCTCGACGGTCAGCGGTTTTACATAGCCCTTCGATACCATGTCCAGTGCGCGTGCCTGGGTGTCCTCGTACCGATAGGTTGTGGTTGTTTTCTGGGCGTTGGCCTGAAGTGTAATGGTGGCCAACAAGATGAACATAAGTTTCTTCATGTCGTTAACATTGATTAGGATTAAGATGTTACAAAGTTAACGAGTTTTCACACAACAAATCGGTCTTGGCGTGTCACTTGCCTGAACAGAAGCGTATCAATCTGTAACACGAACAAGATTCGGGCCCAACTTGGAGACGATGACCCTCAGTAGGGGTTGGATAGGATTCTCATGCAGATAGCCAGCCTGGGTGAGCTCATTCAGTTGGTCACGCTCCACGACACCGGCATATATTTCGTCAGGAGACTGCTGCTTCAGGAGTTCTCCGAAGTAACGCCAGTGTCTTCCTCCGTGTTTGCCTTTGTGGGCTTGCAGTTCTTGGTATCCGTTGGTCATTTTGCGTACGAAGTGTTCCATTCCCCGATAGTTATAGTGGTAAATGACAAGGCTGTTGATGGTCTCGCGTAGTCGGGGCAGCATCCATACTTTGTGGTTCCCCATGTGTATCTGCAGATAGCCATCTGCACGATGCATCACCTTATGCCTGTGTTTGCTGAATATGGAGTAAGGATGTAGTTGAGGAGGGTTGAGGGGAAGACTGTGAGGTGGTTCTGCACAGTTTTCCCATTCATACCATTTCTCATCTTCTGTGGGATAGACGTTGACAATGTCGCAGATGAGTGCGTTAGCTCTCGTACACGACACGATGTCTTTTACGTTTCCAGAAGTGGGATGCCAGAACTCGTCGGCATCGGCATTGATAATCCAGTCGGCCTTGTATTTCGTCTTGGCTATCCACACCATGCGGTCCACCCACATTTTTTGCTCGTAGCCTGTGGCTGGTTCGTGGATAATCTCCAGAATCCAGCCTCGTCGTTTGTATTCCTCCAGTATGGCAGGAGTCTCGTCGCTGGAACAGTTGTCGGTGACAACAAAACCATCCACTCCCATCTGGTGATGAAATTCCAGGTTAGCTGCGATGATGTCAGCCTCGTTCTTGACCAGAAGCGTCATGATGACGCGAGGATTGGAGGTGTAGTGCATGAATCGTGGAAGGTCGGCCATGCAGCGGAAGAATTTACGAATAGTGTATAGCATAGTTGTATAATATGGGTTATTTAGGAACTTATCGGCATGCTGGACTACCATGTGTCAGGTAGAGCATCGTTTTTCATGGTAACAGTACCCGGAATCCAGCGAAAGAGACGGTTTATCGCTTCTATATGACGGACCTTATCCGATAGGTGCAATATATCATAGACTTTTCTTTTGATTTCTTTTTCCTGCTCTTGTTCAAGATGGGCTTTCCTTATCATTCTGTAGAGATGACCTACTCTCATTAGGTGTTTATATGTGGAAACGTGTGGGAGAAATGATTCCATATATTTAATGTGCATCGCATCTTCTACATATCCCGTTCCCGTTTTCTTTGCTTTGGCTGTTACGGAGCAGGTATGCTGGCGGAATCTGTTTAGGAACTCATGTATACGTAGAATATCTCCTTCCATACTCATCTGAAACCAGAAAACCCAATCGCCAGAGGAACGCATACGTAACCATGTTTCTCTATCGCAACGTTCGTAAACATCGCGTCGGAAGACGACTGCGCTGGCATTTTCTATATAACATCTCCAATATAGGTTTTTTGCGGCAAATTGTTTCCCTGGGTAAAGGCTATATCCTGTGGTATGAGGAGGAGAGTAGCGGCGGGGAATGATTTTCCCCTCAGAAGAAATATGCTGTGATGCTGTGTAGCAGAGAGCGGCACTGGGATTTGCCTCTAAAGCCTCAACACACTTCTGTAGAAACTCAGGGACAGCCTCGTCGTCGGCTTCTGCTATCCAGATATATTCCCCTTTAGCCATTGAGATTCCTTTCACCCATTGGCGAAAAGGTGAACCAGAATTGCTGTCGTTGAGAACGATAGAGGAAACCTTGGGATTCGATGTATAGTTCTGTAGTATCTCTGCGCTATTATCTGTTGATTTGTCGTCTAATAAGATTAATTCGATATTAGAATACGTTTGGTGGAGTATCCCCTCTATGCGTGATACCAGATAGTGGGAATAATTGTAGTTAGGGAGGATTACAGAGACTAAGGGTGTAGTCATGTTTTCTATTATAAGGAGATTTTTATCCAGTTGTCGGGATAGAGGGGAACGTTTCCCCCGTCGTTGGCATACCAATGGTCGGGGCAGATTACAATCTTACCCCCGTGTGTCCCCAGCCATGCGCCCCACCAGGAGAAGGTGCTGTTTGAGATGATGTGGTGTCGACAGCGGGACATGAGCATCATGTCTTGCCAACTGTTGTCTCCTCTGTTCCAGTTCACATAGACGGCCCCTTCTGGCTGGAGATTCTCACGTACCCATAGGGAATCGTCGGAGAAGATGTAGTAGTGGGCATTGGAGAGACGGCTGCTCATTGCAGTGATTGCTTTCTGGTAGTATGTCAGGTTGCATACGCAACCCACGGAGGCGTAGTATTTGGCCTGTTGATAGTCCCCGCGCCGCACGTGCAGGCTGACGGCTGTATCGTCCGTCTCTATGCGACGGAGCATGTTGCGAGTCTCGGTCGATATCTTCTGCTCGTTGAAGCAGAAGGCTTGTCTTACTTCGTCCTCAATGCCGCAAAGATAGTCCAACCGTTGATAGAACCCTTTATAGTAGACCAGTGGCCAGTATACCTGACCGTCGTAATGCCTTAGGGAACCTTTCTCATGACGTTCAAGTATGGTACGAAAAAAGAGGAACTCCAAGGTCTTCTTCATCCACTGCGGGATGCAGAATGTTCTCGGCTGGATGTCGAACACCCGTGTCAGTTCGTACCCGTTATGTACGTGGTAGTGCCGTATGTCAGACAGGTCGATTCGTGTATTGGGGAATCGCTGTCGCATACGCAGGTAGAGGGCGTAGATAAACATCTGGTTACCTAGTCCGCCAGTCATCTTTATCAGTCTCATGGTTGTGTTCGTTTGGGGTTATAGATATAGGTGTCGTCAAACTTTCTGGCCAGCAGAAAAGGTGTCGTGTCCAGTTCCTCCCTGTCCTTCTCTGTCCAGATATAGGGTGTGCCGCGTTGCCAGTCGATGAGGCGCATGCTGCCGCGCCGCATGTCCTCAGTATCATAAAAGTCCTTCCGGAAGGGAGAATTCCAAAGCCATGTCTGTACGAATATCTCGTCGGGGCACAGTGTATGGTTCATTCTTCTCAGGATTTCCTCCTTGTGGCAGACGAGGTAGCTCGTGGCTTGGTGTGTGAGGCTTACCCAGTTGCTCCCTTTCTTCCATTCCATACTGCCGAGTGAGCGTCGGATGCCCAGAATCTTTTGCAGGACCAGCAGTATGTTGCGGATGGGCATGAGCAGACGATGTCTCCAGCTATGTTTCTGGTGCAGTACAGAGGTGAAGAAGTAATAGTATCTTATCTTACGAAGGAGGTCACGCTGATGTGACTCGTCGTTCCAGAAGCCGACAAACTCCTTGCCTTGGTTCTTCTCGAAGAAGCGATGTAACTCGTCCATGCTTTTGAGAGGGAGATCACAGCCCGAAAGCAGGTGGTAGTAAGCGAACGGTCCCCATAAGGTGGCCTCCTCCATGAGCAGAAACTCCACGCTGACTTGCGATATGTCACCCCAGTGAACGGCGAACCTGTTTCCGATGACATGGAGGTCGGCATGTTGAAGCCTGTAGTCCCGGAACTGTTCATAGAGCCGAGTGGATTTGCGGTCGATGTGCAGGAAGACTGCATTCCGCTTGTCATCCAGTCGCTGGAGTAGGGTCTCCAGAACGAGAGGCTGCTGGTGTGCGATAATCAGGAAGGCGTGTTTCCTAAGGGTGTTCATATTGACAGGTTTCACGTTGCACGATGTCTTTAATTTGTTTCCTCAGTTCTGTGGGTAGGTGCTCCAGCGATACATTGCCCTCTCGCAGTGGGAGAACGATGCAGGGAAAGTCTGGAGTGAACGGGGCATAATGGGGGATATAGACCTCATGGATGAAGTCGTAGTGAAGGATGTCGGAGATGAGGAGCAGACGCTCGATGTCTATGCTCTTGGAGTTGAAAATGCGATAGAGATTGGTGCGGGCGCAATGTATCTGGCGGGCAAAGACGGCATACGGGATGCCCGACTCGTCAAGTTTCTGTTTGATGAGTGGCCCGATGTAGATGTCTTTGTATGTCCTGTGTTCCATATACCTTATTTTATATACGCGCACAAGAAAGCGGGGGCGGATTGTCCCGTTTATCTATCATCTGGTATCGCCAAACACCATTGCCGAAAATAAACTGAATACCCTGCCCCCACGCTGTGTATGCAGCTGCTGATACAGCGTGGGCTGTATGCATACATACATAACAGGAGGGCGTACAATAATCTGGTACTCGTCCCTTCGGCTGAAATTTGGCGATTTCGATGATAAGGACTAAGCGCAGAACGCCTTCTTTACACTGGTTTTCACTCCAGTGCGGGACAAAGTTACGAAAAATAGGG